>WNGL01018097.1_pt1 | contig 10316 bp, 9 predicted proteins | sample 5400591 | NCBI WGS metagenome assembly WNGL01 (sample SAMN13153377, study PRJNA577476) | soil metagenome | isolation source: 80 cm soil or saprolite under Garry oak tree replicate 1 | place: USA:California | collected 2016-06-15 | reverse complement strand
GATAAGGTCGATAGCCAGGAGATTTGTTTTGTTCCCGGCAACGATTACAAGGCGTTTCTGCGTTCACATTTGGGCGACAATGAATTTCATCGCGGTGAAATTTACGACGTTGATGGAAAATTCGTCGGCAAACACGATGGCATCGAGTTGTTCACGATCGGACAGCGCAAGGGCCTTCCCGGCGGTTCGCCGCGTGCACGGTATGTGGTCGATCTGGATCCGGCGACCAATCGCGTCATCGTGGGCATACAAGAAGCCGGGGTCAACGCCCCCGGCTACAGCGACGAAATCGAAGCGACGGTGAAGATTCGCTACAGCCATCCCGGCACGCGCGCGAGTGTGACGCCTTTAGAAAACAATCGGGCGCGCATTCGCCTGCACGAACCACAGCGCGCGGTAACCCCCGGACAAGCTGCGGTCCTTTACGACGGTGACGTTGTGTTAGGCGGCGGCTGGATTTGCCGGCGGGAGGCTTGTCATCCTGAACGAAGCGAAGCGCAGTCGAAGGAGCCCGGGATGGTAGCGTGAGGTAATGTCACGGGGCTGAAAGCCTGGCCTCGCCCCGAAAGCTTTCGGGGCTGCGTTGCAGCCTCGACTTCGCTCGGACTGACTGTGATCACCTAACAAATGTCAGAAAAGATGCTGCTTGCCCTCAGCACATTTCCGGACGCGGAAATCGCGCGCCGGATTTCGCATGATTTGGTGAGCCAACGATTTGCGGCGTGCGCGAATATTTTGCCGGCCGTCGAATCAATTTACCGTTGGAAGGAAAAGATCGAATCGGGAAACGAAACCCTCGTCTTCTTCAAGGTCGGCGAAGACCGGCAATCGGCGTTCCAAGACAAGCTTCGATCGCTTCATCCTTATGACGTTCCGGAGATCATTTTCCTTGCGGTCGGGAGCGGGCTTCCAGAATACCTGCGTTGGGTCAGTGAGAACTGCCGTCAGGTGCCCTGACGTTTCCTGCCAACTGCGTAGATTGCGATGCCAATCGCGTTTGCGATTGCGGTCACGGCAATAATTTTCGCAGCGAAAGTCACCGTGCTTGGAACATCGATAATCGGGTGGACAGTAAAGTAAATCGCGGACAGGGAGACGGCTGCGCCGCAGATGGCTGCGATCCGTAACCAGATGGGAGCTCCGGAACGAATCTCGGTCGCGCCGAAGATCGGTATGGCGAACATGGTGAAGTAAACAATTCCGTAGAAAACGTTCGCCGCGTTATCGACAAGTTGAAACGCTTCCTGGATTCCCGCACCGATCTGGCTGGCGATAGCAATCACGAGCGTCACCGTCCCGACGAAGATAATCGAGTTGATTGGCGTTTTGTAGCGCGGATGCAAACGCGAGAACCAACTCGGGAGCAACTGGTCCCACCCTGCGACCATTGGCAATCGCGAGCTGCCGGTTACATGAACGCTTGTGGAAGCAATCGTGCGCGTAGTCATCAACAAAATTCCAATCGATGCGATGGCACCTGCGATTGGAAAGGAACGCAGGCCGAGTCGCAATGTTTGAGGCACGGGACCAATAAGATCGATGGGATTGTTGCCAATGAACGCGAGCACGGAGCTCGTGCCGAAGATAAACATCAATGCGATGATTGGCGAAGCGATCAGCACCGAGCGCCCGATGTCGCGCGCGGGCGAGCGCGTTTCGCCCGCGAGAATGGCTACGTATTCGAATCCGCTGAGAGCTCCGACAGCGAGCTTGGTAAAAATATTGAAGCAATAAAAGATCGACATTGTAGGCAGTGCGAGTTGTAACGGGTGATACGATTTCAAGTCGCCGCGCGCCAGCCCGACGAGCGGCAGCAGGATCAACGCTGAGTAAACGAGGAACATCGCCAACGCGCCGATGTTGTGAACCCATTTGCCTAACGACAACCCGCGCACACACGCCCATCCAAGGCCGACGACCAGGGCCGCGCTAATCAGCGACACACACCATTTGCTCTCCGGCATCCAGGCGGCGCCCGGACCGATTGCGTAAGAGATGTTCGTTGTGGTGAACATTCCACCGAGCGCTATCACCGTGATCGAGAGCAGCCAGAGATTCCATGCGACCATAAATCCGGCGAACTCGTTGAAGCCCAGTTTAGCCCATTGATAAATACCGCCTTCGAGCGGTATCCGGTTGCTGAGATACATAACGACCACCGCCTGGGGAACGTAAAAAAGCAAGATCGCCAGCAGCCAGAAGAAGAGCTGCGCCTGGCCGAGTTTTGCGGCGGCGCCGACCCAACTCGAGCCGACCACAAACAAAATTTGTGTCAGCGCAAGGTCGCGCAGAGCCAGCGGCTTTTTCAGCGCGACGCTGTGTTGTGCAACGTCGTGTTCTGCGCGATCGAGTTGGGTTGCCATAGGCAGAGAGTGAAGAATTGAAGCCCTGAACCGGACTTTTGCACGTCATCCTGAGCGGAGCACAGCGGAGTCGAAGAATCCCGCGATGTTACCAAACGATTATGCCACACCACGACGAGGGCGAGTGGCGCGGAAGATTTCGGCCAGCGCAACGGGGCGATGATGCCGGTCACGCTTAAAGCGGCGAGCGCATAGAAAATGTAAATAACCCTCTCGGCGCGTGCTTCGTGTTCATCGAGCCAGGCATGACCATCGTCATCTGTCATAGCCAGAACGCGGTCGTATCCTTGCTGGCCAAATTCAAAGACCGGCCATGCGGAAATCGAAGTCATGAATACCAGAATCAACGTCACAATCTGCGCTCTGCGGTTCTTTGAAATGACAGCGGCGATAAGACCGAGCCAGCTGATAAGCAGCCCGTACACCGGCAGCGGATTGAGCAACACATGAACGTATTCCGGTTGGCGCAAACCGCGAATGAAACCTTCGATCATAGCTTGCCGTTCCACTGGGTTCCGCACATATGCACGGAATGCCGTACTTCTTGTGGCAGATAATTTTGCCAGTCCGCAATGGTGAAATGCCACCATTCGGTGCGCAGTCCCCAGAATTTTGCCTTATGCATTGCGTACTGTAGCAAGCGCACATGTGCGCGTATTTCGGGAGAAAAGCCTACGTATCGCCACATCGCCGCAGGAGTGAAATCGTCGAAGTCACTCGGCATACTCACAGGGCGATTCCATGAATCGACAATAGTCGCATCGACGGCGATCCCCCAACTGTGAAGCGAGCCGATACCGACTTCGGGATTGGCGACATAATCACTGTTGTGCGAGGCCTCCCAAAGCTTTGTCTGTGCCGCCACCGGCCGATAAGCATCCCAGATTTTTAATCCATATTGGTAACGACGGAGAAAAGCCTGCGCAGTAGTCAAAGCTGAAGCAACCTCCGGGCGCGTGAGAGCGCGCGTTCCTTGAGGGTAAAGGGGCTGCTTTAGTAAATTGTTGTTTCCTGCGTAGCGCAACTCCACCACGATCGTGGGATTCACCGATTGGATATCAACGAGAGGTCCACTCGCATTCGCGTTGACGGAGACCAGCATTAGCGCCAAAGCAACCGACAAACAAAGCCAAGGCTTACGGCGGCGTCTTTCCATTTTTAGCTAATATGTTGCCACGGCGGTTTCCGGAACGTCCGTTCCCGCGAGACGCTCGAGAAGAAGGTGCGCGCTGTTTTCGGGCACAGTGAAACGCAATTCCAGATTCGAATCGCCTCGTGTTTGGATCTCCGGCAACTGCGAATAAAGCAATAGCGGTGACTCGGGCAAACGCAACCATTGTTGCGCGTTGGTGCGCAAATCTCGGGCGACATCGCCTGCTTTTTTCGGAGCGTCCACTTTGATGAGGATTCTGGCTTTTACTGGATTCTGCAGGTTCACTGCAAGCCCGATCAATTGCGACGCTTCGAGTAGTTCACGCGAAAAGATGGGGTGAAAAACGCGCGAAAGATCCGCAGGATCCCGGGAGATCAGGCGCAGCGCACTCTCGCGATCCAGAGCCTCAAAGCGATCGAATAGTTGCCCCGTGATTTTCAGGTCCGGTTTGATTCCCAGTCGCACCTCAACGAGCTCATCAACTTCTTTCGGCGTCCCGACTGCCAGCGTCGCGGGTCCGACGCGGGCGACCGCGAAATCGGGTCTGCCGGGCGTGGTCGCAGCTGACGTCGGTCGTCGTTTCCACACCGGCAAACCGCTAATCGGGCGCTTTTCGAAATTCCTGTCATCGGCGACGGTTCGAATGACTTTCGCAAGACTGCGGCGGGTTTGAACGAGATTGAATTCCCGGGTGTCCCCGTTTTCGTTCGTGGTGAGCGCGCGGGTGATGCGCGCTGTGTCGCGCGATGGATTCAAACCGGGGACAGACGCGGCAGGTCCGATCAATCCGGACCAAAGCTTCGGCTGCCCGTCTCGCCAACGCTTGGCGAAACTGCCGTGCTCAAATTGCTCTGCATTAATCGAAAGGATAGTGTCGGTTTCCTGTGGCAGCCATTCGCGTCCGCGTGGAGATTGGAAAACCACCAGCAACGTAATCGCCAGCAGAATCAGCACTGAAAACGCGCTGAAGTAAAACTTCCGCAGCTCCTGTTTGTCGATCAGAGCGGACAGTCGAGCCAGCTCTGCCTGATGTTGCAACTGCAAGTCTACCGCCTGTCTTCGACGATGGGCCTCTTCGAGCAGATGCGGTGCGTTCGGCGGAGCAACGCCCTTTTCAGACAAATGCCGGCCGATGCTCAAGTACGCCGGATTCTTTCGCTCTTCCACGGTCTGATGCCGCGCCCGCGCATCGCGCGCTGCTTGTTGCTGGGTGGCAATACTTTCAGACAATTTTCGGTCACGGGCTTCGAACTCGCTGCGCGTACGCGCTATGTTTTTTTCCACAATGGCGAGTTCAGATTCCGCGCTGGTCAGCTTCTCTTTAGCCGCACGTACCGCGTCGGCACTGCCCATGCGCGCCCGAACGAGTTCTGCGCGTTTATCCGGCAGACGCGCCCGCTTCGCCCTTATACCCGCCGAGAGCGTTTCCAGGTCGGGAGGAGCTGGATCCAGCGCATGCAGATCGGAAAGTTGCTTTAGAAGATCGCGATCGGCGGCTTCGCTCTCCTGAATGCGTCGCTCCACGCCGGCAAGCTCTCGCTCGCAAACTTCGGCAGTGCTGTTGGCCTGGTTACGCTGCTGAAAAAGCGGCTTCTTCTCTGCTTCCAACTTCGCAATTGCTTCCGCCTGTTCACGCGCGATTTGTTGCCGTTCTTCTTCGATCCTCTTTATTCCTTCTTCGATCCGTGCCAGCCGGAGCGCGACTTCCTTTTGCTCCTGCTCCAGTTTTTTGAGAGCGACGATCTCGTTGCGCAGCTCCGGAAAGTTTGCGGCTTGTGCGGTACCCTCGCGCCCAAGGTCGATTTCGCTTTTTTGCAGAAGCCGCCGCTCGTGCCGGAGCACCATGCGTGTTCGCTGACGCTTGATCTTTAACGCTACTTCGCGAAACCCTGTGCCGATGAAGCTCACAAGAAAAAGGCTATACGATTACAACACGCCAAAAAGAAGTTTCAGTTTCATTTATCTTATCTGTCATATGAGTCGCATGGGACAGATGAGGTCTATTCCTCAGATGTCGCCAGTTTTGCCAGTACACTGAAGTCCTCGAGTGTTGTGGTGTCACCGGTGACCTTTGCGCCGCTCGCGATTTCCTTTAAAAGGCGCCGCATGATTTTGCCGCTGCGCGTCTTTGGAAGCGCTTCAGCAAAACATACTTCATCCGGCTTCGCGATGCCGCCGATGTGCGCGCCGACATGATCGCGCAGTTCTTCTTTCAGATCACGCGTGGCGCCAACTCCTGTTTTCAACGTCACAAAAGCGACAATTCCCTGCCCCTTTAGCTCATCCGGCCTTGGGACCACCGCTGCCTCCGCGACTCGCGGGTGACTGACCAGTGCGCTTTCTATTTCCGATGTGCCAAGTCGATGGCCGGCGACGTTGAGAACGTCATCGATGCGGCCGACGATCCAAAAATAACCGTGTTCATCGCGTCGTGCGCCGTCGCCCGTGAGATAATTGCCTTTGAATTCACTCCAGTATTGCTGGCGATAACGCCCCCTGTCGCCGTAGATCGTGCGCAACATCGAAGGCCATGGGCGACGGATGACCAGCTTGCCACCAATATTCGGCCCGACGTCCTGTCCCTTTTCATCGACTACTGCCGGATCGACGCCAAAAAACGGAAGCGTCGCGCTACCCGGTTTGGTTGGAGTCGCGCCCGGCAAAGGCGTAATCATGATAGAGCCGGTCTCAGTTTGCCACCAAGTATCGACAATGGGGCAACGTCCCCCGCCAATGGTCTTGTGATACCAAATCCACGCTTCCGGATTGATCGGTTCGCCAACTGTGCCTAACAAGCGCAGAGATGAGAGGTCGTGCTTAGCCACCCAATGATCGCCCCACCGAATGAAAGCGCGGATCGCCGTCGGCGCGGTGTAAAGAATGGTGACCTGGTATTCCTCGATGATTCTCCAAAACCGATCGGGCTCGGGCCAGTTCGGTGCGCCTTCGTACATCACAACTGTTGCGCCATTCGCCAGCGGACCATAGACGATATAGCTGTGACCGGTGACCCAGCCCACATCGGCTGTGCACCAAAAGATGTCTTCATCGCGAATATCGAAGACGTATTTTGTGGTCGAATAAACCTCCACGAGATAACCACCGGTGGTATGCAAGATTCCCTTCGGTTTGCCGGTCGATCCGCTGGTGTAGAGAAGATAAAGCGGGTGCTCGCTGTCGAGCGGCGCCGACGCGCAGTTTGCATCCACATACTCCAGTTCCCGATGCCACCAAACATCGCGTCCTTCCTTCATGTGGATGTCATTTGCCGCGCGACGAAAAACAATCACACGCCGGACAGAGGTGCCGTTGCGGAGTGCGTCATCGACATTTTTCTTTAACGGAACAATGCCGCCCCGGCGATACGAGCCATCGGCGGTAACCAGCGCGACCGCGCCGCTATCGTTAATCCGGTCGCGAATGCTGTCGGAGCTAAATCCGCCAAACACAACCGAGTGTACCGCACCGATTCGCGCACAAGCCAGCATGGCAATCGCCGCCTCGGGTATGTTTGGCATATAAATGATAACGCGTTCGCCTTTTTTGATCTTGTTCCGTTTCAGCACATTCGCGAAGCGGCAGACTTCGCGATGCAACTGCTGATAGGTGAGCGTGCGTTTGTCACCGGGCTCGCCTTCCCAAATGATCGCCGCCTTGTTCCGACGCGAGCCGCTCAGATGCCGGTCCAGACAATTTTCGCAGGCGTTTAACTTGCCCCCGACGAACCATTTCGCGAACGGCGGCTTCCATTCGAGAACTTTCTTCCACGGCGAGCGCCAGACCAATTCCTTCGCTTCGCGGGTCCAGAACTTCGTCGGCTGGCAGATGGATTCGCGATACATTCGTCGATATTGAGCCAGACTTTTGATCCGCGCCTTGCTGCTGAAATCCGCCGGTGGTTCGAAAATACGTTTTTCGACAAGATGCGATTCGATGTTGTCATGCATGAGGTGTCCCTAATATGCCGAGGAAAATTTTTCGGCAAGCACAGCAAATTCCTGTAGCCACTGGCCTGCGGCCGGTCAACCGAACGACTCGGTGGGCTGCGTATGATTGGACGGCGCACACGGACGTGGCTACACGTAAGCGTGGTTGCACCGCTGCCTGACGAATTTTTCATGCGCGAAGCATTGCGACAGGCGCAGAAAGCATGCGCAGCCGACGAAATCCCGATCGGCGCAGTGGTGATGCGTGAAGGAAAAATCATCGCGCGCGCGCATAATCAAGTCGAGTTGCTCAAGGACGCCACGGCGCACGCCGAAATGCTGGCGCTAACGGCAGCTGAGGAGGCCGTTGGCGATTGGCGCCTGACGGACTGCGACCTTTATGTAACGAAGGAACCATGCCTAATGTGCGCCGGTGCTCTCGTTCACACTCGAATCCGACGCGTAATTTTTGGATGCGCAGATCTGGTTGCCGGCGCCGCTGGAAGCATGATGAACGTGCTGCAGATGTCCGGCTTGAATCACCGGTGCGAAATCACATCCGGCGTTTTGCAAAAGGAGTGCGCTGCGGTTTTGCAGGATTTCTTTCGGAAGCGCCGGGAGTCGTGAGCGCAATCCCTCGGGCTTAGACAAAAAGAAAGCTGGCTTGGAATCTTCCAAGCCAGCTGATTCCGCTCTCACACCAACCGCTGCTTAGTAATTGTGATGATGCTTGTGGTGTCGGTAAACCCGGTGGCCGCTGTAGTAGTACGGCCGCCCACCGTAGTAGTAGGTCCGGTAGTACGGATAACCCCCGTAATAACCGTACGGATAATAGCCCGGATAGCTATAGTAGCTGTAACGATAGGCCGGATAACCGAATCCAATTCCAACTCCCCCAACTCCGACGGAAACCTGAGCGTCAGTTTGTTTTACCGGAACCAGAGCCAGTCCGATTGCTACCAATGGAAGTAAAAGAAGTCTCTTCATAGAATGATCCTATTTTGATTTTCCCTTGTTCTTTGGAGGGATGCGGCCCCTAGCAGGAGCTCATGGGCACGTCTGAAGATCGCACCGCTGCCCTCTAATTATGATTCGGACGCGAACGGGCTGCCGGTTCCCGACGCCACGAAAAAGGACCAAAGATGCCTCTGGTGTGGAATTCCTTCCAACCAAGGCGCGAATTTCAGAGTCTGTGATCGGGATTACTCGCTGTGCTGATAATGGTGCCGATGCTGGCGGTGATAAGTCCGATGCCCGCTGTACCTGGAGGTTGGCGGCGCGGAATAATATGAATATCGATTCCCGGCATATGGATAGTAATGGACATACGGATGCCCGGAGTACCCGTAGGGATAATAATTCAGGTACCTCGGAGAACCGTAGTATCCGCTCGGAAATCCAAAACTGAGCCCCTCAGTTCTGGGCACCAGGACGGTTGTGGTGCTCTGAGCGTCAGAGCGCTGGGTCGGTATGAAGGCCAACGCGGTTATTGCCAATGCGATTAAGAGAAGTTTTTTCATAAATCCCCCTTCGTTTATCATTTTCTACAATGATGGTTCGGATGTGGCCGACTATGCGGTTCCTACGGCTGGGAAAAACCGGAACGATTCCTGAGTCGCGCTTTGACGCGACTTGACTGTGAGTGGAGTCGCCACGTGAGATTGCAAGATCTTTTACGTGGCTGCCTCGCTAGGATTCGAACCGCGTAAAAATGCTTCGCCTCGCGCGGTTTAACTGTGAGTGGCATCGCCACGTGGCGCCTTAGCGCTTTTACATGGCTGCCTCGCTAGGATTCGAACCTAGACAGAGAGATCCAGAGTCTCTAGTGCTACCGTTACACCACGAGGCAAGGAGCGAAGAAAATAAGATCGATGAGCCTCGCTGCAAGTCGAGCGCAGCCGCAAATGAGATGATCCCGTCGCAGCCGACTCGCCTTCGCCGAGCTTCGGCGTAGCAGGCACGGCTGCCGCTACAGGGCTGGCGTTTTCAGGCAGCTACGACCGTCTTCGCCTCGACCAGGAGTTCCCTGCCTTCCTGAGCCCCTGTGACTTGCAGAGGTCTTCCGCTTTTTGTCGCGAGTTCGCGAGCGGATTCCACCATCGTGTCCACGACCTTATCGTCGTGACTCGGGTCGTGATGAAAGAGCAGCAGCGTCTGAACCTCTGCTTCCAGCGCGAGCGAAACGGCGCTGGAAACCGAGCCGTGTCCCCAGCCGATGTGAGTTTGGTACTCTTTGTCCGTATACTGCGAGTCGAGGACCAGAATTTCGCTGCCGCGCAAGAATTGCACCAGCCGCGCGTGCTCGTTCGTTGCGATTTCTTTGGCCTGTTCTGGTGTCAGCGGTTGTCCCCGGGCCGCATGGAGAAAAAATTCATACGGCTCGTGATCTGGGAGAAATGCAATTGAGCCGGTGCTGGTGAAAATGCGATAACCAGCGCACACGCCGGGATGATTAACGAATGCGGCGTGGACGTTCACTTTGCCGAGAGAGAATTTCATCTCGGTTAGCTTGGTGATTTCCGTTTCCGCGGAGAGCTCGCGCATCCTGATCGGAAAAAAAGGCGATCTCATCGGCTCGGTGATGATCTCGCGGAAGGTCGCCCCCGCGCCGTCGAAGCCCAGAATGCGAATTTCGTTTTTGGGATCGTACGCGGGCTTAAAAAACGGGAAGCCCTGGATGTGGTCCCAGTGTGCGTGAGTAATCAACAACGAGAGGTTAATCGGTCGTTCTTGGAATTCCTGGTTCAGAGCGACACCAAGGGGCCGAATGCCCGAGCCGGCATCGAGCACGATAAGCTCGCCGTCTGCGCGCAGCTCTATGCAGGTTGTGTTCCCACCATAACGCAGCGTTTCCCGCCCGGGCACCGCTATCGA
>WNGL01043764.1_pt1 | contig 10318 bp, 13 predicted proteins | sample 5400591 | NCBI WGS metagenome assembly WNGL01 (sample SAMN13153377, study PRJNA577476) | soil metagenome | isolation source: 80 cm soil or saprolite under Garry oak tree replicate 1 | place: USA:California | collected 2016-06-15 | reverse complement strand
CAACAATGGCGAGCCGGGCAAAGTGGCGTGTCAAACCATATCTCCAGAGACCACAGGAGCATGCTTTTCTCATCACCTTACGCCAGCTCAAGTCCTTGCTCTTTGTGGCCAGTTGTACGTGGCCAAGCCGCGAGGGTTTCTCATTTCAATTAGTGGCAAGTGTTTTGATCACGGGGAGGGACTCTCTCCGGCGGCGATAAATGCGTTACCGCAGAGTGTAGCAGTGGTGAGCGACCTCGTGAGGCTCCTCAAGAGGTCCGCCGATCTTTGGGAGCCTCAGCCCGCAATTACGTAACCATAATCACAGAAACTGTAACTCTGTTTGTTTGAGGATCCCGGGCAAAGGCAAATCCTGTCTTGTACTAAAACACAGCTTCATGTGACCACCGTCACAGCAATGTCGACGAGGAGCGCACAAGATAAGTCAACACCGAATCTTGCAAGAGGGATTTATGAAACTCCTTATTCCAATCTTTCTTTTGGCTATCGCGCTGCCGTCGTTCCCACAACGTGCTCAAAAACCATCCCTGCCCAGGTATAATCCGGCGGCCGAAGCGGTTTACAAGGGTGCGGTTCTCGATGTACGCGATCGTGAATGTCTGGTCAGCGGCGGTATCGGGACACACATTCTTATGAAGCTGGAAAACGGCAACACGATTGAAGTACATCTGGCCACGACGGAATTCACAAAAATGATTGAGATGAATCTTCAAAAGGGGGACTCGATTGAAGTGACCGGTTGGAAAACAGAGTTCCAGGGTGTGCAGACGATTTTTGCGCGCGAGGTGAAATATGGGAATGACACTTACGTGTTTCGCGCCAAAGATGGCATGCCGGCTTGGGTTTATTAGTTTCGGCATGGCGCTCCAATAACTGCTGTTTGAGGATGACGATGGGATTCATTTGGTTCTGGCTGGTTGCCCTAATGATTGTGGCCTACGTAAGCGTTGTCCGGTCCGCACACCCTGCACGTCGGCTTGATTTGGTGGGCATTTGGGATGTGCCTGGCGCTTACCTACTTCGTCGCGGTGTATGGCATGTTCCGGGGAAAAGCGACTCTCGAGGGCAGTGGATACGGACATTAATACATATGTGACTCTTGGCTCGAACGCTACACTGACTGGGGAAGGATGATGGGGAAGAAGAACCGGCGCGAGATTCGCTGCTACGATTACGTAAACCGTCCGTATGAGCGCGTTCGCGATGCGTTGCTTCATGACGCTGTCACGATCTTCCAATCGGCTACAAAATCTGCCGTTTCCCGGGCGCGATCGGTTGCCACGGAACTACGGGTCGACTTTGGGGGCATCGGGATCAAGACCGACGTCAAAGTTTGCGTCAAGAATATCGAAGAGAAGATTGATTTCATTCCATCACCAGCGAGTCGTTTGTTGCTCGAATGGGAAGCCACGACCATGCCAGGTTTGTTCCCATTAATGAAAGCAGAGCTCTGTATCTACCCGCTCACCCCCACGGAAACGCAGTTGGATTTCTTCGGCCATTACGAACCACCCTTTGGGATGGTGGGCAAGGCCATGAACGCGATTGCCGGCTACCGTATCGCAGAAGTGTCGGTACATCGCTTTCTCAGCGATGTGGCAGGATATCTCCGACAAACGCTTACCTCATAAACCAACGGCAAGACTTAAAAACAGACCGATCCGAGGGACTCGATGCCCATCATTCCTACGGAAGCCGAAGTTCGAAGCGGACGTCCGAGTTTGTTGACCTTCTTGAGGTGCAAAGCAAACCGGCAATGGTGGTGCAGGAGCGTCCGACACCTCCGGGACGCAAAAAAGGGCTGATCCCCCACGGTCAGCCCCTTTGCCCACTAAGCTCTTGGTAGCAGTTTGGTAGCAACAGTTTTGGTAGCAATTTGGTAGCAAGATACGGCGATTTTTGCCTCTTTTGCCGACTCGACCGGTTCATAAGTACTGCACCGGCAATCACTTACGATTTTTGTTGTTCCATGGCATGAAAGAGGTCGTCGGTTCGATCCCGACCAGGTCCACCAGTCTCCGTGCATGCCTGCCGTTTACATTCTACAAAGCGAGAGCACCAAAAAATTCTACATTGGTTGTGCGACGCAGGTGTCCGTTCGACTGGAGGAACACCGACGCGGGCAGACTGTTTCAACGCGAGGCAGAGGACCCTGGGTATTGGTGTATGAGAAACAGTTCGGTACCTTAGGTGAAGCACCACGACGCGAACGACAGATCAAGAGCTGGAAGTCACATCGTTCGATTCAGGAACTGATTCAGGCTCAAGGTAAGACCTAGAGCGCGTCCCGGCGTGCCGGAAGGTCGTCGGTTCGATCCCGACCAGGTCCACCAATTTTTCAACTACTTGCGGCTTCCCCCTTTTCCAACTTAGTAGCATTTGGTACCAGAACGTTGATTCCGTGCGTGGGCCCTTCCGGGTTAGGAAGCAGTCGCGCACCGGAACTCGGTCGTTTTAATGTACTGGTCAGAATTGACCAGCTTCCTGTCGAACAAGCGGCGCATTATGTGACCATGAAAGTGAGCGAGAAACAAGCGCTATCGGTTCGCTGCCCAACCTGTGGGGCCAGGGCGGGAGAGAAATGTGAGCTTAGCACCGGCCTACCGCGTACCGATCCTCATCGAGATCGGCGGCTGGCGGCTTCGGACAAATAGTTACTTCTGCAAAGAGAGCGCATTCCGTCATAGAAGAGAGACCGAACAAGAGAGACCGATGGAAGTGAGTAACTGCAGAATTCAGGCGAGAACAGGCTCTGCGCACGCATAGCAGAAGTAGTTGAAGGCCTTGCTCACCAAGGCTGCACCGCAATAAGGCCGCCGGCCAGTGACGCCGCAATAAGCAGTTATTTCTCAACCGCCCGATTCAACATTCCACCGTTTGCGTTCCTGAGATCGTTTACGTGCGCTCAAGATGAAGAGGACACAGCCTGCCAGGAACATCGCCGTAACAATGGCTGCGAGATACAGGTCGAACAGGTGTGTCAAAGTGCCTCCTGCGTGTGCTTAGATCGCGCCGAACCGCAATTGCGGTATCGGGTCAAGCTTTGGCCATCTCGGCGTCGGGCTGGGACGCCCGTCGTTGCACGACGTCATCCAAATAGCAGCTCGCTTGGATGTGCCGTGAGTGTGCGGAAACGGTGGTATAGGGCAAGCCCAGAAAGCGCTTGGCAACGATCCCAGTTATTTCCAGGCAGTTGAAGCTTTGCGGCCTGACCTTCGCCAGAATTCGTTGCAACGCATTCTGAATCTTGGTCCTTCCGAGAGCTCCAAAGAACGTCACCTTTACTTCCGTTGCCATGAAGAAGAAGTTCCAGCCGGCTGCATGGATCTTGCGATCGAGGGCGAAACCATCGAGTCCATGGACTACGCTCCATTTTCCCGAGCAGGGCTCACTCTCCAGCCCAAGGAATTTCGTGATCAGCGGGCGCTCTTCGATCAGAATTGTTCCGACTTGTAGAGCTGGTGTCATGAATCCTCCCACGAAATTTGGCCCTGCGATCAAGCTCTGGCAACTGCGATCGCCAGGAACAGTGCCAGTGACGCGAGTATCAGGATGCCGAAGCCCAACAGCACGACCTCGCTAAGCACATCAGGTCTCAGTAAATTTGCGCGGTGCATTTCACTCCTGTTCGCGATGGGCGCCGCAATTTCGGCTCTACACCAAAGCTGCGGTCCAGTCCGCTTTTCAGTTCCGGTCTCGGCCAGCTCTATCTTTCTCCTGAGCCCGATGCGATCTGGGAGAATTGCACGTTCGGAGGAATGGAGTAGTGCCCCATCAGGTCCAGCATGCGCCTTTCCATGCTGGTGGTCTCGTGGCGATTGCCCGTCCGCCTCGCCTCCAACCAGCGCGAGTAATAGCTGTCGAAACGGCGCTGGTCTTTGGCTGACAAGGGATTCTGCCATTGCCTGTCGCGATAACCGCGCTGGGCTTGCCCGTAGTCATCTCGATCTCGACGGCGATGAACGCCATAGTCCTGGGAATTGTTCCAAGCGATCTGATCGAAGGGCACGTCAGACGGGATGCTGTAGTGGGACATCACATCTCGCATGCGGTCTTCCATGCTGTTTTGGTTATTTCGGTCGTTAGTTTGACGGTAATCCAACCAGCGCGAGTAATAACTATCAAACCGGCCCTGGTCTTCTGCGGACAAGCGCCCTTGCCATCGGTCATGGGAAATGCCGTAGCCCTGGTTGGGGCGCCGGTCGTCATCGTAACGCTGATTCTGGGCGACAGAAGACAGGGGCAAAAGCGCGCAAACAGCGACCACGAAAATTCTGAGAAAGTTTTTCATCACTATTCTCCTGTAACTTCTCCTGAAAAGTTGAGGCGCCCCTCACCAAGCCCCCTCGAGAAAATCGGTTGCGGATTCCAGCTCATGAACCTCAGCGGTAACAGCCCGCGAACCACTTGGTCTGGGCAAGCCCCGGCCTCAAGAATGCACGTAGGCCGCCTGGTTTGGCGGAAAACTGCTCTCTTGAGTCATCTCTAGGTTCGCTCACTTCCCGAGAAAATACTGTGCAGAATGGCTCACTTCCGGCGCATAAGAATGGGCTTTCGGCCCCAGAGGTACTTCTTGTCAGCGTCAGCGCGAAGTACCTCAAGGACATGAAGCCCGCATGTTGGGCGCCTTTGTTGTGCAGGTCTTGAAGGCCTGCTCCACCCATTCCTGAATAATGCAGGATTGGGACTGGAAATGATTGTGCTTAACCAGAGCCGCTTTGGGGATAAGATTGGAGACGATGAGTCTTAGTGCAGTTGCTAAGAAAAGCCGCGAGTTCGATCCCGAGGCACTCCTTGCCACCATCGGTGAGGGTAGGAAAGCTATGCTCTTTGCGAAGAAGCAGACCATCTTCGCGCAAGGGAACCCGTCAGACGCCGTTTTTTATCTTCAAACGGGAAAGGTAAAACTCGCGGTCGTCTCCAAGACTGGCAAGGAGGCAACCATCGGCATATTGAGTGATAGGAGTTTCTTCGGCGAAGGCTCGCTTGCCGGTCAATCTCTCCGCATGGGCACTGCAACCGCAATGACCGATTGTTCTGTCCTGCGAATTGAGAAGAAGGCCATGATGGAGGCGCTTCACCGGGAACACACACTTTCCGATATGTTCGTGGCCTACCTGCTGGCGCGCAATATCCGTTATGAAGAGGACCTGGTTGACCAACTGTTTAATTCCAGCGAAAAGCGACTGGCCCGTGTCCTTCTAATGCTGGCTCATTTTGGCAAAGAAGGAGTTCCTGAGACCGTGGTTCCCAAGATCAGTCAGGAGACCCTGGCAGAGATGGTCGGCACCACCCGTTCGCGGGTCAGCTTTTTTATGAACCGGTTCAGAAAGTTAGGCTTCATTCACTACGCTGGAGGCGAAGACGGCGGGCTACAAGTCCACAGCTCGCTGCTCAATGTTGTTCTTCACGATTGAGTGTCTCAAATAGGCGCGCTCGCCCGTGCTATTGAACTGGGAAGTCGTGATTGCCGCCCACGCGGCCTATTCCCTTGAGCGTGGTGGGCTTCATGAGAAAGCACGATTCCTTAAGAATCGTGGCCGGGGACGCCAGGCGACCCGCACTCTTTCCACAGCTTTTCCCAATTCCAGATCCCGGACGTCTCCTGGTTCGGCAAGGGGAATCCGAGCTGATGCGCGATAACCCTCATCCGAATGGCAGACTGTCTGTACCTGCTTTTCTTGCAGGTTACGGTCAGGAGTCCTATTGGCGAACCCTTCGAAACCTCAAGTCCTCGTGGTAGATGACGACCCCAGCGTGCGTGACAGCGTTGCAAGATTACTTATGTCAGCGGGATACGATGTGGCCGCCGCAGAGGATGGCCTCGAAGCTCTTTCGCAGTTAAACAAAGCTATGCCGGACATAATCGTCTCCGACCTCAACATGCCGCGAATGTCTGGTTTCGATCTCCTGGCGGTGGTTCGTCGTTGCTTCCCAGGGATTGTGACCGTGGCCATGAGCGGCGCATACGGAAACAGCGACGACTTACCCCCGGAGGTGATTGCGGACGGCTTTTACGCCAAAGGCGACCATCCCAAAAGGCTCTTTGGAACTCTCGCGCAGCTACTCAGTACTACTCCAACGCGATGCGCGTGACGCGGTCTAGCCTTGCGACGGGATGCTGAAGAACACCAGGGTGACGAATGAGTGTGGGCGCTTAGAAATCTAAGCGCCATCTCATAAATTACTACTTAGCTACGGAACTGTGGCCTGCAACCTGTTTCCACATGCCGTTCTGTCGCACAAAAGTATCGGTGCTGAGGACGGTCTTGACGCGGTGTTCGCCGCGGACCATTCCATCATAGGTGTCCGTGTAGGTCGCGATCGCGGTGTTGTTGTCGTAAACACGGACTTTGAGATCGCTGATCGTTTCGCTGTTCATTTTATTGTTGGCCGAGTCTTTTGCATCTGCCAGGATCGATTGCTTCGTGGTCCAGATTCCACCACTGAACCCGCCAGTCCAATCGTCGGCATAACCCTTCTCGAAGAACGATGAATCTCCGGCCAGATTAGCTTTGACGGCATCGTTCTCGAACTGGGTGATGGCCGCTACCGCTTCATCATTTGTTGATTGTTTTTTCGCTACGGCAAGCGGGCTTAGAACCGCAGATAGTACGATTGAAGCAAGAAGGGTAAACAAGATTCTTTTCATGTGTAATGTGATCCTTTCAGGTCGTTGGGTGACTAAGGTGGGGAAACTTCAGATGGGCTGACTTAGTTCAGAGGATCTGAAAGAGTGGATGGACGTACTCGCTCGTTAACTACCGTAGGCTTCTGTGTCGCGCTTGTCAAACGCAGTCTTGCGAAAACGGCCTACTCGTCTCAGCGCCCGCATCAGTAGCAAAGCCGGTGGCATTATCTACCTCAAGCGCAGCGGCGGCTCCATATATCTGGTTAATGCTGTGGCGCAAAGCAATCATATTGCTGCGGGAAGATTCAGTTGCCTGGCTGGTAGGGTCCTTAGCAAATTCTGCCCGGTACTTCCTAAGCAGTAATTCGCTTTGTTCTTCCAAACGTTCGATTGTTTCCGCGTTGATGTGTGCTTCGACCTGCATACTCTATTGTACGCATATCCGGCCCTCACGGTTCACTTGGAGTATGACCAAAATCGCTGGGGTAGCGGGCGTTCTTCCTTACTCACCCAATCCTAAACGGATGTCTTCGGCATTTATGAGACTGGCTTCTACGCTGGTCTCAGCGTCTTGCCGCACTCCAGGCAACACGCCTTGCGGCGTGACGTGATCAACCCGCAAAACGGGCACATCCTTTGCGATTGGAAATCCCCCGGCTTTAGCGGCACAGGCAGTTTTGCGAATGAATCAGAGATGAAGGCAAGCCTTCTACGCAAACCATCGCGCAGCCGACGATAGTTGAAGTCCATTGATCTACCCTACGCTATTTCTCCGAACGCCGGGATTGCCTGTAACGGACCTGGCGGAGGCTCTGAGAGTAGGTTCTCGCGTTGGCATCTCCGGCAAGTTCAGGATGACAGTACGAGGCGGTGCTATTCTGTGCCGGATTGCTCACATTACACCAGGGATTTCATTGTCGGCAGACCGGCACTAAAATTCAACTTGCTCGGCCAGAAGGTAAAAGTGAGCAATTCAGACCAGCTAATCCTTCCCGGCTGGTCCATCATAAATGGTGGAGACGAGCACTTCTTCTCTCTCTTTCAGGTCATCTGAACTAAGTCAGCCCATGTGAAGTTTTCTCCTCTTAGTTCCGCAGATCTGAAAGGAACAATTCATGAAAAAGACAATGTCACTGTTGTTGATGGGCTTTATCGGTCTGGTTGGCACCGCGGCGTGGGCAGGCTCAGCCCGCCAAGACACCGATGCGCGCCTGCAATCGTCCGTCGATGTTCTGCACGCCATTATGGCAACTCCAGACAAAGGTATTCCAGAAGAAGTGTTGAGTAATGCGAAGTGCATCCTGGTGGTGCCAGATTTAATTAAAGGCGGCTTCATTTTTGGTGGCAAGCACGGACGCGGCGCGGCTTCGTGCCGCACATCCGATGGCTGGAGCGCGCCCGCGTTCGTCTCAGTTGGTGGCGGGAGTTGGGGATTGCAAATCGGAGTCGAAGGCGTGGATCTGGTAATGCTGGTAATGAACGACCAAGGCTTCCAGCATTTGCTGTCAAGTAAGTTCCAACTGAGCGGCGAAGGATCAGTTGCTGCCGGTCCGGTGGGCCGTCATGCATCCGCTGGAACCGATTGGAAGATGAATACTGAAATGCTGACCTACTCGCGCTCCAAGGGCGTGTTCGCCGGCCTGACACTCGAAGGTGCAGTCGTGCAACAGGATGATGACTCCACGCGCGCAATTTACGGCAAGCACATGACGTTCCGCAACATTCTTTCGGGTAAAGTTTCGACTCCGGAAAGTGCGGAGGCATTCGTGCAGGCCGTATCAAATGCAGGCCAACAGGCACGGATTGCAGAAGCAAACGAAGACAAGAAGTAGATAGGTAAGCCTGCGAGATACGATTTTCTGCTGACCGGAACCGCACATTGGTTCCGGTCGGCGTAATTCGTTTATCGCTCGAAAGGCAGCAAACATGAAATTCAATCTGTCGAAACGCTTTTGGGTCCAAGCAGCCTGCTTCGGTTTCTGGCCTATCCTTCTATTTGCGCAGTCGTCTGATATCACGCAAAACCTGGCCGACTGTAAGAATGGATGGGAGAGCTGCGATCGCTCCAGGTTGAGCCAATCGGAATCCGCCGAAGTGGCCGTTGCCGAACACCGCCGAGACGTTTCGAATTGCAGAAACAGCTTTCAATCCTGCGATCGTTCGAAACTTATGCCGCAGGAGACGATAGCCCTGGCTTTGGCTGACCACCAGCAGAATGTTGCCGACTGCAAGAACGGCATGACCTCCTGTGACCATTCACAATTGACCCAATCCGAGGCTCGTGAATCGTCTGTCGCGGGCTATCAACGCAACCTCGTGAACTGCCAGGATGGATTTAGCGAGTGCGACCGCTCCAAACTGACTCAGACTGAACTCGGCACGGTAGATCTTGCAGTACGCGCTCGCAACGTCTCCGACTGCAAGAACGGCGCTGGGATCTGTGATCGTTCTAAGCTGACTTCTTCGCAGACGAGCGAGGTGCTCGCCGCAGAACGTCAGCACAACGTATGGAATTGCGAAAACGGGTGGAACCAGTGCAACCACTCTGAACTGACCGCTCGGGGAGCGGCCCAAATTGCCGGCGAGGAACACCGGCGCAACATCTCGGCTTGCACGGCCGGAGAGGAAACCTGTGACTATTCAAAACTCACGCCTTCGGAAGCCACGACCCTGGCCGAGGCTGAGCACAAACGCAATTACACCGCTTGTCTGAGTGGTTCAGGTTATTGCGATCCCTCTCGACTCTCAGTGGAGGAAACTCATTCCGTTCACGTCAAAGGGGATGCCGCTCGGTGAAGTTTCATGAGAGATCATATGAGATAGATCAGGAGATTATGATTCAACGACAATGTCCAGAATGCGACGGCGAGTTGGTTTTAGCGAGGCGTCCCGATAACCAAGGACCGGGAATCGAAGCACGCCCATCCACTTATTGGCGATGCGGTACTTGTGGAGGCGAGTTTACTGCGGAGCAGATCCGAGAGAGTAAACGAGCCAAGCAGCTTGACAGCGCTACCGCATAAGCCTAGCCTTGGAAGTGAGCAAGTACTTCTGCTTACTCTTTCAGGTCCTCTGAGCTAAGTCAGCCCATCTGAAGTTTTCGCTCTTAGATTACTCAAGGAGGAACTGGGTTATGACAGTAATGACCCGCTGGTGAACCCGTCCGTGAGCATTCTGGACCGTCTATAGTTTGATCGTCAGTGGTTTGTGAGTCCTGCAGAAGAAGGGGAGAATCGTGAAAAACATCAAGTTTGTTGTGAAAGTTAACCATGGCGATATTCGTGCGGCGGAGTATGTGCAGCGGATTGATCGGATTCCCGTCCAGATGACAACCAATCGTAAGCTGGCACTGCTCATGGGCAGATTCACAGCCGAAGACACGGCGAAATCCATTCAAAATTCCCGGCGCACTCCGGAGTTAGTTTCCGTCACAGCCAGCTGAGGTTGAGCTGGGAACGCTGCTCGGCGCAGCCGGTGTGAGGTCATGGACGAGACTGGCCCCGCCGCTGTTGCAACGCATCTCGGTCCCCGTTTAATCCAGGCGGTCTCCTAGGGAAACTCTGAATAAGGCGGCGTCTTTAAGGTAGTAAGTGTTCAGCGATGCCAGTGCAAGCGTTTGCATTCGGTTTTTCTGCGGCCGCCGGCCCGCTTCGGCGGTTCACTCGTGATCTGCAACCTTCGCTCCCG
>WNGL01028553.1_pt1 | contig 10319 bp, 9 predicted proteins | sample 5400591 | NCBI WGS metagenome assembly WNGL01 (sample SAMN13153377, study PRJNA577476) | soil metagenome | isolation source: 80 cm soil or saprolite under Garry oak tree replicate 1 | place: USA:California | collected 2016-06-15 | reverse complement strand
ATGGATCGAGGCGCGCGAAGGCGGCCACCATTCCGGCAATTGGGGCGGGCTGCTCTCCAATCCGGCCCTCGAGCTCGCCCATGCGATCGCGGCGATCGTCGGCCCGCAAGGCCAGATCCGCGTTCCGCAATGGGTGCCGGACGGCATTCCGGATTCGGTCAAGCGCGCGCTTGCGGATTGCGAGGTGCATTCCGGACAGGGCAGTCTCGCGATCGATCCCGGCTGGGGCGAGCCCGGGCTCACCTCGGCCGAGAAGCTTTATGCCTGGTCGACGTTCGAGATCCTGGCGATGAGCGCCGGCAATCCGGAGGCGCCGGTCAACGCGGTGCCGCCGCACGCCTGGGCGCGCGGCCAGCTGCGCTTCGTGGTGGGGGTCGATCCGGAAAAAATCCTGCCGGCGCTGCGGCGCCACCTCGATCGCCACGGCTTTACGATGGTGCGGATCGCCAAGGCGCGGGACGAGATTTTTCACGCCACCCGCCTCGACCCGGATCATCCGTGGGCGCAATGGGCGGCGGCCTCGATCGCGCGCACGGCGGGCCAAAGGCCTGCGATCCTGCCGAGCACCGGCGGAGCTCTGCCCAACGACGTGTTCGCGGAGCTGCTCGACCTGCCGACGATCTGGGTGCCGCATTCCTATCCGGGCTGCTCGCAGCACGCGCCCAACGAGCACCTGCCGCTCGTGCTCGCGCGCGAGGGCTTGCGGCTCATGGCCGGGCTTTATTGGGATCTCGGCGAGGGCGGCACGCCGGCGCGGCGAACATAATCTCGTAGCCCGGATGGAGCGGCGCGCAGCGCCGTGAAATCCGGGATGGTGAGGGAGGGGATTTCATGTTCACCGACGGCTTGTTTCGGCAAAAGCGCATCCTGGTCACCGGCGGCGGCACCGGGCTCGGCAAGGGCATGGCCGAAAAATTTCTCGCGCTCGGCGCCGAAGTCATCATTTGCGGCCGGCGCAAGTCGGTGTGCGAGGAGACCGCGGCGGAGCTGATGGCAAAGCACGGCGGCAAGGTCGAGAGCTACGGCATCGATATCCGCGACGCCACCGCGGTCGACGCGATGGTCGAGGATATTTTTTTGCACGGGCCGCTCACCGACCTCGTCAACAATGCGGCCGGCAATTTCATCTCGCGTACCGAGGATCTTTCATCGCGAGGCTTCGATGCCATCGCCAACATCGTCATGCACGGCACGTTCTACGTGACCCACGCGGTCGGCCGGCGCTGGATTGCGGCGCAAAAGCCCGGCAACGTGCTCTCGATCGTGGTGACCTGGATCCACAACGGCAGCCCGTTCGTGGTGCCTTCGGCGATGAGCAAGGCCGCGATCCACGTCATGACGATGTCGCTCGCCGCCGAATGGGGCCGCTACGGCATCCGGCTCAACGCGATCGCGCCCGGCGAAATTCCCACTGAAGGCGCGGGCAAGCGCCTGCGCCCGATCGAGATGCCGGCGAGCCGCACCGCGCGGGCGAACCCGATGGACCGCCGCGGCCGCATGGAGGAGCTGCAGAATCTCGCGACCTTCCTGCTCTCCGACGGCTGCGACTGGCTCACCGGCCAGACCATCGCGATGCGAAATACAATCGCTGGCAAAACCAGAATCTCTACGGCTGCGCCGATCGGCTGTCCGACGAGGATCGCAAGCGCGAGCGCGGTGCCTTCTTCGGCTCGATCCACGGAACGCTCAATCACCTGTTGTGGGGCGACCGCATTTGGATGCACCGGTTCGCCGGCACGGACAAGCCGGCGGGCGGTATCAAGGAATCCACTGGCCATTATCCGGATTGGCAGGACCTCAGGCGCGAGCGCGAAAGCTTCGACGGGGTGATCGTGCGCTGGGCGCAAGCGCTCGACCCGCGTTGGCTCGAGGGCGAGCTGACCTGGTTTTCGGGCGCGGCGCAAAAGGAGATCACGCGGCCGAAATGGATCCTGGTAACGCATTTCTTCAATCACCAGACCCACCACCGCGGTCAGGTGCACTGCATGATCACCCAATGCGGCATCCGGCCGAGCGACACCGACCTGACGATCCTGCCGGCGAGCGCTTGACATTTTATTTGCTGGAAGCGAGCTTCGGCGCGGAGGCACGCTCGGAAACCCTCTCCCGCAAGGAGGGGGAAAGCGTTTGCGGCTGCGCTCCTGCGTGATGATCCCGCCCTGGGCCGCGAGCGCCTCAGCGCCGACCCATTTCGTAATCCTCGTGGGAATAGCCGAACTGCGAGAGCGCCTCCTCCAGGTGGTCGCCCAGCAGGGGCATGCCGAGCAGGTAGGCCGCGGTGCGCTTATTGTGGGCACGTGAGGCCTCTGTGCGCAGCTCGTCCCAATCCTCCACCCCGTTGTCCTCCCGCCCGAACCAGGTAAGCGCCACGAGGTCGATCTGCTCGTCCTCGTCGAGCGCGTTGATGAAGCCGGTGAGCTCGTCGAATACGGGATCGTCGTTGTGATCCTCGAGCACGGACAGCATGGCGTCGTCCGCGGCGTTGGAGGATGAATCCGGATCGGTGACCACGTCCTTGACGTCGAACTCGCGGGCCTTGGCGATGATGTAGAACACCTTTTCGGGCGAGACCGACAGCGCCGGCGCCCCAGCGACCCGGTCGGTGCTCTCGAATTCGGTCGTGCGCATGCCACATCCCTCCTGGAACGAGGATGAGCGGCGCCGCGGCGCCGGCATTGAGAAATATCAATGGCGGGGTTCGCCGGCCATTCGCGGTTTGTTTACGAAATCGGAATAATTCTCGGCTTGAGCGGCACAATGCGTCCGCAGCGCGGGGTCGGGCATGCTCGAACCCGGAGAGGATATCCCATGCGCGGGCTGTTATTCTTGACCATGGCGATCGCTCTGGCGTTCGGGCCGGCTGCGGCACATGCCGAGGATGCGCCGCTCGAGATCCAGGGCGCGCGCACCGTGAATGCCGATGGCGTCATCGACCTCGTCCAGAAGACGGATCAGGTCGTCATCGTCGACAATCGCACGGTCGCCGACTACGAGGCCGGTCACATCGAAGGCGCGATCAACTTGATCGACACCGACATCGCCAACGAGGCGACCCTGGCTCGCCACGTCAAATCCAGGGACACGCCGGTTCTTTTCTATTGCAACGGCGTGAAGTGCGGCCGGGCGGCCAAGGCAAGCGCAAGAGCCGTCGAGTGGGGCTACACCAAAGTCTATTATTACGCGCTCGGGCTCCAGGAATGGCGGGACCGACATTTGCCGCTGGTTCGCTAATCGCATCGGACGTCGGGAACATCCTCCGCAATGGCTCGTCGCCACAGGTTTCTCGGAGTTCTCATTGCGTTGGCGATGTTCGCGTGCATGTCCGCCTTGGCGGCGGTGTATTTCGCCATGGTGCGTTACGAACGGGCGACGCAGGAGTCGCAGCTCGGCCATGTCGGCTACATCGTCAACCGATACGTCGCCGACTTGGTATGGCAGCAGTTTGCCGACGCCGTGTGCGACCTGGCATCCGATATTGCCCAGGAGGCTCCGCTTCGCAAAGCCGTCGCAGCCGGGGCGGCCGATGAGCTTAGACGGCTGATCCCGGATTCCTCGCGTCGCAACGTGGTTACGTCGGGCCGGATCTCGCTTCTCGGCATTACCGTCTATCACGTCGACGGCACCTTGATGGCCGAGCACGCGGGCGGCGGCGTGAGCGGTCCCGTCGAATTATCCCGTCTCTTGGCGGCTCGGCAGGGCAACGACCGGTTTGCCCAGCTGCGTCACGTCTGGATCGACGCGGATCAACCGCGATTGTCCATCGTCGTACCCGTCGGCGGTCTCAAGCTCCTCGGCTATCTGGCGCTTCACGTCGATCCGCTGCACGCCCTGCGCAACCTCGATGACCGGCTCGGCATGCAGGTCGCTTTTGACAGCGCGGACGGGACGCGCCGGCTGGGCGAGCTCGATCATTACCGCCTCCCGGACCCGAGCAAAAGCCTGGGCGGCAGCGTCGTGGTGAAAGCGCCGAGCGGTACGCCGCTTTTTCGCGCGAGCCTCACCTGGGACAACACCGATTCGGCACGCATCATGGCTGGGGCCCGCTCTTCCTCGCTCGCGATATTGCTGACGGCGTTGGTGCTCATCGCGGCGGCAATGCTGATGTTCGTGCTGATTTCCCGCAAGATGGCGCGCGATGAGCTGGGCGCGGCCAAGGCCGCGCTGGAGGCGGAGCGCGCCGGAGAGGAGGCGCTGCTGCGCGAACGGGAGCAGGCGGCGGCAACCGCGGCGACCGAGCGCCAGGAAGCCTTGCGTGACCTGGCAACTCAACTCGAGCGCTCGGTGAAGGCTGTTGCGCACGAGGTGGCAAGGACCGCGGCGGGCATCGCCGGCAATGCCGGCCTCATGGCGGATCTGGCCAAGCGCACGACGCGGCAGGCGGATTCCGCGCGCATCGCCGTGTCCGACGCAACCACCAACGTCAAGACGATATCAGCCGCGACCGAGGAACTCACGGCGTCGATTTCCGAGATCGAGGTTCAGGTCTCGCAAGCCTCGCGGGTCGCGCGCCAGGCGGTGGCCGAGACCACGCGGATCGAAGAAAAAATCGAGGCATTGCGAGACGCGACGGGCAAGATCGGCGAGGTGCTGGGCCTCATCAGCGCGGTCGCCGCGCAGACCAACTTGTTGGCGCTCAATGCCACCATCGAAGCCGCCAGGGCCGGCGATGCCGGTAGAGGTTTCTCGGTGGTGGCGCAGGAGGTCAAGCTGCTTGCCGCGCAGACGGCGAGGGCGACCGAGGAGATCTCGACGCAGATCAACATGGTGCAGAGCGCAACCAACGAGGTCGTCGGCGCCATCGGCTCGATTTCGACGACCATCGAGCGGGTCAATGCCATTTCGGCCGGGACGGCGGCCGCGGTGCAACGCCAGCACGCGGCCACCCAGGACATCAGCGCCAACATCAGTGCGGCATATTCCGGGGCGCAGATGATCAACGGCAGCGTGAGCAGCGTCACCGAGGAAGCGGCCGAGGCGGCGGCGAAGGCCAGCGAGCTCAAGGCCGCGTCGGTGGATTTGACGTCGCAGTCGGGCACTCTGCGCGAGCAGATTGACCACTTCATTCGCGAGATGCGTGCGGCCTAGCTGGTCTCGCCCCCCGCGTTGCGGCCGCGGCATTCGCCGAGCCGCTTGTCGCGCATCTCAACTCCGCACGCCGCGATCACCCGACCACCCGCGGTCCTCGATACGTCCTCTCGCGAGACGTTGCGGATTTATCCGGACCCGAGACGACGTGTACCATCGTGCATGACTGCCGCGATTCTGGGAGCTTTCCGATGCTGCTTGCCTTGACCGTGATCCTGATTTGTCAGCTCGTGGGCGAGGTCGTCGTCCGCGGCACCGGCTTGCCGATGCCGGGGCCGGTGCTCGGCATGGTGCTGCTGCTCGCGATCCTGGCGCTGCGCGATCGCTTCCGCGCCGCAGTTTCGGCAACGGGGCGGGACGATCCGCTCGAGACCGCCGGCAAGGGGCTGCTGGCGCACTTGTCCCTGCTGTTCGTGCCCGCGGGCGTCGGCGTGATTCAGCGCCTCGACGTGTTCGCGACCTATGGCGTAGCGCTCGCCACTTCGCTGGTGCTCTCGACGATCGCGGCGCTGCTGGCTAGCGTCCTGGTCTTCGTTCTCGCCGCGCGCGCCTTCCGTGTTCCGGGAGAGGCGCCATGAAGCAAGAGAGCTTTGCGCTTTGGGTCTATCTTTCGCGCACGCCGCTGCTGTGGCTCACGGTCACGCTCGTCGCCTACCTCGCGGCGGACCGGATCTCCGCGGCGACCAACCGGCACCCGCTGGCCAACCCGGTGCTGCACGCGATCTGGTTCATCGGGGCGGTGCTGGTCGCGACCGCGACGCCGTACGCGACCTATTTCGAGGGCGCGCAGTTCGTGCATTTTCTGCTCGGCCCGGCGATCGTCGCGCTCGCCATTCCGCTCTACGAGCACCGCGCCACGGTGGCGCGCGCCGCGGTGCCGATGCTGGCCGCGCTGCTGGCCGGCTCGATCGTGGCGATGGCGTCGGCGATCCTGATCGCCAAGGCGTTCGGCGCGCCCAACGCCGTGCTGATCGCGCTTGCGCCGAAATCCGTCACCGCGGGCGTCGCCATGGGCATCACCGAGGCGCTCGGCGGCGATCCGGCCTTGACCGCGGTGCTGGTGATCCTGACCGGCATCATCGGCGCGATCCTGGTCACGCCGCTGATGAACCTCATTCGCGTGCGCGATTTTCGCGCCCGCGGCTTTGCGGTCGGGCTCGCCTCCCACGGCATCGGCACCGCGCGCGCGTTTCAGGTAGACGAGGTGGCGGGCATTTTTGCCGGGATCGCCATGGGGCTCAATGCGCTGCTGACGGCGATGCTCGTCCCGTTCGCCCTGGCGCTGCTGGCACGATGAGATGCGGGCGATTGTCCACGACCAATACGGTTCGTTCGATGTCCTCGGTCTCAGGGACATCGACCAGCCGGTCGTCAAGGACGATGAGGTGCTGGTGCGCGTTCGCGCAGTGGGCCTCCACGTAGGCGACTGCTTCGGCGTGAGGGGCGCGCCGTTCGCCATGCGCCTGGTTACCGGGCTGCTCAAGCCAAAACACGGTGTTCCCGGATTCGACGTGGCGGGGCAGGTCGAGGCGGTAGGCACCAACGTGAGGCAATTTCGACCGGGCGACGAGGTGTTCGGCGCATGCAATGGCGCCTGCGCCGAGTATGCGTGCGCCGGAAAAGACAAGCTGGCGCTCAAGCCGGTCAACCTCACGTTCGAGCAGGCTGCGGCCGTACCGACCTCCGCGCTCGCCGCCCTCCACGCGCTTCGCGATGTGGGAAAGGTACAGCCAGGGCAGAAGGTCCTGATCAATGGCGCGTCGGGAGGCGTGGGCACGTTCGCCGTGCAGATTGCCAAGTCGTTCGGGGCGGGAGTGACCGGCGTGTGCAGCACGACGAATGTGGACACGGTCCGCTCGATCGGCGCGGACCGTGTGATCGACTACACCCAGGAGGATTTTACTCAGGGTGGCAAGCGCTACGATCTCATCCTCGATAACGTGGAGAACCGCTCGTTGTCGGACTGCAGACGCGCGCTCGCGCCCAGCGGGACTCTCATCCTCAACAGCGGCACGGGGGCGCACGGCATCGGCATGCTGGTTCGCCTGGTCAAGCCGCTGGTGTTATCACCGTTCGTGCGCCAAAACCTGCGCCGGTATCTTTCGGTCCCGAATCATCGGGACCTTGTCATTCTCAAGCAGCTTGTCGAATCCGGGAAGCTGACACCGATCATCGACAGGAAATACCCGTTGCACGAGACCGCTGCGGCCCTCGGCTACATCGAACGCGGACACGCTCGAGGAAAAGTCGTCATCACTCTGTAACCCTGATTGTATTTCTGAGCTTGGTGGAGCCAGGGGGAGTCGAACCCCCTTTCCTGTGCATTCCTGTAATATCCTAACTGGCTGAAGTTGCACTGTATTCATTCGCACCCTCTTGTCCTGACTTTCAGCGCGTTTCATATTCTGTGCTTCCCCGGTGCTTCCCCAGAGCGGAAGGAGCTTCTATGGCGGACCAGAGGATCACCAAGCGTCTTGTCGACGGGTTGAAGATCCGGCTCCACGAATACACCTTTTGGGATGCCAAGCTGCCCGGGTTCGGCGTTCGTGTGCGGCCGAGCGGGGCGATGTCGTACATCGTCGTCTACAGAGCGGGCTCCGGACGCGGCGCGCCATTCCGGCGCTTCACGGTCGCTACCGTTAGCAAGACGACGCCGGACAAGGCTCGGCATCGCGCAAAGGCGATCCTAGGAGCCGTAGCCCACGGCCGCGACCCGGCAAGCGAGAAAGCCAGCGAACGCGGTGTGCCGACAATCTCGGAGTTGGCGGACCGGTTTTTGGCCGAGCACGTCGATCAGAAACGCAAGCCCAGCACTGCCACCTTCTATAAGCACATCCTCGACAAGGTAGTCAGGCCCGAACTTGGATCCGCGAAGGCTGACAAGGTCACTAGAGCGGCCATAATGAAGCTGCACGGAAAATTGGCGGCGACTCCGTTTCAGGCGAACCGTATGCTTGCGGTGGTGGGGAGCATGTATGCATTTGCTAGCCGGATTGGAATCGTTGCCGAAGCTGCAAACCCGGCGCGCAAGATCGAAAAATTCGCTGAGCACCGGCGTGAGCGGTTCTTGACCAGTGACGACCTGGAACGGCTAGGGACGGCAATCCGCGAAGCCGAGAGCAAGGGCATCCCCTGGAAAGCGGATGAAAGCAAGGCGAAGGCAAACCATCTGGCGAAGGCAGAGAATCGCTTCACCAAAATCAGCCCATTTGCAGCAGCGGCACTCCGGCTATTGCTCTTCACCGGGTGCCGGCTTCGCGAAATCCTCCATCTCAAATGGGAGCACGTCGACCTGGAGCGCGGATTGCTCTTCTGCCGGATAGCAAGACCGGACGGAAGACGGTTGTGCTGAATGCTCCGGCGATAGCCGTGCTCTCTTGCCTCGACCGCCTCGGCGCATACGTGATTCCCGGCGAGTTCCCGAAGAAGACTCTCCCAGACAAGAAACCGCCTGGTACCGGACTGCAGGTAACTGCAATCGCTCCGGCCTCAGCCGATACCCAGGAGAGACCTCGGGCGGACCTCAAAAGACCATGGGGAGCCGTGGCAAAGCGTGCGGGCCTGGACGGCGTTCGTATTCACGATCTACGTCACACGTTTGCCAGCTTTGGCGCAGGCAGCGGCCTCGGCCTTCCGATCATCGGCAAACTACTGGGCCACACCCAGTCGGCAACGACCGCCCGATATGCTCATATTGGCGCCGACCCGCTGCGGCGAGGTTCCGAGATCATTGCAGGACGGATCGCGGCAGCCCTAGAGGGCAAGACGGGATTGGTGGTGGAAATGAAAGGCCGCCGATCCGGATGAGAAAGGTAGAGGCGATCGATGCCAGTGAAATTTGAGCTGCCTGCCCCCCTTAAGCCGGCAACATCAGACGAGCTTTTTGAGGCGATTTCCGAGGGGGATGGCGCTGCAGTAGCCGATATCTTGCGCCGACTTGAGGGGCTTGGCCGTGGTGAATTGGAGCTTTTGGCCGATCTCTTAGATGGCGATCCTGTGCTCGCGAATGAGTTTCCCTATCGCATTAAGCTTGCTGGGCGAGGCCGCGGAAGGCCTTCTGATCGCCTGAAAAAGCAGGCAACAGAATTCGGTATTGCCCGCATCATGGAGCATGCCTTGGCTACGTACGGAAAGCCAGAGGCCGCCCTTGAAGCAGTTAAAAAAAGCACTGGATTGAGTCGAGCAACCATTACGAAGGCGTTGCAAGCAGACAAGAAGCGAAGCTCCGCGAAAACGGAGTCTCAGTAATTCCGGATTTTCTGAGACCATTTCGAGTCGTGACACCACAGCCTCCTGTCTGTTACTGAGTCTCCTCCAGGCGCACTGCTTTATTTGCATGCGACAGAGTGAAGGGTGTCATGCTGACCATTGGAAGTCTCACCCGCAAACTGCTGTCCACGGTCGAAGCCGCAGTATACCTCGGCGTCAGCCGGTCTTGGCTCAACAAGAAACGTTGCATCGATAGCGACGGTCCAAGGTTTTGCAAAATCGGACGCAGGGTGCTCTACGACATTGCTGATTTGGACGCGTATGCCGAGCAGGCTAAGCGGCGCAGTACGTCCGGGGGAATCTGATGGGCGGAATCTTGCAATCCCGCGCTCTGGTTCCGCGCTCCGTTGTAGAACATGACGGTGCGGGGCGGGAGAGGACGAGCGACGGCACGCCCCAGAGACCGCTGCTTTGCTCGACAACATCGCAGAGCTGCTGACCGACCATATCGTCTTGCCGAGGGGCGGTCCCGAGGCAATCGCGCCCTGGGTCCTCCACGCGCATGCACACGGTGCTGCGCAGATCTCCGCCATCCTCGCCCTGGTGTCGCCAGAGCACGTTCAGGCCGATCTGAGCCTCGTATCCCCGAGCTGAGTAAGCAATGAAAACACCGACCGTAAAATTCATAAAATTACCGCCAGAGTACGCTCTCGGATTCGATCCGACGGACCCTGATGCGCCTGGGGAGGGGGATGGTCTGCCAGTGATCCGGCATACCGTGTACGACTGTATCGAGCTGTGTGGCGATGATCTTCCTGCCGGATTATTACTGTTCAAGATGATATTCCTGTGCCGTAAATCCAGGATAATGACTGCCGGCAAACGGTGGTATGTCCGCTCACGGGGGAGTCTATGTTCGGAGACAAGGCTGACTCGACATCAGTATGACAGAGCTTTGAAGATCCTCAAAAAGAACGGGTTCGTGGAGACGAGACGCGTGCCATTCTCAAAAATGGCGATATTCG
>WNGL01026335.1_pt1 | contig 10320 bp, 11 predicted proteins | sample 5400591 | NCBI WGS metagenome assembly WNGL01 (sample SAMN13153377, study PRJNA577476) | soil metagenome | isolation source: 80 cm soil or saprolite under Garry oak tree replicate 1 | place: USA:California | collected 2016-06-15 | reverse complement strand
TGTAACCACCGCCGACGAAGACGATGCGAGACGGCAGATTATCCAGCTCCATAAACTGCGTGCTGGTAGTGAGATACTCCTCACCCGATATCCCCAATGGGGCGTGCCGCGCGCCGGTCGCGATCACCACGTGGCGACCGACGAGGGTCTCATCACCGACCTGGACGGCGGTGCGGTCGATGAAGTGGGCGCGGCCATGCCGCATCGTGATCCCCGCCTCGGCAAAACTGCGTTCGGTGCCAGAGGGCACCGGATCGGTGAAGGTGCGCTTGAAGCGGATCAGATCCGGCCAGTTGAGGGACAGGCCCGGCACGGAGACGCCCTGGCCCTGCATGCGCCGGCTCCAGTCTACGAGTTCGGCCACGCCGACCAGCACTTTCTTGGGGTCGCATCCGCGTAGCTGGCAGGTCCCACCAAAAGGGCGGGAATCGATAACGGCCACGCTCCAACCGGACGCGCGGCAGGTATAGGCTACGTTCTGGGCGGCCGAGCCCGTCCCCAGGACGATCACATCAAAGGTTGTGGTCACAATTGTTCCCCCTGTCTGTCACGAGGCACACTCAGGCTCGTCCATGACCTGGGCCTGCTCACTGCGTCTTTTCTCCAACCTCTTGCAATAAGCCTCTGATCCTTTGGCCAGGGGTAGGTGGTGGGTCAAGCGAGCATTTTGCTGCCAGTTCGCAGGCAGTTGATTCGACGAGGAGAGACCCCTAAGATCATCGTTGGCACGCTTCGCATGTCTCTATTCAGACGCACTACGTAGGCGGCGGCTCGCTCGTCCTCGACACTATTAATATACTCATAGGGAATGCCGTGTGAATCGAACCGGCGCTTCGCCATGCGACAGCCACCACAGCCTGGTGTGGCATACATCTTGATCGTTTTTTGTCCGGCGAACGCACGTGATTGCTGCAAGAATCCTCCCTTTCAGAGAGCATTGAAATCACGCGGATGATGGTTTGTTTTCAGTATACGCTCTTGTTGCCCCATCTTCTGTAGCCTTGACTACAGAAGAACAGAAAAGTCGATGTGATGCTAGTGAAGACGGATGCCTCGACGATCGTCGTCTGCTCTGTCATTTTGGAAGGAGGTCGCGGTTACCAATGCATACACCTTCATCGATACCGCTATCGAGCGAACCGACACCGTCTCGTCCCAGGCCGCGCTCCCTGATCGCCTACTGCCTGGAACGTGACACCTTGCTGTTCTCGCTGAAAATGGCCCTGCCGATTGGAACGCTGCTGGCCGCGATCAATCATGGGCAAGCCCTCCTCTCAGGCCATTTTACAGCGGGTGAGCTGCTTCCTCTCTGCCTCACCTATTGTGTGCCCTTTGCCGTGGCAATGTATAGTCAAGCGCCAGCGTGATCTCTCTACGAGCGAACGCGTTGGTACCAACGAGCAATTGAGACGGCGCAGAACGAACAACTCGAGTAGTGGTCGGCTGCTGTCGGCTGATCGCCTTGCTCATTGTATCTGGCACCTCCACCTGCTTCTGTAGTCTAGACTACAGAAGATCTGTTCAATGCAATGGTATATGTACAACAGGACAGCCTTTTCTGCAAATAGGGCCGTCCAGAATCGTGTAATAAATAGTGTGGAGAGAACAGGTGTATACCTCCAACCGACAAGCCGCAAAAGCGGGTGCACAGAAGATCCACTCTGCCGCCGAACTGCGCGTTATGTATAGCCCCTGCCTCCGCTGCTCACCTCATCATGATCTATTGTCCCGCACTTATCTTGTGCATTTTCCCTTCGCTCCTTCCATCTCCCACAGCGCTGTGGGAGATGGAAGGAGTGGTTGGTATCTTGCTGTCTCTCCGGTAGGAAGGATGCTCCTGACCCGCGTCCACCGGTCCGTTTGTCATGCGCTCACCCATAGTACGCATCAGCGTGTATCCTGCGTCGATGCTGCCACCAGAGGGGACCGATGAGGTGGCAGCTCTCCTGGGATCCCCTCACAGCATGTTCTCCGGGATCGCCTGATTCCTCAGGCGATCCCGGCATGGGAACAACTTGAATACGTTTACATGGGAGGCGAGTATGTCCGATTCAAGCGCTAGCCCCAGGACGCTACCAGCGCCGCAAGACGGTCGAGTGGAGTGCGGACATACCAGCGCGCCACGAGAAAACGTGAGGAATACGCGGGAGGCTGACGCGGCATCGTTCTCCACTGACGCCCAGGCGCTCGCGCTCCTGTATGAGCGGTTCCGGCGGTCGATCTATTCCTATGCCTATCACCTGCTTGGGAATCAGGAAGATGCGGCTGACGTGACCCAGGAAGTCTTTCTGCGCGCCTGCCTCAGTTGGGAGCGCCTGCGAGATCGCGATCATCTGAGCGTGTGGCTCCACCATGTGGCCACCAATCTGTGCATCGACCTGCTCCGCCGCCGCAGGCGCCTCTCCTGGTGGCCGCTTGCACGCAGCAGTGGGAGTGCCGTTGACGGAGTGAGTGAGGATGAACTGTTCTCCCCCGTGCCGTCAGGAAGCGGAGGTATTCCAGAGGTCGCCGAACGCGAGCAGATTCAGCGGGCCTTCGCATGTATGCCTCAGGACTACGCGATTGTACTCATGCTCAGCGTCGTTCTGGGCTTCCCCTACCAGGAAATCGCCGCCATCACCGGCCTTTCGCCCACCGCCGCCGCGACGCGCCTTTCGCGTGCCAAAAGGATGTTTGTCGAGCGATATCAGCGTCTCTGTACGGGCGACATTGGAAGACAGGAGGAACGGCCATGAACCATCCCGATTTGCCACCGCTTCCAGAGTCCGGCGCACACAGCCCCCAGGCCTGTGCAGTCATGCGGCTCTATCTGGCCGTGCTGGATGATGTGCCTGCCGACCAGGTGCGCCTCGTATTCGAGCACATACATGCCTGCCCCGCTTGTGCCGCGGAACTGCATCTCTTCACGTGGGCAACGCAGCTCATCTCTGGCACTGCCAATCTGGAGCCGCCTCTGCGTGTCGATCAGGCAGTCCTGGCGGCCATCGCCACCTGGAGAGGCACGCGTTCCCCTGAACATCTGCGTCCCCTGGGCCCGCACCGCGCATCGCACGATAACCATTTTCTCTGGCCGATCGGCCAGGTGGCCACAGCGGTGCTGCTCGTTATCGCGATACTGACTGTGTACTTGCTGACAGGTGCTGTTGCTCCATCTCGGGCGTTTGCCTTGCCAGCGGACCTCTCCTGGAGCGGGTATGTGCTCTTCTACCGTGAAACGAAGGTGGGCGTGAACGGTACGCGGTACCGTATCAGCTGTTACGACGATCTGGGCACTGGCCGCATGCACGTGGAGACCGTAGCGGGAAGTGACCTAGACATTGTGGTCGTGGGGAATGATCAGATTCTGCTGGGCAAGGATCTCATCCATCACGTTGCCGAGTGGGACGCGAACGCGTGGAGTGTTGATGACTCGATATTTAACCTGGTCCAACTCCGCTATGATCTGCAGGTGCACCGTGCCGTCTACGAGGGTGTGGACCGTTTTGAAGGTCAGGAGGTTTACCGCATCCGCTGGAAGAATGGGCTGGTGTTGCTGCTCGACACCAGCTACTGGCCGGTGAATGTGCTGCGTGATGCACGTGGCCCTGGTAGTGTCCAGCCGATCTATGAGACGCTTACCTGGCTCCCTGTTTCACAGGTGCCCAGTACCCTGTGGGATACACAGGTGCCTGCCGGGTTCCGCCCGGGAAGGCTCCCTGCGGGACCATAAACCGAGTGATTTCAGACGCAAGAGGATGGGTTCGCTCGGCAGAGCGATTGGTCCATAGGTGCAGATGGGAGTCAGAGCGGGATCGTTTTTTGTTGCTCAGGCAAGCACCTCTAGCCAGGGTGGATACACAGGACCCATCCCTGACAAAAGAGGTCAATCTGGAAGGGCTTCGCGAGCATCACCTGGAACCCGACGTCTCGGCACAACGCCTGGGCTTCGGAGAGCGTGTAGAGCTGAATATGCTCTTGATCGGAGTACTTAATTACCCACTCAAAGGCTTTCCAGGGAAAAGGAAACCCGCGAAGCACATAGTCCTCGATCACCACCTGTCCTCCTGAGGCAAGCAGGCGCCCCAGCCCCGCGAGTGTTGCCGCTGGATCTTTGAGGTAGTGCCAGGTGTTGGTGCAGGTAATCAGGTCGAAGGTGGCTAGCGCAAAGGGAAGGCCTGCCGTTTCGCCACCTCCCAGGGATGCCTGGACCAGGTGCACTTGCGGGCGATCCTGGAGAAGCTGAGTTGCCTGGGCGAGCATCGCCTGGCTCTCATCAATGCCATACAGCTCGGCATGGGGGAGGAGGTGGGTGAACTGTTCAAGCAGCAGCCCAGTTCCGCAAGCCGCATCGAGGATGCGCAATGGGCGCTCTCGTGTGCTTGCTCTCTGCTGGAATGATGCGACATCAATGGCAGAGAGCGTTGCCGAAAGCGTCTTCTGCAAAAAGGTTCGCCAGGTTCGGTTGTAGCGGGAAGCATGTTTCCCTGTATAATAGGTGTTCATGCGTTTGCTGGTAAGCATACAGAGTGTCGCTTTGCTCAGCAAGTGTTTTGTTGTTATGCCCATGTGTGATGCATGGTCAGGTGGTTAAGGTGAGGATAGGGAGGCTGCACTCAGGACTGAAGTGCTGCCCCGGAGAGAATATGTACTACAATACCAGATGTATGAATCCAACGAGATTTGTTCGAAGCACATGCTCTATCTTATTCCTCTGCCTCCTGGGCATGAGCGCCTGTGGAGCGGCCAGCACACCACCGAAGGGCAACACTTCGAGAGCAAGCAGTTGCGGAACGGCAGGCAAGACACACACCATACGTGCGGTCTCGTCTACGCCCCCGGTGCAAGGCGATTGGCCCATGTTTCACGGTGACCTTAATAGGGATGGAGCTGCTACTATTGGTGGTGGTAGTATGCTCACTCCGGCCTGGTCATACTGTACAGGCGCACCGGTCCTGTCTTCTCCAATCGTGAGTGCCGGCGTCGTCTACATCGCTTCGACCAACGGCACCTTAGCGGTCCTCGCCGCTCGCAGTGGACAATTGCTCTGGCAATTTCGGGCCGGCGGGTCGCTCTATAGTTCCCCTGCCATACAAAACGGCACCGTATACATCGGCGCACTCAATGGTTTTGTCTATGCTGTGGACGCGGCATCTGGTCATCTGCGCTGGCGCAGTTCCGCTGATGATCCAGGCGCGAAGATCTGGTCATCACCCGTAGTCGTCAACGGACTGGTCATCGTTGGTGCCGCCTCAACGTTGAGTGAGAAGCCGAAAATCCCCGGTGAGGTGCTCGCCTTTGATGCGGCAACAGGCGCGCGACGTTGGCGAACGTGGAGCGAACCGGGCGGCGCGCCAGGCGGTGGCATATGGAGCTCGCCAGCCGTTGATGTGGCCGGAGGAGTTGTCTACGTGGGAGTAGGCGACCCCATCGATGGAGCGGAAGCGCTTGACCTGCACGATGGGCATGTCATCTGGCGTTGGAGTTCGGTCCTACGTGACGTAGCCGATACCGATGTTGGCTCTGGTCCGCTGCTCTACCACGATCAACGGGGGCAACTGCGTCTTGCGGTGGGGGGCAAAGATGGTTCGCTGTACAGCCTGGATGCCCAGAGCGGGCGGGTGCTCTGGCGTACGCGTGTCGGAGATCACGTTTTCAGTTCGCCAGCCTTTGCCCATGGCACGATCTACGTCGTAGCAGTCTTGATTCGGCGTTCGGTGAGCTGGGCGATAGATGCCGAGACAGGCGCTCCCCGCTGGCAACACGCCATTCCGACCATTGTCTACGCCTCACCTGCAACGGTTGGCCCGGCGCTGTATATCGGTGCGGGCGATGCTTTCGGTCCCGGCGACGGTGGTGTGGAGGTGCTTGAAGCCGCCACAGGCAACCAGTTGCAATACGCCGACCTGCACAGTGCCGCTACCTCTTCACCTGCAGTCATCAGGTCCTGGTTGTTTGTGGGGGCACATGACGGGAATCTCTATGCATTTGTAAGATCAGGATCATCTCTCCTGACACCGAGGACAAACACATCAGAAATGCTAGCAGACTGAACTCTTGTACCAGCAGCGTAAAGAGCACAACGACATTGGTCGAGACGAGTAAAGATCAAGGGGCTCCAGAGATGTCTCCCTGTAATTGTTGCGTCTTTGCTGTTGCTTATAGCGTCAGTACACCATCATGCTGTTAGAAAAGCGAAAAATACATGCCCGCGTTGCCTATGCCCGAAGTACTACGGATAGCTGATACATCGATGACTGCTAGGTATCCCCGGTGGCGTCTACTCGTGCTCTGTCTGCTCTTGCTGCTCTCAGTCGCCATCTCTCTCCTGCTCATCAGTACAGCTCCGCAGAGCGATGGGCATGTCGTACCATTTTTGCATGTCTGGATGATCAGTTTCCTCCCCTATTTTGCCGCCTGCGCTTTCGTGCTGGCCACAAAACCAGTTCCAGGCCGCTGGCACCGGATCGAAGTTGGTGTGATCTTGCTGGGAGCACTTCTGCTACGTGCAATGCTCCTTCCACTGCCTCCTGGCCTATCGCATGACTCATGGCGTTATCTCTGGGATGCGCGGATCACGCTGCATGGCTTCAGCCCCTATGTGTATGCGCCCGTGGATAAAGTCTTGCAGCCTTTGCTCGATAACGTGCTCTTTCCCAATAGCCGTTTTCGCACCGCTCCCACGATCTATCCCCCTGGTGCGCAGGCTATCTTTTTAGTGAGTTATGAACTTGCTCCGGCCAACTTATTTTTCCTCAAGGGTATATTTCTCGTCTTTGATATGGTCACCTGCATGGCACTCCTCATACTGCTCAAACGGAAAGGACTCGATCAGCGCCGAGTCATTCTCTATGCCTGGTGCCCCTTGCCCGTTGTCGAATTTGCCATTCAGGGCCATATCGATGTCATCACCCTGACGTTTACTCTCCTCGCGGTCCTCTCGGCAGCTGATACCAGCCTGCGTGGGCGTGTGCTGACCGGCTTCCTCACTGGACTCGCTGCGCTCACCAAGATTTACCCCATCCTCCTGCTTGCTGTAGTCCTGCCTGCCTTGCCTGACGGTGAACGCGGCGTAAACGACAAGGGCATGGCCCTCCTCCGCAAGGTTTTGAGCCGCAACGCTCCCTTGCTCATCACCTGTTTTGCGACGATCCTCCTCGGCTACCTGCCTTACCTCATCCTGGGACACGGGCAGGTGTTCGGCTACTTTGCCACCTATGCCAGCGAGCAGAGCCAGAATGCAGGAGTGACGCAGCAAATTGTTCACTGGCTGGGCGATCAACTACATATCCGCATCAGTACGACGATCACACTTGAACATATCGTTGATTTGCTGCTTGTAAGCGCTGTATCACTGATCGTATTTGTAATGCGTTTACGCAGGCGCATCAGTATGGAAGCTGGTGTGCTCTTACTATATGGGGTTGTCCTATCTATCTCCTCCCACGTATTTCCCTGGTATACCACTACCTTATTGCTCTGGGTGCCTGTTTTAGTTGGCCCACTATGGACTCGCGTGGGACTGAGCGGCAGGAACCTGGCAGTCATTGCAGTCTGGTACTTCACCGTCACCTCCCTGCTGGGCTACTTCTTTAATTCCGATTGGACTCTCTATTACAGGCTCGTCTATACGCCTGTGATGATAGCGCTGGGTGTAGCAGCAATCATTGGAGTGCTGAACCGTTTCAGGTCACAGAAAGGAATAGCGCTTGCGAGCCGCTCAACAAACAACGAGCACTGACGAAACACAGTACCGCCGTCACGCAGTAAACGCATCCTTGCCTTGGCCTTCCAGACTAAAACAGTGCAGGGTGGATAAACTTGTCGCCTGGCACTTGTTAGAAATGCCAGGTACACTCTCTCTAATAGCTCCAGTTGAGGCCGCATTGTGAGCAGTGCCTGGCGGGATGATCGCTCTCGAAAGCCCGGCGAAATGCCTCATATCGCTCACCGTGCCAGATGGCCTCTATTGGTTCCTGGAAGATGTTCCCCAGCACGCGCTCCTCCTGGTACTCTCTGGCGCTCCTATGTCCGAAGGGCGCAAAACAACACGAGAGCACATTGCCACTGGAGGTGATGTAGGTCAGCGTGTAGGGACGCCGGCAACCGGACCAGGGGCGCTCACCAAAATCCCGTAGCAGGCTCTCCAGGGGTGTGGCGGAGCCTGCCGCATTGAAGGTGATACCACGCTCCATACACATCTGCTCACAACGACGTACGAGATCCAGTTCTTCGCGTGTGGCGCGACGGAACAGGCTCTGTTGCGAGTCGGCCAGGCCTCGCTCGAAGTAGACCAGTCGCTGCAAATAGACCTCGCGTATGCCATGCTCGTACGCCAGGTCGATGAGTCCCGGCAGTTCGCGCAGGTTCTCTTTCATGGCAGTGAACCACAGGGAGACTGTTGGGAGGCTTTCGTTTTGTTCTTGCTGTCTGGCAATGAAGGCGCGGATGTTGCGCCAGATTTTAGCGAAGGCATCCACACCTCGCACATGGGCATACGTCTCGCGCGTTGCGCCGTCCATCGAGAGACGGAATTCATCCAGTCTGGCATCGATCAGTTCCTGGCCGCGCTTCGCATTGAGCAGGATGCCGTTCGAGTTAAACAGCACGTAGGTGCCGCGTGCTTTGAGATAGCGAATCATGACGGGCAGGTCCTTGTTGAGCAACGGTTCACCCAGGCCGTGCAGCACCACGCGTTCCAGCACCGGAAACTGGTCCACGATGGAGCGAAAATCCTCGAAGGAGAGATCGCGGTCGTCCTCGCGCGAGAGCAGCGTCCGCGGGCACTGCTGGCACAGTTCGTTGCAGCGGCTGGTCGGTTCAATGTAGATCGAGCGCGGTAGTGGCAGTGTGGCCGTAGTCATACCAACTCCTTTAAAGTCGCCAGATGGGCGAAAGTCACGGGGGCAAGAGAACTGTCTGCCCGCAGCAACCGCGCCAGGCGCACCAGGTCAGGCCATTCATCCACATCAAAGAGCGTCTCCAGGGTGCAGACGCTTAAACCCTGGCGTTGTGCCAGGGCGACCGTCATCTGCATGACCTGGCGCGTACTCATGGGAATACCACGAAAGACATCATGCGGTCTGCGCAGAGCCATCAAATAGTAGCCGCCATCATCCGCAGGTCCCAGCACGACGTCAGCTTCATCGAGCGCTTCCCGTGCCCGCGCAACGATATCCCGGCCGATATGCGGCGAATCTGAACTGATAACGATGGTGCGCTGGTAGCCTCGCTCATACGTCCACCGGAAGGCGTGGTGCAAGCGGGCACCAAGCTCTGGCCCTTCCTGTGGGAAGAAGCGCATGTACTGCGCGAGCGATGGGGCAAGCGTCGCCATGAAGGCGGAGTAGTCGACGCCGTTTGGCGTGTAAGCCCAGTGGAGGTCATACGCCTGTCCAGCAAACTTCCGAGCCAGATCGGTGAGAAAGGCGCGGTAGAGGTGGACTGTCCCTTCGACACCAATCATGCGTGCTAAGCGTGTTTTGGTCGCACCAACCTCTGGGTAACGAGCCATCACGACCAGGGCGGTATCAGGCATGTGTCCTCCTCGTTCCTGCATAGCGCAGCGTTGTACGCACCATGGAGAAGGCGGCCTTCATACTGCCGGCGATCGTGCCGGCTACCTTCGAGCGACCATAGCTGCGGTGGCGATAGTGAATGGGGACCTCGACAATACGGTAATGCGCCCGTGCCGCCTTGACCAGCATTTCGACGGGCCAACCATAGGTCATTTCGCGCATCTCCAGCGACGCTAACACTGAGCTGCGTACAGCGCGAAACGAGCCGATGTCATGCAGGGGCGCACCATACAACAGGCGGATCAGACGGCTCACCAGCCAGTTGCCCAGACGAGCTTGGGGAGGCACTGCTCCACGTTCGGCGCGTTCGCTCACCCGCGAGCCGATGACAAAGTCCGCACGTCCTTCGCGCATCGGTCTCAGCATCATGGGCAGGTCAGTGGGATCATCACTTCCATCCCCGTCCATAAACAGAACCATCTCAGCCCCGAGGCTGCACGCCGTTTTGAAGCCCTTCCAACAGGCTCGTCCATACCCGTGGAGCGGTTCGCTGGCGACTATTGCTCCTGAGCGCTGTGCTACAGCAGCTGTAGCATCCGTACTGCCGTTGTCAACCACGTGTGCGAAGTTTGGGGGAAGCTCCGCCAGCAGGCGGTGGAGAGCTGCTTCCTCATTCAGCGCCGGGATGACGATAGCAACCGTTTCGGTGACCATAAAGCCTATACCTCCTCTACGAATATTCCAATTAGCGCCATACAGTCCTCATTCGTCATAGGTCGTTCTCCTGTAACACGATAGAGGTATGAAAGTATTTACAGGACCTGGC
>WNGL01016313.1_pt1 | contig 10321 bp, 8 predicted proteins | sample 5400591 | NCBI WGS metagenome assembly WNGL01 (sample SAMN13153377, study PRJNA577476) | soil metagenome | isolation source: 80 cm soil or saprolite under Garry oak tree replicate 1 | place: USA:California | collected 2016-06-15 | reverse complement strand
AGGCCGTCCTGGACCTCATAGGTCACGTCGGTGAACTCATGCATCGGCATTTCGCCCTTTCGCGTTGGCTGACGCCCGGCACGGCCGCCGCTAGACCGCGGAGCAGCGTGGTCGTCGTATTAGGCCTAACCATTTGACTCTAGCGGCTTGAGCGGTCGTTATCAAGGAGAGGAACTGCGGCTCGGACCCTAATGATCTTTTGGTCTAACCTATAGTATAGTTTGAGATCAGATCGAAGAGGTGAGGTGACGGGTGGATCTCTCGGATACGCCGGAGGAGGCGCGGTTCCGCCAGGACCTGCGCACCTGGCTGCAGAAGAGCCTTCCCGAGCTGCCCTGGCCTGAGCCCGCGGACCTGGTCGAGAGGGCGCCGCTCTGGCGGCGGTGGCAGGCGATGCTCTTCGAGGCCGGGTATGCCGGGCTGACCTGGCCCCGCGAGTACGGCGGGCAGGGGCTGGATGAGCGGATGCGGGCGATCTTCGGCGAGGAGTGCGATCTGGCCGGGGCGCCGGAGCGGCTCAACACCATCGGGGAGGACTTCGCCGGCCCGACCATCGTCCACTTCGGCTCGCAGGCCCAGAAGGAGCGCTTCCTACGGCCGATTCTCACCGGCGAGGAGATCTGGTGCCAGCTCTTCTCCGAGCCCGACTCCGGGTCAGACCTCGCCTCGCTGCGTACGAAGGCGACGAAGGTCGAGGGTGGCTGGCGGATCCAGGGCCAGAAGATCTGGACCAGCCGCGCCCAGCTCGCCGCCCACGCGATCCTGTTGGCGCGCACCGGCGGCGGACCCCGCCACAAGGGCATCACCTACTTCCTGCTGCCGATGGACAGCGAGGGCGTGACGGTCCGGCCGCTCTTGCACATGCTCGGCGAGGCCGAGTTCAACGAGGTCTTCCTCGACGACGTGCTCCTGCCCGACGACGCCGTCGTCGGGCAGGTCGACGGAGGCTGGGCCGTGGCCATGGCCACCCTCGCCTTCGAGCGGGTCGCCATCGCGACTGGCCGGGTGAACACCACCAAGGCCGTCAACGATCTCGTCGCCGAGATCAGGGACATGACGGACGACGCTGGCAAGCCGCTCGGCGCCGACCCGCACGTCCGGCAGCGGGTGGCCGACCTGTGGGCGCGGGCCCTGGTGCACCACACCATCAGCCAGCGGGTGATCTCCGGCGCGGTCGCCGACGGGCCGCCCGGCCCGGTCACCTCGATCGGCAAGCTGTACTTCTGCCCGCTGGTCGAGGACCTTGCCGACTTCCGCCTCTCGCTCGAACCGCTCGCGGGCCAGTTCGGGCTCGACGACACCTCGCCGGAGGCTGCCCGCGCCCGCCGGTGGCTCCGCCTCGCCAACCAGACACGCGGCACGGCGATCGCCGGCGGCTCGACGTTCATCCAGCGCAACATCGTCGCCGAACGCGTTCTCGGCATGCCGAGGGGATGACATGACCTACACCTGGCGCCCGTCCCGGGACTACCTGGACGACTCCAACGTGGCCCGGCTGATGCGGACGCTCGGCGTCAGCACCGCGGACGAGCTGCGGGCCCGGTCGGTGGCGGACATCGGCGCGTTCTGGGACACCGTCGTGCATGATCTCGGCATCGAGTTCCGCACGCCGTACTCGCAGGTGGTGGACCTCACCCGCGGCATCGAGTACCCCGAGTGGTTCACCGGCGGCACGATCAACATCGTCGACGCCGCCCTGGGGCGCTGGAAGGACGCCACGCCCGGCGCGACCGCGGTCGTCCACGAGGCCGAGGACGGGACCGTGCGGCGGCTGACGTTCGCCGAGCTCGACGACCAGGTCACCCGGGTCCGGGCGGCACTGCGCGCCCGGGGCATCGGCAAGGGCGACGCCGTGGCGATCTACCTGCCGATGACGCCGGAGGCAGTCGTCGCGACGTACGCCGTGGCGAGCATCGGGGCGATGGTGGTCCCGCTCTTCTCCGGCTTCGCCCCGGCCGCGATCGCCTCGCGGCTCCAGGACGCGGACGCCAAGGCGGTCATCACCGCGGACGGTACCACGCGCCGGCGTCGTACCGTGCTGCTGAAGCCGCAGCTGGACGAGGCGCTGAAGGCATGCCCCGGCGTGAAGTTCGTGGCCGTGGTCGACAACGTCGGCGAGGCCGTCACGCTCGAGCCCGGCCGCGACGTCCTGTGGAGCGAGCTGCTGGCGGCGGACCCGGACCCGCAGGTCGAGCCGACCTCGGCGTCGGACGTGCTGCTGCTCGCCTACACGTCCGGGACGACCGGCCGGCCGAAGGGCGCGGTGCACACGCATGCCGGCTTCCTCGTCAAGGTGGCCAGCGAGGTAGCGTACGGCTTCGAGCTGGCGCCCGGCCGGACGTTCTGCTGGATCACCGACATGGGCTGGATCATGGGGCCGCTGTCGATCTTCGGCGCCCATGCCTGCGGCGGCACCCTGCTGCTCTACGAAGGCTCCCCGGACGTCCCAGACAACAGCCGGCTCTGGGACCTCGTCGAGCGGCACGGCGTGTCGATGCTCGGCGTCTCGCCGACGCTGGTCCGGACGTTGCGGGCCGCCGGCACCCGTCCGGCCGGCGACCTGTCGTCAGTCCGGGTCCTGGGATCGACCGGCGAGCCGTGGGACCCGGAGTCCTACGAGTGGCTGGCCCGGGACGTCTTCGGCGGCAAGGTCCCGGTGGTCAACTTCTCCGGCGGCACCGAGGTGGGCGGCTCGTTCCTGTGCCCCTACCCGGTGGAGGAGATCCACAGCTGCTCCCTGGGCGGTCCGGCACTGGGCATGGACGTCGACGTGGTCGACGACGACGGCCGGCCGCTGCGCGGCAGCGTCGGGGAGCTCGTCTGCCGGCAGCCCTGGCCGTCGATGACGCGCGGGGTCTGGAAGGACGACGAGCGGTACCGTGAGGCCTACTGGTTGACGTACCCCGGCCTGTGGCGGCACGGGGACTACGCACTGGCGGACGACGCCGGCTGGTTCGTCCTCGGCCGCTCCGACGACGTGATGAACGTGGCCGGCAAACGCGTCGCCCCGGCGGAAATCGAGTCGGTGCTCGCGACCGACGCCGCCGTCGCCGAGTCCGCGGTCGTCGGGATCCCGGATGCGACCAAGGGCGAGGCGGTCTGGGCGTTCTGGGTCCGACGGCCCGGCGCGGCGGACGCCGACGGTGACGAGGACGAAGCGAACGACGGGGTGGTGTCGGCGCGGCTCACCGCGCTGGTTGCTGCCCAGGTGGGCAAGCCGTTCGCGCCTGCGCGCGTGATCCGCGTCGGGCAGCTGCCCAAGACCAGGTCGGCTAAGATCCTGCGCCGGGCGGTCCGCGCGGCCGTGCTCGACACCGATCCCGGCGATCTGTCCGGGGCCGAGAACCCCGAGGCCGTCGAGGACATCCGGTCCCGGGTCAAGGAGGTGCGCTGATGCGGTGGCAACTGTCCGAGGAGCAGGAGGCCTACCGGCAGTCGTTCGGTGCCTGGCTCGCCGACGTGGCGCCCCGCGAGGTGGTGCGCCGGTGGCTCGATGGCGGCGACGCGGCGGAGTTCGCGGAGCGGCTGGTCCGCGACGGGTGGGCCGGGGTCGGCGTGCCGGAAGCCCTCGGCGGTCAGGGCGGCGGGCTCGTCGAGCTGGCGCTCACGGCCGAGCTGCTGGCCGGCGCGAGTGCTCCGTCGGCGGCCTGGCTGGCGACCGCGCTCGCCGTGCCCGCGCTCGGCTCCGGGACGGCCGTCGCCGCCTTCGAGGGTGAGCACGCGGCGTTGCTGTCCCCGGCCGACGTGATCCCGGGTGAGGGATCCCGCCTCACGATCGACGGCGAGGGGCGTCTGCGCGGGAAGGTCCCGCGCGTGCTCGCCGGTGACATGGCGGCGCGGTTCGTGGCGGTGGTCGACGGCCCGGGCGGCTCGCCGTGCCTGCGTCTGGCGTCGGCGAGTGCCGGAGTGCGGGCGGAGACCCGCCGGCTGCTCGACCGGAGCCGGTCGGTGGCCGACGTCGTGATCGAGGGTGCGCCGTCCGTGCCGCTCGATGTCGATGCCCGGGAGTTCCTGGCGGGCTGCGCCGCGCGCGCCGCCGTGCTGGTGGCCGCGGACTCGCTGGGAGCGATGGCGCGGATGCTCGACCTGGCCGTCGAGTACAGCAAGCAGCGCCGCCAGTTCGGCGTGCCGATCGGCTCGTTCCAGGCCGTCAAGCATGCCGCCGCGACGATCCTGGTCGAGGTGGAGGCGGCCCGGTCGGCGGTGTACTTCGCCGCGGCGTCGGTCGACGGCGGCGGCCCGCAGTCGGCGCTGCACGCGGCGGCCGTGAAGGCGCAGGTCACCGCGGCCGGCGCGCGGGTGGCCGACAGCGCGCTGACCTTGCACGGCGCGATCGGCTACACCTGGGAGCACGACCTGCAGCTGTTCTCCAAGCGGGCCAAGCTCGACGAGTACCTGTACGGCACCCCGGCGACGTGGAACGAGCGCATCGCCGACGGGCTCAAACTCGTGCCCGTCTAGTTTTTTGGTCAGTCCATTTGATATGGTCATTCCAGATACGGAGGAGGACAGCCGTGGACTTCGAGCTCTCAGAGGACCAGGCGACGATCCGCCGCGCGGTCGCCGAGCTGGCCGCCAAGTTCGACGACCAGTACTGGATGGAGAAGGACGCCGCGCACGAGTTCCCGGCCGAGTTCTACCAGGCGTTCGCCGACGGCGGCTGGCTCGGCATCACCATTCCGGAGGAGTACGGCGGGCACGGCTTCGGCATCACCGAGGCGGCGCTGCTGCTGGAGGAGGTGTCGGCCTCGGGCGCGGGGATGAACGGTGCGAGCTCGATGCACCTGTCGATCTTCGGCATGCACCCGGTGATCGTGCACGGTTCGGAGGAGCTGAAGCGGGAGAACCTGCCGCGCATAGTCAGCGGCGACCTGCACGTGTGCTTCGGGGTCACCGAGCCCGGCGCGGGCCTGGACACCACCAGGATCACGACCTTCGCCAGGCGGGACGGATCGGACTACGTCGTCAATGGTCGCAAGGTCTGGATCTCCAAGGCGATGGAGTCGGAGAAGGTCCTGCTGCTCACCCGGACGAGAAGGTTCGAGGACGTCGAGAAGAAGACGGACGGGCTGACGCTCTTCCTCACCGACCTCGACCGGGACCACGTCGACATCCGGCCGATCAGGAAGATGGGCCGCAACGCGGTCAGCTCGAACGAGCTGTTCATCGACGACCTGCGCGTGCCCGAGGCGCACCGCGTCGGTGAGGAGGGACAGGGCTTCAGGTACATCCTCGACGGCCTCAACCCCGAGCGCATGCTGGTCGCGGCGGAAGCCCTGGGCCTGGGCCGGGTCGCGCTGCGACGCGCGGTGCGTTACGGCAACGAGCGGGTGGTCTTCGGCCGGCCGATCGGCATGAACCAGGGACTGCAGTTCCCGCTCGCCGACTCGCTGGCCCGGCTCGACGCCGCCGAACTCGCGCTGCGCAAGGCCACCTGGCTCTACGACAACGGCAAGCCGTGCGCCAGGGAGGCGAACACCGCGAAGTACCTGTGCGCCGACGCTGGTTTCGACGCGGCGGACCGGGCGCTGCAGACTCACGGGGGGATGGGGTATTCCGAGGAGTACCACGTCGCGCGGTACTTCCGTGAAGCCCGGCTGCTGAAGATCGCCCCGCTCAGCCAGGAGATGGTCCTGAACTACCTCGGCTCGCACGTGCTCGGCCTTCCCAGGAGCTACTGATGTTCTCCCTCGCCGGGCGCTCCGCGCTCGTGACCGGCGCCGGCCACGGCATCGGCGCGGCGGTCGCCAAGGCGTTCGCCGCGGCCGGTGCGGCCGTGCTGGTGACCGACGTGGACAAGGACGCCGCGGCTGCGGCGGCCGACGAGATCGTCGCCGCGGGCGGCCGGGCCGAGTCCGCGGTGCTCGACGTCCGCGACGCCGGGCAGGCGACCCGGGCGGCCGAGCAGGCCGCCGGACTGACCGGGGGCACCCTGCACGTCGTCGTGAACAACGCCGGGGTGATCGCGCCGGCGATGTTCGCGAAGATGACGGCCGAGCAGTTCCAGCTGGTGCTCGATGTCCACGTGGCAGGCACCTTCACCGTCAGCCAGGCCGCACTGCCGTTCCTGGCCGTGGACGGCACTGGCCGGATCATCAACGTGACCTCAGCCGCCGGACTGGTGGGCACCATTGGCCAGGTCAACTACGGCGCCGCCAAGGCCGGCATCGTCGGCCTCACCAAGTCGCTGGCCAGGGAGCTAGCGAAGAAGCAGATCACCGTGAACGCGGTCGCTCCCCTGGCGACGACGGCGATGACCCAGAACATCCGCACCAACCAGCAGCTGGCCGAGAAGACGCTCGCCCGGATCCCGCTCGGCCGCTGGGCCCACCCCGACGAGATCGCCGCTACCTTCGTCTTCTTCGCGTCGGACGCGGCGTCGTACATCACCGGTCAGGTCCTGCCGGTCGACGGGGGGACGGTCATCTGATGGCGACCGAAAGCCCCATGACCCGGTCGGGTCGAGAGGCGCTGATCATCGAGGCGCTACGGACGCCGATGGGCAAGGCACACCCGGAGCGCGGCTGGTACCGGGACACGCACCCCAACGAGATGCTCGGTGCCGTCTACACCGCGCTCCTCGAGCACACCGGCCTCGCCGCCGGGGCGGTCGAGGACATCATCATCGGGTGCACCGCGCCGTTCGGCGAGCAGTCGCGCAACGTCGCCCGCAACGCCTGGCTGCAGGCCGGCTACCCGGCCGAGGTCCCGGCCACCGTGCTCGACCGCCGCTGCGGCTCGGCCCAGACCGCGGTGGAGATGGCGGCCGCGCTCGTCGCCTCGGGGACTCACGACGTCGTTATCGCCGGCGGCGTCGAGCACATGGGCCACGTGCCGATGAGCTCACCGGCGAAGATCTCGGAGCTATATGGCGACCCGTGGCCGCCCGCACTGCGCGAGCAGTACGACTTCGTGCCGCAAGGGGAGAGCGCAGAGCTGATCGCCGACCGGTGGGACATCGGCCGCGCCGAGCTGGACGCGTTCGCCGTCCGGTCGCACCGGCTGGCCGCGCAGGCGGTGGCCGCAGGGAGGTTCGAGCGGGAGCTGATCCCGCTCGAACTCGACGGGGAGCGGCGGACCAGCGACCAGCCAATCCGCCCGGACACGTCGATGGAGAGCCTGGCCGGGCTCAAGACCGTCTTCCGCGAAGACAACGGGCGGATCACCGCGGGCACTTCGTCCCCGATCAGCGACGGCGCGGCCGGCCTCGTGCTGGCCTCGCGCGACGGCGCCGAGCGGTACGGCCTCCGCCCGCGGGCCCGCATCCTCGACCAGACCACGGTCGGAGTCGACCCGATCATCATGCTCACCGGCCCCATCCCCGCCACGCGCAAGCTGCTGGACCGCAACCGCATGACGATCGACGACATCGACCTGGTGGAGATCAACGAGGCGTTCAGCTCGGTGGTGCTGGCCTGGGAACGTGAGCTGAAGCCCGACATGGGCCGGGTCAACGTCAACGGCGGTGCCATCGCCCTCGGCCACCCGGTGGGTGCCACCGGATCTCGGCTCTTCGGGACCCTGCTGGCCGAGCTGGAGCGCCGCGACGCCGAGATCGGGCTGGTCACCATGTGCTGCGGCGGTGGGCTCGGCACGGCGACCCTGGTGCAGCGGATCGACGGATGATCGACCTCGGCAGGTACATCTCGGCCGGCGACGGCGTGTGGTGGGGACAGGGCGGCGCCGAGCCGGAGCCGCTGGTCAACGCGCTGCTGGAGCAGGCCGACCGCATCGGTCCCGTGCGCGCCTTCTGCGGCCTCACCTGGAACGAGCGGCTGTCCGGCGACCTGCCCGACTCGCTGCCGGACTCCCTCACCGTGCTCTCCTACGGCGGGCTGGGGGAGCTGCGCCGGCTGAGCCGGCACGGCCTGCTGGACGTCGTGCCCTGCCACTACTCCGCGATCCCCCGGATGTTCGAGCGAGGCCAGCTCCCGTCGGACGTCGGGCTGGTGCAGGTGTCCCCGCCCGACGCCGACGGGCTGGTCTCGCCTGATCGAGGACGGCGACACGCTGCAGCTGGGCGTCGGCTCGCTGCCCAGCGCGGTCCTCGAGTCCCTCGCCGGGCACACCGACCTCGGCTTCCACACCGGGATGATCACCGACGGCGTGACGGCCCTGGTGGAGAAGGGCGTCGTCACCGGTGCGCGCAAGGAGATCGACCAGGGGCTGGTGGTGACCGGAGCCGCGTTGGGCAGCGCGTCGCTGTACGACCGGCTGCGCGAGTTCCCGATCGAGTTCCGGCCCGCCAGCTACACCCACGCGCCGTCGGTGCTGTCGCAGCTCAGGTCCTTGGTGTCGATCAACTCGGCGATCGAGGTGGACCTGCTCGGCCAGGTCGGCGCCGAGCTGCGGCACGGCGTGCACATCGGCGCCGTCGGCGGCCAGGTGGACTTCAGCCGGGCGGCATCGCTGACCGGCGCCCGTTCGGTCATCGCGCTGCGCGCCGAGTCCGGCGGCGAGTCGACGATCAATCCCACCCTGCGTGGCGGGGTCGTCACGACCGCACGCGTCGACGTCGACGCGGTGGTCACCGAGTACGGCGTCGCGCTGCTGACCGGGTGCACCGTGGCAGAGCGGGCCCGCCGGCTCATCGCGGTGGCGGCGCCGCATCATCGAGAGGGGCTCGAGCGGAGCCTCGCGGACCGGGAGGTCGTGTGGTGACTGACGATAATCGCAGTGAGGGCGAGAGCCGACGGGTGCGCATCCGGGAGGTCGGGCCCCGCGACGGCTTCCAGAACGAACCGGAGACGATCGCGACCGCGGACAAGATCCGGCTGATCGACGCCCTGGGCCGGGCCGGCTTCAAACGGATCGAGGTCGCGAGCTTCGTCCGGCCCGACGTCATCCCGCAGCTGTCCGACGGCGTGGAGGTGCTCCGCGGCATCGACCTGCCGCACGACGTCGCCCGGATGGTGCTGGTGCCGAACAGCCGGGGTCTCGGCAACGCGCTCACGGTGCGCGACCTGTTCGAGGTGGTGGCGCTCTTCGTGAGCGCGTCCCAGACCCACAACCAGCGCAACATCAACCGGACGGTCGAGGAGACCATGGCCGACGTCAAGGTGATGGGCAAGCGCATCGTCGCCGAGGACCTCACCTTCTGCGCGGTGATCGCCACCTCGTTCGGCTGCCCGTACGAGGGCAAGGTCCCGATGGGCCGGGTCCTCGGCCTCGCCGAGCAGTTCGCCGAGGCCGGCGCCACCGAGATCGGCTTCGGCGACACCACCGGCATGTGCAACCCGGCGTACGCGTCGCGGTTCTTCACCGCGGCCATCGAGCGGCTGCCCGGGGTCGAGGTCACGGCGCATTTCCACAACACCCGAGGGCAGGGCCTGGCCAACGCGTACGCCGCGCTCGAGGCAGGCTGCACCAGCTTCGAGTCCAGCTTCGGCGAGCTCGGCGGCTGCCCGGTGCCGGCCGGCTCGACCGGCAACATCGCCACCGAGGACCTGGTGAGCATGTTCCACGAGATGGGCGTCGAGACCGGCCTGGACCTGGGGGCCGTCATCGAGGCCGCACGCGAGGCGCAGTCGGTGCTCGGCCGCAAGCTCACCAGCCACTCCCTCGTCGCCGGGCCGGTGCACTGGCACCCGGCCGTCAGCTGACCCTCACCACTACACCGGAGGACACCTCATGAGCAACCGCGTCGCCATGGTCACCGGGGGTGCCCAGGGCATCGGTAAGGGCATTGCCATGGCACTGGGTGAGAAAGGGTTCAGGGTCGCCGTGGCGGACCTGAACCTGCCGGCCGCCGAGCAGACTGCCAAGGAGATCGGTGCCGCCGGAGGCACCGCGATCGCGGTCGAGATCGACGTGACCCAGACCGCCTCGGTCGAATCGGCCGTCAAGGCGATCGAGGCCAAGCTCGGCCCCATCGAGGTCGTGGTGAACAACGTCGGCTGGGACGACTTCATGCCGTTCGTGAAGACCACCGAGGAGTTCTGGGACAAGATCCTCGACATCAACTTCAAGGGCGCGCTGCGGGTCATCAAGGCCGTCGTGCCGGGCATGATGGACCGCGGCTTCGGGCGTGTCATCAACATCGGGTCGGACGCCGGCCGGGTGGGCTCGTCGCTGGAAGCGGTGTACTCCGGGGCGAAGGGCGGCATCATCGCGTTCACTAAGACCCTGGCCCGCGAGGTGGCTGCCCAGGGCATCACCGCCAACACGGTGTGCCCGGGACCTACCGACACGCCGGCCCTGCGGAGCTTCGCGGAGGGGTCCGGCGACGCGGAGAAGGTCATCGCCGGGATGGCCCGTGCGGTCCCGATGAAGCGGCTCGGCACTCCCGAGGACATCGGCCCGGCCGTCGCCTTCCTCGCCT
>WNGL01011133.1_pt1 | contig 10321 bp, 9 predicted proteins | sample 5400591 | NCBI WGS metagenome assembly WNGL01 (sample SAMN13153377, study PRJNA577476) | soil metagenome | isolation source: 80 cm soil or saprolite under Garry oak tree replicate 1 | place: USA:California | collected 2016-06-15 | reverse complement strand
CAACGCGCGCCAGGTAACGCCTGTGTCCAGCTTGCTCAAGATGAATGCTGGCGGCGGCATTTTCGATCAGAGCGCGATCAAGATTCTCGCTGCCTCCCATTCTTTTGAAGACAAGAGCTAGTTGCATGTAATAGCGGCCTTTGGTCGCAGGGTCATCCAGGTACTCCAGCAATGCCGCAGCCTGCTCCAACAGCTTCAATCCTTCGTCAAGTCGGTTTGAGGAGATCTCAACAGTGGTGCTGTTGATGAGGACGCGAGCCCGGTTTAGCGGCACAGTTGTATGAGAGAGAGCTTCACTAAACCAGACGCGCGCTTCGTCCATGCCGCCTTCGCGCCAGTAACAGATGGCCAGATCGGTCTCGGCTTCCGACTCGCAAGAGCAGCTCCGCCTGCATATCGGGACCCAATTCTTCCAACACTGGCCGTTCGCCTACTACCGTCCATAAGCCTGAGAGCGCCGCCCGAGCGCCTTCATAATCACCCGCGTTCTCCAGTTCCTTTGCCAGTCGGCACTGCGCTGTGGCCAGTAAGTTTCGGCCTTGCTCGACTTGCTTTTCGGTTCCCGTTAAATTCATATGAGGCCTACCTTTCCAAGGAATAGCCAAAAGAATTGCTAACTGCTAGCGGCATTTGCTAATAGTTGTTATCATCTCGAAGTTCAACAAAAAACTAAGGGATCGCTATCGCCCTGAGGTTAAAGCGATCTCCCTTCCAAAGGAAAAAGATATGAAACTCCTGAAGTCCTTGATTGCAGCGTCGGCTCTCGCTTTCTCACTGTCGTTAACGGCCTTGGCCGGCGACATGCAGGGCCCCGGCATTGTTCAACCTAATACTGAACCCGGCGCGACGCAAGCTCCTGGTTCTGCGACCACTGAGCAACCGAGCGAATCAGACGCGATTACAATTGCGGCGATCTCGATGATCAACCTTTTCGCGTCAATCCGCTAACTATACGCCTAAACTTGTCTCTACCGCTGCCGACCCGATGGCAGAACACTCTTTGTGTGAGCACGCATAAGGGTTGTTGCCACTGCGATTTCACTCCCTCACAGACGACTGCTCCCTTGATCGCGTGCATGCTACCTTTAGTGACTAGTCGAAAGCAACCCAAACTTTATTGTTCCGCGCTGGATGTCCTTGCTCGTTAGCCGCTGGTGGCAAAACGCCCGAATTTTGGCGTGAGGCGATGCCGGAATCGAGCGACCGCTAGGTCTCTTCTTCAAGTTTCTTGTCATCATTCTTGATGCGGAAGGGCACCTTACCGCGGATCACTTCTTCGAGCGCAATACGAGTCGATTTGTGTTTCAAGGGATCTATGTCGATACGCGGTTTCGCGCCCCGTTGCAGTTGTTTGCTTCGCTTCGCAGCCACAATTATTAGGCGATATTTTGAATCCAGTTCTGGCGCCTGACTTTCTTCGACTGCCTTTTCGATATCTTCATTAACCGTTGACATGATTTGCTTGCGGTCCTCCGCTGGTTTGTTTGTCGACTTCCGGTGTCAGAATCGCGTGTCCTACTTAGAAAATGCTCGCTTTCAGTTTGATGGAAAAGTGTCAGCCACGCGCCTTATTTCGTCTTCCTGACGCTCACGCCGCGCTCTCTCGGCATAAACGATCGAAAGCAGTTGTGCGGCGGCGCGAGCGGCGTCGTCGTTGATAATCACATAATCGAACGCGGTATAATGCTTCAACTCCGCGGGGGCATTGCGCAACCTAACCTCAAGCTCCTCGCGGGAATCTGTGCCCCGCGCGATTAATCGTTGGCGCAAAACCTCGAACGACGGTGGCAAAATAAAAACGCTGACCGAATTAGCCACCAGCTCTCGCACGCTCGCGGCGCCCTGCACGTCTAATTCAAGGATGATGTCCCGCCCTTCAGACATCTCGCGCCACACTTGCTGGCGCGCGGTGCCGTAAAGATGGCGATGCACCCGCGCCCATTCAAGGAATTCGTTCGCGGCAAGCATCGCTTCGAACTTGTCCGGAGAGACAAAGAAATAGTCGCGGCCATTTACCTCTCCATCGCGAGGTGCTCGCGTAGTATACGAGACAGAATAACTGACCCCCGGGACAGTATTCAATACTCGATTAATTAGGGTGCCCTTGCCGCCGCCCGAAGGTGAGCTGACCACAAAGAGAATGCCGCGCGCCGGCGGTTGCCCGGTCTGGAGGTCGGACTGGGGTTCCGATTCTTGGACGTCACTCGACATTTTGAACTTGCTCGCGGAGCTTTTCGATCTCGGCCTTAACCGCTAGCGCTGCCTCTTTGATGGAAAGGTCGGTGGACTTCGACAATGTAGTATTCGCTTCGCGGTTCAACTCCTGCAACAGAAAGTCGAGCATCTTTCCCGTCGCGGCAGTGGAATCCAGGGCTTCGCGAAACTGGGTCAAATGACTTCTAAGTCGCACCATCTCTTCGCTGACATCGCTTCTGTCAGCGAGATACGCGACTTCCTGGGCCACCCTGGCAGGGTCGAGTTCGATCGCTTGCCCGTCACGATTGACTAACTCGCCGATTCTCTTCTGCAACCGCGCGCGATAAGCATCAACGAGCCCGCTGGCGGCCTGTTCGATCACCGGAACGAGCGAGTCGATCTTGTCCACGCGTTCACGCATCTCGTCATGCAGCGCGGCTCCTTCCTGCTCGCGCATTCTTTCCAGCTCGTCGAGCGCTTGATCAACCGCTCGCTCCACTCCCGCAACCATCTTCTCATCGAGGCCATCTCGTCCGGGCTGGAGCGCCCCGGGCAGGCGGGCGATCACATTGATGTCCGGCTCACCGGGAAGGTCAAATTCCTGTTGCATGGCTCGCAAAGCATTTACGTAGCCGGCAATAAGCGGCCGGTTTAGTTCGTATTCAATCTGCGATGTTCGTTCGAAGTTTATTGTCACGTCGACGCGTCCGCGCGAAAGCCTTGCGGTGATGCGGCGCTTGACGTTCGCTTCGAGCGAAGAGATTTCGCTGCTGAGTCGCAGGTGAATGTCGAGGAAGCGGTTATTGACCGTTTTCAGATCGACTGACACGGCGAACTCGTCGCCGGCCAGGGAACTGCGACCATATCCTGTCATCGATTTCATACGATTTGTTCTTAGTCAGTGGTCAGTTGTCAGTGGTAAGTTGGATTCTTGCTCAAGCGACCAATGACCACTGACTACTGACCACTGACAACCAACAATTCCTCTTCTTCATCCGCAAACTGCAGCTCGTACAGCCGGCGATACTGACCGCCCCTGGCCAGCAGCTCCGAATGCGTTCCCGTCTCGATAATGCAGCCACCCTCCATCACCACAATCTTGTCGGCGCGCCGAATCGTCGACAGCCTGTGCGCGATGACGATCGTCGTGCGATTCCGGATCAGGTTGGCAATTGCGCGCTGGACCAGGCGCTCAGACTCGGCATCCAGCGCTGATGTTGCTTCGTCAAGGATTAACACCGGCGCATCCACTAGTATCGCGCGCGCAATCGCCAGGCGCTGGCGCTGTCCACCGGAGAGGAAAATGCCGCGCTCTCCGACGACCGTCTCATAGCCTTTGGGAAGCTCCATCACAAAGTCATGAGCGAACGCGATGCGCGCCGCTTCTTCGATCTGCCCGTCTGTAGCATCGGGCCGGCCGTACGCGATGTTATGACGAACGGTGTCGTTGAACAGCACTGTCTCCTGCGTTACCAGACCGATCTGTCGGCGCAAACTGGAGAGCTTTACGTCGCGAAGGTCTATTCCATCCCACTGGACCGTTCCGGAGACGGGATCGTGAAAACGGGGCAGCAGTTTCGTCAGCGTGGATTTTCCGCCGCCGGATTCGCCCACCAGGGCGACTATGGTTCCTGCCGGTATATGCAGGCTCACGTTTCGCAAAACAGATCGGGTCTCGTTTGCATATCCAAAAGAAACGGCGCGCAACTCGATCTCGCGCCGCAGTGCGGGCAGCTCGGCAGCGTCCTGTTTCTCCGGTATCTCCGCGTGTTCGTCCATCACTTCCCAGACGTGATGCGCGGCGGCGAGCGCCTGCTCCATGGCGTTCTGCAAACGTGACAGCTTACGCATTGGATCGTAACTGCTCACGAGGAGGAGGAGAAATCCCACGAATTGCGCCAATTCCATTCGGGCCGACGAGATCTCACGCTTGCCGAAAAAGAGCAGAAGTATCACAGAGACAACCGCAATCATCTCGATGGTCGGCGACGCGAAACCAACAATGCTTGCCGTTCTGAGATTGGCCCGCACGATGCTCTTTGCGACCGCGGTGAACCGCGTTCCCTCGCGTGATTCGGCGCGATAGGCTTTGACGATGCTGTGGTTAGCCAGCGCTTCCTGGGCCGTATCGGTTAGTCGTTTGTTCCCTTCAAGACTTTCGCGCGAGAGGTTTCGAAGCGCGGTGCCAACGCGGGCCGTAAGCACTGCAATGATTGGCGCAATAACTAGCGAGCCGAGCGTTAGACGCCAACTGTACCAGAACAAAGCGGCGAGAAATAGAATCAGGGTGAAGCTCTCGCGCAGCATATCGCGTAGCGTACCGGTAACCGCAGCCTCAATCGCCGCGGCGCTGGAAACCAGCCGCGAGACGAGATAATTTGTGCGATGCCGCTCAAAGAAGCTGGCTGATTGGGAGAGCAGGTGACTATAGAGGTCCTGCCGCAGAGTAAGCACCGCCGATTGGCCGATGCGGGCCATCAAATAAGTTGAGAAGTATTCGGCGATTCCTTTCACTGCCGTGAAGAGGAGCAGCAACAGCGCGATCGTTTTCCACGCGGCCAGGGCAGAGGAGGGAATAAGACGCTGCAGGCCAAAAAGAGTCGGCGTGCTATGACCGCTTCCGCTCACACCTGCCTGATCAACAATGGGAACGATGAGTCCGCGAATTGCGATCTCCAGCAGGCCAACGACTAGCATCGCGAATGTCGCCAGCGTGAACGTTCCCCAGTGAGGCTTTAAGTATTTTAGCAATCGCCGAAGATCGTTCATCGCTTGCGAAAGTTTCTGATCCGCTGTTAGAAGGAAGGAAAACGACGGCCGAAACGGTAAAGGGAGACTATACTTAGCCTTTATTGCTGGCGTCAAGGCTGCCTTCTCGAGGTCGGTGAACCCGTTCCCTCGTGATTGAATCGATCCATCATCGATCTCGGTTCGGGAAGTGAGGTATAATCCTTCGACGATTGGACCAATTCTCCTGCAGGGCGATAGATTTTGGAACAACAAGTAGCAAAGAAGTATGCCGGCAAGCGACTTCTGATCGTCGACGACGATGCGGACATGCGTCTTTTGCTGGCTGAGTACTTTCGTCGTTTGGGCTTCGATGTCGATGAGCGCGAGAGTGGAACGGCCGCGCTCGAGCCCGCGCTGGTCGGACGTTTCGACTGCCTGATTCTGGACGTCACGATGCCGGGAATGTCCGGCCTTGAGCTGCTCAAGCGCATCCGGGATCGCGGTATCCAAACGGCCGCACTGTTTTTGACGGCGCACCATGCCCTGGACGACAAGGTCGCGGGGTTCGAAGCGGGAGCCGACGATTATCTTGCGAAGCCTTTCAGCCCGCGCGAGCTGGAGTATCGCGTCGAAGCTCTCCTGAGACGATCGGGCAAGATTCAGCCCGCCGACGATGGCGAGCGAATCGAGGTTGGCGATTTGGTTATTGACAAGCGACGGCATGAAGTGAGCAGGGCCGGCGCGCGTATCGATCTGACTCCGCTCGAATTTCAGATACTGGAATTGTTGGCCGCGGAACCGGGCCGAGCCTGGTCGCGAAATGATTTGCTTGATCGAGTGTGGAGCACCGACTACGAAGGCTATCAACGCAACATCGATCCGCATATCAACCGCTTGCGGAAAAAACTCGAGGCCGACCCAAAGAATCCAAAGTATGTGTTGACCGTTCGCGGCGTTGGTTACAAGCTAAACGAATCGCCGTGACGACTGAATCAGATCGCCGTCTGCTGATGGTTGGTGTTTGGCAGCGATCCCATCAATGGCTTTGTGCGCGCCGGGTCACGCCACGAGCGACGGTTAAGTCAGGTAAATACTAAAGTCTCGGAGAAAGACTCATGGAACTCTGGTTTGTCGCGGCGGGCCTTTTCCTTATTTGGTTTGTTTTGAGCGTCTTTCTTCAAAAAGGCGGCATGGTTCACGTCATTTTGCTTTCGGCAATTGCCGTGTTTGTCGTGCAGGTTGCCGCGTACCGAAAGGCGAGACACCATAACCGCGGCACCGGACCCTAGCTTGACCCTCTCAGTCGCTTCGGCAACAATGCGTGCTGAAGTGGCATCAAGGAACAAGAGAAGTTTGGCAACGACTTGTTTGAAACTTCCTCTGCTCGACTAGTTTTATCCGAGGGTGAGGTTTGGTATGAGCTTCCGCCGAATTATTTTCAGCTTTGCAGCGGTTTCCTTTCTTGTTGCGTTTGTCCTGCCATCTGTTCTGGCTCAGAGCGACGTGCCGCGACAAACCGTCGCGGTTGCGTATCCACTCGACGAAACGATAACGGTCAGATTTCGCGGCACAACCCTGTTACCTAGATTGAGAGGCGAAGCTAAGGTCCGGCGATCAGGCCGGCGCGGGACGCGCGTTGAACTGAGCATTGACAACATGCCGCGCGCGTCTGAGCTTGGCGGAATCTACACAACCTATGTGTTGTGGGCCATTTCGCCCAATGGTCAGGTCGACAATCTCGGTGAAATCAAAAGAAGCGGCAACAGCATTATCGATTCAAAAATCGACGTCACGACTCCGTTGCAAACATTTGCTCTGATCGTCACTGCCGAGCCGCACTTCCTGATGAAGGTGCCGAGCCGCATGGTCGTGCTCGAGAATCTCCCACCGCAAACACTGGGTAACGCCCAGGTCGAAACAGCCAACGTCAAGTACATCGGAAACAGCAGCGATTACTTCAAGAGCGCCAGCGTGCCAGACCTTGCGGCTCGAGACTATCGAGACACGCCGGTTTCGCTTCTGGGAGCCCGTCAGTCTCTGAATCTGGCCCGGTTCGCCGGCGCGGACCAGGATGCGCCGGATGAATTGAAGCAGGCGCAGGCGGATCTCGAGGCGGCGGAAGAAGCGTGGCGCACGAAAGAACTGGCTGCCGAGATCGATGTCAAGGCGCGCAAGGCTACCTCTGCGGGTGCGCACGCGGAAGAGATGGCGCTCGCGAGACGCGCGGCTCGTTTGCGTCGCGAAGATATTCGGCGCCGAGACGAGGCTTTGCGTTCGGCCGAACAGTCGGCGGCCAGCGCTAATCAACAAATTGAACAATTGCAGGTAGCGCTCGACCGCGAACAACGCGCTCGCGAACTCGCTGAGCGCGATGCTGCAAATGCGAACGATCAACTGCGCACGCTGCGGGTGGAAGTTGCGCGGTTGCGTGACGAGATCCAAACCGTGCGCGCAGAGGGAGAAGACGCGAAGATCAAACTGGCGCGGCTCGAAGGCGAGCGCCAGGCCGAGCAAGCGCGGAGTGAAGCCGAACGCCGTGAACAACAGCGACGCGTTGCGGAGGCAACGCTCAAACAGAACCTCGCGCAATTCGGAACGGTGCGTGACACGGCAAAAGGATTTCTGCTTGTGTTACCGGATTCGATATGGGCGAGCATGCGCGCGAGCAAGTTGACCGCGGCTGCGGGAACTCGACTCGAACCACTCGCGGCGTTGCTGGCGAGCAATCCCGATTACCAGATATTGATCGAGGCCTACAGCGACAACAAGGGAGACGAGGTCTCGCTACAGCAGTTTACACAGGAGCGGGCGCGCGTTCTTTCAGAGCATTTCCAGGCTGCGGGTGTCGAGGCCGCGCGCATTCAAGCTAACGGCATGGGCCCGTCGAATCCGGTGGCTGCGAACACAACGCTCGCCGGCAGATCGCGCAACCGGCGGATCGAAATTACGGTCATGCCGACACGCAACACGGCCAGTAGCCAGTAGGCAGACGGCAGGAGGCAGGAGGGCAGGAGCGGGAGGCAGGCGCCAGGAGGCAGTAGTTTTTTACTTTGCTTGACCCTGTCGGCATAGCTCGATTTGCCTTGACGGCTTCCGCGTACTGCCTCCTGGCGCCTGCCTCCTGCTCCTGCCTCCTGCTTTTCGCCTACTGATTCATGTCCCCACTCGAAGTCCTCCAACTGGTCGGTTACAGCATCGGCGCGGTGTTGCCGCTGTGGCTGGCAGTACTGTTGCTCTCGCGTCGGCGCAAGCTCGCGCCACTTGAGCGAGTACTTTTTGTTCTCGCTCTGAGTATTGGCGGATGGCATACCAGCAATCTCGTCATCACACTTCACAATCTCTTCGGGCTCACTAATAACCAATGGACGACGCTGTTGCGATTGGCGGATACGGTAGCGGTCTTCTGCATCACGTTCACTTATTCATTTCTTTTGCACGTTCATGCTCATCTTTGGGCCAACGCATGGTCGCGACCTGTGACGCCCAGAGAAAAGCTCGGCGTCTATTTCTCTTATGTGCCGACTTTGTTTCTCGCCATTGTGTTGCCGAAGATTTGGACCGGCGCCTACGCGCCGATGCTCACGAAGCTATCGTTCTTTGTATTGCCATTTGCCGTCTGGGTCGCATACGTGCTGGGGATGATCTCGATCAAAGAGTTGCTGATTGCCAGAAAGTCGCCCTATCCGAGCGAGCAGCGCATCATGCGCGCCCTCGCAGCATCATTCATTACCGTAGGCGTGGTGATTATTCTGGCGCTGGCTTTGGGATTCGGAAAAGGCACCTGGCTCCGACCGTATGTCCTCACCATCGCTAATCTGGGCTCCCTACTGCCGTCGGCATTGCTGGTCTATTACATTTACCGCTACCGATATCTCGAATTGGTTATTGAAGAGAGTCTGATCGTCGCCACGTTCGCGGCGTTCATTCTCGCTATTTACCTTTACGGTATCCGCACCCTTGGTGAATGGATGACGGCGAAATTCCACGTCCGCGCCGGCGTCGTCGAGGCCGTGCTGATTCTCGCCTTAACACTTGCGGCCGCGCCGATGCGGCGCTGGCTTGAGAGCCGCTTTCATAGACTCTTTGCGCGCGAGGCCACGCTCTATCGCGAAATCGTCGCGCGTATCAGTTCCCACGCCGGTCAATACAAAGAACTGCCAGAGCTCCTGCGCTTCGTTGAAGAGCGCACAACGCAGGCGCTGGGTCTACGTGAAGTGCGGATTATCGTGAGCGACGCTGCTGAGTCCGAAACATCATCAGCCGAAAGGGGCGTCAGTTCTTATCCTCAAGAAACAAAAGCCTGGGTCGATGAGACTCTCCTTATATCCAGAGAACAGGATTGGGAGCCGGTTGAAGACGAGTCGGTGTTAACGACGCACGGGTACGGGCTTGCTTATCCACTGCGTCGCGAGGATCGAACTGTCGGTCTCCTGCTGGTGGATGGACCTTCAGGTAGCTTGACGCCGGATACGCGCGCGGTGCTAGCGGTCCTTGCCGGCCAGATCGCAATCGCGATCGAAGATTGTCGCCTCGTAGAAGAGAATGTGCGGCTCGAACGACAGCTCGCCGAACAGGAACGTCTGGCGGCACTCGGCCAGATGGCCGCGACGGTGGCCCATGAGATCAAGAATCCTTTGTCGTCTATCAAGTCAATCGCGCAGGTGATGAGCGAAGACGACCGACTGAGCGGGGATTATGCGCGGGATCTGAGCTTGATTGTTGGCGAAACTGATCGCCTAAGCCAGAGTGTGACTCAGCTTTTGAGTTTTGCGCGTCGAGACAGTCCGGCAGAGGTACCGTGCCGCATTGAAGAGTTGGTTGCGTCGGTAGTCGGCTTGTTCCGGCCCGAAGCCGAGGAGCAAGGGATCACGGTCGAGTGCTCTGTCGAATCCGACGAAGAGCTCGACGGAGTTGCGGTGTCTGCGGTGCGCGATTCGCTGGCAAATTTATTGTTGAATGCCGTCCAGGCGACACCGGCGGGCGGAAGAGTCGTGGTTGAGACAAAGCGGTCTGATGGGCAAGTGTTGATTGCCGTCCGTGACGGCGGTCCCGGCATACCAACCGAAATGCAACAGCGCATCTGGGAACCGTTCTTCACTACGAAACAGCGCGGCACGGGCCTGGGCCTCGCAATCGTTCGCAAGCGTATGGAGGAAGCCGGTGGTTCTGCGCGGTTAGCGCTCACGAAGAATGGTGAAGGCGCGCGCTTTGAATTGCGTGTGCCGATTGCTGGTTCGTAGGTATCTGGTGGGTCCTTTGAAAATCAGAAGGCGAAGGACGAGATGCGGTGATAGAGTTTGAGATCGTTAGCGAGATAAGCGAGGTTGAAACTATTGCCACCGGACAGGGCGTGCATGGTCGCGCTCGCTTGCGGAAACGGTACGGCAGAGGTCGC
>WNGL01013516.1_pt1 | contig 10322 bp, 18 predicted proteins | sample 5400591 | NCBI WGS metagenome assembly WNGL01 (sample SAMN13153377, study PRJNA577476) | soil metagenome | isolation source: 80 cm soil or saprolite under Garry oak tree replicate 1 | place: USA:California | collected 2016-06-15 | reverse complement strand
CTCTTCTGTTCTATAGTAAGTAGTATTTATTCTTTCTTCTTTGGAGAGAGTGGAGAGTATGGAAGGTATGGAGAGGGTGGATAGTGCTGATGCCGGTATAACTTTTATATTGGGTCTAATACAGACCCCCTCCATCCACCTCCAAACCCTCCATTTCGTAGCCAAGCCCTCCATCCTTCACGCTCGCCTCTTCACCGGCTGCGGCCCGATCTCTTCGACAACAAAGTTTCTCAAAACGACCTCAGATAGGTCATACCTCAATCGCGGCAACCGATCCTTGGCGTCATCCATCAAGCTCCGAGTGTATGTTGTGTTAAGTCGATTGGGCAGCGCCATAGGCAATGCCCCGTCATGCAAGATCATCAGCCACCATTGCTCCAGCGGCGGCAACGTATGGCCCTGCTGTTTCTGTAACGCCCCGCCCTTTAACAACGCCTCGGGGATATCTCTAGGATGCCAGTCACCGAGATCAAGCTCTCGAAGATCGTAAAACATTGCCTCAACGCCGCCATTATCAATCTGTTTATGCAGCGCCCGAAAGTAATCTCGATCCCCGAGCTTTGCCGAAGCTACCGTAAATGCTGCATACCGTCTCTCATGCTGTCCCGCCGGGATCACCCAACCCGGCTCTGCGAGCATCATCACGTGAAGAAAGTTCCGCACTTGAATAACATCAAAGCCCTTCCGCTCAATCGGCAACGTTGGCTCAGTGATCATTCCTTGCAAGCGGCCAACGCAGCGTTTGTCGCCGCCCCAATACGCCTCATCCGCAATGAACAGAATGCAACCTTGCAAGTGGCCATTAAATTTGCCTATCACCTCCTCCCGGCTCGTCACTTGAAATGCGTGAGCCCCAAAGATCAGCTGCAAGCATCGACCTAATGTGCCCTTACCCGCGCCCTTCAACCCAATCAGCACTAGCGCGACCTCAGCCTGCCGATCAGGATGCTGAATTGCCCAAGCGATCCATCTCACGATGTACTCCGAGAATTCCCTATTGCCGCCCGCGATTACATCGTCGATGTGCCCCCGGATCAATTCCCAATCCCCGCGCTCCGCCTCAACTCCCCAGCCCTGCCAAGTGTTGAGACAATCATTCACGATCTCTGGCGCCGCTGGCGCGAATGTCACCCCACGAAACTGTCGCCTACCTCGATGGCTAAGCCACCATTGACCAAGCGGCACGCTCACGCTTCGACCTCCAGGCACGTCCAACGAAATCCTACGGTTGGAATACCTCAACAGAAAGCTCTCTTTGCTCTGAAACACGACCTCCAATCTTGTCGGGTCAGTAGTTGATGGTTCCCAACTCGCAATAGCCGTCTTGCCTCCAACATTCTCAATGATCGCATGTCGTTCGTTCATTGCATCAATGGCTTCATCCCAAGTCATTGGCGGCGGCGGTGGCAACTGTGGCGGAGCCGGTACTAATGCCTTGCTCGCTGGCAGCGGCTCCGCCTCTGGCTCAGCCCTTCCCGGCGACTTGCGCTTAGGCGCACCTACAAGCTCGGCCTCGGCTGGCGCCGTCGCCTTCGCCGCAACCGCATTCTCTCGCCGGATGATCTTCGGCTCAGGTTTGTTTACTGTTTGTTCCCTAGCCGCTTTGGCTCGCTCGGCCTCGAACCTCGTGAATGCCGCCCCTCTTGCTTCGTCCCATATCTCTTTGACGGCCTTCCCTGCTTCCCAGCGCCTCTCGAACAACCCCGTAACCCAACCCTCGATCTGTCGGCTAGCGCGTGGCCCAAGCTCCTCCGCAGCTAACTCGGTTGCAAACTTGACTGCACCTTCCCAATCATCCCCTGCGACCAGCCTCGCGAGCCGAGTTCCTTCGCCGCCTTCGATTTGTCTTACAGCCTCGACCATCACTCGCCCTTCCCAATGTGGCAAGGCTCGACGCCCCAAATCCCGGAATTGGTTGGATCAAGCTCCTGGCGAAGCTTTCGCTCATACATCCCAGCATCCCGTCGCATCTCTGCCCAGCCATTAATGAGGGCTTGCCCTGGCGGCAACGGCTGCGGCCACAGCGCGGCCTGCCTTCGTTCGTTTATCAAGCGCCGGTTCTGTTCAATCGCGCTCTTCTGCGCATCAAACAACCGTCGGGCCTGCACAGCCAATCGCTCTTGCTGAGTTTCAAGGCTCAACCCATTCTCACTGGCGACCGTAAGCTTCGCTCGCGCAGCCTCAGCGGCTCTCTTTGCCACCAACGACGGCGGTGGCGGAAAACGTCTCGCGATTTCCTCGATTTGCTCTTTGGTTAAGGCCATCTCAGCCTCCTGCCGCTAGCTCAGCTTGGAAACGTCGTCTCAGGCGCCTCGATTTCTGCCCACCAATGGCACAGTCCCTTCATCACATGCAGAACACGCCACGACGACACGATCCAACCCATTCCGCGGTTGGCCTTTATAAATTCCTCGATCTCTTCATTAAGCCACACATCGGAGATGACATGCGGCCCCTCTGCAGTGAAACAATCCCGTTCCCGGCTATACACTAGCGTGACGATATCCTGAGCCGGGTCGGAATAACGCTCGGCTAGAAACGCTGCTGCTACCTCAGCAGCGTCCCTGCTTTCCTCGACGAAGCTCTGCTTCCATTCCTCCGCTTTGCGTCGATCAACGAGGGGCTGGCTGGCTAGTTGCTCAATGGCTTGGTGATCAACGATCTCTTCTAGCTTGCTCATCTCTCGCCTCCCCCTCACTTGAGCTTGCTTGTATCATTGGGTCCGCCTATTTGTGCCTCGACGATCCGATCGATCAGCTCCGAATGCGGCATTGGCCCAAGCGACCTCGGCTCGACCCAGCCCGCTCCGCGCACGTCCCTGGAAGGCGTAACCGAACTCGGTGCTGATATGCCTTTGCGCTGATCGCCAACGATATCGGCGATCAAATCGCTGCCAACCGCTTCCGACATCTCAAGCTGCCACGGTTCAATGCCCCCTCGACGCGCCTCGGCCTCTCTCACTGCCGCCCTGCGTGCTTCTTCCACAGACATCACACTCTCCTCTTATCGGGGCCAAACTCGCTCAGGATATCTCTGGCTGGCGAGCTCTGACCGCGATTGACTGGCCCGTGGGTTCCTTGCGATCCGCAGCGATGCACTTGACGATTTGCCCCTGGTCCAACGCCCATATTGCTTGAAGGCCCCACAGGCGTTCGATAACCAGGGCCAGCATCAAGGGGCTCAACCGCTCTTCGCGGCCCTACCTTTTGTCCGAGTTGATCAGCCCCACCCGGCGAGATCGCTCTCGCTCTTGGCTCAGCCTTCGGTGCCTTCGACTGGACGAGCTTGTTCGACGAAATGCCGCCTCCACTGCGTGCTTTTGCCATTTCAATTTTCTCCTGCTTTTACGGGGCCGTGCTGATGTTCCGTGGCGCTATGGTGGATGCTCGTATGGGTTCTCGTTGGCCCGGTCCCGTGCTGCACATGCACGTCAGCACTGGGCAAGTTGGAGGGCTTCAACCGCTTCGCCACGCGAGCGGCCATGTCCTCGGGATGGTCTGGGTGCTTCTTGATTTCGACAGGCATTGATCAGTTCCTTTCCTTGGTTCAGTTACTCTTCACTTGGGCTACATGGCGGGGTTCGTGCCCAAGCTCGCCCCAGCGCCAGTCAGTTGGTAAAAGCCACCCCCTACTGCCCGCCAATACACGACCGGCGCAGCCACGATCTCACCGACCCAGCGAGACCGGATGATGCTCGGCGCTGGAAGGTTGATCCTTGGTCCAGCATTCCAGAATGCTTGGATCGCATCGGTGTCGAGGGGATCGACCTCCGGGGTGGGTGCCCAATTCGCAGGCACACCGGCAATCCCGGTTGTTATGACGGTCCCTGCTTCGAGATATCTGCCCGCGATGTAGTGATCTGCTAACAAGCGATACTGTGCCATCTCGCTAGCGCCTTCTCTGCGCCCCGCCTAGCGGGCTCACGCATCCACGCTCCCGATCAGCTAACAGCTTTGGCGCGCCCGGCGCCCGCTTGCCCTCACCCCTCGCCAGCGCCGCCATTTCCTTCTGGGTTTCCTCGCTCGCCAGATGGGGATATGTCACCGCAGCCAACCTTGATTGTCGCGGCTGATCGTGCCAAGCGATCTCCTTCATCTTGCCTTTCCATGTTGCGAACGGTCTCATCGCCCCACGCTCCTACTCGGCTGATCAAGCATCGACCCATTCGGCGATCGACATTCCTTGGAGCAATAGTGGCTCCAATCCCCATCTCTCGACTTGCTTGCTGTCCATCCCTGATCCGTCAGCGCATACCAGGCCTGACGGAAATCGATGCCATTATCGAACAAAACAGCTTGGTGACATTGATCGCAAGCGAAGGAAATCTCGTTATCCTGTCTGTCCATCATCTACCGACACTCCCTCGTTCGAGGGAAGCGGCCAATCCGTGGCGCGCTGCTTCCCTCGTTGGAGAAGGCTCAATGCGCGATTGCGCCGACCGATCATTGAGGTCGAATGCGAAGGTATGTCCCCCTTCGCAGGGTGCCCGACGTGATCAGCGTCGAGCCTCAGGCCCGCCTGGCACCAGCCGACACCCACAGACGACATAGCGCCCGTAGTATCGAGGCACGCGATAGGGTTGCCCGTTTTCCGTCCAGTCATCCCTGCGCTCTCCGCGCTTCACAGAATTCTTTCGTCAGCTCCTCCTCACGCCGCTGCCGATCCCACCAAGAATTGAGCAATTGAACGGATGCCGATCCTCGCACTTTGCGGTCGGGGCAATGCTCGCTCACGCAAGAGAGCATGTAAAAGATCGACATATCCGCAGCAGCAAGCTCATCGAAGGTCAGCCGGTCCTCTTCGAGCCGCTCCTGCCAATGCAGCCATAGCCGATGGCAGGCGCATTCAGGCCAAATCGAGCAACGGCGCTTCAACAGCTTTTGGATGATTTGCTCTGCCATTCACGCTCTCCGTTTCAAGGGAGCAGACGAGGCCGCACTGTCTTCAACCTCCGTCGCTGTCCCGACCGGAACCATGTCATCAACCGAAAATCCCAGAGGTTCCTCGGGCGGCACGGGGTCGAACGCGAATGGCGACGTTGCAGGCAATTTCGGATACTGCGGAACACCTGTGACCTCAGTCGCCATCTCTTTCTTGAAGCGACCGCCTGCAGCATCGTCGGCATGAGCCCTTGCGTGATCTAGCAAAGTGCTTTGGTCGTTGCGCGCTACCATGATCTTCTTATGCTTCCTTCGGTTTGCGAGATTGTCACTAGGCTACCCGTCTCTTCTGTGCCTAAGTTCTGTTTGTAATTCCTGCACGTTTTGTAGACTTTCTCGCCATAACTTATCGGCCCAACCGCGCAAGCCAATAAGTGCTGGGGTTGGCAGCAGGCGCAGAACAGGAAATAGAAACTGCCATAGCAGCCAATACGTAGCGCCCCTGAGTAAAAGAGAGATTATTTTGATCATTGTCGTGCTCCCTGCTTTGGTTGAACTCACGCCACTCTCTCGCTTGCTCACGCACTTCGCCTTTCCTCGGTCCGCCGCTCCTGCTCCAACCACCAATCACGGATTTCCCTATAGCGCCTTCGATGCCAAGCCTGTCGGCACCAAACATCATGAAAGACTTGATCATGCCTCACGGGGACGAAGGCCATGCCGCATTCTTTGCAATGCTTCTCGGCCGCCACGTTGGGCTCCTCCAAAACGCTATCCACCTTACCCAGACATTATCTCACCTTGAGTTGCAAATATCAAGCACGAAAACGCGCTAAGTGTTTGTGAAATCAATCGTTCTCGGCGCGCGCGGATCAAATTCATCGAAAAAAAATAGTTGACCGCAGACAAAAAGAGGGCGGCACCCTTGCGAGATGCCGCCCCCAGGTCCGCAATGTAGGGTAGCTATTTTTAGCTACCCGCACCAATCATTGCATCTTGTTGCTGGACCAGTTCCAACAGCTTCGCAATCTCGGCTTTGAAGGCGGTGACGAAAGCCCGACGTTGCATGTCATCGAAGCCCTGCCATTTTTTCTTGAAGGCATCGACATCGATGACGGCTTGATTGACCTTGGGTATCTTTGTCGTTGTCGCCTTTGGCTTCTTTGGCGCCTTTGGCTTCTTCAGTTCCGCGACTTGCTCAGCCTTGGGCTTGTCATGCCACTCATTCGCCCAGCCCAACCGCTTCGTCCCTGTCTGCACTGCCGCTATAACCTCAGGCGCAGCTTTGTCTAAGACATTCTTGGCAATCTTCACCAAGGCTTCACTGACATTTAACAAGGCCGCAGCGGTACCAGTAGTGAAGCCTCCCTTGTGCTGATTGTCACCGAGCTTACTCGTTACAAGCCTAGCTGCCGTCAACGCACGCTGTGAGGTGTCGAGATGCCTTCGATGGACGTTGGCGCTGATTACAAACTCAAGAGGTTTCGCCTCTGTGTAGGGTTTGAAGCTAGCATCATTGAGCCTGTATTGACGCTCAGCCTTCAACACTGCACGGTAACGATTGCGTCCATCGAGGATTTTGTCCTCGAAGATCGTAATCGGTTCCCTCAGACCATTGGCTTTGATATCTTCGACAAGCAAGTCGAACTCCTTCCCCTCCATCGACGGAAAGATATCGGCCAACGGGTGAGTGGTGAGTTCCTTATTGGGGTCGAATTTCCAGGTCATGACACCCGACCCTCCACCATGCTCCGCAGTACCGCTTCACATTCGCTGCGCAGCCATCGGCTAGAGCCGCCGATGCGGACAGGCTTAGGAAAACGCCCTACCCGTATTCCACGGTAGAGCGTACTTGCGTCGAGTGGCTTGCTACCTCCGAAGAAGCGGCAAGTTTCGACGCGATCCAAAAGTTCGGATTGCATCTTTCTCTCCTGTGATGTCAAACAGCCTGAAACCGAGGTATTTGGAACCTAGATTTCAGGCGACAGCGTCTAGGAGAGGGCAGCGAAAGGCACGGCACAGAATAGGCGTTATTTAAGTCGAGTTCTGTACCGCCAACAACAGAACCGACCTAATCCAATCATGGCCCCGAGTGGCCGAGGCCTGCTCAATGGGTCGACGCCAATTCCCAGGGTCATCGGTCTCGCCAATCTGCTCACCCCCGCAAGCGCGCCAATATTCGTCGCAGGCTTCCATCAGCGGAACGCTTCGGGGCTCGGCTTTACCGTGCAAGAGCCGCCACGCCTCGACGACGACCGCTGCACAGACCGCCCTTCGGACATTGGGTTTGCGGCCATTCGACGGTCGTCCGAGCCGTTCAAGGTCGCCCTTGATCCGCGGCAATGCCGCCAGCACGGTCTCCACATCGTCAGGAGACCTCAAGCCGAAACCGAGGTGACGAAAAGCCGGGAGCCACGTCAGCAGGACATCAGCGGCTCGGTGCATCTGCTCAACGGTCTCTTTGAGCCTGACGCCCTTGGTATCGGCCCCGATACTCCCGCTGAAATGGTTGAGGCCGATCAACAGCCACAGCGGCGGCTCACCTTTGGCAATCTTGCGGCCCACGTCGAGGAAGACCTCGTTGTATTCGTACGAGAATTCGATCGCGGTCTTCATCGCCTGAGCCCAACGACGTTCTCTTGTGGCCGCAATATCCGATCAATCTGTGCTGCCAGCGCCTCAAACGCCAACTGCTTTTCTCGATGATATTCGTGCCTATCGTAGGTGCCCCTGACGCCGCCGATAACATGGCCGAGGCAGCGCTCGGCAACGTCAGCGCTGACGCCAGCCCGCGACATCAGGCTGCGCGCGGTTCTGCGACAATCGTGCAAAGTCCACCCGCTGGTGCCGCTGGCCCGATCAAGGCTGACCTTGAACTTTGAGAAGCCGCTGATTGGCGTTTTGCCATCGGTGCTAAACACATACTGGCTCCCGTCGGTAACTGGTAGGACGGCAAGGGCAGTATCACTGAGAGGCCGCACAAAGTCGATTTTCGCTTTATTCCTCGCAGCCGGTAACGTCCAATCCCTGCCATCGATCTCTGCCCGGCGCATCGCAGAAGCCTCTGAGCGCCTTGCAGCCGTTAGCAGAATGAACTTGACCATCGAGCCGAATACGCCGCTAGCAGCTGCCCAAACACTGCGCAGTTCGTCATCGCTCAGGGTGCGCTCGCGTTGGCGTTCTTTTGGCCTTGTCCGGGCCATTCCCTTAACGATCGGCGACCTGAAATCATCCGACCTCGATGCATGGTAATTCATTATCGTTCGCACCAAGGCCAGCGTCCGATCTGCCATCACACTGCCGTTCGCATCTTCGATGCCGTCGAGAAGCCGGACGATCTCGCTGCGACGGATTTCGCCAATCGGCCTTGCCCCGAACACCGGCCACACCAACCGCTCAAGGCATCGCTGGCGATCGGCCTTGGTCCGCAACCGACAGCGCCAAAGATATTCCTCGCAGATTGCCTTGAAGGTCTCTGCCTGGGGCAAGGGATCACGACCAGCTTCGATCTCCTGGCGCATCAGTTCAACTTTGGCCCTTGCGCCTGCTAGCGACGTTGCAGGATATGTCGCGAATGTCAGCCGCTTGCGCTTGCCACCTTGCGTGTAGAGCCAAGTCCAAGCCTTCTTAGTAGGCGATACCCGCAGCGCAAGGCCCCTCACGGCTTCGTCAAAGTAATCAATCTGTTGGCCGTCGGTCTTAGCGTGATCGCAGAACCGATCAGTCAATTGGCGCCGTGGCATCGCTTGCGCGCTCCTCATTTGTGTACCTAGGTACAGGTGCAGCCCTTTAGACCACGTGATCGTTGGTCGCCGCGTACCTAGCTAGGTACATGTGCACGCGCTTGAACGCAAGGCCATGCAATCGACTGATATTCATTGCGACGGAGTTGTGCCGATGGCTCTAAGCGATCTTCGATGCTTGCTGGCGCATGGCAATGCAACCTGTAGCAGCCGATTTCGCCCTGGTTGGACTTTTAATCAAGGGGTCGTGGGTTCGAGTCCCACCGGGCTCGCCAAGGAAAACATTGTCCGGCCCGGAGACTCGCTTTCCACGGCATCGACACCTCCCGCCCGACAGCGGAAAGTGTCACCCATGTGTCCGGTACGAAACGTCACCCATGTCTCGGGCCGCTCATCACCCCGGCGTCGCGACCAGGTGATGAGCCGGCATGACGTCGTCCCAGCCGCAAGCGCGCTTCCTCATGTGCCGGCCGGCGCATTTCGCCGTCACCTATGCGATCAATCCGTGGATGGACCCGGAGAACTGGGCGCGCAACGATCACGCGCTCGGCGCGGCGGCGTGGCAGGAATGGGCGGCGTTGCACCAAACCTTGTGCGAACTCGGCGCGGCGATCGAGCTCGTGCCCCCCGTGCAGGGCCTTCCGGACCTGGTGTTCACGGCGAACGCGGCGGTCGTCCTCGATCGTACCGCGCTGCTGGCGCGCTTCCGTCATCCGGAGCGACAGCCGGAAGAGCCGCATTTCGACGCCGCGTTCCGGGCACTGCAGGCCCACGGGATCCTCGACGCGGTCAGGACGTTGCCGGACGGGCTCGTCCTCGAGGGCGCCGGGGACTGTGTCTGGGACGACGCGCGCAATCTGTTCTGGATGGGATACGGCCGGCGCTCGGATGTGCATGCCCGCGATGCCGTCGAGGCGACCTTCGGCGTGGAAGTCATTCCGCTGGAGCTCGTCGATCCGCGGTTTTATCATCTCGACACGGCGCTCTCCGCGATGCCCCGGGGCGAGCTTGTGTATTTTCCGGGCGCGTTCACGGCGGCCGCCAGAGCCGCGATCCTCAAGCGGGTCGATCCGGCCGACCGGATCGAGCTCACGGCCGAGGATGCCTGCCGGTTGTCGGCCAATGCGGTCCTCCTGGACGACACGATCGTGCTGCCGGGCTGCGGTCGACGGCTGCGCGCCGAGCTCGAGCAGCGCGGCTATTGCGTGCGGGAGACGCCGCTCGGTGCGTTCCTGCACAGCGGCGGCGCAGCCTTCTGCCTGACGCTGCGGCTCGATGCACGATCCCACGTGGAATCCCGCCTCGTTCGGTCTTCGCATCGGCGCCTACCGCAAGCGCAGGCAAGATCGTAAGCTGAGCGCCCGGTTACGGCGGGGCAGATTTTACGAGGCGCCGTGCTCGATCGCCGCAGCTTCCTCGCGCTTGCCGGCAGCACCTTGCTCGCGCGCACGTCCGCGCGAGCCGACGCCGCGGTTCCGGCGAGCGTCACCATCGCCTATGAGGATCCCGGCCGCGCCATAGCGGCGGATTTCATCGGGCTGAGCTACGAATCCGCCCTCGTCGCCGCGCCGGATTATTTCACGCCGGACAATTATTCGCTGCTCGGCCTCATCCGCGCGCTCGGCGCGCGGGGAATCATCCGCATCGGCGGCAACACCAGCGAGCGCACGGCGTGGGAAATCGGCGCGGCGAGTCAAAC
>WNGL01022545.1_pt1 | contig 10325 bp, 7 predicted proteins | sample 5400591 | NCBI WGS metagenome assembly WNGL01 (sample SAMN13153377, study PRJNA577476) | soil metagenome | isolation source: 80 cm soil or saprolite under Garry oak tree replicate 1 | place: USA:California | collected 2016-06-15 | reverse complement strand
CTCACGCAGCGCAGGATCCGGTCGATATCATCCGGGGTAAGCGCGGGATGCACCGGAAGCGACAGGACCTGGCTGGCCGCGTTCCGCGCCTCAGGGGTGTCGTCACGCACCACCTGCGGGTGGTCGCGGTAGCAGGCGTACTCGTGCACAAGCCTCGGGTAGTAGGGCTGGGAGTCGATTCCGCAGGCGGCTAGGCGACTGCGGAGCTCATCGCGGCAGATCCGGCCGTCCGCGGTCAGTTGGACGGTGTACTGGTGCCAGACGTGCACCCGGTCGGCGGGCACGGTGGGCACGGTCAGGCCGGGCAAACCGGCCAGGCCCGCGGAAAGCCTGGCCGCGTTGCGGGCCCGGTTCTCGTTGATCTGCGGCAGCCGGGCCAGTTGCACGGTGCCGATGGCCGCCTGCAGATCGGTCAGGCGGTAGTTGGACCCGCTCATAACGTACTCGTGGCGTTCGCGCATGCCCTGGTTCCTGAGCAGCCTGATCCGCTCGGCGATGTCCCCGTCGTTCGTGGTCACGACGCCTCCCTCGCCGCAGGTGATGTTCTTGGTCGCGTACAGCGAGTAGGTGGCGGTACCGAACGACCCGACCGGCCGGGCAGCGATCCGCGCGCCATGTGCCTGGGCAGCGTCCTGGATGACGACGAGGCCGTGCCGATCGGCAAGACCGCGCACCCCGTCCATCGCCGCGGGCAGGCCGTAAAGGTGGACGGGCAGCACGGCGCGGGTGCGCGGCGTCAGCAAGGCCTCGAGCTGTCCGGGATCGAGGGTGAGATCCCCCGCGACGTCACAGAACCGGGCCGTCGCCCCGACCTCGAGGATCGCGTTGAGCGTCGCGGCGAACGTCAGCGGGCTGGTGATCACCTCATCGCCGGGGCCGATACCGTGCGCCCGGAGGGCGGCCACCAGCGCCGCGGTACCGCTGCTTACCGCTACCGCGTGCGCCGTGCCATGCAGGCGGGCGAAGGCCTCCTCGAACTCGGCGACCTTCGGCCCGCCGGACAGCACGCCCGACCGCAGCACGTCCAGGACGGCGGCCTCTTCTGCCGTCCCCATCTCCACCTTGGCGAGCGGGATATGCGCGAAAGGGCCGGGTTCATGTACCGGCACCGGGCCCGCCTGACGATCGCAGTCGTGGCAGCGCGTCCCGCCCGGCCGGACCGCCGCGCGGGAAAGGACCTCGCCGCAGCCGCAGACCCAGCTGTGGTGACGGGCCGGATTGCCGACGACAAGCTGATGTGGCCGCACCGTGGCGGTGACCACCGCGCCTGCGCCGACCATCGCGTACTCGCCGATCTCGATGCCGCACACGATGGTCGCGTTCGCGCCGATCGAGGCGCCCCGCAGCACCCGCGTCGGCCGGACCTGCCAGCTCGCGTTCCCGGCCCGCGGCCGCAGATCGTTGGTGAACACGGCGGAGGGCCCGACCAGCACCTCGTCGCCGATCTCGACACCGCGGTAGACCGACACGTTGTTCTGGATCTTCACGTGACGGCCGATCCGCACGCCCTCATCGACGAAGACGTTCTTCCCCAGCGTGCAGCCCGTCCCGATCACCGAGCCGCGGCGGACGTGGCTGTGATGCCAGATCTTGGTGCCCGCGCCGACCTGCGCGCCTGGCTCGATCTCAGCCGTCGGGTGGACGAACGGCGCCTCCGTCATCGGCTGGGCCCGGTCGTCGGCCCGGCGGAGAGGCTGCCGCACAGCGCGTCGAGCACCATGCGAACGGAACCGTCGATCGCCTGCGCGCAGCCGAGGAAAGCCTGGGAGTCTGTCGCGGGATCGCTGATCTCGTCGGCCGCGGGATCGACATACGGGACCCGGCCGCGGAGCCGGGCGGCCGCCGCGACGACGTCGCGGGCCTGCTGCGCGGCACCGCAGGCGGCGGCCGCCGGCGAGATGACGGCCGCCAGCCTGGCGAACTCCCGCAGCAGGTAGGTGCGCCTCGACGCGCTCGGGCGTATCGCCAGGACCTGGTCCCGGTGTTCCTGACCTGCGGACAGGATCAGGTCCGCCTGGTCGATGTCACAGGCGGTCAGCTGGCGGCTGCGGAACCCCTCGGTATCGGCACCCAGCCAGGACAGCGCCTGCACCGTGTAAGGATGCATCGGCGAGCGGTCCCGGGTCGCGGTGCCAGCGCTCGCGACGCGGAACCGGCCCGCCTCGTCGCCGAGGCGGGCCAGGATCTCGCGGCGGGCTAGCCGCTCGGCGATCACCGACCGGCACACGTTTCCGGTGCATACGAACAAGATCCGGAAGTACCCAGCCCCGCTCGCGTCCGCGGTCGGCGCGGCCCCAGTGGTGATGGCTTCACCGTGGGGCAACGGAGGTCACTGTGGCCGGGTTCTGCCGGGCGAAGGCGGCCACGGAGTCGGTCCTGATCGCCTGCCACAACTTGGCGCTCGGCGCCGCGACGAGGCTCGCCGCAATCTGCCCGCCGAGCGTCCCCGCGGCCCGCACCGGCACGGTGACGAACGTGCCGCTGCCGGCCTGGAAGGAACGCGCACTGGTGGCCAGGGACATCAGCTGCCCGTTGCTGAAGTTGCTGTCCACGCTCAGCGCCCCGGTGAAGGCGTGGACGATGCCGTACGCCCGGAGCGGGTTGCCGAGCAGATTCTGGCCCGCGATCTTCTGCAGGATCGCGCGGAGCAGGTCCTGCTGGCGCCCCACGCGCTGGTCCTCGCTGATCGATCCCTGCCGCACGTAGGCCAGGGCCGCTATGCCGTTCAGGTGATTGACCCCCTGCCGGAAGCTGACCCCGTAGTAACTGGGCGCCCCCTGGGGGAGGTTGACGTTGACGCCGCCGAGTGCGTTGACCACGTTGGTCAGGTCCTGGAAGTCGACGACCGCGTAGTGGTCGATGCGGACGCTGGTCAGGTTCTGCACCGTCCGGATGAGGAGGGCCGGACCGCCGAGCACGAGCGCGTTCTCGATCTGCGTCGTGCCGTGGCCGGGCACCGGCACCACGGTCTCCGGCGGGATAGAGACGACCGCGCCGCTATGGCGGCCCGCGTTCAGGTGGACGATCGCGATGAGCCCGCTGGGCTGCTGCTTGCGGCCCGCGCCGGTGCCGGACGGGGGCGCTGTCACCGAGTCGCTCCCGGTGAGCAGGATGGTCATGCTTCCCTTGGCCGCCGTGAGCACGGCCGAGCTGGCCACCGTGCCGCCCTTGGGGAAGACGCCCTGGATGCGGTGGACGCTGGCGGCGAGCTGGTCCGCCACTACATACCCGCTGACCATGGCGCCGCAGACGATGGCAAGCAGCGCGGTGACCGAGACTACCACGATCCGCCTGATGCGCCGGCGTTTGCCGGGCGTGTCCTTGGTCGCGGGGGCGGCCGAAGGCGCTGCCACCGCCGGGCCCGCCGTACTGCTGGTATCGGACATCACAACATCCCCCCTGGATTTCACCTTGTCCCGTGGAGCCTTACTGGATCGGCTGCGTACCTGGGTCGGCCATCATGACAGCCAGGCATGAGTCGGCTCCTCTGGTTGGTCTGTCACTGTCACCCGGTCGCTGTTCGATGGCGGGTCGTCCGCGCCCGGCCGGTAGTACCGGTACCCGTAGCCGTACTCCGGATGGGCCGCGCGCGGCGCCATGGTTAGCAGGCTGCCGAGGACCGGTACGTCGACGGCCTTCAGCGCCTCGGCGGAGCGCCGGATATGCTCGGTCCGCGTCCGGCCGTGCCGCACCATCAGGATCGCGCCGTCGCAGTACGGGGCGATGCTGGCGGCATCGGCGAAGGGCAGCAGCGGCGGCGCGTCGACGAGCACCGTGTCGTAGCGGTCCCGGAGCCGGCCGATCAGCTGCATGGCCTGCTGGGAGGCGAGCAGGTCACCGGGATTGGGCGGCAGCGAGCCGCTGGCCAGCACGGCGAACAGGTCGTCACCCCAGATCTGGGTCGCCTCGTCCTCTGTGCACCGGCCGAGCAGAACGTCGGTCATCCCGATCGTACCGGGCAGCCCGAGGTAGCCGACGGCGCGCGGCCGCCGCAGATCCGCCTCGATCAAGATGACCCGGCTGCCGGACTGGGCCAGCATGACCGCCAGGTTGCACGCACTGGAGCTCTTGCCCTCCTCCGGCAGGGCACTGGTGAACAGCAGCACCTTGCGCGGCCGGTCGACGTCGATGAACTGCAGGTTGGTACGGACCTTACGGAAGGCCTCGACCCGCGGGCTGAACGGATCCTCGTCCACCACCAGCGGGCGCCGTCGCGCCGAGGGGTCGAACGGGATCACGCCGAGCACCGGCCTGCCGCCGGTTTCCGCGACCAGCTCGTCCGCCGACTTGATCCTGCTGTCCAGCGAGCGCACGGCCGCGGCCAGCGCGATCCCGGCCAGCAGGCCGAGCGCGAGCGCCAGGGACACGTTCCTGAACGGATCCGGTGACACCGGCGCCGTCGGCAGATCGGGCTGAGCCACCACCGTGACGCTGACCGGCGGCGTGCCCCCTCCCGGCGGCTGCTCCAGGGTCGCGACGAGCGTGGTGAACTGGGTGCCGATGCTCTCGGCGATCCGCTGGGCCTGGCGCGGTGACGGATCGGTGACCGTCGCGCTCAGCAACACGGTCTGCGGGATCGGCCGGGTGCTGATCTCGGCCGCGATCTCGCCCGGCGCCACGTGCAAGCCGAGGTCGTTGATGACGGATCGCACGAGCGTCGGGCCGTGGAGCAGCTCGGCGAAGGACTGCACCTCCTGCTGCGAGAGCAGGTCGCCCTGGTAGGCGCTGATGGGATCGCTGGTGTTGGTCTGAGCGGATACGTAGAAGGTCACGCTCGACGCGTACAACGGCGTCGTCCGCATGGTAAGCGCCGCACTCGCCCCTGCCGCGACTGCCGCCACCAGCAGGATTAGCTTCCACTGATCGCGCAGCAGCCGGATGAAGTTCCGCAAATTCACGGCGGGCTTGCCTCCCGAAGACGACGACATGTGACTGTTGTTACTAAGGGTATTTACAATACAACTCCTAGTGAGGTAATCAAGATCGAAGTGACACCAGTTCGGTGATCCGATGACGGGGGCTGACGATCATGGGGGCGGACATGAACGGGGTGGCGGTACGGGGCGATGTGGCGCCCGGGGGAATGCCGTACCAGCGACCGGCGCGGCAGCCTGGCATCCGGCGGCGTGCGCTGCTGGCCGCCGAAGCCTGCTGCGACACCGCGGCCTGGATGGGCGGGCTGCTCGCGGCCGCCTGGATATCCACCGATCGCGGCGGGCCCGGGCTCACCCTCCACGCGCTGTCGCCCGCGGTGCTTTCCGTGTGCATGCTGCAGGCCGGATACGGTCTGCTGGCTCGCCTCTACCTGGGGCGTTACCAGCGTGGCAGCTTCGAGGAGATCATTGGCGTCGGCGCCGTCGTCGCCGCGACCGCGGTATCGCTAGCCGCCCTCGATCCACTGTGGGCTCCGGTTCAGCGGGTGTCACTGCGTACGCTGGCTGGCGCCGCGGTCTTCGCGCTGGTCGCCATGCTGGGCGCACGATACGTGTCCCGGGCAGCCAGGCAGCGATGCAGAGCGCCCGCGTCCCCCGCCGCGAAGGTCATCGTCCTCGGCGCGGGAAGCGCAGGCACCCAGCTTGTGCACCGGCTGGCCGGCCAGCGGGACTCCGAGTACCGGCCGGTGGCCCTGCTCGATGATGACCCGGCCAAGCGGCACCTGCGGATCCGCGGCATCCCGGTCCGCGGGGGGCGCGAGCAGATGGCCGCGGTCGCCGCGGAGACCGGCGCCACCGTGCTGGTGATTGCGATAGCCCGCGCCAGCGGCGCCGTGATCCGCGACCTGACGGCCGCCGCGGTGTCCTGCGGGCTCACTCCCAAGGTGATCCCTTCAGTCGAGGAACTGCTCAGCGGCGGCGCGCGCGTCGACGGCGTGCGCGATCCCAGGATCCGCGACCTGCTCGGCCGCCGGAGACTGGAGATCGACGTCCGGACGATCGCCGGACATTTCGCCGGAAAGCGCATCCTGGTCACTGGCGCCGGCGGATCGATCGGATCGGAACTCTGCCGTCAGCTGCACCTGCTGCGTCCCGCCCAGCTGACCATGCTCGACCGCGATGAATCGGCGCTTCATGCCGTCCAGCTGTCGCTGCACGGCCAGGCGCTGCTCGACTCCGATGAGGTGGTGCTCGCCGATATCCGCGACGCCAGGCGCATCAGGGAGGTCTTCGAACGGTTCCGGCCGGAGATCGTGTTCCATGCCGCCGCGCTCAAGCACCAGCCGCTGCTCGAGCGTTATCCAGCCGAGGCGCTGAAAAGCAACGTGTGGGGCACGCAGAAGGTACTCGACGCCGCGATGGCGTGCGGGGTGACGTCATTCGTGAACATCTCTACGGACAAGGCCGCCGACCCGCTGTGCGTGCTCGGGCATTCCAAGCGGGTAGCAGAGCGGCTCACCGCGTACATGGCCACGCGGGCGCCGGGATCGTACCTGAGCGTCCGGTTCGGGAACGTCCTCGGCAGCCGCGGCTCGGTGCTCCCTGCGATGTGTGCTCAGGTCGCCGCCGGCGGCCCGGTCACCGTGACACATCCAGACGTCCGACGTTACTTCATGACCACGGACGAAGCGGTGCAGCTGGTCCTGCAGGCGGCGGTCATCGGCCGCGACGGCGAGGTCCTCGTGCTGGACATGGGCGAGCCGGTGCTGATCGCGGACATCGCGCGCCGGCTCGTCGCCGACGCGGCACGCGAGATCGACATCGTCTTCACCGGACTGCGGCCCGGCGAGAAACTCACGGAGGACGTCCTGGGCCGGGGCGAGATCGCGGAGCGGCCCCGGCATCCGCTCATCCAGCACGTTCCCGTGCCACCGCTCTGACCTGGTGCCGGGTGCGCGGAGTTGCTTACCCGGAGCCACCGCAGCCGCTGGCCGGCGCGAGGCGGCCACGACCGCGGCTCCGGCGCCGGGCCGCTGCCTTATCGCGGCAAACGGCTACTGGACCTGGGGATTCTCTGCCTGGCCGCGCTGCCCGCCGCCATGCTCGGCGTGCTTGCCGCGGCGGCCGTCTGGCTGGATGACGGGCGGCCTGTCCTGTTCCGCCAGGTGCGCGCCGGGCGGGACGGTCGGCCGTTCGTCATGCTGAAGCTGCGGACGATGCGCCGCGACAGCGACGAGCGCGGCGTTTTCCCTCAGCCCGCGGACTGCACCCGGGTCGGCCGCTGGCTGCGCCGGCTGTCCATCGACGAGCTTCCCCAGCTGATCAACGTGGCGCGCGGCGAGATGAGCGTGGTCGGCCCGCGGCCGACGCTGCCCTACCAGGTCCGGCGGTACGACATGCGGCAGCGGCGCAGGCTGGCCGTGCCGCCCGGGCTGACAGGCCTGGCTCAGGTGCACGGTCGTAACCGGCTGAACTGGGCCGACCGCATCGAATGGGACCTGCGCTACATCGAGCACCAGAGCCTTCAGCTCGACCTTGTCGTGCTGGCCGCTACCGCCTGGGCGGTACTGACCGGCGAGGGATGTAACGGTCACCCGCGCGGCGATCCGATCGCCCGCCAGATGGAAAGGTAGCAACGGCATGCCTGAAGTGACGCCGCGAATCCGGCTGGCGAAGCCAGACGTGGGCGAAGCGGAGATCGAGGCCATCCGGGAGGTGTTCGCCAGCGGGATCCTCACAAATGGCCCGCAAAATGCTGATTTCGAACGTGAATTCGCTGCCCGGCACCGCTGTGCGCACGCGGTGAGCTTCGCCAGCGGGACTACGGCTCTCGCCGCGATGCTGCTGGCCGAGGGCATCGGCCCAGGGGATGAGGTGATTGTCCCGTCGATGACCTTCATCGCGACCGCGACCTCGGTCTGCCATGTGGGCGCCACGCCGGTGTTCGCCGATATCGATCCGCGGTCGTTCAACCTCGATCCGGCCGAGATACCGCGGCTCGTAACCCGCCGGACCCGCGCGGTCATGACCGTTCATTACGCTGGCCAGCCCGGCGAGCTGGACCGCCTGCTCAAGGTGTGTGTGGACCACGGCGTGCCGCTGTTCGAAGACGCCGCCCAGGCGGCGGGCGCCGAGTACCGCGGCGTGCCCGTGGGCAGCTTCGGCAGGTCGGCGATGTTCAGCTTCACGCCGACCAAGAACATCACGACGGGGGAGGGCGCGATCGTGCTCACCGGCGACGCCGGGACGGCTGACCGGCTGCGCCTGCTGCGCAACCACGGGCAGCGGCGGCTGTACGAACATCAGCTCATCGGGTACAACTGGCGCCTCACCGAAATGCAGGCCGCCATCGGGCGGGTCCAGCTGCGCAAACTCGACGCCATCCTGGAGCGCAAGAGAGCCAACGCCGCCTGGATGGACACCAGGCTGGCCGGCCTGCCCGGCATCACGCCACCCTACGCGCTGCCACACGTCAGCCCCACGCACATGCTGTACACCTGCCTGGTGGACGGGGACAGGAACGCCGTACTCGATTTCCTCCTCAGGCGAGGCATTGAGGCGCGCGTCTACTTCCCCCCGGCCCATCTCCAGCCGATCTTTCCCGGTGGCTATCGCTGCCTGCCGGTCACCGAGGACGTCGCCGCGCGGATGATCTCGATCCCGATGCACGCGCAGCTCACCCGCGATCAACTCGGCGAGATCGCGGCCGTGGTGGAAGACGCCGTGCGTCTCGCAAGCCGGTGACGGCCCTGCGCGCCGGCGTCATCGGCCTCGGCACGATGGGACGGCATCACCTCAGGGTGCTACGCGAGCTGCCGGGCGTCGATCTCGTCGGCGCCGCTGATCCATCCCCGGCCGCCCGGGCCACCGTGGAGCTGGATACGGTCACCGCTGACATCGATGAGCTACTCGCCCTCGGCCTCGATCTCTGCGTGGTCGCCGCCCCTACCCTGGCCCACGCCGAGATCGGGCTCCGGCTGGCTGACGCGGGCATACCTGCCTTGATCGAGAAACCCCTGGCCGCCGATTCGGCGAGCTGCTCCAAACTGGCCGAGGAATTCGAGAAGCGGGGCTTGATCGGCTGCGTCGGGCACGTGGAAAGGTACAACATGGCCTTGCTCGCCATGCGCCATCACCTCGCCCACGGCGAGCTCGGCCCGCTCTTCCAGGTCGCGACGCGCCGGCAGGGCCCATTTCTCGGCCGGATCCGTGATGTCGGCGTGGTCATGGACCTGGCCACCCACGACATCGACCTGACCTGCTGGGTGACCGGCGCCAGCTACCTCAAGGTGGCCGCCGTCACGGCATGCCCGAGCGGCAGGCAGCACGAGGATCTCGTGACGGTCAGCGGGCAGCTGTCCGACGGCATCGTCACCAGCCACCTGGTGAACTGGCTTTCGCCGATGAAGGAGCGGGTGGTCACGATCACCGGCGCTCGCGGCTGCCTGACGGCCGACGCCCTCGCCGGGGAGTTGTGGCTGCGCCGCAATGGCGCGGACGCCTGCGTCGGGCCAGCGGGACCGCTGCCGCATACCGCGGCGACCGGCGAAGTCGTCAGGTACCTGATGCCGAGGCGCGAGCCGCTCCGGGCCGAGCTGGAGAATTTTCGCGACGCCATCCTGGGCCGGCCCGCCAGCATCGTCACCATGCGGCAGGGCGCGGCGGCCGTGGCGGTGGCGGAGGCGGTGATCGCAGCGGCACGCGACGGCCTCGCCGTGATGCCCGACGCCGCCGTGGCCGGGCATCCGCTCGCTTATCCTCCTTTCGTCCCGGCTCAGCTGAACGGCGGCAGTCACGCCAAGGCACCGGGTCCGCAGGCCCCTGCCGTCTCCGATCGCACATTCGCTGACTGGAACGGGACATCCGGATGACCCTGAACGTAGCCGTGATCGGGCTCGGCAAGATCGGGTTGCCGCTCGCCGCCCAGATCGCGGGGAAGGGGTTCCGTGTCCGCGGCGCCGACAGCAGCGCGCGGGTGGTGCGCCTGGTATCCGGTGGCAGTGTTCCGTTCCCCGGCGAGCCTGGCCTGGCCGGTCGGCTGCGTGATGTCACCAGGTCCGGTCTGCTCACCGCGACCACGGACACGGTAGGCGCGGTGGCGGCCAGCGACGCGGTCATCGTGCTGGTACCGCTGGTCGCCGACGGCGCCGGCCGGCCAGACTACTTGGCCGTCGATGACGCCACCGCCGCGGTCGCGGCGGGCTTGCGAGCCGGCACGCTGGTCAGCTACGAGACGACGCTGCCCGTGCATACCACCAGGCGGCGGCTGGCTCCGGCCCTGGCGGTCGGCTCGGGCCTGGCTCCCGGACGGGATTTCGCGCTCTGCCACAGTCCGGAGCGGGTGTCGAGCGGACGGGTCTTCGCCGACCTGCGGCAGTACCCGAAGCTGGTCGGCGGCATAGACGGCCGCAGCGGTGAGCGGGCCGAGGACTTCTACCGGTCGGTCCTCGA
>WNGL01063954.1_pt1 | contig 10326 bp, 9 predicted proteins | sample 5400591 | NCBI WGS metagenome assembly WNGL01 (sample SAMN13153377, study PRJNA577476) | soil metagenome | isolation source: 80 cm soil or saprolite under Garry oak tree replicate 1 | place: USA:California | collected 2016-06-15 | reverse complement strand
ATATTGCGCAGACGCGGGCGAAGATTGGGGAGGCTGCGCGGAAGGTGGGGCGGAGTCCTGATGAGATTACGCTGGTGGCGGTATCAAAAACTGTTCCTGTGGAATGGGTGAAAATAGCGTATAATCTAGGGGTGACCGATTTTGGTGAGAACCGCGTGCAGGATGCGCTGCCAAAAATTGCCGCGTTTCACCCGCAGGGGCTGCGCTGGCACATGATCGGACACTTGCAGAGCAATAAGGCTGGCAAGGTTGTTGGGGCATTTGATGCTGTGCAGAGTATAGATAGCCTGCGCGTGGCACAGGTCTTGAACCGGTATGCCGGGGAGGAGGGGAATGTTCTTCCGGTATTGTTGCAAGTGAATGTGTCTGGCGAGGAGAGCAAAGAGGGGATGGCTCCTGGTGAGTTGCCGGAGCTGGCACGTCGGATTGTCGCTCTGCCGTACTTGAAGGCGCATGGTTTGATGACGATTGCGCCGCTGGTAGATGATGCTGAGAAGGCGCGTTCGGTGTTCCGCGGCCTGCGCGATTTGCGGGAACGGCTGCGAGTGGAAGCCCTAGAGGGTTCATGGCTTGATCTTTCGATGGGCATGACCGATGATTATAGGGTGGCGATTGAAGAGGGGGCGACGATTGTGCGTATTGGGCGGGCGATTTTTGGTGAGAGAGTTCGGTAAATAAAGGGGACATATTATTATGAAGCCAGGAGAAGTATTGTTTGGCCGCCGTATTCGTCAAAACCATGCATTGGAACACGCGACGATTACTGTTCTGAGCGGAATGGTTCCTGACCTGCGTGTGAGCGCGCGTTCCAGCGCAAATGGATTTATTGTTTTTGGGAATGTTGATCTTGGTATGTTGCGCCGGGCGCTTGATGAGGCATTGCGTCGCCTGCAGGCAGGTGAGGCGGAACTGGCTATTCATCCAAATTGCGGCACGAATCTCGCGGTTGGCGTCTCATTGGTGACGCTTGGGACGATGCTGGGTATGGTTTCAAGTCATACACGCACGCGAGTGGCTTCGGCGGCGGCGTCTTCTGTCGCTGGATTGCTGGCGGCCCGCCCGCTGGGAGAGGTCGTACAGAAATACGTGACGACCCTGCCTGATCTGGAGGGTGTGCGTGTGACGGACATTTTCCGGCGCAAGATGCTGGGATTTACTATTGTTGAGGTACGCACAGTACAGGAGTGAGGAGAAGGAGAAGATGTTTGGCTTTCCGATACCGATAGTGAACTGGATAATCGGTTATGGCATTTACATTATCATTCTGGCGATGTTTGTGCGCGCTATTGCCTCCTGGTTTCGTATAGATGAACGTTACGCGATTATCCGTTTTCTGGCGCGGATTACTGATCCTTTCATTGACCCGGTGCGTAGAATTGTGCCGCCGATGGGTTTCATCGATATGGCTTTTATTATTACGTGGTTTCTGTTGGGGACGATGCGTATTCTTTTGTTGCAGGGGCTGCCTGCTAGTTGGTAGGAGAATATGCTGATTTCTGTGAAGGTGATACCGCGCAGCAAGAAGAATAGTGTGGAGTGGGAAAATGGAGTGGAGGGTGAGGGGTTGAGGGTGCGGTTGACTGCTCCTCCGGTGGATGGGGCTGCTAATGAGGCGCTGGTGGGGTTTTTGGCTGAGCGACTGGGGGTGCCTAAACGGCAGGTGGTGGTTGTGCGTGGGGCGACGAGCAGGCAGAAGGTGGTGGAGGTGGCGGGGATATCTCTGGAGGATGTAAAAATAAAGTTGAGCCGGTAAAATGGCGTGGCCGCGGCCACGCCATTTTACCGGCCCAACTAGCAATTTCAGGGCTTGCATTGGCCGACGAGGAAGCAGCCCTGGACGGAATTGAGATGGATGTGGCCGTTTTGGTCGACGAAGAGGACGACGATGGCTTTAGCGACGGGATCGTTGTCGGGACCAATGGTGATCTGGCCGCTGACGCCCTGGACAGCTTTCGCCCCGTTTATTTGCTTCAGCGCTTTTTGCAGGCCAGCAGGGGTAAGACTGATTTTTGTAGAGAGAACGATGTTGCTGGCCTTCAATGTAGTGAGCATAGCGTCATAGGAGAGCATGACGTCGTTGGTAGTGCGGGTGTAGCCGTATTGACCGGCGGGGTGCGTGCCGTCAGGGTTGAAGGCAGCAGCGTAGTTAGCAAAGAACGCGGGTTTCTGCCCGGTCAGGTTCAGCGCATCCCATTCATCTGGATAGGCGAAAGCGGTGAAGCGCAGGTGGTTGAAGCCTGCGCGGGCGCTGATGGGATAGTTCAACTCGTAGAGAGCGTCGCCGCCCATGATGGGCAGAGTAGAGAACTGGCCGGAGGTAGGCAGGTTTGCCAGGATGATGCTGACATCGGCGGCATAGCCGGAGAAGTAGATGATATCGGGATTCTTGCTCTCGGCATGTTGTAATAATCCAGGAAGAGCAGCGTGTCCCTTTTGTCCGACGGTGTAGTTTTCAGTGGCAAGAATTTTGTTGCCGTCGGCGGTGAATTGCGCGGCGAAGTATTTTTCCAGGCTCTGGCTATAGGGATCGGCGGGATCGACGAAGGTCACGGCGGTTTTTGCTTTTAAGGTTTGCTCGGCGTATTTCGCGCCTATAATGGCCTGTCTTTTGTTGGCCGGGGCAACGCGGAAGAAGTAGGGCGATATGCCTGTGAGCGAATCACTAGAGGCGGTTTGTGAGACCATGGGGATTTTGGCACTGGCGAGGGTATCGACGGCGACCGCGGAGCTTGAACTGAAAGGCCAGCCCATGACGCCCACAAAGGTGGGATCAGCTTTTGCCAGGAGCACTATCTGTTGCGCCACGATGTTTGCATACTGTTTGTTGTTCCCCGAGTTTGCGATGAGGAGGCGGACCAGCGTTCCGCCGGCGAGCTGCGCGCTATCATTGAACTCTTTTTGGGCAACGTAGGCGCCCTGTATATCATCATGCCCGATGGAGGCGCTATCTCCGGTCATAAACGTGGCTACCACGATGGTGATGTAGGGAGTGTTCGAGGTAGTGTGAGCCCTTAAGACGCGCTGGTCTTCCAGGTAGATAAGCGATTCAGCGTATACCGATGGTTTCGCCATCCGGCGCTGTGGTGGCGCCGATGCCATTGGTTGGAAGCGGGGTGGTCGTGGGAACGAGTGTGCTACCCGGAGTTATCGCGGTATTGTTGCTTTGCCCAGACGAGAGGGAGCGGATATAGGGAATGGCGGAAAGGCCGACGCCAATGAGCAAGACGACAAGTACGAGCAGAATAAGGTTGCGCGCCAGATGACTTTGCCCGGGTTGCTGCTGCGGCGGCCTGCTGCTATAGGCAACAGGAGGCGGGTACGGCGGAATATTTTGCCAACTCCCCTGCTGTTGGGGCGGATATGGGTGTTGTGCGGGAGGGGGCGGAGGAGGCGTTAGCGGCCGGTTTCTAGCGGGCAGCGTGGGCGCATTTGCGGCGCCTATTGGACCAGATGTGCCAAGGGTGTAGCTGCTCATGTTGCCGGAGACGCCAAAGCGCTTGAGCAAGATGTCGTCGACATCTTTTTTCATGGCTGCCGCGCTCTGATAGCGCTGGCTGATGTCGTTGATGAGCGCGCGAGAAAGAATTTTATCTATTTCTGGCGAGAGCTGAGGATTCAGCGCGCGCGCCGGTGGGTAGGTAAAGGGCGGGTGGTCGCGCGGGTCACGGTTGGTCAGCAGGTGATGCAGGGTGGCGGCGAGGGCATACAGGTCGGAACGAGGATCGGCATTGCCCTGGTATTGTTCAGGTGGGGCATAGCCCGGCGTGCCAAGGGCGGAAGTTTGTTTTCGTTGAGCATTGCGGGTCACTTCGGCACGTGCGATACCAAAATCGACGAGGTGCGCTCGCTTATCTTTGTTGCCAATGATGATATTGGCGGGTTTGATGTCGCGGTGTACGATGGGCGGCGTTTCCTGGGACAGGTAATCAAGGATGTCGAGTACCTCAGAGGCATAGCCGAGGGTATCGCGCTCCTTCATGGGCTGATTGACGCGGTCTATGCGCTCTTCCAGGTTTTCGCCTTCGACATACTCCTGGACCATAAAATAGCGGGAGCCTTCCTGGAAGTGGTCGGTCACGTTGGGGATCAGGGGATGATCAAGGTGCGCCAGTGTGGCTACCTCGCGTTTGAAGTTGCGCACGTCTTCCTGGAGTTTGGCGGGATCGGTATTATCTGAGATCAGTTCTTTGATAACGACGGGTTTGCTGTCCAGGCGAAGATCGGTTGCCAGTAAGGCCGCTCCCATTCCTCCCTGTCCAAGGATTTTTTTGATGACATAGCGGCCACCCTGCACACGGGAGCCGGGAGTGAGTGAACTAGAGGTAACGCCAGCGCCGCCGGTTCCACCTGACGGTTTGGTGGCGGTGGAGGCGGCGGTAGAAGTTGGGGTTAGCGGTTTACCGCAGTTGTTACAAAAGTGAACATCGTCACGATTGATTGCATTACAATAGGGACATTCCATATTTTCAACCTGCCTTTTTGCTCAGACGCAAGTATTTTTTTCGCGGATGGCGGTTATTTTGCTCAGTTCTGGTTAATGTGATCGGTCTCGATTATTATACTGTGTTTTTTGGTGTGAGTCGAGTGTTTTTCAGGGCGATGATTGGAATGGACTTCTTTGGTATCGCCCTTGAAACGTTGCTGGTCTCATTGATTATATACGTATTTGGGGGGGAAAGGTTCAAAGTAGGCAGGGAAGGGGTTAGAGGTGTTGGCAGCGGAGGGAAATGATGCCAGGAGCGAAATGGTTGGCTTTTTGCAAATATTCCTGTTCGTTGCCTTCGATCATGAGTTTGTGCATGACGACGACGTCGCCATCGGGGAGTGGTTCGGCAGGCTGGAGGCAGAGTTCCATGACGGCGCAGCCTCGTTCATAGACTTTGACGAGTCCACCGGAGCCAGGGATGCGGTAGATGCGGCTGTCAAAGGTGGGGCTTGCTACTTCGAGGTAGCCGAATTTGATTAATTGCTGATACTGGTATTCTGATAGCATTTCGCGGAGCAGTACTTTGGCGCGACTTTCGGCGGAGAGATGTTCGCTGACGGAGTCACGGAAGTGGCGACTGATACTGCCGTCGGGGGTTTGAGATAGGTAGTATATTGCTAAGAGTAGAAATAGTAGCCATATTCCCAGGAAGAGGCTTAAGGTTTCTAACATAACAGTTTTTACTCCTGTGTTTCTTGCTATGAATCGGAGTTTACAGTCAGGTTATATTTTGATTATAGCATATGGGCGCGTATGTTGCCATAGTTTCAAAAATTCTGTCGAATTGGCAGCACATGGAACTGCCAATTCGACGGAAAAAAAGCTATTGTGTGGGCTGGAAGGATGGGTGAATGTGCTATACTGCTGGTATCAAGGTGTTTCGTTGATGGAGGAGATTTTGATGAGCCAGCCTCTTAGCGGCATACGTATACTTGACCTCACACGATTGCTTCCCGGAGCTTATGCATCACAGATATTGGCGGACTTCGGGGCTGATGTGATCAAGGTCGAGGAACCGGGAAGCGGAGATTATGGGCGTTTTATGCCGCCTCACGGTCCCGGCGGGATGAGCCTGTATTTCACGGCGATCAATCGCAATAAGCGCAGTATTACGTTGAACCTGAAGACGGAGGAGGGGCGTGAGGTTTTCTTGCGGCTGGCGCGCGACGCGGATGTGGTGTTGGAGAGTTTTCGCCCAGGGGTGATGGAGCGATTGGGGCTGGGGTATGAACGGCTCAAGGAGGCGCAGCCGGGGATTATTTATTGCGCGATCAGTGGCTATGGGCAGGATGGCCCGTATCACCTGCGCGCGGGACATGATTTGAATTATGCCGGTTATGCCGGGTTGTTGCACTATAATCGCGGAGCGCATAGCGAGCCGGCGATGCCAGCGACGCAACTGGGGGATCTGGCAGGCGGGAGCTATATGGCGGTGATGGGGATCCTGGCGGCTGTGGTGGGTCGAACGAAAACAGGAGAGGGGCGCAAGATCGATGTTTCGATGACCGAGGGCGTGATGTCGCTTTTGCCGCTGGTTGCCAGCGCGTATCTGAACACGGGCAAGGCGCCGCGACCTGGGCATTCCGCGCTTGATGGCGGTCTGCCTTGCTACAATATTTACGAGACAAAAGATGGCAAACATGTGACGCTGGCGGCGCTGGAGCCGAAATTCTGGCAAACATTTTGTACGCATATTGGTCATCTTGAGCTGTTGCCATTCCATCTGCCAGTGGGGCCGGGGGAGCGCGAGGAGGCGATGGAGGCGCTGCGGGCTATCTTTAAGACCAGGACGCGAGACGAGTGGGTGGCGGAACTGGGAGAGATCGATGCCTGTGTTGGCCCGGTCTATAGTATAGATGAGGCGTTGAACGACCGGCACGCGCAGGCGCGGGGTGAAACAGTGACCAGCGGGAAGGGTGAGGAGAGGCTTCACACGCTGCGGAGTTTTCCGCGCATATCCGGTGTCGAGGATGAACGGAGGTATGCTCCACCGGGAATGGGCGAACAGACCGGGGAACTGTTGTTGGAGGCTGGTTATAGCGCTACTGAGATAGCAGAATTCAAGACGAGGGGCGTGATATGAAGGCTGTACAGGTTGTGCGACGGGCAGAGCAAGGCAGGCATTGACAGGGTCGCCGCGTATTTAGAGGAGCGATTTCAGTCGTTTGGCTTTTCCACGCGCATTGAGCAACAGGAGGAGTATGGTAACCACCTTGTTGCCACGCATACAGGCAATGCGCCCGCAGGGCCTCGTCTCCTGCTGATTGGGCATATCGATACCGTTTTCCCCGAGGGTGAGGCGCAACGCAGGCCATTTGCGATTAAACAGCAGAACGGCGCGCGCGTCGCGATGGGTCCGGGGGTGCTGGATATGAAATCTGGCGTGCTGATCGGTTTGTATGGGCTGCATATACTGATCGATGCGCAGGAGGCGGACTATCGAAGCGTGACGTTTGTGTGCAACAGCGACGAGGAGATAGGTTCTCCGAGCAGTAAGCCGTTGATAGAGGAACTGGCAAGGCAGTCGGACGCGGCCATCGTGCTGGAACCGGGGCGCACTAAAAATACGGTGGTTTCCTCGCGGCGGGCTTCGGGACAATATCGCGTCGAGGCGCGGGGAGTATCCGCTCACGCGGGGGTTGAGCCGCAGCGCGGGCGCAATGCCATCCTCGAGTTGTCCTACCAGATACAGAAGATGCAGGCGCTGAATGGCACTGTGGCTGGAACAACGTTGAGCGTCGGCGTTATCCATGGCGGGGAACGCACCAATGTTGTGCCGGATTATGCCTATTTTGATATGGATGTGCGGGCAAGTGACCAGGCGGGAATCAAGGCTATCGAGGCTGCCATGAGCAGGGTGGTTGCGCAGAAGGTCTTGCAGGGAACGCAAATTACGCTCAGCGGGAGAATGCTGGCGGCGCCTTTTGAACGCAGCGAGCGCAATGCGCGGCTTGTTCATCTGGCAAAGGAAGCCGGGAGCGAACTGGGCCTGGAGATTGAGGGTGTAGGGAGCGGTGGGGCGTCTGATGCGAACAATACGGCGGCGGTAGGATTGCCGACGATTGATGGGCTGGGGGCGGGCGGCGGGTTGGCGCACAATCCGGGTGAGTACGTTGAGCTTGATTATTTGCCGACGCGGATTGCGTTGTTAGTGGGTCTGGTGCAGAGGATGGGGAAGTAGAGCTAATGAAGGTTGGCAAGCAGCGTATCTACGATTTGCCGGTCAATGATATTACGGCGCTGGGGTCGTTGGCGCAGCAATTAGAAGAGGAGGCAAGGGCGCGTGGAGAAGTGTTGCCAGCGGCGGCGCGTTTGCAGATTGGCGAGCCGAGTTTTCGCACGCCGGAGCATATACGCGCGGCGGCCTGCCGGGCAATTGAAGGTGAACGGATGACGTATGGGCCCGCGGCTGGCTGGCCGTGGCTGAGAGAGTTGCTGGCGGCGAAGATTGAGCGTGTGAATAGATATGTTGTTGAACCAGAGCAGACGGCGATTGCCGTGGGGGGTACTGGAGCGATACTGGCGGCATTGACCGCGACGGTCGGCCCAGGCGACGAGGTGCTGATCCCTGATCCTCATTGGCCGCAATATTTGATGCAACTTGCCTGTTGCGGCGCCACGGCGGTGCCCTATCCGCTTGACCCACAGAACGAGTGGCTGCCGGACGTGGCGCAGATGGAGCGATTAGTGACGCCGCGCGCGCGATTGCTGATTGTTAACAGTCCTGGCAATCCCACGGGGGCAGTTTTTCCGGCGGCGCTGGTGGCGGAACTGCTGGAGTTTGCGCGCCGTCATGATCTCTACCTGTTGGCGGATGAATGCTACGACGAACTGGTATTTGAGGGGGAACATGTCAGCTCCGCAACGTTGATGACACGGAAAGAGTTTGACGACGGGCGGGTTATTTGCGTTTACACCTTCTCCAAAACGTACGCGATGACTGGGTGGCGCATTGGCTACCTGGCGACGGGAAGACCATTGATGAAGACGATTGTGGATGTGCTGAACGCCAGCTATACGAATATCAGTACGCCGGTACAGCGAGGGGCGGCGGCGGCGCTGATGGGACCGCAGGAGTGTGTCGGCGAGATGAGGCAGACGTATCAGCGACGGCGCGACCTGGCGGTGAAGCTGCTCAAAGAGAGCGGACGCTATGTTTACACGCCGCGCGGGGCTTTTTACGTGCTGGTAGATGTTTCGAGTAGAAATGGAACAGAGCGGAGAGGGCGACAGTTTGCGCTTGATTTGCTGCGCGAACGCAATGTTGCTGTAGCTCCTGGCAGCGGATTTGGGTCTGTGGCGGAAGAGTTTGTGCGTATTTCTCTTGCTGCGCCGGACGAGGAGATTGAGCGGGGCGTGAGGGAGATTTGCGCGTTCGCGGATAGATGAGGTGAGGGGTTATTTGCTCTATTGTGGGATTGTCGAATAGTTCCTGCGACCAGGGATTGAGCCTGGCGATCTGCTGCGCTCCCGGGTCAAATTCAATGTTCTCCAACCATCCCCTACAGCGCCGCGTAAAGAATTAGCCCGTTCGTCGTCTTGTGCTGTTCAACCTGGCCGTCAAGACGCAGGTATTCGAGGTGCGAGAGGGTTTCAGCGACGGCCATGCGCCGCGCCTCGTTGCTTTTGAGACGATGCCCAAAGAGCTTCTCCGCTAACTGGTAGGCGTTCTGTGGTTGTTCGTCTAGCAGAGTAAGGATCTCCATTTCGCGCTGCTCGTGATGTTCGATAATCTCTGCTACGCGGCCCGCGAGATCATTGAATGGTTCGCCATGACCTGGTAGGACGATGCTTGCCGGCAGCGGCGCAACCGCTCGCAATGAATCCAGGTAGTCGGCCAACGGATTGGCGCGGTCATATTCCGAGTAGAGGCCGATGTTGGGCGTGATGCGCGGTAGGACGTGATCGGCGGAGAGGAAGACGCCATCGCTATCCCGAAAGAGGCAGATATGGCCATCGGAGTGTCCTGGAGTCCAGATGACGCGGTAGCGCTCGCCCGCCAGGTGGAGGTACTGGCCGCTCTCGACCAGAGTGATTGCCTCGAAGCGCGGGACTCTGATGATCTTGTGGAGCTGGTTGGGGTCGGCATGTGAGAACCAGGGTTCGCCGGTGGGCATACCGTGCTGGCGGAAAAAGTGTGAGACGCTGGCGAAACGTTCGGGATCGATGTCTTGCCAGAGTTGGCGCATATTATTAGCATCGATGGGGTGCATGTAGACGGCAGCGCCGCTCCGATCGTGTAATTCTCCCGACAGGCCGATGTGGTCGGGATGATCGTGGGAGAGGACAATGGCGCGTAATGTATCGATGCGCAGTCCGGCCTTTTGTAGACCTGCCGCAAAGGCTGCGCGGGCTTCGGGCATGCCCATGCCGGTGTCGACAAGCGCCCAGCCGTCCTCTCCGACGAGGGCGTACATGTTGACGGTTTTCAAAGGAAAAGGGATTGGTAATGTAAATTTCCAGATTCCCTGGGCCACTTCGCGGGCTGCGGGTAAGGGCGACGGTTCGTAGAGCCGAGAAGTGGTGGCCCGTGAGGGTACCTGCTCTGGTGAAGGTTGGTGCATTGAGGGACTATCCTTTTGTCTTCCGTTTTGGTAAGGGTATTAAGTAGTAAAGACTTCGTTCTGCTGTGATTGTATGGTGTGAACGGGGTTTGTGTCAAATCCAAAGCTGTTCCTAATGAGAAATTTTGTGTATCAATTATTGAGACAGGTATTTTTCACTTCTTCTCTTAGTGTAGCAAAGTACATCTTTTGACTGTATCTTTGGGGTTGTGAGTTGGGAGTTATCCACAAGTTATCCACCTGGTTGTGAGGAAACTGGTGGATAACTCACTTACA
>WNGL01013124.1_pt1 | contig 10327 bp, 9 predicted proteins | sample 5400591 | NCBI WGS metagenome assembly WNGL01 (sample SAMN13153377, study PRJNA577476) | soil metagenome | isolation source: 80 cm soil or saprolite under Garry oak tree replicate 1 | place: USA:California | collected 2016-06-15 | reverse complement strand
AACGGAATGCCTTGCTCGACGTGGTCTGTCGGTTGACCGGAGGCGCCGGTCGGCTGGTTTGGCTAGCGGGCGAAGCGGGCATCGGCAAGTCCGCGCTCGTCGACGCCCTGGTCGCCGAGGCGGCAATGCATGGCATCCCAGTGTTCCGTGGCCGGGCCGACGAGCTGGGTCAGCCGTTCCCGTTGCACCTGCTGTCACCTCGCGTGGGCGGATCTGCCCGGTCAGTAGATCCGGGTCTTCTGGAGACAACCCGGGCGGTGCCCGTTGGTGCCTCTGGTACACACGTCCTTGATCCAGTAATGGCGGCCAACGACCGGGTCGTAGAGTTCGTTGATGGGTGGTGCGCGGAGGGTCCCGTGCTGCTCGTGGCCGAGGATCTGCATTGGTCGGACCCCCACAGTCTGGCGGTGTTTGAGCGTCTAGGTTGCGCCGTTGACCGGCTTCCACTGATGTTGGTAGGTACGTCGCGGCCAGTCCCACGGCGCCCGGAGGTGACCCGGCTGAGGGATGTCGTCGCCGAGCGCGCCGGCTTGATGTTGCATCTGAAGCCCCTCGACGCCCCGGCAGTCGCCGAACTGGCCGGCCGGCTGATGGCCGTGGCGCCGGGTCCAGATCTGGTTGTCGAGCTGTCCAGGGCGGGTGGTAATCCGCTGCACGTGCGGGAGCTTGTCGCGGATCTGATACGCGAGGGTCTCGTCGAGGTCGCCGATGGCACTGTCCGGCTACGTGTGCACAGCACCCCGCGTCCCGTGACGCCGGGCCCGACCAGTCGCCGCCGGTTGAACGTTCTTCACCCCCGGACGCGCAGCGTGTTGCGGCTTGCGGCCTTGCTAGGCGACGTGTTCGAGGTACGCGAGCTGGCAGTGGTGGCTGGTTGTGCGGCCGATGTCCTGGTCGCTCCACTGGAGGAGGCGGTGACCGCGGTATCCGTCCATTCGCGAGGCTTTAGCGGGGGAGATGCCGGCGTCGGTGCGCGATGCGTTGCACAGCCAGTTCGCCCGAGCGCTCGCCGAGGCCGACGCGCCGGTCGGCGCGGTGATGCGTCACCTGTTGGCGGTACGGTGTGGATTGGATGGTTGGGCCCCGGGATGGCTGGCTGAGCTGCCGACGGATGCGATGTTCGTGCAGCCGCAGGCGGCTGCGGAGCTGTTGTCTCGTGCTTTACGATCGCCGGCGTGCGGTGGGCGGCGGGACGTGCTTCTGACCAGGTTGGCGACCACGCTCTTCTGGTTGGGGGATGACGCCCGGGCGGGCGAGTTGGCCGCCGAAGCGGTACGCACGATCGACGACCCAGATATGAAGGCGCGGATGCAGTTGTATCGTGTACGTGTTGCCGAGCGGTTGGGTCACAACGAGTCGGCGGTGTCGGTCGCCGGCTCGGCGGTCGCCGATGAGCGGGTTCCTGAGGTCTGGCGTGCCCGGATTCGGGCCTGGTCGGCCGCCGCCCTGATGAAGCTGCAGCGTCGAGCTGTGGCGCACCAGCAGGTGGCGCGGGCGCTGGCTGATGGTAGCCGGCTCGGCGACGCGTTGACTGTGGGTTACGCCCGTCACGTGCTGTCTCACCTGGTAACCGGTGCGGCGGCTCTTGCCTATGTCGACGCCGGGCTGGCCGCGTCTGGTACCGGCCCGGACGCGATGGAGCTGCGGTTGCTGCTGCTGAACAACCGGTTGGTACATCTGGCCAACCTGGGGCGACGGGTGGAGTTCGAGGCCACCGTCGGTGAGACGCTGACTCTGGCCGGTAGCCTGGGCATGATCCGGGCCGCGGAGGTCCGGTGGGCCGCGGCGGTGGGCTGCTACGACTTTGGAGCGTGGGACGAGGCGCTGGGGCACCTGGACTCGCTTCAGCCACCGCTGAACAACTCCACGCTGATCGGCCGGCACGGTCTGGCCGCGCTGATCGCCGCGCATCGGGAACAGTGGGCCCGGATGCGCGAGCATGCCTGCGCGGGTTCGGCGGAACCGACAAGCGCTGGCGACGTGGGCATCTACTCGGGATATCTGATGGCTGCCCAGGCCATTCGTGCCCAGGCGGATGGCGAGCCGATTCGGGCGGTCGGCCTGCTCGCCGGATCGCTGGACGCCGGCGCCGGGTCTGTTGCCGGTGACCGGTCCATGTGGCTGCCGGATCTGGTCCGGCTCGCGCTGGCGGTCGGCGATGCCGCGGCCGCCCGAGCCGCGGTCGAAGCGGCGGAGGCGGATGCCGCCACGGCTGAGGCCCTGCCCCGCCACCACGCCGCAGCCCAGCTGTGCCGGGGCCAGTTGGTCGACGACGTGGCGCTAATGCGGGCCGCGGCGGCTGCTTACCATCAGCACGGCTGGCCGATCGGGCACGCCTCGGCGCTGGAGGAGGTCGCTGTCCGGCTCGCCATGCAGCCGGATGTCGACGCCGCCCGCGCGGCGCTTACCGACGCCGTGCGGGTGTACACGAGTGTCGGGGCCACCTGGGACGTACGCCGGGCCGATTCCCGACTGCGTCGGCATGGGATTCGGCGGGGGCCGCGCAGCCTACATCGACGCTCCGCCAGCGGCTGGGCGGCGTTGACCCCGACTGAGCTGCGGGTCGCCGAGCTGGTGGCGCAGGGGCGCTCGAACCCCGAGATCGCGGCCGAGCTGTGCATGTCCCGGCGCACCGCACAGGCCCACGTGTCGCACATTCTCAGCAAGCTGACCCTGCGCTCACGCATCGAGATCATAAGGGTGGTCGCCGGGCTCGGGTGAGCGCGTCACAGCGCGCCGCGCCGCAAGGCGTACGCGACCGCGTGGGTACGGTTGCGTAGATGGTGACGGGCAAGCACACCGTTGATGATGTTCTTGACGGTACGTTCCGAGTAGTTGAGCTTCACCGCGACCTCGCCGCTACCCAGCCCTTCCGATAGCAGCCGCAGCACCTGGACCTCCCGATCGGCCAACCCGAGCAAGCCGGCGCCGTATCGGGAAACGAGATCGCGCCCGAGCGCACGGACCTGGTGTACGAGCGAATGCACAACGGCTTCCGGCAGTCGGGCCTTACCAGAACCGACCGCCAGGATCGCATCGACGATCCGGGCGAAGCCACTTTCCTGTCGTAGCAGCAGGCTGACCAGTCCGACCTCGATCGCCCGCAGCAGCTGCTGATCCCCGATGCCGTTCGCGACCAGGACGATTGGCAGCGTCCCGGTCGGGTCCATCTGCTTGGTTGCTTGCTCCATCCTGGCCAGGACCTGGTTGGTGACGTCCCCGGCGAGGACCAGCAGTACGTCGGCCCGGTCACGGCGATCCGCGTCGACCAGATTGAGCTGCGGGCACGACGAGATCATTGCCAGTGCGCCTTCCCTGGTGACCGGGTCGGCGGCGAGTACGGCGACGGCTACCGGGTTCATCTGCCTCCTATCCGTTCAAGTAGCGGCCAATCATGGCCCGGCTGGCGAGGCTGCGCTCGCGCATCGAGCCCGACTACCGCGAACTCGACGACGCCCTGCGCCTGGACCACCATTGTGCAGTCGAAGAGGCCGCCTGCACGGACCGCTTGGAGCACGTTCCGTATGGCGGTGGCACCGTCTTCTGATGGTGCACTGGACCGACATCAGTTCAGCGACGATCCGCCGGCACGCGGTGGAGTGGGGGTGCCGTGCACTCGCCTGGAGTGGGAGGCGAAGACGCGCGGTGCGATGTGCGGTATCAGCAGACGAACCGGGAGCGGGGCGTCTTCCAGGACGTCCTTGATGACCTCGGGGTCCGTCTCGTACATGACCAGACCGAAGCACAGCGCGAGTTCCTTCTTCGAGAAGGCCTCCATGGCGTGTTGGCCAAGGCGCCTCCACTCCGAGGCGGTGACGTACTTCTCGGCGAGAGGGAGTACGTTCTTCTCCTCCGTCGCCATGTGTTCGGTGAGGACAGGGAAGAGGTTGTCAAAGGTTTCGGCGAGCGTCGCGCCCGCTCGTGCGGTCGCCCGCCACGAAGGCAACACCTTGGTCACTTGCCCGACGGAGGTTTCGATGAGGATGTGCTGAGCCCCCATGGTGGCCACGATGGCGTCGGCTTCCCGCCCGCCCCGCTCGTGAAGCAGAGGCCACAGGATGATGTCCTCGCCCTCGTGATGAACCCGGAGGATCCTGCACAGCAGGTCGATGTGGGCGCCTACGATCTCCGCGCGCTTCCGGTCGCCTTCTGCCACGTCCCGGATGAGTCGCGGAATGAGGCCGAATTCTCTCCGGAACATAGTGTGAGCCATGTACATGTCACGAACATCGGCCATCGGTTCGATGGGCGTGGTCATGTCTGTCTCCCTCTTGGTTGGTTCGCCAGGTGATCGGCTGGCACATCTTTCGCTTGTGTCCAAGGACTGCGCGCTCATCTCGGCGCCGTCCTCCTCGCGCCTGTGGTTGTCACGGCACTGCCTCTAACCGGGTCACCGCAATGCGGACCCGCTCGGCGACGCCAGCCCTCCGGTCGAAGGGGTTCACGCCGGCCGCGCGGATGCGCGGCGCGGTTACGTTCATCCGTTCCCCCTTGGTGCCGTTCGGTAAGTGGTCGAGCGTCATATATCGGCGCGGCCAGGATGCGAACTGGATGTAGGGGAGCCACCATCCCGGCGCAGCTGCTGCTCGACCGCGTTGCGGCGGGCTGGCCGCCGCCGGTTCAGCTGGTGACCGGCACATCGACATCGGGGAGGTCGGCGGGGGTCAACGTACTGAGCTGCTCCGCGGTCGCCTCACCGCCGGCAACGCTGACCCGCTCGGCGATGCGCCGAGCGTGCCGTTCGGTCATTTCCTGGAAGACCTTGCGGGCGAACCGCCCGTTGCCGAACCCCTTGCCGTGCGGCACCGCCTCGAAGTACCCGTGCAGCGCTGCGCGGGTGGCGTCAGCCAGGACATACTGGTGCGCCGTGGCCTGGTGGGCGACGATCTCGACGAGTTCGTCGGCGGAGTAGTCGTCGAACGTAAGGGTACGGGTGAACCGGGAGGCCAGGCCCGGGTTCGCGGTGATGAAGCGCTCCATCTCGTCGGGGTATCCGGCGACAATGACCACGACCTCGTCCCGATGGTCCTCCATGAGCTTGACCAGCGTGGAGATGGACTCCTGGCCGAAGTCGTTGCCCCGGCCGTGGGGCACCAGGGCGTACGCCTCGTCGATGAACAGCACCCCGCCGAGCGCGCGGCGGAAGGCTGCCCGGGTTTTCGGTGCGGTGTGGCCCACGTACTCGCCGACGAGGGTGCCCCGGTCGACCTCCACCAGGTGGCCGGACTCCAGGATCCCCAGTGCGCACAGGATCTGGCCGTACAGCCGCGCGACGGTCGTCTTGCCGGTCCCGGGATTTCCGGCGAACACCAGGTGCCGGCTGAGCGGCGGGGGAAGCAGCCCAGCCTCCTCCCGCCGCTTGACCATCTGCATCAGGCTGACCAGGGTGCCGACGTCCTGTTTGGCGCGCCCGAGGCCGACCAGCTCGTGGAGCTGGGTGAGCAGTTCGGCAAGCCGCTGTTCCGGGTCGACCGGGCCGGCGTCCTCGGTACCGTTGCCGGCCGGGCCGCGACCCCGGGCCCGGCCCGGTCGGGCAAGCGCCGAAATCGGGATGGTCGATGTGCGTACCGCGGTGACTTCGCACTCTTCGAAGACCGCCGCCGCACCGTCGGCCAGTGCCGCGTCCTGGTCGACGTCGAGGACCCGGCAGTGGCGGAGCACCGGTGCGGCGCCTGCGCCGACGTAGACGGCCGCGTACTCGGTGTCAGAGAAGGTGCAGTCCTCGACCGTACCGGCCGACAGCGGGGCGAAGTAGACCGCGTTCTTGCCGCACTTAGCCACGGTGGTGGACCGGATGACCGGGGCGGCGCGGGTCCACACGACCAGCCCGCTGCCGCGTATGTCCCTGATCTCGCACCGTTCCAGGTGCGCGCTGCTTCCCTGGTCCAGGACGATGCCCGCCGCGCCGATGTTTTCGAACCGGCAACCGCGTACTGTCGGGCTGGTCTGTGGACCGGCCTCCAGGCCCGACTGCCCCGTCCCGGTGATGACGCACTCGTCGATCAGCGGTCGGTGCGGGGTCTGTTCGATCCGGATGCCGACCAAGGTCTCGGTGATGGTCACCCGCCGCACGGTGGCGTCGCTGGCGTCCTCGAGGTGCAGCCCGTTCATCTGTGCCTGCTCGACCGCACCACCGCTCATGCGCAGCACCGACCGGCCGGTGACCCGGATGCCGTGCTCGGGGGTACCGGTGATGGTGCAGTCGGCGAGGTCGGCGGTAACCGCGCCGCTGGCATGTACCGCGGTGAAGCGCGAACCGCTCACCGTGCACCGGCTCATCGAGGACGACGACTCGTCGCCCAGGAACAGCCCGTTGGCACCCGAGCCGGTGACCGTACACTCCTCCGCGACCAGGCGGGCCGAATCGCGGATCACCAGTCCGCTGCTGCCACTGTCGGTGATGGCGCAGCCGATCAACTCTACCTGGCTCTGCCCGGTACTGCATAGTCCGGACTTGCCCGGGTTGGTCAGCTGGCACCGCTGCGCCCGCAGCTGCGCGCCCGCCGCGACGAGTAGCGCGTTACCGGTCGGCCGGTCGATCGTGCATTCGGTCAGTTCGATGCCTTGGGCGGGCAGCTGCCCGGACGACTGCTCGGGGTCGGGCGGTCTGGCCGCGACCAGGGGAGCGCTGCCGTTCGCGTGCAGCCCGTCACCGGCCAGATCCCGCAGCCTGCACGCGAGCATCCGCAGGCTGGCCGCGCCCTCGGTGACCACTCCAGCGCCGCCGCATTCGGCGATGTCGCAGTCCTCGACCGCGGCGCGGGCGCGGTCGCGCAAGTACAGGCCGGGGCCGCTGATCCGGGTCAGGCTGGAACAGGTCAGCTCGGCGCGCACGGACTGGGTAAGGATCGCGGCTGGACCGTCCACGTCCTCGATCGCGCTGCGGGTGACACACAGTTGGACATCTCCGGTGGCGTGTATGCCGGCGCCGGCGCAGTCGTGTATCCGGCACCGGGTCAGGGTCACCCTGGCCCAACCGGCCGCGTCCAGGCGCCCGCTGTCGACGTGGCAGTCCTCCAGGGCGACGGTGCTGTCCTGTACCGATACGGCAATCCCGTCCGGGCCGGTGGTGCGCAGGGTCAGGCCGCGGAGGGTGGCGGTGCCGTTCCGTACAGACACCGCCGGTCCCTGGCCGGAGACCACCTCGACCGCGCCCTCGGTGGTCTCCGCGACGATCGTCACGTCCCGGTCGACGATCAGGCTCTCGCTGTAGGTACCCGGCGCGACCGTGATCACGGCGCCGTCCGCGGCGGCCCGTACCGCGGCGCCGATCGTGCGGTGGGCGCCCCAACCGCGGCTGGCGACACGGTACGGTCGGCCGGCGGCGCTAGAAGTCCGCGTGTCCATCCCTTCTCACGCCGCCGGGTGGGCCGTACGGTCGTCGGTGAGGTGGCCGAGCTGGATCGCCAGCCGGGTCAGCTCGGCCTTATTAGTGGCGTTGAGCTTCGCGCGGATCCGCTTTGCGTACGTGTTGACGGTTGCCTGGGTCAGCCCCATCCGGGTGGCGATTTGCGCCTGTGTGAAGCCACGGGCGATCCAGCGCAGTGTCTCCACTTCACGTGGGGCCAGCCCGTTTGAGTCTTCCCGGGGAACGCCGGCCAGCTCACCGCGGAGCTGCTCGCGCAGCCGGTTGCACACGTAGAAGCCGCCCCCCGCGACCACCCGCAGCGCGGTGGACACCGAGGCCTCGTCGGTCTGCCGACTCAGGCAGGCGTAGGCGCCGGCGCGGATGGCGGTCAGCAGCGAGGGGGGTTTGTCCCAGGCCGAGATGACGATGGGACGGCCCAGGCCAGCCAGCGCGGTGATGAGCGCCGCCGGCGGGCCGTCGGTGCGCCGCGGCAGATCCAGCACCACCAGATCGGGGTGTACGGCGAGCGCGTCCAGTTCCTCGACGTGGCCGACCGAGGCCGCGACCGCCAGCATCGGGTCCTGCTGGATCAGCCGGTCCATGCCGGAGCGCCGGACCGGCTGATCGTCAACGACGGCGACGCTATACACCCGCCGCTCCACCGGACGATCGTTGCCGCACGGGACCACACCTCCACCACGCCGCGTTTCTTGACGAGCACTACGGCCGGCCGGCGGCCGTAGTTCAGAAAGCTACGCGCTTTGCACCCGGCGGTAGTTGGGCGACCCCGCGGACCAGCTCAATGCACAGTGCAGGTGCAGGTCGCTGAGGATATGCGGCACGTGCGGTCCGTGCCCGATCCCCCAGGGCCGTAGCCGTGCGCCCGCGCGCCGGACACCCCAGCTCGCGGCCATCTCGTCATAGGTATGCACCGCGTCGCGGAAGGGGGTACGGGCCGCGGCCCGGTCAGTGCGGCGCACACCTCGGGCGCCACGTACAGCCTGCTCTCCGGCTTACCGGCGAGCGCGAGACGCCCGGCTGAGTCCGCGACGCCTCAGTCGGCTCTTCCGAGGGGCGAAACCGGCATGACGCCGGAGCTCCTCCCCGGTCCTGCTCGCCACCGGCCTCACCCTGTCCGGCCGGGCCGACGTAGGCCGTACGGCTGCCCCGTTGATCCCGGGCGTCCACCGTCCACTGTGGGGGTACGGACCGGCCCGCCTCGGCAGGGGCGGGCCGGTCACGCCGCGGTGCCGGGATCCCGTGGTCTAGTGCTGAAAGATGAACCAGTTGATGTTTCCGATTTCCCACCCCGAGCTGCTGGTGAAGGTCAGGTACACGCTATGTACCCCGGTGACCTTGGTCAGGTTGGCCGGTATAGTGATCCAGGTCTGCCAACCGCCGGTACCGCCGACCGCGGCACTGCCGACCGGCGTGTTGCCGACCGCGTCTATCCGTAGCTCGACCAGGCCGCTCATCCCGGCCCGCAGGTCCGAGGCGAACCGGACGAGGAACCGGCTGGCGCCCGCGCTACCGAAGTCCACCTTGTCGTACGCCAGCCAGTCCCCGGGCGCCAGATACCCCATGTCCTGGCCACCGAAGACGTCGCTGCACGCCTCCGCCTGCGTGCCCGACTGCGCCGTGAAGTCCTCCGCTTGGATCCCGGTGTACGCACTGCGGGTACCCGGTGCAGGGGGCGCCGGCCCGGTCGGCGACGGGGACGGGCCGGCCGGCGGCGAACTGGGTGCCCGGGACGGCGGGTGCGGCGATGCCGGCGGGGCAGCCGGGTTCAGCCGCTTGTCCGCCGTGTACCTGGGCAGGTAGGCGTTGACCGCGGCGATGAAGGACCGGTCGGGATCGGCCGGTACGCCGCCCGCCTGGGCCACCGCAGTGACACCCCACTCGAACGCGGTGAGCGCGCCGGCATACGTGTCGGTCTGCGGCCTCGCCGTCGACACCTGGCTGACCAGGTCGCACATGGCCCGGCCGAGGACCGGGACGGCCTCGTGCGGGTCCCACGGCGTGGCCAGCGGCCGCACGTTGTACTGTGCCCACTCCTGCGGCCGGAACTGGGCGATGCCCTCCTGGCCGGAACTGCTGAGCTTGTTCGGGTTGAAGCCCGATGCGGCCATCAACTGCGCGGCGATCCGCGCCGGGGTTACCGGCGCACACACGCTGCCCGCGGCCAGCACGAGGTTGACGTACTCGTCAGGAACCGGCTTCGCCGCCGCGGGGCTGCCCGATGGGCTCGGTGCTGCCGATGGGCTGGGGTCGCCGGCACCGCCGAACTGGCGCTGCTGGGCGTACCAGTTGGTGTACAGCTCCACCTTGGCCACGTAGTCGGCTGCGGCGCCGGTCGGTACCCCGCCGGCCAGCCGTACCGGCGGGGCACCGACGGCGAACGCGGCGAGGGCAAGCCGCCACTGGTCGCCCGCGATCTTCGCCGGCCGCAGCTCGCCGACGAACTCGCACATCTGGTGGGCCAGCGCGACGATGTTGTCCTGGATGCTCGAGCGTTGCGCGCCGGGTCGCGGCGACCACTGCCGCCAGGCTGGCTCGGTCAGCCCGGCGACGCCGCTGCCGCCGCCCGCCCGGGTGGCGTTCGGGTTGAACCCGGAGTTCGCCATCAGCTGCCCGGCCAGCCTGGGCGGGGTCAACGCCGGGCAGGATGCCGCGGCCGCGTCGATCATCTGAAGTTCATCGGCGCGCACCTCTACGCCGGCGCCCGGGTTGACGTCTGCCACCGCTCCGGGCGACCGGACGAAGACCAACGCGACGCTGACCAGCCCCAAGACAGCCAGGGTGCCGGCTACAACAATGAAAGTGGACCTACCGAGCCGAGCCCGCCTGGCGGGCCGGGGCAGCGAGGGCATGACGAGGGCTCCTTTGCGGCAGTCAATGGTGTTGGCGAGTCACGGCGGGCAGGGTGCGGCCCGGCCGGCGGCGTTCGCCGGCGATGGCGGCGGCGCGTGGTGCCCGCAA
>WNGL01027002.1_pt1 | contig 10328 bp, 14 predicted proteins | sample 5400591 | NCBI WGS metagenome assembly WNGL01 (sample SAMN13153377, study PRJNA577476) | soil metagenome | isolation source: 80 cm soil or saprolite under Garry oak tree replicate 1 | place: USA:California | collected 2016-06-15 | reverse complement strand
GCTCCTTGATCCGTCCCTCGAACTTCACCGTGCCAACCATTCCGACCTTGAGGCCAAAGTTACGCAACGTACCGCGCAAGTCGTTCTCGATGGCGATGGCCTTCGACTGCAGCAGCTTGCGATGGGTCAGCAGCATTCGTAATTTCTGACTGCGCAAGGTCTTCACATGCACCGGCCGGTAAAGCCCGACCCGCATCATCTGCGCGATGCCGCGCGCGTCGTTGCGGTCCGTCTTGTTGATCTGCGCCTTCAGCACCGCCTGCATGTGCCGCGTCTCAACACAGACCACCGGTAACTCTGCCTCGGCGAGAGCGCTGTAAAGCCATTGCGACAACGGCCCGGCTTCCAATCCAATTCGCTTAAAGTGGTAGGCGGGGTTAGTCAGCACCGCCAACAACGCTTCCGGCTCGCTCGCTACCTTCACTTCCCGAATGATCTTGCCCGTATCATCCACAACGCAGACGCTGGTCTCCTTGACCGATACGTCCAGTCCAGCAAAATGGTCCATGCTGCGCTTCTCCTTCTGATGCTTGAGGCCGTTCACACGGACCTCGTATTCACCATCAGCCTGAAGCGCAGCACCCAAAATCTTCAGCTATCCACAAGCTCGCCGGCCGATTACCCCATCTTTCAGGGGCAAAGCGGACATATTGCGATGTTCGCTTTACCTCCAAAACCAGACGTTCCCGGAGTTTTCGGCTACGTCTGCTCTATACGCGTCACAGCAAATTGCCAGCTGACGTCGCAGATGAGTAATTAAGGTCGGCGTCGACGAATGCCGGGCTCACAACATTACTGGGCGGCGGGTTTGCCGGTCTGAAACCGACCGGCCAGACTGGTCGTGCGCCTGCGCGTGAGGGTTGGAAAGTCTGTCGCCCGCGCGGCGCTCGGAGTTGGGACGAAGGAAATGATCGAGCTCTCGAAGCTCATAAAATCGCTGCCTGACAAATGTCTGCTTTGATGGGTAAGCAGGGCTGGTAAGTAATCTCCAATCCTGTCTCTTATTCCAGAGGGTGTGTCATGGCCAAACCAGCTGTCTTTCTCATCGGTGCCGACAAGGGTGGCGTCGGCAAGACCACCGTCGCCCGCACCTTGCTTGACTATTTCGGTGCCCGTCAGGTGCCGACCCGAGCCTTCGATACTGAGTCGCCGCGCGGCACGCTCAAGCGTTTCCATCCCGACGTGACAGAAGTCGTGGACGTGACATCAGCTCCCGATCAGATGAGGATTTTCGATACCCTCGGCAGTGCCGATGCCAAGGTAACGGTGATCGACGTGCGGGCGGGCCTGTTATCCTCCACGCTGCAGGCATTGAGCGACATTGGCTTCATCGAATTAGGAAAGACGGGCCAGATTACCTTCGCCGTGTTCCACATCCTCGGTCCCTCGATCGCTTCGCTTGAGGAAATTGCCGAGACGTCCCGCTTCATTGGAGACGCCAACCACTTCCTGGTCAAAAATCACATTAACGAGGCCCCCTTCTTCGAGTGGGACCCCGCGACCTACCAATCATATTTCAAGAAGATCAAAGATGCCCATGAGATCACCATTCCAAAGCTCAATGAGATGGCCTACGAGCAGGTCGATGTGGCCGCGGTCCCTTATGCCTCGTTCGTCGCTAACAAGAATGCCAAAGGCGAGGTGGCCAACTATTCATTCGTGCTGCGCGGTTATGTGCGCCACTGGCTCGGCCAAGTTTGGCGCGAATACGATCGGGTAAAGCTGCTCGACTTGGTCTCACCGAAATCAGAAAACAGTCTCCGCCAGGTCGCGGGCTAGCGTCCTCTCAAGCTGAGCCGACGCGCGGGCGGCGTCTGGTGATTTGATGCTGTTCCGCAGTTGTGTCATCGTCGTCGCATCGCCACGCCCGCGCGTGGGCAAGACCCTATTGTCGCGGCTGCTCACCGATTTCCATTTTCAGGAAGGCCGCTCGGTGGCAGCTTTCGATCTCAATGCGGGCAAGGACGCGCTGGCGGCCTTCCTGCCCGAGCGCGTGATTCAGTCCGCGATCGACGGCCTCAAAGGGCAGATGGCGCTGTTCGATCGCCTAATCGCGGACGACGGCATCACCACCAAGATCGTCGATATTGGTCACGCGTCGTTCGAATCCTTTTTCATGCTGGCCCATCGGTTCGGCTTTGCCGGGGAAGCACGCAGCCGGAGAATCGGCTTTGCGATCCTCTACCTGCTTACGCCGGACCCCAGTTCCGTCGAGGCCTATCGCAGCCTCCGCAGCCAGTTTCCGGAGGTGGTGCTGGTGCCTGTGCACAATGAAAACTTCGGGGTCGCACAACACCGAAAGAGATACGGGCTGACGGGGATCGCTTCGGTCATACGGCTTCCGCAACTGGCGCCCGCAGTTAGGAAATACGTTGAGACGCCGCCGTTCTCGTTCACAGATCCACGGCTCGCCGCTCTCGATATGGACGTCGATATCGAACTGCAGCATTGGTTGCGGCGGATTTATCTGGAGTTCCGAGAACTCGATCTCCGCATTCTGCTGACAGACCTGAAAGCTTCGATCGGGCCTTTAATTCCAACCGCGCCGTGAAAAGTTTGATAGTCGGTGAGGCTTTGCGAAGCTCCACGCGAGCGCCGCCACCCATCCGAGACCGGTCCAACCAAGAAGAAAGTTTAGTATCGCGACGGCCGCTGTATTCGGATGGACACGGTAACCAGCGATGATTGTCGGCAACATGTAAAGTGGAATGTTAATGAATAGGAGGCCTGTTAGGCCATCTGGCCATGAGCGTGAGATATCGACGTACAAAGCCCAAAGACATAATAAGGCGGCGATTCCAAATCCAAAATGCTTTGCAAGCTGAACCATGCAACAACCTACGGCAGACGTGATCCGTCGAAGATCACGATCTCAATACGCGGATGAGATCGCCGACGACTTCGATCTGATCCGCATCGTTATCTGAAAATCTCAATGTCGTGACATGGGGCGACAGGACAAAACAGGGGCCTTGTCACCTCCGCCGCTCGATCTCGGCGCGGACCAGGCGCTCAACCACGTTAGTCAGATTGTCGTCAAGCCATGATTTCAGCATCGGTCGGAGCATTTCGCTCAGCAAATCGTCGAGCGTTCGGACGTCGTTTACCAGAACGGTCTGCGCGAGCGCATTCGAAGTCGGATCGATGGCAGCGCTGACTTCACTCAAAATAAAGTGGCTGCGCTCCTTACCGCCGAGTGCGGATCCCTGTGCGAAGGTTGGCATCGACACCTGCTCGTTCTCACGCTCGAACAGTGCCTCGGAATTACTGTCCAGCGCATGGTCTCGCGGAGCGAGATCGGGCTTCGGACTTAAAGCAACGGCGGGGTATCCGCTGATTGCGGTGTCGGTGACGTCATCGACTCGGTGAGATCGAGAATGGCGAAGCGGGAATTCGGCGACGCCGGCGTCGCTGTCCGAGTCCTTCGATACCGATGGCGATTGGTGTTGCGCGGTCCGTAAGAACGATGATGACGGGGGCACTGATTCGACTCTCGTCGGCTCCATAGGAGCAGGCACGGATTTGTTGGCGTTTTCGGCCATGGTGCAGCGAATGGAGGCGAGAATTTCCTCCATCAACAGTTCCTGGGTTTTCCCCTCTCGCGCCATGCGCAAACCTCGCTCAGTTTGCCTCCGTTCTCGTACCCTGGGACGCTAGATCGAATCACGCAATGCAAGGTCGGCGAATGACTCTGTCATTGTACAAGCCGGGGCCAAGCCGGACTGGGACATGCGGCGGCACGCGCAAGCGCTGTTTGTGCCTATCGACTGATGCCAGCAGCGCCCGGGAGCTTTTTCACACTTTCGGATATAATCCCAGTCAACTGCATCACCTGCTGGCTCAGTTCCGCGTATTCCACAATGTTGCGTTGAATGCGATTGCTATCGGCCTGTAACTTCTTGCGTAACGTCTGGAGTTCACCGATGAGATTCTCAATTTCGCGCGTCGACGTTTCTGACACCCGGCGCAATAATGTGCCGAGACTGTCGGCCGACATTTCGTCATCGGCGCTCTCGGATTGGCGAAAGGCAGCGCCACCACGCGCGAATTCGTGGATATTTCCTCCGACTTCCATGTCCGATGATTTGTCAATCCCGGCGGACCTTAGTGGCTTGGTAATGTTCATGGTTACACCCCCCGTGTCGCCCGCTTAAGGCAACTCCACCGCCTAGCATCGCCGCATAAAAATATGACGACTTCACGGCCCGATGGAACTCAGCATCGCTTTCCACAAAACTTCCGCAATGGATTTTGCTGCGGTTGCATCAGTCTGCTTCTGGGAGATGCATCAGTCTCAAATACACCCTTGGTCGTTATGTTGTATTTTTGATACGCGCGAATGAAAAATTGTGCCGAAAGTTTGATTTTCGTCGAGGCTGGCCTCCCGCCTTCGTTCTGTCCAATCGTGATGGCCTCTTGCGGTATCACTCGAGCGGTGTCGAGGGGCCAATGTATTCCACAAAAAGTCCACCTCTCAACGATGAATATCCTCAACGCGATGTTGATGCTTCCGATCTGGATGCCGAGCGTGCTTCATCCGATCGAGCGCATCGGCTGAGACCAGGCACGGCTTATCGCTCCTCAGGTTTCAAGAATACTCAGTTCAGAAGCGACAGGCCATCGATTAGCAGACGACTAACGCGCAGTCTTGCTCGCTTTTTCCTTGTGGTTTTCATTGGCGTCGGCGGCACGCTTGCGTGGCAGTCCTACGGTGGCGAATTTGTCAGGACTTTGGCGCCATCGCTGGACTGGTTGTTACCCGTATCAACGATAGAGGCGCCCGCCCCGGCTGTAACTTCTGCAGAATTGCAGCAGCAGCTTAAGCCGGTGGCGCTTGATCTCGCCCTCGTGAGGCGCAGCGTAGAGCAGCTCGCCTTCAATCAAGATCAACTCGCCCGCAAACAAGAACAGATGGCCCGAGCCATCGCGGCACTGCAGGCAGCCGAGCAGGACATCAGTCAGAAAATTTCAGCCCCGCCGCCACCGCGGGCGGTCCATGTTCCGCCGCCTAAACCCCTGCAACCCCCGATGCAGTAACCGGGCTTTCCAACAGCGTTCATCTGGAAAGAAGTGTGGGCGTGCGGTTCGCCGTACGCCTGGGCGTGAACTATCACTTCTAAATTTGTAACGGCTGCATGAAAGACACCGGGCAACGGTCCGGGGTTTTTCATTCGAGATGACCGACTTGCCAATTGCTGCTTCGACAATCCAACAAGCGCAATATTATGAACGCCATACCCGACACCGCGTCATTAAGTGTTACCGCGAACTCATCGTCGGTCGCTACGTCTGCCACGCGTTCTATCGGTGGTGGTAATATACTGGGGCGGCTGAAAAAAGAACCCGTCGCGGCCCGAGGCAAAGCGTCGGGTTCGATTGGAGGCTGGACCTTCCAAGAGTAAGAAGGTCAGTACTATTGCATCACCTATCGCTCACCGATTGAGGCCGTCGGGCTCGCCGTTGGCCTTACCGTTGCCGTCGAATGACCCGGCCAGGGGCTGGTGGCGGTTCGTTTGGACGCGCGACGGCGTATCGATCGTATTTTCGTTTCGTCGCGATGTTCCCTCGAATCGCGCATTCTCCTCGATCGCCAGTGTTCGATGGAAAATATCGCCCTCAACGACAGCGTCATTTAGCTTGACGCGGTTGGCATGGATGGTGCCCTTAATATGGCCGCCAATTGTCAATTCCTCTGCGACGACGTCGCCCTCCATCTGTGCGCCTTCGGCAATCACGACGGTCGAGGCACGTAGCTCGCCCTCGACGTGACCAAAAATAGTCACGGCCCCGTGGCCGACAATCTTGGCGACAATTGAAAGGCCGGAACTGATGGAGGAGACTTCTGGCGTCCCCGAGGATGCAACGGCGGACCGCGGCGTCTGCTGCACCGATGACAAGTCTCGATCATAATTTGTCCCATCGCCTTTGGATTTCCCAAGCATGTTACCCTCCTACTCTTTGCCCGTTGGGAAGTTCGAGCGGTGCCTGGCCCCAACCAAGAAGCATAGCGCTATCGAGCGAGCATGCGCAGGCACTCATCATCTGGCTGATCGTTGGTGGCGTTGCCGGTTGGCTTGCCGGCATGGTGGTTAAAGGCGCTGGCTACGGGCTGATCGGCGACATCATCGTCGGCATTGTCGGCGCCTTGATCGCCGGCTGGCTGTTGCCGCAAATCGGCATCGTAATCGGCGGCGGCGGCATTATTGCCGCAATCATCAACGCCTTTATCGGCGCGGTTATCCTGTTGATCATCCTGCGCCTGATCAAGCGCGTTGCTTAGGGTTCACGCCCGCAGACATCCGCCACCGTGACCGTCGAGGAAATAGGCGCCTGCTTTGTCGTGCGCGATTGAAACGGTCAGGCGCTGGCCCAGTCTATTTCGAGGAAGAGCCGGGGGCGACGATTAGCGGCCAAGCTGCTCACCCGCGACGAGGCGCGGCGCATCGCGGCAAATATTGCCAAGTTCGGCCGGCCTCAAGCGCTAATCGGCGTGCCATAGGCTGCAAAGCACGAGCTTGTTATGATTTCCAACAATGGGGCTAGGGCGAGTGTCAACTCTGTCGAAGATATTGCGTTGGCTCGGCATTCTCGTTGGAGTGCTGCTGCTAGTCGTTGTCGGCATCGTAATGAAAGTGGACCCGCCACCTCTGCGCTTGCGAGATGAAGAAAAGGCGGTTCTGTCCATCCCACCTCCGCCAAAGCCGGACGGCCTGCAACACTCCATTGAAAACGGACTGTCCTGCAAACACAAACTTCAAAGCTACACCAGTTCCGTTTATGGCCGACCACAAATTACCTTTTTCGACTGGCTAAGACATTCAAAAGGCGAACCGGCAGAGCCGGACGTGCATCTGCTTGCAACCAAACCAAATGAAACATGGGCCATCAAAGTTGATCGCTCGACCAACACGGTTTGTTATCAGCAACCAGCACACCTCACAGGGGGTTTAACTGACGCCTACTGCGGTCCCAAAATCATTCACGAGAATGCAAACCGACTTGTCGCAATAGAAGATCGCGACTTTGATGTCGTTCGGGCGATTTTTTTCGACAAGAAGAAATACACGCTGATGATGACGGAATTAGACGAGTCGAATAATAATGGCGCAGCAATCGAATATTTTGAATGTTATTAAAGCGCATCATCTGCGCGATGCCGCGGGCATCATTGCGGTCAGTCTTGTTGATCCGCGCCTTCAATAGCGCCACGCAATAATGCCGGGTTCCCTCGCGTTGCAAATATCAAACGTTTTGCACGAGGTCCTCGTTAGGCCGTCGCAATCTGCGCGCCTCATGTTCCCCGGCCGCATTAGGAACACCCTCTTGATGGGTGCGGTGATTTAACATGGAAACGTCAGCGCAATATCTGGAAACGTCAGCGCAATACCGCGAGTTTGCGGAGGAATGCCATCGCTTGGCTAAGCAGACCAAGACAGAAGGCCATCGCAAGACCTTGGAAGAAATGGCTGAGGCTTGGCGAATGGTGGCTGCGGAGGTGGATAACGAGCGTTAGCTCTTAGCCAATTGTCTTTCGTCAGCCTCGTTTACGCGTTTTTTTGCCAAACGAAACCAAACTTGTGCCATGTGTAGCAGCGAGGCCCGCACTCGCTCATCTTCGGCGTTGCGCGCTAGCACTAGGCACTCTTGAGCGAAGCGCCGATACTGGTCCGACCTTGGCACGCACGAACGCCTCCCCGTAACGCAACCCGAAAGCGCCATCAGCGTCCTTTCTTCTGGCGTAATTGACGTGGCGTGCGGTTGTCACCAACGGGCAGGCGGGCCCGGCCCTACATGAAATTCAGCGCTGCATAGACCGTCAGCACCCCAACGCCCAGGAAAATGAGCGCAGCGATAATGTCATCAGTTCGATCGTAAGTTTTCATTTGCCACCCCAAACTAAAGAGGAAAAAAGAACGCGAGAGCCACGGGCGTGACCGAAACGGAAGCAGCAATAAAAAGAAGAATAATTCGGCCCCGCCCTCGCTCTAAGCTCGGCTAGTGCCGAGAAGTTCCCTTTGCCACAAAAAGAACCCCAAGCAGCACACCCGCTTGGGGTCGTCCTCCCCAATCCTCACCCCGATCGCCGCCGCCGAAGCGATGAAAGAATTTTTCGGAAAAGACCCGTCCGCACAACATCGGTGGCGGGCACGTGTAGGTCATCAATGGAGTGGCGGCCAATCTCGTGCGCCATCCCCTCAAGACCTTTTAGGCGCAACAACACGGTGACGAGGTCGTACGGTTCTGCGGCATTATCCATGGCAGTGACACCCTCCGTTATGGCTCATCCGAATGCGGATGTGGGATGCCACGCTTTGCGCCTCTGGCTTTCTCGACCTGATCGGCCAGGGCTACCCAAGCCTGCGCCATGCTAAGCAGCGCAGCCTTGCGCCCGGGCTCTGCAAGCTCTCGAGCGATCTCGACGCAATAAACAGCGTACAGCCGATACGCTATGACTTCGCCGGGAGACATCCCCCATCCCCAGATGTTCGCATAAGTCGGACGACGGCGGTTTGTTCCTCCGTCGCAAAGAAAAAACTTGCCGGGCGACTCAAGATCTCATGAGCGTTGCGTATAAGCCACACTCAATGATTATTTTCTAACGAGGGGCGACGCGCCGTATTGCAGCCGAGTTCATCGCGCGTGCGCCAATTCACCGAATATCAGCTGCCCGCATCTGAACATCTGTTCTACGTAATTCGGCCGTGACGCTGCGTTTCGATGAGGGTGTTGGGCAGGGGGTGGGCGACCACTTGGTGACTTGGACTTTTGGTCCCGGTCATCGGGGCGGTCTCGGCAAATCCGCAATGAGCGATGAGCGAAGGCCCGATTACGTCGCATTAAACCGACGTGGAAAGGGAACCTCGGTTGGCTGCTTCATGATCGTTAGCGCGACTATTTTAGTTTTGATTACAAATTGAGCAGCAAAAACTGCTCGCGCGACGAGACGCGGGGCGCAGGGGGGCATGATGCGAGGAAAAAAATCAGCGACCGAGAAACAGGCGGCTCGAAGGTTTGGAAAATTCGTCCGTTCGGTCAGACGAAACCTACGGCAGGCGCACCGGATATTACAGCGGGCGGAACAAGCAGCTCGCCTATGTTATGAGAAAGCGGGCGTGGCGATGCTGGACGCAAAAGCCTCTTCAGGAATGAACGAAGAAGGGTTCGCGGCATGGCTAGCGCCCCTCGGCCTGAGCCAAGACTGCCTTCGTCAATGCCTCGAACTGGGACAGGTCGCGCTCGACCGCCGACAGGCCGAAGCGGCAGAGCCAGAAGAACTTTTCGGAAGGATAGTAATGGAGAGACGGGATCAAATGAGCCCCGAAGCGATCCGTCGCGAAGAGGAAGACCGGGTGCGACAGCGCGAAGAGTCAGGGCGGCGGCAGCAAGAGCTAGTGCCTTAGGAAGAAGAAGACAAGACGCGACTCCTCCAGGCCATCGGCCAGTTAAAGCGAAAGTATTGCAGTAACTTAGATTCCTGTCGGGCGTTGTTGCGAGCCGGCGGGCAAAAAGGGCGAAACGTCCTGCGGATTGGCGGCGTCGGCACGACTGGAAGCTAGCTTGCAGAGGGAATTGCGGGCCAGGGGGAGATAAGAAATGGAATTTAGATTCGATCTGCCCGAGCGACGCCTTCACATCCGCACACCCTTTCCTATGGCGCGCGAGCCGCGCGTCTTCGCACCCGATGAGCTATTTCGGTTTGGCATTGAGGAAGAATATTTCCTGTCCGATAGCGAGACATTCGCAGCGCCCACCGAAACACCGGACGCACTCTTTCATTCGGCCGATTGCTGCACGACTGGTCGTATCGGACGCGAATTCTTACAGGCGCAGATCGAGGTGGCTACCGAGCCGCACTGCAATGTTAATGAGGCGCGGCTTGAACTCTGGCATCTGCGGCAGAGCGCGGCGTCGGCCGCAGCAGAACACGATCTGGCGATCTTAGCTTGTGGAACGCATCCGTTGGCGCTGTGGCGCGATTCGGTACAAAGCCCGAAGGATCGTTACTCGCAGATCATGGACGATCTGCAAATGGTCGGTCATCGCGACATGCTGTGCGGGACGCACATCCACGTCGAATTTCCCGATCCACTGCGACGAGTCGATGTGATGACCAGGATGCTACCCTACGTACCGCTGTTTATCGCGCTTTCGACGTCGTCGCCATTCTGGCAAGGCCGCAAGACCGGACTGAAGGGTTATCGTCTCGCCGCTTATGACGAATTGCCGCGCACTGGCCTGCCGGAATTGTTTCGTGGCTTTTCCGATTACGACGCTTACGTTGACGCCATGATGCTCTCCGGAGCAATACCCGACGCGAGCCATCTGTG
>WNGL01012757.1_pt1 | contig 10328 bp, 8 predicted proteins | sample 5400591 | NCBI WGS metagenome assembly WNGL01 (sample SAMN13153377, study PRJNA577476) | soil metagenome | isolation source: 80 cm soil or saprolite under Garry oak tree replicate 1 | place: USA:California | collected 2016-06-15 | reverse complement strand
CCGGGGACCTTCGCGGCGACGTCGAGGTGGATGGACTTCACCGTCCAGCCCGCGTCGGTCTTGTCGAAGTTCAGGGTCGCCTTCGTGTCGATGCGTTCCGGGCGATACCCGAGCTTCTCGAGTTCGCCGGAGAGGGCCATCGAGAAGCAGCCGGCGTGCGCGGCGGCGACGAGTTCCTCCGGGTTCGTCCCGGGCGTGTCTCCGAAGCGCATCGCGAAGCTGTAAGGAACGCCTTTCAAGGCGCCGCTCGTCGTCGATACCGTGCCTTTCCCATCTCTCAGGCCGCCCGTCCATTGTGCACTCGCCTTCCGGTCCAACGGATCACCGGCGGTAGGAATCGTGGAGGGGACTTAACGTTACGTGCTTCCACGAGGAAGGATTCATCGAGAGCCGTCGGGGGCCCACCAAGCGACACTCTCGAGCGGTCTCGCCATGGCCGCCCTCAACGAATCGACCGGGATCCTCCTTCCGGCTCTCCGAAGCAAGAGGAAGCGAAGCCCGCGGTCACGATGGCGGGCTCAGGGATGCTGCAGGATGTATTCTCGAATCGCCGCCTTCGCAAGGGCATAGAGGCTGAGCCTCTTTCGCCTGCAATACGCGGCAATTTCCTTGAACTCCTGTTTGCCAAAGACGGTAATCACTCGATGCAAAAGGAACCCGCCTCGCTCCGGAATTGCGGTGAGCTAAATAAGTTTCATAGTGCATATCACATAGGGGATAGGCAACAGGCATCTAGTGCATAGGCATTATTAAATATGCCTACCGACATGCCCGGTAAAAGCAGGGATGGGACTCGTCTATGCTGTTGCCGAAGAATCTCGATAAGGTTATCCAATCTGAGCACGAGACTTGGACAGCGGAGCTCGAACAACTCCGCAGCGATCCGAGGGTGAAAAAGTTCCTCACTCTCCAGGAGAGAGTCGCGCGAGCCGATGCGTTCATCGGTGAGAACGCCGCTCACACACGGTCGAATCGGTACCGGCCTTTTGATCCCTATGACGCCTACGACGCGTTCGAATTCGCCCGGGACCTCGCGGGGAGGGAATTCTCCACGTTTGAGTTATCCAAATTGGTGTACGGGCGGTTCCCCGACATGTCCGGAGAGGGCCACCAGCGCATGATGGACTACCTCTTCGAGAACGGATGTGTGGAGGCGACTCGAAGGACCCGATTGGGACGTCCCGCAGCGTACCGTTTCGCGCCGCCGAAGAACGGGGGCGCCATGGCGGGACGGAAGCCGCTCGGAGTGCCCACGAACGAACTCTCCGGATTCAAGGCAGAGGACCTCGAGCAACCCGTGTAGCGGCCCCGTGGCCGCACGTGTGCGCTCGACGGGGGGCGGCCGAACCCACAAGGGGAGACGGCCCGGGGACCCGCGCCTTGGAGTCCTTCGGGTTCGAGCGGGGCTCACTTCTCGATCGGCGTCCGCACGAGGTTCCCCCACTTCGTCCACGAGCCGTCGTAGTTCCGGACGTCCGGGTAGCCGATGAGGTACTTCAGGACGAACCACGTGTGCGACGACCGCCCGCCGATCCGGGCGGTGGTGATAGTGCCCACCCGGCCGTGTCACCCGGGGAGGCTTGTCCGCGACAGAGTTATATACACAGATACACATGCACAGGTGCATGGGTACGAAGACCATTTCCCTCGAAGATTCCGCGTACGTGAAGCTCAAAGCGGCGAAACGACCCGGGGAGAGTTTCTCCGACGTGGTCAACCGCATCTTGGGAGGCCGCGAGCCATCCCTGCTAGACCTCCGGGGGCTGTTCGATCGCAAGTCCGTGGATCAGCTCGTCGAGGCGATTGCCCGAATGCGCGAGGAGGATATCGAGGCCCAGAAGCTCCGGCCCCCAATTCGACGGTGAGCCCGTGGGGATCACCTTCGACACGAACTTCATCATCGACCTTCTCCGATCGGACCGGCTCGCCGTCGCGAAGGCGAAGGAGATCGAGGCGCGCGGCGACACCCGGTTCCTCACGGCTCCCGTCCTCTACGAGATTACCGCGGGCCTCCTCTTCGCGCGGTCCCGTTCGGAGGCGGCTGCCTTCCGCGCCTTCGCCTCCCGCCTCACCGTCCTGCCGTTCGACGAAAGCTCTTCGGTGAAGGCCGCGGAGATTCGGGCCGAGCTCATGCGGCTCGGAAGGTCGAAGGGCCACCTCGATACGATGATCGCGGGAATCGTGATTCAAGGAGGGCACACGCTCGTCACGAGGGATCGAGACCTCACGGACATCTCCCAGGCGGTGGGTCTGACCGTCGAGGGGTACTAGGTTGATCCTCACTTCTCGATCGGCGTCCGCACGAGGTTCCCCCACTCCGTCCACGAGCCGTCGTAGTTCCGGACGTCCGGGTATCCGAGGAGGTACTTCAGGACGAACCACGTGTGCACGGTCGTTCCTCGATTCCACCATAGGCGATGCGTCGTGCTTTCAAGCCATGAATCCAATGATTGCGTTAATTTTTCTCAGGTCCGCATGAATCCATAGGTGTGAAGCCTCCCGAGAGTACGTGCCTTCTCCTGCTACTCGAATTGGAAATCTGTACCAGGCATGGATTCTCTGACCATTCGTCGAGAGCAGGTCGATTGAAAGAACGACCTTTGGATGCCTGACGGTGGCGCGTATGAACGCGTTGTTGAACATCGTATCTCCCATGTAGCCAACGATGTACGCCAGGGCGAACCCGCCTGCTAACAAACCTAACAAAAGATACTGGTTCAGGCCGATCACACTAAGCAGATAGGCGGCGAGGACAAGGTAACCGGTGCCGATTGAGACTCCCGCAACCAGTGCTGGGTGAGTATATTTGCGCGCTGGCATGAACATGACAAGTCTGCCTGGAGAGGCATCCAAAACGCCGGGCCATCTCGGCGCGACTTCAGTGCCGAGGGCCCCAAGTTGCGTGAATTCTTGTCCAGAAACCTCAGGCACCAACATCCCGCCTTCCTTTGGTCTCTGTCGCGGAAGAATGCCAAGCATCTACGCGTAGCCCATCTTTGACGGTTTTCAGAACAACACCACGCGGAAAGCATTTTGAACAGGCCCGTCACCTAGACCCCGTGGTCCTGCTCCTTCGGTGCTTCTTCCACACGCCCTGCTTCACCGAATCGGCGACGTCCTCCACGTCTCGCTCCGTGAGCCTGCTGCCGCGAAGCAAGGCGTCAAGCCGGCGCAGGTCCTCGAGCTTCTTCGCGAGCGCTTGGCGAGCCACCTCGCTCCAACGGATTTCGGGATGTTTCTTCATTTCTTCGTAGAGATCGTCGGGGACGCTGAGGGTAAGATTCGTCATCGTCCGAATCGTACGTGCTCTCACGTACTTAAGTGTACGCACGGGAAACGGAATTCCTAGGGATTGTCGACCTCGGGAAACCGTGGCCTAGGCGACTCGTGTGGATGGTAAGACACTCGCGGCCGCTTCTCACGGCTTCTCGATCGGCGTCCGCACGAGGTTGCCCCACTCCGTCCACGAGCCGTCGTAGTTCCGGACGTCCGGGTAGCCGAGGAGGTACTTCAGGACGAACCACGTGTGCGACGACCGCTCGCCGATCCGGCAGTACGCGATGACCTCCTTGTCCGGCGTCACGCCCTTCGGCTCGTAGAGCGCCTTGAGCTCCTCCGGCGTCTTGAACGTCCCGTCCTCGTTGACGGCCTGCGCCCAAGGGATGTTCTTCGCCCCGGGGATGTGCCCGCCGCGCTGCGCATGTTCCGTCGGATACTCCGGCGGCGCGAGGATCTCGCCACTGAACTCCTTCGGTCCGCGCACGTCGACGAGGACCTTCCCCGCCTGCTTGTATGCCTCCCGGACGTATGCGAGGTAGACCCGCAGCGTTTCGTCCGGTTCCTTCGCCGTGAAGGTCGTCGCCGGGAACGACGGCACGTCCTTCGTCACGGGCAGGTCCTGCTCGATCCATTTCTTCCGGCCGCCGTTCAGGAGGACGACGTTGTCGACGCCGTAATACTTGAACACCCAAAACGCGAACGCCGCGAACCAGTTGTTGAAGTCGCCGTACAGCACGATCTGATGGTCGTTCGAGATGCCGAGACGGCCGAAGAGAGCCTCGAGGCCTTCCTTCGAGGCGATGTCCCGCCGAACGGGATCGTTGATGTCCTTCTTCCAGTCGATCAGGACCGACCCCGGGATGTGCCCCAGGTTGTAGTTCGACGTCGGGTCGTAGTCCACCTCGACGATTCGCACGGTCTCACTGCCAATGTTCCCCTTCACCCAGCTCGTGTCGACCAACACTTCGGGATGCGCGTATGCCGCCATCGCTCTTCGCTCCGGGCCGTCCGAAGTATTACACCGTTATATCTCTTGTGCATATCGCTATTCCTATCGGAATTCCGGAAGGGACGCGCCGAGTGTCTGAGGCCCGACAACTCAACCGGACGAGATGCTACATTGGAGGGTCACCTTGAAATAGCCAGGGACTCGATGTCCGGCGCGGAGGGAGCGTGGGGGTCGCGGCCCCTGTGCTTTCGGGGGAGGGACCGTGCGCGGCTCTTGGAGATTCGTCGTAGCGATCGGCTTCGCCGGGCTCATGCTCGGCGGTTCCGGCCTGGCTCTGGCGCTCATCGACGACTTCGAGGACGACAACTGGCTGCCCTTCACGCATTTCCATCTCGGCGATCGCGCGTCCGCGGGCTATTCGTCGGCGTTCGCGAGGTCCGGAAGCCGATCCTACCATGTTGAGATCCGCGGATGGACCGTCCGCGACTTCGGGTCCGCGTACGGCTACGCAGTGTTCCCGACCCGCCACACGCCGATCACGGAGCTGCGACTTTCCGTGCTGTACGACCGCCTTCAGGATCTCCAGGGGTCGCCGTGGGACGCGTATGCCGCTGGTGTGTCGTTGGATTTCCTCGACGGCGGCCACCGACGCGTCGGCGGCGTACGGTACATCACCGCGTACCAGGCGAGTCGGAACGCGGGCCGATGTGCGCCGACCGTCTCGGATGTGGTCCTGTCGTCTCCTTCCGGGTTAGCGGCATGGACCGACATCCGCCGTAGTCCGGCCGCGGACTTTCCCTCCGCGCCCTGGGCCTCGGCGGAATTTGTGAAGGTCTCCGTGGGCTTTCTCTGCGCGGCGGGGCTCACCGGGGCCTGGTACTCTCTGTACTTCGATGATTTCCTCCTCGACACGGGCTCGCGGGACGGCGATGGAGACGGCCTCGGAGACATCGAGGAGGAGGCGAGAGTGTATGTGGCGCGCGCGTCGCCCGCCCTTGGAGCCGTGGAACTCGGCCCGGGGAATTCCTCGACGATCGAGATCGAGGCGCCGCCCGCAGCGGGCGTGTTCGCGTCGGCCGCGGTCGACGTGCGGATCGACCACCCCAACCCGCAGGACCTGTCCGTGGACGTCGCATTCGTCGCCGACGACCGTCCGGAGGCGCAGCTCCTCTGGGATCCGGGATTCAACGTTCGCGGAGCGGCGATCCTCCTCCCGTCCGACGGGGCTGCGGTCCGGGGCACGGTCGAGGTCCGGGGGAAGGCGTGGCGTCCCGACCCGCTCGTCCAACTCCAGGTGGACGATGTCTGGATTGCCGGCACCGAGGGGGACTCCTCCGGGTCCTTCGTGCTGTCATGGAACAACGACGAATGGGCCGAAGGGGCGCACCGCCTCTACGTGATCGCGCAGGCCCACGAGGGCGGGGAGTTCGTCGCACGCTTCTCCCCGCTGATTACGGTCTTCGTCGACCGGACGCCTCCGGAACTTTCGTTGCGTGGGGCGGTGGGCGACACGTTGAGCGGCCTCCTCGTGCTGGAGGCGGCGGCGTCCGATGACCAGGGGCTCGCAACCGTCTCGTTGTACGTCGACGGCACGATGGCCGATGCGCGCGACGAGGAGCCGTACACCTTCGCCTACGACACCCTCGATCTTTCCAATGCCGTCCACACGTTCGAAGTCCGGGCGCGAGACCGCGCGGGCAACGAAGTCGTTCAGTCGTTCTCGGCGGCGGTGAGCAACAAGGACACCGCGCCACCACCCCCATGTTCGTCGGCGTGCAACCTCGCCGGTGGGACGAGCGCAGGCGACCTTCCGACCCTCACCGTCGATCCTCTCGGTCGAACGGTGCCCTTGTCCCACGGAGGCGTCCTGGAAGTCTCCGACTCGTTCCGCGTGCCGTGGCGTCCGGCGGTCAGCCCGACGGACACCGGAGTCCACCTCGTCCTCGACCTCCTTCGGCCCCGGAGCCTCACGGAATCGGACGGGCTCGTCGGTTCCGGCTTGGCTGCGGGAGATTTGTCGGGCGTCCGGTCGTGGCACGTCATCGTCCACAACCATGGCGCGGAGGGCGGCCGAATTGCGAGCGCATCGATTCTCCTCGCTTTCCGGACGTCCCCTGGAATAGCCGATACGGATCATGACGGCATCCCGGACGGCGTGGAGCGATCGACGACCCACACGCTCCCCGTGTTGACGGATGTCGACGGCGACCTCCTAGCGGACGGCGACGAAATCGCTGCGCGCACGGTGCATTTCGTCATCGACGGCGCCGCGTATGACCGGACGATCCGCACGGACCCGTTCGACTTCGACACGGACGACGACGGGCTCCCGGACGGCCTCGAGCTCCTCCCGGGCGAGGGGATGCGCCCCTCCGATCCGCTCGACCCCGACACGGATCAGGATGGTCTCCTCGATGGTCCGGAGCGCCTGGTTCACGGATCCGATCCCACCCTGACGGACACGGACGAGGACACGCTCTCCGACTTCGCCGAGGTGACCCCCCGCGAGTTCCGAGCGGAAATCGACGGCCTTGCAGTCGAACGGTCGGTCGTCACATCCCCCATTTCACCCGACACGGACGCGGATGGTCTCCAGGACGAGGATGAGTGGGACGGGGTATCGAACGTTGGGTTCCTCACCGATCCCTCGGATCCGGATACGGACCGCGACGGCCTCGCCGATTTCGACGAGATTACGGGCCTCAACCGGAGGCCTACCAACCCCCTCCTCTCCGATACGGACGGCGACGGGGTCGTCGACGGACTCGATCTCTCGCCGACGGAGCTCTGGGGCCCGCCGTGGAGGAGCGCGTTCGAACCGGGTCTCGTGCGATTCACGCAGCGGTTCCATGCACTCGGCGTCCACGCCGTCTCCGCGACGATCTGGACGTACAACATCGACGCGGACGCCTGCGTGTACCTCTCCGACCACACGGCCGACGCGACGCGGAGCAGCAACGACTCCATCGAGAACGTCCTCGCGACGATCAATCACGTTCTGGTCGAAGGCGGCGAGACGAACTTCACCGCGACGGCCGCGGAGGACCTGGGCCAGGAGGGCTGGGGCCCTGCGACCCTGAGCTACGGCAACTGCGATTTCTGGGAGCCACGCCAGTATCGGTTCGAATACACCCACGACAGCCGTGCCTCGGACGTCGACTTCGTGAACGTCGCGGAGGTGCCCATACGCGATGACGCAGGCGGGCTGTTCTATCACGCCTCCACCGAGATCCCGATCCGCCTCTCGAAGCCGCAAGGCGTCATCGTGCAGTTCTCCATCCGGCCGGAAGCGGACCGCGGCGCCGAGACGGAGGACGGGACGATCACCGTGCCGGCCTTCGTGTACTCGCTCTTCCGAGGGACCGACTTCCTCGCGGCGCCTCCGTTCTATCAGAACCTGGCTGTGGGGGCTGCAATCGACGAGCACGCGTACGAGTTCCAGCTCCGGATACCGAAGGAGGTCGCGAGGGAGGAGAACACGGTCCAGGTCGATGGCGTGCCGACGGCCACGCTCGTCTTTACTCCGGTTTGGCTCACGAGCGATGGATCCTCCGTCGCGAAGGCGGCCCTCAACGTCACGGACGTGACGGTCGCAGCCAGCATCGTTCGAGTTCAAGAGTCCGCGGAGTTGGTTGTTGCGCGTCTCGCCACGGACATGCCGGCGCTCGAAGCGGCCTTGCCCGATTCGACAGAGAGCCTTGTCACCGGGTTCTACTCGTTCGACCCCTACTCCGTGTACGTGTACCGAATGGGAGACTCCTTTGACTCAGAGGCACCCGCCTCCTCAGATGCCGTCTACGTGATCGGCGAATCCACCGAGGAGATTGCGTCGTTCCAGGACACGGTTATCTGGGCCCCCGAAGACGCATGGGTCCGGACCTCCGCAGACGGCTTCGGCGTCACCCTCAAGGTCTTCAAGATGATCCGCCAAGGCATTTCCATCACGAGCCAACTCACCGCGAACATGCTGTTCCCGGTGGTAAACGTCCCTTCGGGCTCGTTGGAGGAGATGTCCTTTGGCCGATCCACGTTCACGGTTGCGAAGCTCACCAATCTCGAGACGGCCCAGCCGTACTACGTGATCGGCGAAACGGCCGTGGAGACGGTGAAACTGCGTGTGCCTCATCCTGAGATACCGGGCGTAGCGCTCACGGAAGTCCGCGTCGTCGAGCGGGAAATTCGCGGTGAAATCGTCGACAATCTCGACGAGTCGAGACTCCTGACGGGCGTGAAATACGTTCAGCTGCGGTCGGCACTGCGAGGGGCGGCGGTTGGGGCAACCCTCGTGATCTTCGGGAGCCAGGCGGTCTTGGCTTTCCGAGACGGGGACATTGTCAAGGGCACGGTTTACTCCCTCGCCGGTGCAACAGCCATATTTGGAGTCGTCAAGGCGGACACAAAGCTTGTTGAAGGGCTCTTTCAAGGTCGAATTTTTGGGGATGGCATAAAGGTGAGGATTGGCGTTGTTGCGGCAGTCGCTGTCGGCGGAATCTTGGCATCGTATGAAGTGTTCCAGGCTAGTCAGACAGACAACCCGATTAAGAAACTGTCGCACTACGAGAGCGCGAGCACCATTGTCGTCGACACAATGATCGCGGTCGTTCCGCTCTATGGGGCTGCGGCGATGCTTGGTTGGCAGCTAGGCCTGACGATTACTGTTGGGGCCGAGGCTCTCTTAGGCATCATGCCAGACCCTCTCGCGCTGAAGATAGTGAGTTCGCCTGGCAGTACGATTACGTTCCTCTTTGAATACGTCTTCGGCAGTGAGATACCCTCGGACGTCGCCGAGGACGCATTGATTCAACTCCTGAATTTTCTCGCAGATTCGGCCAGGTTTGAGAACTCGCTTGATCCTCCAGTCCCAACCTTGCTGCTGGTGCCTTAAGATGGAATCGGGAGTCCAAGCGCGTCCTGCTATCCGCGCGGGCGACCTAGACGGTCTCCGGCGGATCTACTCCGATGTAGGCGGGCTCGTAACGGAATCTGAGGAAGAAATCATGAAGGTCGCGACGGGCTGGGAGGTGAACGTTCGATCTCCATGGCGTAGGTTCCTCCCCAAAAGCATATTCGAGGGGTTTGGGGGCAAGGCATCCAGCAAACTTTTCGTTACTAATCGGAGAATCGTTTTGGTGCGCGACATCGACCCTTGGAACCGCAGCGGCCAAGGAGGTCCGCCTCAAGCAGCTAAGGTCCCGTGGTGCGAGACAGTATTGCGAGATTCGCCCGGGGGACTTTCGAGTCGTGAAAAAGAGGAGTTTCGATTCACCTCGATCTTGGATGGATCTCCGTCTGGTGAGTCCAGATGGGCGACAGTACGCGATTACACTTTGGAAGACAGATGGCCCCGATCAGGAGACTCGCGTGCTTATCGAGTCGCAGTTCGGCCGTTAATCTTTCTCTCCCTAGATTCCCGTTGCGACTCTCGGTTCGCGTTCGGTCAAAGTTGGTTCGACTGACCCTCCTCGTCACCCCGGGACGGAATCTCAGATTTCCTGGACCCTCCGAACGGTTTTTATCGTTCCAAACCTGTCATGTGCATTCTTGAAGGCGAAGGATAATCCACTGTCTGTTAGCTCCGGGCTGCCTGGATTGCTTGAGCGAGCTCGAATCGCGAAAATCAACGAAATGCAAGCCCGGGCAATCCGCGAGATTCGCTCAGATTCGAACGTTCTCATCGTCGCACCGACCGGATCTGGCAAGACCGAAGCCGCGCTATTCCCCATCCTCGAGTCGCTGGGGTCGAGCGAGAGGGATGGAATCCGCGCCCTCTACATCACGCCCCTGCGAGCCCTTAATCGGAATCTGATCGACCGCGTCCAACGCCTCGTCGCTTCGACAAACCTCACAGCTACTGTGAGGCACGGGGACATGCCCCCTTCCGAACGCCGGAAGCAAGCCGCCAACCCACCCGACATCCTCATCACCACCCCGGAGACCCTGCAGGCGATCCTCTCCGGGAAACTGATGCAACGTCACCTGAAGGCGGTGCAGTACGTCGTCGTGGATGAGGTCCATCAATTCGCAGAGGACCGACGGGGGATCCAGCTTGCGGTCGGCCTCCAGCGTCTCCGGCGGATCGCGGACCGGGACTTCCAGCGCA
>WNGL01011122.1_pt1 | contig 10328 bp, 9 predicted proteins | sample 5400591 | NCBI WGS metagenome assembly WNGL01 (sample SAMN13153377, study PRJNA577476) | soil metagenome | isolation source: 80 cm soil or saprolite under Garry oak tree replicate 1 | place: USA:California | collected 2016-06-15 | reverse complement strand
AAACGCCTGCTCCCCTCCTGGGAGGGGTCGGGGCTGGGTAAGTTCATGGCAAGTCCCCTTTCGCTTTTTCGCATGCATTAAGACCATGAACCCTACGGCTAGCGTCGCGTGACGCCTCGGAACTCCTCGTCCGCCTTGCTGTGTCCTCGTCCTCTGGGGAGCCGTTAAAAGCGCCGTCCTGATCCAGCGCGTGTGCATGCATCACACCAATTCTCAGCGAGAGTCTTCCGCCAGCCCACCCGAGCCCTTTTGCTGACCCTCGTCTAGCAAGAGTTGAAGCCTTGACAACAATCTTGCTTTCATGCCCGACAGAACGCCTTCAGATCTCGTTTGGATCTGGGTGCTCAGATCCTCCATTTGCCTCCGAATGACCGTAACCTCGGGGTCCTCCGGATCACGACCTTTCTGCAGCGTTGCCAGTCTTCCCTCAGCCGACGCCAACTGCTCCAAAAGGGACTTTAGCAAATCGTCTTCCCTGCTCAGAAGCAGAGCACGTGCGACACCTCCAGGAGCAGGTGCCTCAGCCTCCAGTTTATCGAGAACCGTTTTCAAACGTATATTATCGGCCAGAAGCACCGCTCTCCAATCAGACGAGGCTGCCGAGTTGGTCTGTGGCCAGGCCGCTGACTGCGCATTAGTCAGTGACTGAATCTCTTCCAATTGTCGGCGGAGAACCCCGACCTCACCCCGTAAGCGGAGTAACTCGTGCGATTGGTCGTTCGGGCGGAATTGGGGAGAGGTTGCTCGCGCGAGACGGTTCGAAAGGGCCGCGTTTTCCCTCGCCAACTCGGTCAGTCGGCCAGTGTTTTCGCGCAAGGAAGCGTTCTCTCCGCTCAGTTGGCTTATGAGCCGGCGCTGAAACAGTATCGTGGCAATGGCGAGGCCGGCCAAGAGCAGAAGAGCGCTCCCATTGGCCTTACTTGGCGATATAGTTGGGAAATGCATTTGTTTGTTCCAGGGGTTGGACCGCACCACGGCTGGGACTGTTCAAGACTCGCCGTGGCAACGGCGAACACAGCGCTGATCTACCTCAATGCCGGAAAGATGACGCTCACCGGTCCGAACGGGAAGGTGGAGACATTGAATTTCAAAGCCGGCGAGGTCTTGTGGAGTCCGGCGGGAGGACTTCATACCAGTCTGAATGTCAGCGGCCACGCCGTGCGCATCGTGGAAGTGGAATTGAAGTCCAAGCCGGGCCGGGCGAGCACATTGCAGCAGTCCGCGCTGGATCCGGTCAAAGTGGACCGCAAACGATACAAGGTGGAATTGGAAAACGATCAGGTCCGGGTATTTCGTGTGCGTTATGGTCCGCACGACAAAGGAGTGATGCATGAGCATACGCTCAATCGCGTCGTCACGTTCATTACCGACGGCAACATGAAAGTCACCACGCCGGACGGCGAATCAAAAATCCTGAAGTCCGCTGCCGGCGATGTCACCTGGGGAGGTCCGGCCAAGCACACGGAAGAGAATCTCAGTGACCAACCGTTCGAAGTGGTGGTGGTCGAATTCAAATAGTAGCGTCGCAAAGGCATTGGGTTCGCGTCTGTGTATTTGTTTGGACGCGACCCCATTGCTTCTTCGGACCGCGCTTCCAGTCGCCTGGCAGCGGCCCTAAGAGAACAGAAGTGCGTCCACACTAAATGCCTTTCGCCTTGAGCGCCGCTTCGGTTTCGCTTGCCGACAGCAGAATGGCGGACTTGCTTGCGTTCCTGCTCCCGCCACAATAGCTCCACTCAAATGAAGAACATCGTCGATGTGTTCCTCGTGGCCTCTACAAGAGCGTTGCTGACTCCAGTTTGAGAGAGCAGGAATTCATGCCCAAACCGATCATCGCAATTCTTTTTCCCATCGCGCTCGCGTTTGCCTCGCGCGCGGAGGATTGGCCTCAATGGCGCGGCAGCGATCGCGACGGGGTCTGGCACGAAACGGGAATACAGAAAAAATTCCCCGTGGAAGGTCTACCGGTGCGATGGCGGGCTCCAGTCGGGTACGGATTTTCCAGTCCTGTGATCGCCAAAGGCCGGGTTTATGTTACCGACGCTCTGGTCGACCGCCCCAAGGTCCGCGGCCGCGTTCTTTGCTTTGAGGAAACGACGGGGAAATTGCTTTGGACTTTTTCGCGGGAGAAAACGAACTATCCGGCGTGGGCTTTTGTTCCTGGCCAGGAACCGAGCCCGAACGGAACACCGGTCGTCGCGGATCGGAAAGTTTATGCCACCGGTCCACAAGCTCATCACCTTTATTGCCTTGAGGCCGTCTCCGGAAAATTGGTCTGGGAAAGGGATCTGGCGCAGGATTACCAGATTGAGGAGATCGCAACCATCAGCGCCTCGCCTCTGGTGGACCGGGACCGGGTGATTCTTCAAGTTGGAGGAAAGCCCGATGCGTGCGTGGTCGCGTTCGACAGGAAGTCGGGCAAAGAGATTTGGAGAAGCCTCAATGAAACCGCGGGCCAGGCTTCGCCGATCATCGTTCAGGCCGGAGGGCAGCGTCAGTTGATTGTCTGGACCACGCAATCGGTCAGCAGCCTCGACCCGGCGACTGGACAATTATTCTGGCGCGAGGCTTTTGCAGCAGGAAACAGTTCGGCCGTGGCCACGCCGGTCTTTTCAAACAACCGGTTGCTCGTCAGCGGCCTCATGTTGAAGCTCGATGGAAAGAAACCATCCGCCTCAGTGCTCTGGCCCGAATCGCGCGTGGCCACGCGAAGAATCCTGAGCGGAACATCCACTCCCCTGCTGCAGGGAAACTATGTTTATTCATTGAGCCCGGACGGAAACCTGGTCTGCCTGGACGCGGAAACGGGCAGGCAAATCTGGGAAACAGATCAGGTGACGCGCCCGAAAAGCGGATCGAGCGCAACGATGCACATGACCGTCAACGGAAGTTCCGTTTTCATCTACAACGAACTGGGCGAGCTGATCCTGGCCCATCTCAGCCCCCAGGGTTACGAGGAAATCTGCCGGGCCACTCTGGTGGTTCCAACTTATGCGTTTGGCGGCAGAAAATTGACCTGGGCTGCTCCCTCGTTTGCCAACCGCCATGTTTATGCGCGTACCGAAAAGGAAATCATCTGCGCTTCATTGAGCCGGTGGTGACTGACAGGAAATTGCGATCCTCCGCGCTTCAGAAAGAATTGCCGAAGGCGTTTCCATCCATGCGCCTCCTCTTGCATTACGTCGTCGGTATCACGTCGGGATACGGCCCAAGAAACCGCTCGCCATCGAAGTGAATCAAATGGTCGGGGGCTTCGGCAACCCAGACTTCTGTCTCCCACGAAATCTGCGGCAGAAAACTTTGCATCGCACGCCGAGTCTCGAAAGCTGTCACGAACACCATGCCGGCCTTGCAGCCTTTGAAAAGTTCCTTGAGTTCGTTGCGGCGTTTCCAATCCACCGCGCCCGCGCTTGTAACGGCTTCAACCAACAACAGCCAGTTACGCTTCGTGTCATGCACCACGACGTCGGGCATCTTCGCCGACGGCGCAATCACGACGCCCAAGCCTTCGAGATAGGCCGCTTCCAGATGCAAGAACTTGCTCTCCGCATCGCCGATGTAAACGACCGTCGCACCCGGCGCGAAGCGCGGACAAAACTCCTCGATGATTTGTTTGATGAGCGGATTCTGTCCGCCCGGCGAGAGCGTCACCGTTTCGCCTGACGGCAATTTCACCGGGATGCGCGACAGAGTGCGCTGACGCTCCACGGCCTGACGAATCTTCGCGCGGTTCACCAGATATTCCTTCAACTGCGCCGGCCACGGCTTCGTTGCAAACGTGCGCACCAGCGCGAGCGCGATTGGTTCGACTTGATAAACGGTTTGGCCGCTGTTCGTCGGGCGGCTCGGATTGTCCGGGTTTCGCAGCAGCAGGCCCGTCTCGACGAAGTATTTCACGGCTTCATCGCGAATCGTCTCGCGCGTGTTCGGCGCGTATCTGACGCCGTAGGCTTTCGCGATGAACTCAATGATGGGCGTGATGCCACGAAGCGGATTCGACGCAGCGCTCCACGGCGCGTTGGCTAACAGGTCGAGCAGTGCAAGGAAAGTGTAGGCGGCTACTTCGTTGCTCTGCCGTGGGCTAAAGTTAAGCGACTTGAGGATTTCCATCGCCTCGTCCACCTTTCGCTTCCTGGCGAGGGCGTTGGTGGCGGCCATCAGAGAAGCTCCTTTTCAACGAGCGCGTCCAACTCGGCCTGGTTCGGAAACGTGTCGCCGATTTTCCGCCCGAGCGATTCGAGTTCCGCGCGCGTCGGGTAGCGCATGTTCCGCAAATCGGTCGCGTTGACCTGCGTGTGACCGTTAAACTGGCGGAAGTAAACGTCAACCAGCGTTGAATTCAGAAAGGCTGTGAGTCCCTTGGCCAAGTCCATCGGCAGTCCGCGACCGCGGGCGTGGAAATAGTTCAGATGGTTTTCAAAGCCGACTCGCTCTGCTCGCATGCGATGGGGGTCGTAGATGCAGGCAACAACTCGCCGCCGCTCTTCCTTTGAGGTGAAGCGTTTCACGAGAACGTAGATCGCGCCGGCCACGAGCAGTTCTTGCGTGCGCTCGGTGTCGCGGATCGCGTTTGGCTTCCGTCCGTCCGGCTTGGGCCACTGGACGAAGCCACCATTGAAATGGCACGGGTAAATCAGCGGGGCGGTATCATCCTGCGGCTCGCGCACTAGAAACTGCTTCGCGCGGAAATCCACGACACGGCCCGTCGAGACTTCCAATCCAAGCCTTGCCAGAGGGGTTGTGAAATGCGCAATCTTCTGCCGCACGATTTCATCTGACTCGCCGGTAACAAGATGAATGAAGAGGTCAGGGTCGCGGGGAGAGACGACCTCAGTGTATGGACAAGCTCGCTCCGCAACCTCGCCGCCGCACTCACCGCTGCTCGTGGAGATGATGACGGACTTCGGCCTCTCCGGTGACTTCACGGCGTGAACGATGATGTTCTCCTGCAGAACGTCGTCCTGTTGGAATGCGGCCGACCGTGACTCAAAAACATGAAGTCGCCGCAGCGACATCATGTCAAGGAACTGCTCCCTGAATGATCTGAAGTAAGAGCCATTGCAGAAGCTTCGCGGGCAAATGGCCACCATCTCTCCGTTCTCGCTAAGAAGCTTGGCGGCGAGAGCGAGGAAACCTGTGTAAAGATTGGTCGTCTCAATGCCGGCTTCACGCAACAGCCGTCGCGTGTGCGAATCGCTGTTAATCTTGCGATATGGCGGGTTGAGGATGGCAGCGTTGAATGGCGTCTTTGATGCGGCGAACAAATCGCGGCGCACAAGCGAGACTGCAGTTTCAATGAAATCTCCACCGTAAAGTTCGGCTGAAAACTCAATCCCACTCTGACCGCACTCGACACGGCACAACTGCAATGTTCGCTCAAGCGCTGGAACAATCGCTTCGTCAAGCTCGTAAGCAGTAACAGAAATCTGCTTTGGCCGACGCCTGCTGCCCGAAAAGTGCTTTACGAAAGCAGCGATGAGCGCACCGTCTCCCGCGCCGGCATCAAGAAGACGAATCTCCGCCGGGCGAGCGTCAAACAGCGATGCCATGAACGACCCAATGGACTGTGGCGTCAGGAATTGCCCCAACTCCTGCTTCCTTTCGGAAGCAAAATCAGCAGACGCCTTGGAACGGGGAAGCTCAAGGACGCAACTTCGGAATGGATTCAGCGCCTGCATTGCTGAAGAAATCTTAGAGGATTGGTTTATTGAAGCAAGACACGCTTTGGCCTTGAAAAGATTTTGCCCGAATTGAAAACTGTTTTTGCCCAACGCGGACTTGCTTGCGTTCCTGCTCCTGCCACCATGCCTCACTCACATGAAAGCCATCGTCATTGCTCTCGCATGGTCCGCTGGCGCGGCGTTATTCATTCACGCTGCCCCTGCTGATGGATGGACGACCGTTGCGCCGCGGGAAGAAATTCGGCCGGACTTTCAACGGACAGAGGCGAGCGGCAAATCAGGACACGGGGCTCTCGTCATCCTTGCGGATGAACGCGAAGGCCTGCACGGCTGGTGGCAAAAACTTTTCCCGTCAGCGCCGGACAGCACTACCGCTTTCCCGCATGGCGTCGCACGGAGCACGTCACGGTGCCAAGGCGAGCCGCCGTCCTCGTCGCTCTGCGACGGGCTGCAGCCCTTGGCAGAACCAGTATGTCAACTTTTTGCTGCCAACCACCGCCTCGCACAAGAGCACGTTGGATGGGAGTTCCTCCAGCGTGTGACCACGATAGAGGAGGGTGGAAGCGGTGGAAGGCTCAGTTCAACCCAAATGTAGGATATCCAAGTCGCCCCAGTGGTGCCGAAGATATTCGGCTACCAGCCGGCGGTGGCAGTAATGCGGTTTGTCTTCGCTGCAAAGCAGACAGCCCTCTGTGATGACTTCTTTTGAAATGTGCTCCTCAATGCGCCGTTTTTGCATGAGGTCGAGGAACCGCGCTTCGTATGTTTTCAAGTCGCCCTTTAGCTTCTTGTAATCATTCAGCATCTCCTGCGTCGGAGCCAGCTCCGGAAGATGGACATATTCCATCCCGCAAACCTCCTTGAGGAAAAACGCGAGGTCATCGCGTTTGGCGAATCCGGCGAGTTGCGAGACGTTGTTGAGGCGCACGTCCACGACCCGCTTTGCTCCCGACTTGCGAAGTGCGTCGAAGAATTGGCGGGCCGATTTCTTGGTGAATCCGATGGTGAACACTTTCACGGCGAATCCTCCTTGACCTCCGGTGTCGCCTGGCCCTCGTCCACGAAGGCGATATGCTGTTCCTGACGCGCCAGCGCCTCGGCAAGGAGTTCTTCACGGGAACGGAATAAGTCCTCTTTCGGCACTCCAGTCACATCCAACAATCGCTCCATTGCGGCCTCGTGCGTTTCGAGCCTCCCATCCGCGTGAATGTGCAGCACGCGCTGTCCACGCACCGCCAACGCCTTGGCCACGAGCAGCGTCCGGTGACACTCCAGCGGCTCCTTCTCCGCACACATCAAGGCAATGCGAAAGCGACCGGCCCCTTGGACAATTCGATCCAGTCCGCTTTGGAACAAAGGCGTCTGCGCCAGCCGCGCGTATTGCACCCTCCCCTGGTCGTAACAAGAGCGGTCCTCCGAGCGCGCGCCGAGTTCCAGGCCGAGAAAAACATATTGGACGCCATTTGCCTTGAGGAACTGTTCGAGCGGCTCCCGATTGAACTGCGGATTGAACCGGCTGAATGGCGACGAACGCACATCGGCCACCGCGTCCACGCCGTGTAGCCTGAGCAGGCCGAGGAAAGCCTCGGCGCTGTGGGTCGAGTGCCCGATCGTAAATACAGTATCGCCTGTGCCGTTCATGGTTTCTTTGGCTCCTCTGTGATTATGATGGATCGCTTCATGGAGCGCGTCGAGTTGCCAACAGGCTTTCACTGGAAACTCTCGGGCAATTTGAACTGGAGCCCAGGATGGCGCCACTTCTTTCGTTCGTCCTCCTCTCCGCTGCCGTCGAAATCGAGGTGGTACTTGATGTCGTAGTTCAGGATGAACTCCAGTCCGTGAGGCCGTAGTGCTTCGCCAGCACGCCGTCGATGTCGTCGTTGATGGCTTAATACAAGGGGTAAGCGCGTGCGACGATTGCCGATTCGGGCCGAAGATTTGCGGGTGTAGCGAGGTGCGGCTGGATCGCTTGTAGAACCGAACAGATCCCACCCGCTTCCCCTCGACTCACAACGAACGTGATGGCGTTGCTGCCGTCGAAATCAATTTATTTCATTTGGGCGCTGCTTCAGGCAGCGCGAATGCGACGATGCTGCCGCCGGCGGGACGACCCGATTTCGCTCCCCCGGCGGAGATCACCACAAATTGGCGGCCGTTGATCCTATAAGTGCTGGGGCTGGCATTGCCGCCAAAGGGCAGGGCGGCCTGCCAGAGGATCGCGCCCGTTTGCTTATCAAACGCCCGAAAGGTTTCGTCCGCGGTGGCGCCGATGAAAATCAGGCCGCCCGCCGTCACCAGCGGTCCGCCATAGTTTTCCGTGCCCGTGGGCGGGATGCCGCGCGCTTTCAATTTCGGATATTCGCCCAACGGCACCTTCCACTTGATCTCCCCCGTATTCAGATCCACTGCATTCAACGTGCCCCAGGGCGGCTTGATGGCGGGATAACCTTCCGCGTCGAACCAGCGACGGAATCCGGAGAACGCATACGGCGGAGTTGTGTTTGCGGACGCCAGCGCAGCATTTCCAACTTCAGTACGCGACGCGGAAGGTTGGTTCACGCCGAGCACGTAATCCAGAATGGCGTTGCGCTGAGTGTCGGAGAGCGAATCGAAGGCGGGCATCCGCCCGGCGCCCTGTTGGGTGATGAGTGACAATTGCTCGCGTGGCTTTCGGCTGCCGACGTCGATAAGGGAAGGAAATCCGCCAGCCGCGTTGCCCGCGCGATCCAGGCCGTGACAAGGCGCACAAAAGGCCATGTAGTCCCGCTCGTCAGGCGGGACGGACGTGCCGTCGGCCCGGCGTGTTTCGACCATTTGCATGAGCCAGGGGATCTCGTTGATGTTGACGTAATAATTCCCTTCGGGATCGGCGGCGCCACCACCCCATTCCATTCCCCCGTCAAATCCCGGGAACATGATCGTCTCCCGGAGACTCGGCGCGGGAAACGGTCCGAAGTTCGGCGAGGCCCGGATTCTGTCCAGCGTGTTGGTGTGAGCTTGCGGTGAAATGTTTGAAGCATCCGCTTCCGTGTATCGTTGGCGCATGAGCGGTGCGGGCCGGGTGGGAAAGGGTTGCGTTGGCCAGGTCTGCTCACCACGAAGGTCCGATTGGCGAACAGGTTTCTCCTCGATCGGCCAAAGAGGTTCGCCGGTGACGCGATCAAATACAAACAGCAGACCGTGCTTGGTCCCTTGGGCGACCGCGTCGATCTTTTTGCCGCGGTGGGTCACCGTCAGAAGCACCGGAGGACAGGGCAGGTCCTTGTCCAGCAGGTCGTGATGCACGATTTGGTAATGCCACAACCGCTTCCCCGTTGAGGCATCGAGCGCGACAAGGCTGTTCGCGAAGAGATTTGCGCCGTGACGATTGCCGCCGTAGAAATCAGGCTCGGCCGTCTTGGTGGGGACATAAACAATCCCACGCTTTTCATCCAGCGATTGACCGCACCAGGGCATGAGGCCAGTGGCGGTTTTGTAGGCTTCAGCGGGCCAGGTATCGTAACCCAATTCTCCCGGACGCGGAATCAGATGGAATATCCAGCGCCGCAGACCGGTTCTGACATCGAACGCACGAACCGCTCCTGGACCACCGATGCCGCCGATGATCAACAGGTCCTTGTAGGTAACGCCCGGTGTGTTCAGGCCAACGCCAGGTGTCCCCTCCACATCCAGGCCCGTGCCAAGATGAATGGAACCATTCTGGCCGAAGCTCCGGATGGGCTGGCCGGATTTCGGCTCCAGTGCGTAGAGATAATTGCCCACGCCGGTGAAGAGTCGCTGTTCACCACCGGTTTCATTCTGCCAGAACACCAGACCGCGCTGCCTGGCGGCGGCGCCTCCAGGCCTTTCGGATTGAGGATCCCATTTCCAGAGTTCCCGCCCCGTGGCGGCGTCGAGGGCGATGACCTTGCGGGTGGGCGAGGCAGTGTAAAGCACGCCGGCAATGATCAGATTGTTGGCCTGGTATTCGCCTTTGTCACCGGTGTCGTAGGTCCACGCGACTTTCAGTTGAGCGACATTGCTCCGGCTGATCTGCCGAAGCGGTGAGAAAAGGCTGCGCCCTTTATCGCCGAGATAGGCCGGCCAATCGCTGTTGGCTTCAGAGGCCGCCCCGGACGCGTCGGCAAAAGCGAGCGCGGATGCGAGCCCAATCGAAAGGCGGCAGAGCTGAGTTCTCATCACCGAGTGTGGTGTCTCAGAATTAACTATACATTCGTTGCGCTCAAATTGGCCTGGGGCGAGGCGCGAGGGAGGGAGTGTATCCCCAGCGATACTCGACCGACTGAGCAACGAAGCCACAGGCCAATTTCAGCGCAACCCGAAGGGCGGCATGTCTTTTGTGCGGAGGCGTTGTTGCTCGCTCCTTACAGATCCACTGCGGGATATGCTCGTCGCTCGCGCCTAGCCTCCGCCCAAAATCCATTGCCGCGAATGTATAGTTATTTCTGAGACACCACACTAGAATTTCGTGCGTAACATGGCCGGCAGAGCGTTCTCGGGCAATCGTGAATCGAAGGAATTTGCGTGCAGACGGATGTTACTGACAAGGAATTCTTTGCCCTGACGCCGGTGATCGCGCGGACGTCTCTATTGTTCCCGTTCTGACTGCACGACAAACCTGCTGGCACAATTCGAGCGATTTCGTAT
>WNGL01011119.1_pt1 | contig 10329 bp, 12 predicted proteins | sample 5400591 | NCBI WGS metagenome assembly WNGL01 (sample SAMN13153377, study PRJNA577476) | soil metagenome | isolation source: 80 cm soil or saprolite under Garry oak tree replicate 1 | place: USA:California | collected 2016-06-15 | reverse complement strand
GAAGAACCCGGCCAGCGTGCCCAGCTTGCAGTCGGGCACCTCGTCCGGGTCCATCACGTGCCTGGCCAGCATGACCGTGTCCAGCACGGTGAAGCCAGGCCAGGCCAGCCCGCAATCGCCGCACCCGGCGACGAGGAAGCCCAGGTCGAATGGGGCGTTGTGGGCGACGAGCACGCAGCCCGCGGCGAAGTCGAGCAGCCCGGGTAGCACCGCGCCCAGCCGCGGGGCCGCAGCGAGCATCCAGTCGGTGATCCCGGTCAGGTCCGCGATGCCCGGCGGGACCGGCATGCCCGGGTTGACCAGGGAGGCGAACTCGCCTTGCCGTACGAACTCGCCACGCCGCGCGCCCGCGCGCACCCGGACCGCCCCGATTTCGGTGATCGCCGCCTTCTCCGGTGACCACCCCGTGGTCTCCAGGTCCACCACAGCGAACTCGAGCAGCCCCAGGTCCACCTCGGCCAGCCCGCCCAGCTCCGGCCCGGCCAGCCCGGCCCCGGCCAGGGCGTACCCGTTGAGCCGGGCCCCGCGGACGGACGGCGTCCCCTCGCCTCCGCTCGGCACCCGCGTCATCACGTCCGGACTGATCACGTTCCCCACGGTAGGACCGCCCACCGACATTTATCCGCCGCCACGCCGCCCCTGTATCCCCCGCCCCGTCGGCATCACCCGGGCCTCGCGACACGCGCGTCCGCGGAAATGTCAGAGGGCGTCGCTAACGTGTGTCCGTCCATTCACGGAATGCACGGGAGGCGTCATGACGATTGATTGCGGCCGCTGCGAGATGCGCGGCACAGGCTGCCAGGATTGCGTTATCACCGTACTCGGGCCGCGAAACGCGGGCGGCCTCTCGTCCGCGGCGGCGCCCGCCAATCTCGGCGAGGCAGAGGTGAAGGCGCTCGGCGTCCTCGCGGCCGCGGGCATGGTCCCTCCGCTGCGGTTTTCGCTGCCCGGCTCGACCGTCTTGCCGGGGGCGCGAGCGTGGCGGAGGCAGAGCTTCCCTGACACCAAAGCGTCATGATGCTAACGTGACGATCTCGTTCCGGTGAGTGAGTCGCGCCGTCGTAACGGAATGGCCGGGATTTACCGAACCGGTTGAATCGCCCTTTTCGCTTCACTACGCTGGCCCAGACGCTGCCGGGCCGGTCGCAAGGGCCAAGGAGCTGGGCAAACGCTCGGCGAGCGGGGACATCGTGGGGAGTGGTAGGGACGTGAATACGCGGCTGGCAGGCAGCGTATCCCGGATCCGCCGCGGTATCGCGATCGCGGCTGGGCTGGTCTCGTTCAGCGGGCTCGCGGTCTTCGCCACGGGCGCCGGCGCGGCGCCGCAGCCGAGCGTCAGCCAGGTCCAGGCCAAGATCAACCAGCTCACCACCCAGTTCGACAAGGTGAGCGAGCAGCTCGACCAGGCCAGCCAGCAGCTGTCCGCCGCGCAGACCAAGCTGTCCCAGGCGCGGGTGCGCCTGCGCCACGCCAACGCCCAGTTCCAGGCGGCGCAGGCCAACGTAGCGGCGACCGCGGCGGCGGCGTTCGAGGATAGCGGTGCTACCTCGATCGCGGGGGTGCTGACCTCGGGGGATCCGTCGGTGCTGCTGCAGCTGGGATCGCTGCTGATGGAGCTGTCGGGGAACCGGAGCGCGCAGACGAAGCAGCTGCTCACCGACGCCAGCCAGCTGGCCGGGGTGGAGCAGGAGATGTCGCGGACCGAGACCGGGATTGCCAGCCTCAGGCGCCAGCTCGCCGACCATCGGTCCTCCCTCGGCAAGCTCATCGACACGCAGAAGGCCACCTTGGCCAGCCTGACCGTGCCCCAGCGGCAGGCGGTCACGGACCATTCGATCGGCGCCAACGGCAGCTCCGCGCCCCAGCAGTACACCGGGCCGACCTCGACCCAGGCGGGGCAGGCGGTCGCGTTCGCCTACGCCCAGCTCGGCTGCCCGTACGTGTACAGCGGCACAGGGCCGTGCCAGCGGGGGTATGACTGTTCCGGCCTGGCCCAGGCCGCCTGGGCGGCGGCTGGCGTCCAGATACCGCGCGACAGCTACTCGCAGTGGGCCGCGCTTCCGCATGTCCCCCTCTCCTCCATCGAGCCGGGTGACCTGCTGATCTACAACGGCGAGGGGCACGTGGCCATCTACGTGGGCGGCGGCTACATCATCGACGCCCCGCAGACCGGGATGAACGTGCAGACGATCCCGGAGAGCACGCCGTGGTACGCCGATAACCTCGACGGAGCACTGCGCCCGTAGCCTTGTCCGACTGGACGCTGGTCTACGGCGAGCACGAAAAGAAGAAGGCCGAACGGCTGGCCAGCACCAACGTCGGCGCCGGAACCTGAGCGCCCGCCCCTATACACTCATCCGGTGCCTCGCACTCTGATCGTCACCAACGACTTCCCGCCCCGCCGCGGCGGTATCCAGTCGTTCGTGCACGCGCTGGCCGCCGGGCTGCCGGCGGGCACGGTGACGGTGTACGCGCCCGCCTGGAAGGGTGCGGCGGAGTTCGACGCGCGGCAGTCGTTCCCGGTAACGAGGCACCCGACCTCGCTGATGCTGCCCGTGCCCGCCGTGTCCCGCCGGGCTGCGGCCATCGCCAGGGAGCACGGCTGCGATACCGTCCTGTTCGGCGCGGCGGCGCCGCTCGGTCTCATCACCCCGGCGCTGCGCAAGGCGGGCGTGAGGCGGGCGGTCGCGCTGACCCACGGCCACGAGGCGGGCTGGGCCGCGCTGCCCGGCGCCCGCAGCCTGCTGCGCCGCATTGGCGACGAGGTAGACGTGGTCACCTACCTCGGCGAGTATTTCAGGGCGCGGCTGGCCCGGGCGCTGTCACCGCAGGCGCGGCGCCGGATGGTCCGGCTGGCGCCCGGCGTGGACGTGACGTTCTTCCGTCCCGGCGCTGGCGGCGGCGCGGTCCGGGAGCGGCTGGGCCTGACCGGCCGGCCGGTGGTGGCCTGCGTGTCCCGGATGGTCCCGCGCAAGGGCCAGGACACCCTGATCGCCGCCTGGCCGCAGATAAAGGCTCAGGTCAGCGGCGCGGCCCTGCTGCTCGTCGGCGACGGCCCCTACGCGCCCAGGCTCAGGCGCCTGGCGCAGCGCCTCGACGTGGCCGGCGACGTCATCTTCACCGGTCCGGTCCCGTGGCCCGAACTCCCCGGCTACTACGACGCGGCGGATGTGTTCGCCATGCCCTGCCGGACCCGCCGGGCCGGGCTGGATGTCGAGGGCCTCGGCATCGTCTACCTCGAGGCGTCGGCTACCGGCCTGCCGGTGATCGGCGGGGACTCGGGCGGGGCGCCGGACGCCATCCTCGACGGCGAGACCGGCTACGTCGTCCGCGACGGACCCGGTGTCGTGGCCCGCCTCACCGAGTTGCTCCGTGACCCGGCCAGGGCCCGGGCGATGGGGGAGAAGGGCCAGGCGTGGGTGGAACGCGACTGGCGGGAGGAACTCTCCGCCGCCCGCCTGTCCGCCATCCTGGCGGGCTGACGCCGGCTAAGGCCGTGCCGTCAGGCCTAAGCCCGCCTAAGACAGGCCTAAGGCCCATCTGAGCAGGTGAAATAGGGCTTTTCTCCAATGCGGTTCCCGGGTGCTTACCGCGAGACTCGATAGTGACCGGCCAAGGGGCTGGCCGGCACGTCGAGGAGGAACGATGAACCCGAATATGACCCAGAGCCTGGTCTCGGATCACATCAGGGAATCCCGTCAGCAGGCGGCGGCGGCCCGCCGGGCCGGCGCGGCGCGCAGCGCCGTCCGCAAGGCGAGCGACCGTACGACGAGCAACCGCGCGGCGCGGCGCGGCCACTGGCTGCTGCGGGGGGCGTGACCATGATCCGGCAGATCACCGCGCTGGCCCGGCGGATAGCCGGCATCATCGCTGAGTGCAACTACGCTCAGAGCCGGGTGACCATGCTGCGGACGGCCCCGGACGTGTACCTCACCAAGGGGGACAAGGCGCCGGACGACTACGCCGAGTTCCTGTTCAGGACCTCTGGAACGCTGATGCGTGAGCCGGATGCCGGGCGCCGCGCTCTCGGTCGGCTGGTCGGCTAGACGAGACTGCCGGCCGCCAAGACTACGGCGGCCGGGCCGCTCCTCACCGGCCCGGTCGCCGGCTCACGAATACCGCTCATAGAGACGGCCTACGAGTACAGGGCATCGATGTCGGCCGCGAAGTCCTTCAGCAGCACGCTCCGGCGGATCCCGAGCTTGACGGTGAGCTGCCCCGCCTCCTGGGTGAAGTCGGTATCGAGAATCCGGAACTTCCTGATGGACTCGGCTCTGGACACCGCCTGGTTGGCGTCGTCCACGGCCGCCTGCACCTCGGCGACCAGCTCCGGGTCGTCGCGTAGCGCCGCGACCGTGGCGTCGGCTGGCTTGCCGTGCCTCTCCTTCCACGGCCCCAGCGCCTCGAGGTCCAGCGTGACCAGTGCCGCGATGAACGGCTTTCCGTCCCCCACGACCATGCACTGGCTGACCAGGGCGTGGCTGCGAAGCCGGTCCTCGAGCACCGCGGGCGCCACGTTCTTGCCGCCCGCGGTGACGATCATCTCCTTCTTCCGCCCGGTGATCGTCAGGAAGCCTTCCTCGTCCAGCTCCCCGACGTCGCCGGTGGCGAGCCAGCCGTCTTCGGCGAAGGCCTCTTTGCTGGCCGCCTCGTTGCCCCAGTAGCCCGAGAAGACGTTCTTCCCGCTGATCAGGATCTCGCCGTCGTCGGCGATCTTGATCCCCACGCCGGGCAGCGGCTGCCCGACGGTGCCGATCTTGTTCCGGTCCGGCCGGTTCACGGTGGCCGCGGCGGTCGTCTCGGTCAGCCCGTACCCCTCGAGGACGGTGACCCCGATGCCGCGGAAGAAATGGCACAGCCGCTCGCTGAGCGCCGCCCCGCCCGAGACGGCGTACTGTGCCCGGCCGCCGAGCGCGGCCCGCAGCTTGCCGTAGACCAGCCGGTCGAACACCGCGTGCTGGGCCCGCAGGCCGAACGAAGGACGGCCGGGATCATCCAGCGCCCGGCTGTACGCGACCGCGGTGTCCGCGGCACGGCCGAAGATCGCGCCCTTCTTCTCGCTGACCGCCTTCTGCTCGGCGCTGTTGTACACCTTTTCGAACACCCGGGGCACGGCCAGGATGAACGTCGGCCGGAACGCGGCCAGCGCGGGCAGCAGCGCGGTCAGATCCCCGCAGTGCCCGAGCACGATCCCGCCCTCGATGCAGCCCACCTCGATGATCCGGGCGAACACGTGCGCCAGCGGCAGGAACAGCAATGTCCCCGGGTTCTCTGTCCCGGCCACCAGGGTCAGCGGGCCGAGGAAGGCGTTCCGCACGTCGGCCAGGAGATTCTCGTGGGTCAGCTCGCAGCCCTTGGGCCGGCCCGTGGTACCCGAGGTGTAGATGACCGTGGCCAGATCGGCCGCCCCCGCCGTGCCCGCCCGCTCGGCGATCACCTCGTCGCCGACGTCGGCGCCCGCCGCGCGCAACGAGTCGAGGTCCGAGTCGATCTGCCACAGATGCGACAGCGCGGGCACCCGGTCCCGGAAGCTTCCGATGATGTCCCCGTACGAGGCGGTCTCGGCGAAGCAGGCCCGCGCGCCCGAGTCGGCGAGGATCCATTCGGCCTGCTCGGCGGACGAGGTCTCGTAGACCGGCACGGTGACGGCGCCCGCGGTCCAGATGGCGTAGTCGATCAGCGTCCACTCGTACCTGGTGTGCGACATCAGCGCAACCCGGTCCCCGGCCTCGATGCCGGCCGCGACCAGCCCCTTGGCCACCGCGACGACCTCGTCCTTGAACTGGCTCGCGGTCACGTCCGACCAGGCCCCGGAAACTCCGGAAGCTCCGGCAGGACGTCGTAGCACCACCGCCTGCGGCTGCTCAGCGGCCCGGCGGAAGACGACATCAGCGAGGTTCGCGGTTACCGGGATCTGCGCCAGGGCCGGCATGCTGTATTCGCGCACGGTATCTCTCCAACCAGTATCCCTACTCGGCAGTACAAGCTTAGGCCGCTTACCGTTGTTACATGCGAGTCCACGTGGTGAGCGACGTACACGGCCGCGCGGACGCTCTGGCCCGCGCGGGCGACGGCGCGGACGCCCTGATCTGCCTGGGCGACCTGCTGCTGTTCCTCGACTACGCCGACCACGGCCAGGGCATCTTCGCCGACCTGTTCGGGTCGGAGGCGGCGGCCACGTACGTCCGGCTGCGCACCGCCAAGAAGTTCGACGAGGCCAGAGAGTACTCACTCGGCCTTTTCGCATCCCGGCCGGAGAGCCGGGCCAGCCTCTTCGAGGCGGCCATGAAACGGCAGTACGCCGACATATTCGGTGCCCTCCCCGAGCCCGCGTACCTGACCTACGGCAACGTCGACGTCCCCGCCATGTGGGAGCGGTTCACCAAACCCGGGCATCACGTCCTGGACGGCGGCACGGCCGAACTGGACGGATGGACCTTCGGGTTCGTCGGCGGCGGGCTGAAATCGGTCTACCGGACCCCGAACGAGATAAGCGACGAGGAGTTCCGCGCCAAGATCGAGGCGGTTGGTGAGGTGGACGTGCTGTGCACGCACATCCCGCCCGCCGTCCCGGAACTGCTCTACGACACCGTGGCCCGCCGGCTGGAGAAGGGCAGCACCGCGTTGCTCGAGGTGATTAAGGCGACCAAGCCGAGGTACTCAATCTTCGGGCACGTGCACCAGCCACTGGCCCGCCGGACGAGAATCGGCGTCACGGAATGCCTGAACGTGGGCCATTTCCGGGCCACAGGCATCCCATTCGTCCTGCAGTGGTAGCCGGGTACCATCATCGGTAGGAGGCGTCAGGTGTCGGAATCCCGAGGCGAGGGCCAGCCGGAAGGCAGCGCCCAGCCCAGCAAGAGTGATCAACCCAGCAGTAACCAGCCCAGCAGCAGTGCCCGGCCCAGCAGGACCCAGCCGGCTAGCAGCAGTGGCCAGCCCAAGACCAGCGGCAATGGTCAGTCAGGCGGCGGCCAGTCAGGCAGTGGGCGCGGCCAGTCGCGCCCGAGCGACCCGGTCGCCGACTTCCAGCGCTGGCTGATGAAGGCGGGCGCTCGAAGCATGGCCAACCAGGTCGCCGACCAGGTGAAACGGACTATCGGCGCCGAGCGGCGGGACAGCGGTGACGTGTGGGACACGGCCACCAACGAGCTGCCCCCTAACGAGGCGCCGGAGTGCCAGTGGTGCCCGGTGTGCCAGGCGGCCCGCGCGGCACGGGTGGGCGGAGCGAGCGGCCTGGGCGCGGCGCTGTCCGGCGCGGGTACGGTGCTGTCGTCGGTGGTACAGGACGCGTTTTCCGTCTTCGAGCAGGTCATGAAGACCCAAGATCAAAATCAGAACCGATCGGCCGAACGGTCCGGGTCCCCACGCCCCGGCACCGGCGCGTCGGACGGCGGGGAATCCGGTCAGTGACGCTTGCCATCGGCGTTGATGTCGGTGGCACGAAAGTCGCGGCGGGGGTTGTCGACGAAGACGGCCGGATCATCGCCAAGCTGAAGAGATCTACTCCGGCGGCCAGTCCGCCGCAGACCGAGCAGGCCATCGCCGACGCGGTAACCGAGCTTCTCGCCCATCATCAGGTCAAAGGGAACCGGGTCGAGGCGATCGGGCTCGGCGCGGCCGGGTTCGTCGACAGCGCCCGGGCGACCATGCTGTTCGCTCCGAACCTGGCCTGGCGTGATGAACCCCTCAAGCAGCGGGTGGAGGAGCGTCTCGGCCGTGAGGTCGTCGTGGACAACGACGCGAACGCCTCGGCCTGGGCCGAAGCCAGGTTCGGCGCGGCGCGCGGGTACCGCGACGTGATGCTGGTGGCCCTGGGCACGGGCATCGGTGCCGCCATCATCATCGACGGCGAGCTCTACCGCGGCCGCTGGGGAATGGCCGGCGAGCCCGGTCATGTCCGGGTCGTGCCCGACGGCCGGCTGTGCGGCTGCGGGAACCGGGGCTGCTGGGAGCAGTATTGCAGCGGCAACGCCCTCGTCGCCGAGGCTCGCGAGTTCGCCAGGCGCACGCCGGGCGGCGCCATCAGGCTGCTCCAGCTGGGCGGCGGAACACCCGAGGGCATCTCCGGGCCGGTGATCACCCAGGCCGCGACCGAGGGCGACCCGGCCGCGCTGCGCTGCTTCCAGACCGTGGGCGGCTGGCTCGGCCAGGGCCTGGCCGACCTGGCCGCGATCCTCGATCCGGCCTGCTTCGTGATCGGCGGCGGCGTGTCCGAGGCGGGCGAACTGCTGCTCGACCCCACCCGGATCGCATTCGAGCGCGCGCTGACCGGCCGCGGCTACCGGCCGCTGGCCGAGATCAAGGCCGCGCAGCTCGGTGAGGACGCGGGTATCGTCGGCGCCGCGGACCTAGCCCGCGAGAGCAGTCAGACCGCGGCGTTCACACGACGGCGCCGTCGTCGCCGTCGTCTGGGCCACCCGGCCCTGGGTCGTTCATACGCAGCACGAGTATGGCGAAGCCTGTGATGAACGCGGCCACGGCGCAGAACGCGGCGATACCCGGTACCGACCAGCCCGCCGCCGTCGCCACGACCAGGTAGCCCGGTCCGCCGAACAGCGCCGCCCAGGCGCCCTTGGTGATCGGGTCCAGCTTGGGCAAAGGCGGGGGCGGGGGCGGGACGAAATGCTCGTCCTCGTCTTGCGGAGCCGCCCGCAGTGGCGCCCGCCGCGCCCGGATTCTCCGCGCTCGGGTGCCGTGCGCGGCCGCCCGCCGCTCCCGCGCGCCCTGGATCACGTCCGGAGCGTGCGCTCCCGGTATCGCGTCCGTATCGAACGTTCCCCGTACTCCCTCGTCATCGAACCCGCGGATCCCTTCGACGCCGCGCGTCCCGCGGGCGTCCCCGTCCTCTTGCGGACCCTGCGTACCTAGGTCATCGCTCTGCGTCCCCGGATCGTCCTCGCCAGGTCCGCCGTGCGCGGGCGCGGCGGGGGACGTACTGGTCCCGCGTGTCCCCGGCGATTCGTCGGCTCCGTCCGCGCCGTGAGCCGTCTGCGGCTGCGGCCGCGGCACGTCCTCGCGATCGGGCCAGGGCACCGGCCCGGCCGTGGTCGTGGGCGTCTCGAACCGGGCGACCAGATCACGCCATGTCGCGTCCTCGTCGCTCTCTCTGCTCTCCGTGTTATCCCAGTCCGGCACGTCCCCACCGATGTCCGAAGCGAAGCCTGACTTCCACGATAGCCGTCCGTGGTCCGGTGCCGGGAGAGTAAATCTCAGGAGTACGGCTGCTTATTCGGCCGAGCCGGAGCGATTACGCCGAAGGCGTATCAAGGCCGTTGCTCGCCGGGATCGCCGCCGGCCGCGTGCCCGGCCTCGGGTCGGCCTGCGGGTTCGTCCCCAGCGGCCTTGGCCCGGTGGGCCGCTTCGGCGCGCCGGGCTGCCTTCCCGGCCTCGGGACGCTGCGACGCAGCGGTGGTGTACGGCAGGGCCCGTCGCCCCTCGAGCCAGCGCTGCCTTTTCTCCGCGGCCGCCGCATCCGGCAACTCGAGCACCGCGGCGATCGCCTCCAGTGGCATGCCCATCGCGCGCGCGGCCTCGAAGAGCTCGCATTCCATCCGGTCCAGGCCGAGTCGCGCCGCCTGCACCAGCACCAGGGCCGCTCCCATGTCCAGTCCCTCGGCGCGTTCCGAGGCCGCCGCCTCGGTCACCGACCTGATCGCGTCCAGGTCCGGGATGAGCCGTTTTTCCGTCTCCCATAGCAGCAGATCCACGCCGGACGCGTAGCGCTCGGTCAGGTGCCTGCGCGAGGCGCCGACCATCTCGGGTGAAGGCGCAGGAGGTTCCACACCTCCACGGTAGTAGCTCCCGCGTGACCCGTCGACCATACGGGAACTGTCGCTACGTAAGAGTGATATTGCCTGCTGTCACGGCCTGGATGAACGTCACGCTGCCCTCGAAGATGGCCTCGGCGTCGTTGTCGAGCGTGGCGACGTGGTAGCTGTCGGCGCATTCGCGCACGGTCAGCTGACCCTCGGGCACCCCCGCCCGCAGCGCGCGCATGCTGGCCGGGCCGACGACGTGATCGGTGCTGCTCCGGTAGACGAGCACGGGCTGGGTGAGCTGGCTCAGGTTCCCGACCGTCTCGTTCCAGAGCTTCGGCAGCGTGGCCGCGGCCCGGACCGGCACCCGGTCGTAGCCGAGCTCGTGTGCGCCGGGCTTCTTGATGTCGCTCGCGATGCCAAGATTCGCGATATTCTTGCAGGTCAGCATATCTATACAAGCCATCAGAGGTAGTAGGGCAGCCTAACTGGCTGCCATCGAGCGGATCGGGCCTACCGAGTTCCGCCGGCTGGATGATGACACGTCCTGGTGGACCTTCGCAGGGCCCTT
>WNGL01011118.1_pt1 | contig 10330 bp, 11 predicted proteins | sample 5400591 | NCBI WGS metagenome assembly WNGL01 (sample SAMN13153377, study PRJNA577476) | soil metagenome | isolation source: 80 cm soil or saprolite under Garry oak tree replicate 1 | place: USA:California | collected 2016-06-15 | reverse complement strand
CGCCCTGCGCGCCCGGCCGGCCATCGCGGTCACCATCGACTCGGCCACCCTGCCGCCGGCGGCGTTGTTGTTGCGCGGCAACGTGACCGTGACCGACGTGGACGGCATCGCGCCGGAGTACGTGCTGGCGCAGCAGCGGTACTACGGCCCGGACATGGCCGCGGCCAGCGCCGCCGAGGCCGATCGGCCCGGCGTCCGGATGGCACGGATCGCGCTACGGCCGACGTGGGTCGGTGTGTTTGACTTCCAGACCAGGTTCCCTGGCGGGGGCACCGCTGAGGACTTCGCACGACGGGGGCAGTGACATGGCGACATTCGTTCTGGTACCGGGCGCGGGCGGCGGCACGTGGTTCTGGCAGCGGCTGATCCCCGAACTCGTGTCGCGCGGACACGACGCGATCCCGGTGGACCTGCCCACCGGCGACGAGTCGGCCGGCCTGACCGAATACGCCGACGCGATCGTCGCGGCCGGCGCGGGTCGCGGTCCGGTCGTGCTGGTGGCCCAGTCGATGGGGGCGTATTCGGCGTCGATGGTGTGCGACCGGCTGCCGGTCGAGCAGCTCGTCCTGGTGAACCCGATGGTGCCGGCACCGGGCGAGACACCCGGCGAGTACTGGGCCAACACCGGCCAGGGACCGGCCGCCGCCGAGTACGCGGCGAGCGAAGGACGACCGGCCGAATTCGATGTGGTCCGGACGTTCTTCCACGACGTGCCGAACGACATCACGGAATACGCGATGTCCCAAGGCGAACCGCCCCAGGCCGACAAGCCGTTCGGCCAGCCGTGGCCGTTGACCGAATGGCCGGCCGTGCCCATCAGGTTCCTACAGGGCCAGGACGACCGGCTGTTCCCGCTGGCCTTCCAGCAGCGCGTCGCGAAACAACGCCTGCCCGGCGTCGTGGTCGACGAGGTGCCCGGCGGGCACCTGAACAGCCTCAGCCAGCCGACGGCGATCGCCGACCGCATGGTCGACTACCTGACGCCGTAAGCGAAACCGAGGCCGGTGAGCATCGCCGTACAGCCGGCCAGATACATCCGCCTGGCGGTCTGGTCGTCGGGCTGGAAGTCGACGGCGGGCAGTGGCGTCCCCGGTACCTTGGCCAGTTCGAGGCCCAGCAGGCCGTGCATGACGCACCAGAGACAGTAGGCGGCGCGCAGCGCGGTGACGCCTTCGGGCGCGGCGCGCCGCACGGCGGTGAGCACCGGGTCGAGCGCAACCTGGAACGACTGCGTGCGCAGCGGCTCGTCAGGTTGGAAGCCGGCCGAGGCCTGGTCGAACATGAAGGTGTAGCGGTCCGGGCTGGCGAGCGCGAAGTCGCGGTAGGCCAGCGCAAGCGCGATCAGGTCCGCGACCGGGTCCGCGCTCGGCGGCACGGCGGCCAAGGCGTCGGCGAGCATGTCGTAGGCCTTGGTGTAGAGCGCGCGCAGGACGCCGGCCCGGCCACCGAAACGGCTGTAGACACCCATGGTGGAGGTGTCGGCGGCCTCCGCGAGCCGCCGCACGGTCAGCTCGGCGATGCCGTGCTCGGCGATGACCCGTAGCGCCGCGTCGATCAGCCGTTCTCGCAGGTCGTCCTCGGCCGGTGTGCCGGACGCCATCCACATCTCCCTCGTTTTGGTCGCCTGACCCTAGCGGGCAGGCCACGCAGGCTGCTATAACAAGCGATATAGCAATCGTTATAGCGAAGGGAGTGGTCATGTCCGTCGATCGGCTCTACCGGGCCGCCGCGTTGTCCGGGCTGTTGTCGGCCCTCGTGCTGGTGAGCAACGCCGGCCGCCGGGCCAGGCTGTTACCGAACGCCGCGCCGCTGCACGGCATCGCGCCGCTGGCCGAGACATTCGGCCTGCTTGCGCTGACGGGGTTGTACCTGCGCCACCGTCAGTCCGGCGGCGCACTCGGCCTGGCCGGTTACGCGACGAGCTTCGTCGGCCTGTCCGGCCTGCTCGGCGCGGAGTTCGTCATCAACCTGATCTTCCCGGCCATCGGGACGGCGCGGGCCAACGTGCTGCTGCACGGCCTGACCGGCACGGTGTTCCTCGTCGCCGCCGTGCTGTTCCTCGTCGGCACGGTCGGTTTCGGCGCGGCGCTGTGGCGCGACCACGTGCTACCGCGAACGGCGACAGCGGCCTACATGGTGGGCGGCGTGGTCATCAGCCTGCGCAACGTCGTGCCGGTCGGCGCCCTGGTCGGCGGACTGCTGGTGGCGGCACTCGGAATCGGGTGGCTGTCCGTGGCGCTGGCGCGACCGGCGACGCCATCGGTCTCATGAACAGCGTTCGATGATCAGCTCGCGGACCCGCTTCGGATCGGCCTGACCACGCGTCGCCTTCATCACCGCGCCCACGATCGCGCCGGCCGCGGCCGCCTTGCCGTTGCGGATCTTGGCGGCGATGTCCGGCTGCGCGGCCAGCGCCGCGTCCACGGCGGCGATCAGCGCCGTGTCGTCCGAGACGACCTTCAGGCCGCGTGCCGCGACGACCTCGTCCGGCTCGCCCTCGCCGGCCAGCACGCCGTCGACCACCTGGCGCGCCAGGTTGCTGGTCAGCTCCCCGCTGGCCGCCAGCGCGATCACCCGAGCCATCTGGGCCGGCGTGATCCGCAGGTCGGCCAGGTCGACACCCGTGGTGTTGGCCTGCTGCGCCAGATACCCGGCCCACCAGGACCGGGCGTCCGACGAGCTCGCGCCGGCGTCCACAGTGGACGTGATGAGATCGATGGCGCCGAGGTTGACCAGATCCCGCATCTCGGCGTCGGACAGGCCCCATTCGACCTGGACACGGTTGCGGCGCTGCCACGGCAGTTCCGGCAACGTCTGACGCAGCTCGTCCACCCACGACCGTTGCGGCGCGATCGGCACCAGGTCCGGCTCCGGGAAGTACCGGTAGTCCTCGGCCGTCTCCTTCGTCCGGCCGGGCGACGTGGTCTGCGTCGACTCGTCGTAGTGCCGCGTCTCCTGGGTGATCCGGCCGCCGGCCGCCAGAATCGCGCCCTGCCGGCACATCTCGTAGCGGACCGCCCGCTCGACACTGCGCAGGGAGTTGACGTTCTTGGTCTCGGTGCGGGTGCCGAACTCGGTGGCACCGATCGGCATCAGCGACAGGTTCGCGTCACACCGCAGCGAGCCCTGGTCCATCCGTACGTCGGAGACATCCAAGGCACGCAACAGATCCCGCAATGCCGTCACGTACGCCCGCGCGATCTCCGGCGCCCGCACACCGGCACCGGTCACCGGCTTCGTGACGATCTCGATCAGCGGCACCCCGGCCCGGTTGTAGTCCAGCAGCGAGTACTCGGCGCCGTGGATCCGCCCGTCCGAGCCGCCGACGTGCCGGGACTTGCCGGTGTCCTCCTCCATGTGCGCGCGCTCGATGTGCACGCGGAAGATCTCGCCGTCGGCCAGTTCCAGGTCCAGGTAACCGTTGTACGCGATCGGCTCGTCGTACTGGGACGTCTGGAAGTTCTTCGGCATGTCCGGATAGAAGTAGTTCTTCCTGGCGAACCGGCACCATTCGGCGATCTCGCAGTGCAGCGCAAGGCCGATCCGGATCGCGGACTCGATCGCGGCGGCGTTCACCACCGGCAGCGCACCGGGCAGCCCGAGGCACGTCGGGCACACCTGGGTGTTCGGCTCAGCGCCGAAAACGGTCGAGCAGCCGCAGAACATCTTGGTGCGGGTGGACAACTCGGTGTGCACCTCGAGCCCCAGCACCGGCTCGAACCGCGCCAGCACATCGGCGTAGTCCATCAGCTCCGACACCGTGGTCATGCGTTGTCACCGTCCTCGTCGTCCGTGCGCAGCGACCGGATGACCAGCGCGGCGCCGGTCAGCACGGCCGCGAAGTTCAGGATCGCGTTGAACAGGGCCAGGTTGTCGCGCTTGCCCCTTGCCGTCTGCAGCTCACGCGCGGCACCGAACGCCGCCACCCCGAAACCGACCAGCCGGACCACCCGGCGCACCGTCTTCGCCCTGCCCATGTTCACGCCTCCAGCTCGGGAATCCGGTCGATCTGCGGGCCGCCCTCGGCCGCGTTGCGGGCCACCTCGTAGGCCGCGGCGACCCGGTACATCCGCTGGTCCTGCATTGCCGGCGCCATGATCTGCAGGCCGACCGGCAGGCCGTCGTCGGACGCGAGTCCACTCGGCACGCTCATCGCCGGAATGCCGGCCAGGCTGGCCGGAATCGTGCACAGGTCGGCGAGGTACATCGACATCGGATTGCCGGTGCGCTCACCGAGCCGGAACGCGGTGGTCGGCGTGGCCGGCGAGACCAGCACGTCCAGCGACTCGAACGCGCCGTCGAAATCGCGCTTGATCAGTGTGCGGACCTTCTGCGCCTGGCCGTAGTACGCGTCGTAGTAGCCGGACGACAGCGCGTAGGCGCCGATCATGATGCGGCGCTTGACCTCCGGCCCGAAACCGGCCTCCCGTGTCGCGGACATCACGTCCTCGGCGCTGGCGCCGTTCACGTCGCCGACCCGCAGGCCGTAGCGCATCGCGTCGAAGCGGGCCAGGTTGGACGAGCACTCGCTGGGCGCGATCAGGTAGTACGCCGGCAGGGCGTAGCGGAAATGCGGGCAGGCGACCTCGACCACCTCGGCGCCCAGCTCCCGCAGGGTCGCCACGGCCCGCTCGAACGAGTGCAGCACACCGGCTTGGTAGCCGTCGCCGCCGGCAAGGTTGGTCACCACGCCGATCCGCAGTCCACGCAGGTCACCGTGGGCGCCTTCGCGCGCGGCCGCCACGACCGGCGGTACCGGGGCGTCGATCGACGTGGCGTCCAGCACGTCGTGGCCGGCGATCACCTCGTGCAGCAGTGCCGCGTCCAGCACGGTCCGCGCGCACGGGCCGGCCTGGTCCAGCGACGACGAGAACGCGACGAGCCCGTAGCGGGACACGCCGCCGTAGGTCGGTTTCACGCCGACCGTGCCGGTGACCGCGCCCGGTTGCCGGATCGAGCCACCGGTGTCGGTGCCGATCGCCAGCGGCGCCTCGAAGGCGGCCAGCGCGGCCGACGACCCGCCGCCGGACCCGCCCGGAATCCGGTCCAGATCCCACGGATTGTGCGACGGGCCGTACGCGGAGTTCTCGGTTGACGAGCCCATCGCGAACTCGTCCATGTTGGTCTTGCCCAGAATCACGATGCCCGCTTCGAGCAGCTTGCGGGTGATCGTCGCGTCGTAGGGCGGCAGCCAGTTCTCGAGGATCTTGGAACCGACCGTGGTCGGCACGCCCTCGGTGGTCACGACGTCCTTCAGCGCCAGCGGCACACCGGCCAACGGCGATGCCGGCGGACGGCCAGCGGCCACGTCCTCGTCCACCGCGCGAGCCGCGTTCAGCGCCCGGTCGGCGGACACGTGCAGGAAGGCGTGCACCCGGTCGTCGACCTTGCCGATGCGGTCCAGATGCGCCTGCGTCACCTCGACCGACGAGACCTCCTTGGCCTGGATCCGCGCGGCCAGATCGGCGGCGGTGAGGCGCGTGAAATCGGTCATCGTCAGTCCTCCCCCAGAATGCGCGGTACCCGGAACCGGCCGTCTTCGGCTGCTGGTGCCGCGGCCAGTGCCTGCGCCTGCGTCAACCCCGGCCGCACGACGTCCGTACGGAACACGTTGACCAGCGGCACGGCGTGCGAGGTGGGCGGAATATCATCCGCGGCGACTTCGCCAACGGTGGCGACAGACTGGAGAATCACATCCAGTTGGCCGGCGAACGTGGTCAGTTCGTCCTCCGTGACCGCCAGCCGGGCCAGCCTGGCCAGGTGCGCGACCTCGTCGCGGGAGATGTTGGGCACAGGTGAAGTCTATGGTTCGGCACGTTTCCACCTCGACTGGGTTACCGCGGCCCGGTTGTGGGCACATCTCGTCAGCCGGACATCCGATGCTGGGATCCATCACGTCTGCCACAATCGACGCCCGGTAACCGGTAACCGCGTCATGATCGCAAGTCTTTGGAGGCGTTCGCGTTGTCCTTCCTGATCCGGGTACAGCTCCCGGACATCCCGGGCACCCTGGGCGCGGTGGCGACCGCGCTGGGTGCCATCGGGGCCGACATCCTCAGCGTCGACGTTGTGGAGCGTGGGTCCGGGACGGCCGTGGACGACCTGGTGGTTGAGCTGCCGGCCGGCCAGTTGCCGGACGTGCTGATCACGGCGGCCGAGTCGGTCGCCAACGTCGAGGTGGACGCGGTCCGCCCGTATGCCGGGGTGTTGGACACCCATCGGGAACTCGAACTGGTGGAAGAAGTCGCCGAGGATCCGCGTAACGGGATCCGGGTGTTCACCGAGGGCGTACCGAGAATCGTCCGCGCGGGATGGGCGCTGACCCTGACGTCGGACGGAAAGGGCGTCTCGCGGTTAGCGGCCAGCACCGCCGCGCCAGAGGCGACGGACGTCGACATGCCGTGGCTGCCGTTGGCCCGCGCGACGGTACTGGACGGCGAGGACGACTGGGTGCCCGAAACGTGGCGCCAGTTGGGCACCGAACTTGCCGCGACACCGCTGGGCAAACCCGATCGGGCGCTGCTGGTAGCTCGTCCGGGTGGCCCGATGTTCCGTGCGGCGGAAGTGGCCCGATTGGCCCATCTGGCGGGGATTGTCGCGGTCGTACTGGACGGCTGATTCGGTCAGTCGATCGCCCATGCCCGGAAGTCGGCGGGCGCGACATTGCTGCCGCACACAACCGTGGCAATACCGAGCCCCGCGAATCTTTCCGGATTTCCGAGAATGGCCGCTACCCCGAGTGCTGCCGACGGTTCGACGACGAGCCCGGCACACTCGAACAGCAGCCGCATACCGCGTTTGATGAGATCGTCATCGACGAGGACGACGTCATCGACGACCGTGAGCAGGTCGTTGAGCACTTCCGGGATGGGGTGTCGGCCGGCGACGCCGTCGGCGATCGTGTCGATGGTGTCGGTGTTGACCACGGTCCCCGTCCGCCACGACAGCGCCATCGCGGGCGCACCGGTCGGCTGGACGGCGACGACCTTGGTGCTGGGTGACAATTCCCTGGCGACATAACCGACACCGCTGGCCAGCGCACCACCGCCGAGCGCGATGATCAGCACATCGGGACGCCGCTCACCGGCGAACAGTTCCAGGCCGATCGTCGCCGCGCCCTCACAGGTGTCGACGTTGAGGCTGTCCTCGACCAGAAAGGCGCTGTCGGCCTGAGCGAACTCGCGGGCGAGGGCCCGTGGCCGTTCGATGTCATTTCCGTCGAGGTGCACCGTGGCGCCCAGCGAGCGCATGCGTTCGATCTTCACGGCACTGGCGGACGCGGCGGCGAAAACGACAACGGGTATGCCACGTCGGGAACCGCTGTAGGCAAGCGCCTGGCCAAGATTGCCGGCGCTCGCGCAGACGACCGACCGGTGGCGGCGCTCGGCCGCCAGCCGCGACAGCACAAGCTCGGTTCCGCGGCCCTTGAAACAGCGCACGGGGTTGAGCGTCTCCACCTTCAACGTCACCGAGCAGCCGAGAGCGACGTCCAGCGGCCACGATTCGAACTGCGGGGTACGGAGAAACGCCGGATCGATCGAGTTCACGGCGTCGCGGATCCGGCCGAGATCAAGGCGCACGACGCGGAATCTACGCCAGGCAGCCCACGGCGGACACGCCGCCGAGATCGCGCAGTCTGCCGGCCCGTCGCGGTCAGCGCCGGGCAGGCTACTGCCACTTGGCCGGCCGGCGGTAGATGCGACCGTGCGAACCAGCCACCTCGTCCGGAAGCAGCGAGCCAGCCAGGTGATCATGACTGATAAGAAACGTGGTTACATTCGGAGGAAGTTGTCGGCGCGGTGGTTGCCTGCCGGGTGGACACGCGAGATAGATCGGGCGGTGCGGGGCGATCTCGGCACACGCGACAATGGCCGGATTGAAATCGCTGTCCGTGCTGATCAGCACGGACACGTCGCCATGGCCTTGAGCGGCGTCGGTCACCATCGAAACACCCAGCGCCACGTCGGTCAGCTTCTCCTCGTGCGTGGCGAACTCCTTGGCCGGCGTACATCCGCACGTCCAGCGCTGGCCACATTCGCTGCAGCGGAACTGTTTCCGCTTGAACCGGCCCCGCACCACGCCGACCGCCGGCCGGTAGTTGGTGAGCGCTGCGAGATACGTCTCCTGGTTCCGAGCCGCGTCCGGCTCACCGGCGACAATGGTGGTGAAGTACCGGACCTTGAGAATGGTGTCCGGTTGTCGCATCCGGGCGGCCAGGCTGTCGAGGTCGAGCCACAGGTACGTTCTGCCGTAACGGCTCTTGATGCCGTGGTATAGGTTCCACCCGTCCACGTAGATCACGGCCTGCCCCACTGCCGGTGCCTCCATTTGTTTACCCACTCGACTGAGGGGTAGACTGTCCGTATACGACGCCGGTCACGGCCGGCAGGGCGGCCCCCTCGGGGGCCGCATTTTTGTCGGGTGCTGATGTGCGTGGATCGCTAGAGCTCCAGTGCGAACACCAGTAGTGCCACGCGTTCGTTCACCTGCCAGTCGCGATTCGGCGCTCTGCGGAAGCCGAGCCGTTGGTAGAGCTCGTGTGCCGTGCGCATGTCCGGGCCGCTGGATAACGCGACGCCGCGAAAGCCTTCCGCCCGTGCGCGGTCCAGCACGCCGCCGACCAGTGCCCGGCCGGCGCCCCGGCCACGCGCCTCGGGATGCACGGCCAGCATGCGGAATTCCAGTTCCTGCGGCCCGGCGACCTGGGCGTACGGCGTGCCGGGCCGGCAGACGGTCACCGTGCCGAGCAATCGGTCCGCGTCGTCGGTGGCGACCAGAAGTTCGGCGTCACGGTGGCGGCTGGCCGCGTCGGCGAGGCGGGCCGCATAGGGGTGGCCGTCCGGTACGAAGCCGTCCGCGCGGTACGCGGCCACGGTCAGTTCGCCGATCTCGGTCAACTCGCCGACACGGGCCCGGCGCACCGCTAACGGATCACTCATCGGTGGCGGTTCCGTCACCGATGGTGGCGATCGCGCGGGCCGCTTCCGGGCCATCCGCGAGCAGGACACGGAAACCGCTCTCGTCCAGTACCGGCACCTTGAGCTGCACGGCCTTCTCCGCCTTGCTGCCCGGCGACTCGCCGACCACCACGAACGCGGTCTTCTTCGACACGGCCGACGCCGCCTTGCCGCCTCGGGCGGTGATCGCCTCTTTGGCCTCGTCCCGGGAGAAACCCTCTAGCGAGCCGGTCACCACGATGGTCATTCCCTCCAGGGTCCGTGGCACGCTGTCGTCGCGTTCCTCGGCCAGTCGCACGCCCGCTGCCCGCCACTTGTCGACGACCTCCCGGTGCCAGTCGACGCCGAACCATTCGCGCAGCGCGGCCGCGATGGTGGGGCCGACACCGTCCACATCGGCCAGCACGGCCTCGTCCGCCGCCGCCGCTTGCTGGATCGCGTCCAGGGAACCCAGTGACCTGGCCAGCGCCTGCGCGGCGGTCGGGCCGACGTGCCGGATGGACAGCGCGACCAGCGCACGCCACAGTGGACGGTCCTTGGCCGCGTCGAGGTTGGCCAGCAGCTTGGCGCCGTTCGCGGAGAGCTCGCCTGCCTTGGTGCGGAACAGTTCCGTCTCCAACAACTGTTGCTCAGTCAGGTCGAAGACGTCGCCCTCGTCGGCAAGGGCACCGGAGGCCAACAGCGCCGCCGCCGCCTCGTAGCCGAGGCCCTCGATGTCGAAACCGCCCCGGCCGGCCAGGTGGAACAGGCGTTCGCGGAGCTGGGCCGGACAGGAGCGGGCGTTCGGGCAGCGGATGTCGACGTCGCTCTCCTTCTCCCGGCGCAGCGGCGTGTTGCACTCGGGGCAGACGTCCGGCATCACGAACTCGCGCACGGTACGGCCGTCGGACCGCGCGTCCACGACCGGGCCGAGCACCTCGGGGATCACGTCGCCCGCCTTGCGGATCACGACGCGGTCGCCGATCAGCACGCCCTTGCGGCGCACCTCGTCCGCGTTGTGCAGGGTGGCCAGGGCGACCGTGGTGTTGGCGACCTTCACCGGCTCCATCACCGCGAACGGCGTCACGCGACCGGTCCGGCCAACGTTCACCTTGATGTCCAGCAGCGTCGTGATGACTTCTTCCGGCGGGTACTTGTAGGCGATCGCCCAGCGCGGCGCCCTGGACGTGGTGCCCAGCCTGCGCTGCTCGGCCACCTCGTCCACCTTGATCACGATGCCGTCGATCTCGTGCAGCGAGTCGTGCCGGTGCTCTCCCCAGTACGCGATATGGTCCTTGACCTGCTCGAACGTGTCCAGGATCGTGGTATGCGGCGAAACCGGCAGGCCCCACGCGCGCAGCGCCTCGTACGCGTGCGACTGGCGGTCCGGGTGG
>WNGL01017069.1_pt1 | contig 10332 bp, 12 predicted proteins | sample 5400591 | NCBI WGS metagenome assembly WNGL01 (sample SAMN13153377, study PRJNA577476) | soil metagenome | isolation source: 80 cm soil or saprolite under Garry oak tree replicate 1 | place: USA:California | collected 2016-06-15 | reverse complement strand
GCGCACCCATGGAGGCGAATCCCGGCGCCGATACGCCAACCACGACGGGCAATTTAGCACGCTGTACGACCTGACGTGTCAGCGCAACGGATTCCGCGTGGGTCAGCTTCGGCGCCTCGCCCATGATCCCGAGCACCGTGACACCGGTAACGCCGTGGCTGAGGTAGAAATCGATCAGCCGGTCGACGCTCGCGCTATCGACCGCGCCGTCGTCCGTGAAGGGCGTTGCCGCGATCACGTAGACGCCGCTTGCATGAATATCGAGCATCATTCGGATTTTTCTGCCTCTTCGGTCAGCTTGTCGCCCCTCCGTCGCCTGCGATAGGCTCCGCGGCGGCCTTTCATGCCGGCAGCGTCTCACGGGAGTCTTCGATGAAGCAATATGCGTTTCTGCTGGCAGGCCTGCTATGCGCCTCACCGCTGCTCGCCGAGGAAGCTCCGCCGCTGAAAACCGTGGTCGACGGCACATTCGCGCCGCACGCAATGCCCAAGCTCGGCGGCGGCTATGAGGGCTTCAACATCGACCTTGCCGAGGAGATCGCCAAGCGCCTCAAGCGCAAAACGGTAATCGACGCCGTGCAGTTCTCCGGCATCGTCCCGGCGCTGCAGGCCGGCACCTACGACTACGTCGCGGCGCCAACGACGGTGACGAAAGAGCGCGCCGACAACATGCTGTTCACCGAAGGCTACCTCAACACCGACTTCCAGTTCCTGATCAAGAAGGGCGCGCCCAAGGTCGAGAAGCTCGAAGACCTGAAAGGCAAGACCATCTCGGTGAACAAAGGCTCGGCCTACGATTCGTGGGCGCGCGAGCTTGAGCCGAAGATCGGCTGGAAAGTCGAAAGCTTCGGCACGCAGAGCGATGCCGTGCAGGCCGTTCTCGCCGGCCGCGCCGACGCGAATGTCGCCGGCAATACCAATATCGCCTGGGCGGTGAAGAACAATCCGCAGCTCGAACTATCCTATCTGCACTCGACCGGCCTCGTCTGGGCCGCCGCCCTGCGCAAGGATTCCGGCGAGCTGCGCAAGACGATCGAGAATGCGATCGAATGCATGAAGCTCGATGGCACGATCGCCAAGATTCACGAGAAGTGGTTCGGCATCAAGCCCGCGCCCGGCTCCGCGGCCGTGACGGTCTTCGCCGGCTATGGCGTGCCCGGCATGGCGGGATACGATCCAACCGAGCACACGCCGAAGTGCGATTGAGTTTACGCATGTCCCGGGCGATGGGCAGCATGCAATGCTGCGCTGCAGACACAGGCAATGACCGAACCCATCCTCCACGTCCGCGCGCTGCGCAAGACCTTCGGCACCACCGAGGTCTTGCGCGGCATTGACCTGAAGGTTGCGCCACAGGAGCTAGTCTTCATCATCGGCCCGTCGGGCTCGGGCAAGAGCACGCTGCTGCGCTGCTGCAATCGACTTGAAGAGCCGACCAGCGGCGCGATCCATTTCGATGGCGTCGACCTGATGGCGCGCTCGACCAACATCAATGCCATGCGGCGCAAGATCGGCATGGTGTTCCAGTCGTTCAATCTCTATCCGCACATGACGGCGCTCGGAAACGTCACGCTTGCGCTGCGCAAGGTGACGGGGCGCGCGCGCGATGACGCCGAGGCCGCCGGGATGGCGGCGCTTGATCGTGTCGGGCTTGCGGCGAAAGCGAAGTCCTATCCGGGTGAGCTCTCCGGCGGACAACAGCAACGCGTCGCAATCGCCCGCGCGCTCGCGCTTGAGCCGAGCGTGATGCTGTTCGACGAGCCGACCTCGGCGCTGGATCCCGAATTGGTTGGAAGCGTGCTCGCCGTGATGCGCGAGCTGAAAGCAGCCGGCATGACCATGCTGGTGGTCAGCCACGAGATGCGCTTTGCGCGCGATGCCGCCGACCGCGTGATCTTCATGGACCACGGGCTGATCGTCGAGGAAGGCCCGCCGGCACAGATCTTCGGCGCGCCAAAGGAGGCGCGGACGCAAGGCTTCATCGCGGAGCTGACGCGCTGATGGACCGCTTCCTCGAAACCTTCTTCAAACCGAATCTGATCGCGCAATATCTCCCTTCGATCCTCAAGGGTGTCGCCACCACGATCGAGATCGCGCTCGCAGTCGTGATCACTGGTCTGCTGCTCGGCCTTCTGCTTGCCGTCATCCGCTCGTTCCAGATCAAGCCGCTCAACGCGCTGATCGTCATCCTGGTCGACATGTTCCGCGCGCTGCCGCCGCTGGTCATCGTGCTGATCGTCTACTTCGGCCTGCCGAATATCGGCATCAGCATTCCGTCCTTCGCGGTGCTGTGGCTGGTTCTCTCCCTCGTGCTTGCCGCCTTCGCGGAGGAAATCTTCTGGGCCGGCATCCTGTCGGTGCCGAAAGGTCAGTGGGAGGCCGCGCGCTCGACCGGATTCACCTTCCTCGGCACGCTCGGTTACATTGTCCTGCCGCAGGCCGTGCGCCTCACGGTGCCGCCGATCACCAATCGCACGGTCGCGATCACCAAGAACACCGCGCTCGGCACCGTGATCGGCGTGCCGGAAATCCTCAATCAGGCGACCACCGCGCAAAGCTTCTCCGGCAATGCCACGCCGCTGATGATGGGCGCGCTCGCCTACATCATCCTGTTCATTCCGGTCGTGGCGTTCGGCCGGTACCTCGAAACGCGCTTCGCCTGGCGGAGGAGTTAATGGAGGCGCATCGTCTCCCCTCCGCTCGTCCCCGCGAAAGCGGGGACCCAGGGGCCACAAAGAAAGACTGGATGCCCGCTTTCGCGGGCATGAGCGGAGAGGTGCGGATGTGGACGCGCTGATCCATCAGTTCTTCAATCTCGACATCATGGGGCGCGCGCTGCCGCTGGTGCTCGCCGGCTTGCAACAGACTTTGCTGCTTTGCCTCATCGTCATTCCGCTCGGACTCTTCGGCGGGCTTATCTTTGCGCTCGCATCGCTTTCGGGCTCACGCATAGTGCGCTGGGGCATGATCGCGGCGATCGATTTTTTCCGCGCCGTGCCGCCGCTGGTGCTGCTGATTTTCGTTTATTCGGGCTTGCCGTTCGCTGGCATTCGCCTATCGCCGATCACCGCCGTGGCGGTCGCGTTCTTCCTCAACACATCGAGCTATTACGGCGAAATCTATCGCGCCGGCCTCGAGAGCGTCGGGCGCGGCCAATGGGATGCGGCACGCTCCACCGGCCTTGGCGCATTCCCGACGCTGACCCATGTGGTGTTGCCGCAGGCGGTGCGCAATGTTCTGCCCGACCTCGTGTCGAACACGGTCGAGGTCGTGAAACTTACCTCGATCGCGAGCGTGGTCGCACTCCCCGAACTGTTGTATTCCGCCGACATGGCGCGCTCGGTCACCTTCAACGCCTCGCCGATCGTGCTTGCTGCGGCGATCTATCTCGTCATGCTATGGCCGGTCGTCCGGCTGATCAGCCGGCTTGAAAGAAGAATGGCATCCTGATGTCCCGCATCCTTCGCGTCGCCGCCGCCCAGTCGGGTCCCATTCAAAAGGCCGAGTCGCGCCAGGCCGTCGTCAAGCGCCTCTGCGACCTGCTCGATCAGGCACACGCCGACGGCGTGAACTTCGTGGTGTTCACCGAGCTGGCGCTGACGACGTTCTTCCCGCGCTGGTACATGACGGATCAGGCCGAGGTCGATGCGTGGTTCGAGCGCGAGATGCCGAACGCCGCGACACGCCCGCTGTTCGAGAAGGCCGCGCAACACAAGATCGGCTTTTATCTCGGCTATGCGGAACGGACGCCGGACGGCCATCACTACAACACCGCGATCCTGGTCGACCGCGATGGCAGGATCGTCGGCAAGTATCGCAAGGTGCATCTGCCCGGCCATTCCGAGTTCGACAACGAGCGGACGCACCAGCATCTCGAAAAGCGCTATTTCGAGCCGGGCGACCTCGGCTTCCCGGTGTGGCGCACGATGGACGGCATTTTCGGCATGGCGATCTGCAATGACCGCCGCTGGCCCGAGACCTATCGGGTGATGGGCCTGCAAGGCGTCGAGATGGTCGTGCTCGGCTACAATACGCCGTCGGTCAATGCGCAGAAGGCCGAGGAAGGACCCGAGAAGCGCCTGTTCCACCATAATCTCTCGGTACAGGCCGGCGCCTACCAGAACTCCACGTTCGTGATCGCGACCGCGAAGTGCGGCATCGAGGATGGCTTTCCGCTGTTCGGCGGAAGCTGCATCGTCAATCCGGACGGCGAGATCATCGCGGCGGCGAAAACCGAGGATGACGAATTGGTCGCGGCGACCGTCGATCTCGACGATACCAAGTTCAACAAGGACACGATCTTCGACTTTGCGCGCCACCGCCGCATCGAGCATTACGGCCGCATCACCAGCCAGACCGGCGTGATTTTGCCGAAATGACTTGGCCGGAATGATTTGGACCAAATGACGATCTTCAACGATCGCGCGCTGGTGCTGTTCTCGGGCGGGCAGGATTCAACGACCTGTCTTGCCTGGGCGCTCGAGCGCTACGCGCAGGTCGAGACGCTCGGCTTCGACTACGGCCAACGTCATCGCGTCGAGCTCGACGTTCGACCGAAAGTGCTGGCTGCGATGCGCGAACGCCTGCCGCGTCTTGCAGCAAGGCTCGGCGAGGATCACGTGATCGATCTTGCGGTGCTGGGCCAGATCAGCGACACGGCACTGACGCGCGAAACTGAAATCGCCATGCAACAAAACGGCCTGCCGAATACCTTCGTGCCCGGCCGCAATCTCGTGTTTCTCACCTTTGCGGGCGCGCTCGCTTATCGGCGCGGCGCCAGGCACATCATTGCCGGCATGTGCGAGACGGACTTCTCCGGCTATCCGGATTGCCGCGACGACACCATGAAAGCCATGCAGCTCGCGCTCAATCTCGGCATGGACACGCGCTTCGTCATCGATACGCCGCTGATGTGGATCGACAAAGCAGAGACATGGGCGCTGGCCCGCGCGCTGGGCGGCGACGCGCTCATCGACATCATCCGCCGCGACACGCATACCTGCTATAACGGCGACCGCGCGCATTTCCACGACTGGGGCTATGGCTGCGGCACCTGCCCGGCCTGTATGCTGCGCGCGGCCGGCTATCAACGCTACCTCTCCGTCAATTCCGCATGAGTTTTTGATGACCAAGCCGCTGTCCTATGATCCCAATGCCCTGTCCGAGCACGACCGCTACAAGCTGCTCATCAGCCTGGTGATCCCGCGCCCGATCGCGCTGGTGACGACACTGGCGCCGACCGGCGTGGTGAACGCGGCGCCGTTCTCGTTCTTCAATATGTTCAGCGAGAGCCCGCCACTCGCGGTGCTCGGCCTGCAGGTCAGGCCGGATGGCGGATTGAAGGATACCGCGGCGCATATCCGCGAGCGCGGCGAGTTCGTGATCAATCTGGTCGACGAGGCGCTCGGCGAGCAAATGAACCAGTGTGCGGTCGATTTTCCGCCCGAAATCAGCGAGATCGACGTCGCGAAACTGACCACGCGCCCAAGCGAGAAGATCAAGACGCCGTATATCGCCGAGGCGCCGGCCGCGCTCGAATGCCGCCACTACACCACGCTGGAAGTGAGCGCCTCGCGCCGTCTCGCGATTGGCGAGGTCGTGCACATCCATGTGCGCGGCGGCATCTGGGACACCGAGACGATGCGCATCGACATGAAGGCGTATCGCCCGCTCGCGCGCCTGTTCGGGAATTTCTACGCCTCGCTCAGCGAGCCGTTCACGCACCGACGGCAGAGCTACGAGGAATGGGCCGCGGCGCAGAAGGAGTAGCCCTCATCCTGAGGAGCGCGCCATCAGCGCGTTTACGCGCGTCTGCGATGCGCTATGGCGGGCGTCTCGAAGGACGAGGGCGTGCGCTCGGTGTTTGTGGCCATGGTTCGAGACGCATCGCTGCGCGACGCTCCTCACCATGAGGCCTTCGAGGGCCGCTTCGCGGCCGCCTCAGGATGAGGATTGAGATTCTTGCTGGCGCAGTTTCACCGCCCCAGCTGCACCACGCCGAGCGCCATCGTCACCGCGGCCTGGGTCGGATCGATCACCGGGATGCCGAGCGCGTCTTCCAGCGGCTTGCGATGCCGCGCCATGCCGGCGCAACCCATCACGATGGCGTTCGCGCCATCCTGATCCTTCAGCGCGCGGCCGACCTCGATCATGCGCGACAAGGTCCCCTCGCCGCCGGCGATTTCGGCGACCGACATGTTCAACGGCCGCTCGCCCGCAAGCCGGTCCATCAGTCCCATCTGCCGCAGATAGCGCATATGACGCGCGATCGAACGCTGCATGATCGCAATCACGCCAAAGCGCTCCGCCCGCGCCAATGCGGTGAGCACGCCGCACTCGGCGATCCCGAATACCGGCCGCGTGGTCCCCTCGCGGCAGACATGCAGGCCCGGATCGCTGTAGCAGGCGATGATGAACGCATCGGACGCATTGTCCGCCTCCACCAGCCGCCGCAGCGGCAGCGTAACGCTCTCCACATGCTCCTGCGTCTCGACCCCGAATGGTCCTTCGGCCAGCGTCGAGCAGACGATTTCCGGGCCGCCGTCGAACCGCAGGGGTTGCACCGCCTCGTCGATGCCGCGCGTCACGGCTTCGTTCGAGTTCGGATTGACGACACGGATGCGCAGTCGCCGTTCAGACATGCCGATTTCACCACTTTTTCGTCATGGCCGGCATCAGGCGCGAAGCGCCGTCTTGACGCTTGCATCCCCGGCCATCCACGTCTTTCATCGTAGATACAGTGTAAAGACGTGGATGCCCGGCACAATAGGGCGTGCACGCCCGTCTTCGACGGGCTATGGCCGGGCATGACAGCGCTGACGGAGAACCACACAATGCAACCCTTCGATCTCGTGATCCGCGGCGGCACCATCGCGACCGCGACCGACACCATGAAGGCCGACCTCGGCATCCGTGGGCAAACCGTCGCGGCGATCGGCGAAGGGCTCGACAAGGGAAAGAAGGAGATCGACGCGCGCGGCAAGCTGGTGCTGCCCGGCGGCGTCGATAGCCATAGCCATATCGAGCAGTTGTCAGCCTCCGGCCTGATGAACGCCGACACATTCCAGAGCGCAACGACCGCTGCCGCCTATGGCGGCACCACGACCGTCATCTCATTCGCCGCGCAGCACGTCGGCATGAGCCTGAAGACCGTCGTCGACGAATATCATCAGTATGCGGAGCGCGGCGCCGTCGTCGACTATGCGTTCCACATGATCCTCGCCGACCCGCGCGAGGAGGTGCTGGAGAAGGAGGTGCCGCCGCTGGTGAAGGCCGGTCACGCGTCGCTCAAAGTGTTCATGACCTACGACCGGCTCAAGGTCGACGACGAACAACTGCTCAACGTGCTGCAATCGGCGCGCGACAACCACGCGATGGTCTGCGTGCATGCCGAGAACCACGGCATGATTTCGTGGATGGGCAAGCGGCTGGTGAAGCACGGCTACACGGCACCGAAATTCCACGCCATCTCGCATCCGCGCGTCTGCGAGCCGGAAGCGTTCACGCGATTGATTGCCTGCGCCGCGCTGGTGGATCAGCCGATCATGATCTTCCACGTCTCGACCCGGGAGGGCACCGAGGTCATCCGCAAGGCGCGCGGCGAGGGCTTGAAGATCTTCGCCGAGACCTGCCCGCAATATTTGTTCATGACCAAGCACGATCTCGACAAGCCTGGCCTTGAGGGCGGCAAGTGGATGTTCTCGCCGCCCGCGCGCGACGCGCACGACCAGGAGGCGCTGTGGCAGGCGCTCGCGCTCGGCGACCTGCAGGTGATCTCGTCCGATCACGCGCCTTATGCGTTCGACAAGTCCGGCAAGCTGATGGGCGGTAAGAAGTCGACCTTCAAGCAGATCCCGAACGGTATGCCGGGGCTGGAAGCGCGGCTGCCAGTCGTGTTCGACGAGATGGTGTCGAACGGGCGCTTCGACGTCGGCGAGGTGCTGGTCGCGGACGACAAACTCAAGGCCAAGCCCGGCTCAGGGCAATTCCTCGCGCGCAAGGCCGGCAAGGCCGCCGAGCCGCTCGGCCGCGCGACAGTCGAGTTTAATCCCAAGCAGAACTTTGGCGCGAAGCTGCGCTGACCTTTACGCGAACCGTCCCGCCGGCAGAGCGCGAATCACGCTGTTGCGCCTTCCGCCGATCTCGACCAGACGATCTTGAAATTCCTGCGTGATCGCCGGCAGACCATCGACCCAGGCTTCGCAATACTGGATCAGGTCGGCTTCCCAACACTCATACGCGCCGAGCACATCTTTCATCTGTGCGACATGACCTTGCGCCTGCGCAAGAGCATCCTGCAGCCGGATAATGTGGTCACGCGCCGATTCGATTTCATTTACGGCGATCGCAATGGCCTTCGCGGCGCCTTCCGGCGTTTGATCATGCGCCAACGCAAATTTCAGAAAGCGAAGTGCGGCGTCCTGCTGCTCTCTTAGTGTCGCTACCGTCGCATTCATGTCCGGCAGTTCCGCAGTATCTCGCTATCAATGGGCGCGAGCTTTACGCCCTTGATAATGTCCGGCGGACGAGTAATGGACGAACGGCTGGCGCTCCCCCGTCTGTCGGTCGCGCGACCGCTGCCCCAACAAGTTCGATAGCGTTCCACTTGGTCCACCCAGCGCCCATTGCCCCGCGATCTAAATAGCCTTCTTCTCACCGCCCTAACAGTCGAAAAGTCGACAGATTCCAGAGCTTTCACTCTTAAGGTTGACGCGTCGGCGCTAGCCAATCCGATGCGCACAGGACGCGAACGGCGGCGGGCGCCCTTGTGGCGGGTTTCCTTTAGCCCTGCTTCCAGGCCTCGCGCGGGAACTCGATACGAAGAGGAATTTCAGCGCGACGCCTGATCGACACCAACGCAATCTATCCCATATTCGTTGCCCTGAAGATCGCGCCGAGACCCGGCAATCCGGGCTCTGGGGCAACCTCATTTTAATGGATCCGCAACCACGCCATGACGACGCCGAAGGCCGCTACGCCCCCGCAAACCTTTGAAGTTTCTTCTCCACGATCCCGGCGAGCGCCGCAGCGCCAAGCGGCAGGATCGCGTCATTGAAGTTGTAGCCCGGATTGTGCACCGGCACGCTTCCAACCGTATCGCCGTTGCCGATGTTGATGTAGGCGCCAGGGCGCGCCTCGAGCATGGCAGAGAAATCCTCCGACGCCATGATCAGGTCGCGTTCACGCTCGACATTCTGCTCGCCGACGAGTTCGGCCGCAACATCGGCGAAGGCCGCCGTCTCCGCCGGATTGTTGACCAGCGGCGCGAACAATTTTCGGAAATCCACCGTCGCAGTCGCGCCGAAGGCCGACGCCACACCGGGCGCAATCCGCTTCATGCTTGCTTCGACCAGATCCATCGTCTTGTTGGTGAAGGTGCGCACCGTGCCCTTGATCTCCGCCGACTGCGGGATGACGTTGTAGGCATCGCCGCTCTTGATCGCGGTCGCACTGACGACCGCCGAGTCGAGCGCGCTGACGTTGCGCGCGACGATCGACTGCAGCGCCGTCACGATATGGCTGGCGACCAGAACCGAATCGACGCTCTGTTCCGGCCGCGCGCCGTGCGAGCCGCGTCCTTCCACATGAATGTCGAAAAACGCGCCGCCGGCCATCATGATGCCGGGCCGGATCGCAAACGTGCCGACCGGCATGCCGGGCTGATTGTGCATGCCGAACACCGTGTCACAGGGAAAGCGCTCGAACAGCGCGTCCTTGATCATGGCGGAGGCGCCACCCAATCCCTCCTCGGCCGGCTGAAAAATGAAGTTCACCGTGCCGTTGAAGTTGCGCGTCTCGGCCAGATAGCGCGCGGCACCCAGCAACATGGTGGTGTGCCCGTCATGGCCGCAGGCGTGCATCACGCCCGGCTTGGTGGATTTGTAGGCCATGTCGTTGGTCTCAAGGATCGGCAACGCATCCATGTCGGCGCGCAGACCGATCGAGACCGGGCCGTTGCCTTCACGCAGCACGCCGACCACGCCGGTCTTGCCGACGCCGCGATGCACTTCGATGCCAAGCGCTTCGAGCTGCCTGGCCACGACCTCGGACGTGCGGTGCTCATCGAACCCGAGCTCCGGATGGGCATGGAAGTCCTGGCGCTGCGCCGTCAGCTCGGCGTGATAGGATTTAATGCGGTCGATCGGTTTCATGAGTCTCGGCTGTCCCGCGGTTTTCCGGATGCCCCATTGTTCGGGAAAAGCGCCACTTCGCCAAGAGGCGGGGCGTGGGAGGCCGTCATGTGATCGTGAGATAGGTGGTGCCGCGGATAGGAATCGAACCTACGACCCCATCATTACGAATGATGTGCTCTACCAACTGAGCTACCGCGGC
>WNGL01011116.1_pt1 | contig 10332 bp, 8 predicted proteins | sample 5400591 | NCBI WGS metagenome assembly WNGL01 (sample SAMN13153377, study PRJNA577476) | soil metagenome | isolation source: 80 cm soil or saprolite under Garry oak tree replicate 1 | place: USA:California | collected 2016-06-15 | reverse complement strand
ACGCGCTTATCCGCGCCGTTTATCATCTCCTTGGCCTCCGCACGTTTCTCACCACCGGCGAAAAGGAGACTCGGGCCTGGACAATTCACAGCGGCGACAAAGCGCCCGCCGCGGCGGGCGTTATCCACTCGGATTTCGAACGCGGTTTTATCGCCGCGGAAACGATTCACTACGACGATCTGGTCGCGCTTGGTTCGTTCGCGAAAGCGCGTGAAGCAGGCAAGCTTCGAATTGAAGGAAAGGAGTACGTCGTACGCGATGGCGATGTAATTTCCTTCCGTTTCAACGTGTAGAAAAATTCCGCCGCTTCGCACAGCGAAGCGGCTACTGGTCAGGCCGCCTCGTACAAGATGCGGCCGCAATTCTCACAGCTCACGATTTCCTTTCCCGCTTTTACACGATGCGCCGTTTGCGTGGTGACTTTCATGTGGCAGCCGGTGCAAACTTCGTGTTCAAGTGCCACGACGACGGCGTCGCCCTTGCTTTTGAAAAGACGCTCGAAACGACCGAGTAAATCTTCGTCGATTTTGCTGGCCAGCTCAGCGCGTTCTTTCGTTAGCCCTTCCAGCCGCGACTGCAAAGTTTTTGATTTTGCTTCGAGATCGGTCGTCTGCCGGGCAATCGATTCCTTAACGGTTGCCGCTTTCTTCGCTTCCCCCTCAAGTTCGGCCTTCAGTTTGTCGGCTTCTACCATCAGTTCGAGTTCTTCGTCCTCGATTTTGCGGATTTCATTTTCGTAACGCTCAATCTCATGGCCAATTGCCTGAAATTCATCATTCTTACGGGTCTGGTATTGTTGAGTCTTAAGGCGCGAGATGCTTTCGCTGCGCGTGCCAACATCAAGCTCGAGTTTCTTGCGATCTATTTCGACCTGCCGCGACTTTTGTTTAAGCGCTTCGACTCCGGCGATACTACCCGCCAATTGCGCTTCGAGATTTTTCATTTGCAGCGGCAGAGTGTCTACTTCAGTTTGGATCTGCTTGATCTTTTGTTGTCGGTCTTGAAGAACGAGCAGTTGTTCCAATTCGGGATGCACGCGCGCTGAAGTTATTGATTCTGCAGAGCGCCGTCAATCGCGCCGGTCGGTGGCCGTGTTGCAAGTTTCTAGGGACCAGCTTTCGCCTGCATCTCGTCAAATGCTTTTAGCACCTGTTCGGGACGCGCGCGAACAGCAATGTTTTCTGTCAGATTCACCCAGCGAATCGTCCCAGAGGGATCGATGAGAAACTCTGCCGGACGCGCAATGTCCGTGCCTTTGGGTCCTGCACCGCGATGCAACAGATCGTAACGTCGAATCACTTCCGCCTTTGAATCCGATAGGAATGTGTAGGCGTAACCGAGTTTTTGTCGCTGGCGCCGATTGATTTCCGGCATGTCAACACTAATCGCGACGACACGAATCCCACGCAATTCAAATTCCGGAACCCTTTGCTGGAAACTCCGCAACTCGGAGTTGCATAACGGTCACCAGAAACCGCGATAAAAAATCAGCGCAACTGCTTTCGATCTGCCGACGAGATTACCGAGGGCCACGTCCTTGCCGTCTTGATCCAGCAACGTGAAGTCGGGTGCTTTTTGTCCGACCCGCGGCGCTCCCGTCGAGGGCGGCACCTGCCGCAGCTGGCCTGCGCTTTGCCAAATGCCCGGAACAGACCCAGCACGAGAAAAATTCCGCCAGCAGCAAACAACAAGAGATTCGCCCACGGAAAATCACGGGTGACTGGGAATTGCGCAAAGAATGTGTAGCTGAGAAAACCAGCTAGCGCGAAAGGAATCCGATCCAGAGCGACCAATTCCAGGTTCGTTTCATGTCGATCTTGCCGCCCCCATCCGCAGGATCCACCGGTAAAGTACTATTCCGGTAGCGGCGAATGCAACGCCACCGATGATGATCGCAGCGGTTCCAAAGCCTGGCCCAACGAGCGCGAGCGGTGCAGATACGCCGGAGAACACGACGATTGCGGAGATCACCACGCCGATCACACTCTCGCCGACGATCAATCCTGACGCCAGTAGCACCCCGAGCTGCTTCGTCGCGTCCGGTCTGGAGGTGCGGTCAGCGCGTTTGTCGAAGAACCATCCTGCGACCGCGCCGACCACGATCATCAAAGTGCTCTGCGTCGGAAGATAAATTCCAAGACCGACGGCCAGTGGAGGAACGCGCATGTGTCGCGTTGTGCGTGCGAGGATTTCATCCAGCAGGATGATGCAAATACCGATCAGTCCGCCGGTCCGGATCAGACTCCAGTCGATATCAGCAGCGATGACGCCCTGCGCTAGCGAGGAGATCAGGCCGGCCTGAGGCGCCGGCAGTGGATTGGGGCGCAGCTCCGCGCCCGGTGCACCCACGAATCCGTAAGCATGATTTACCAGATCGAGCACGGGCGGAATAACGAACGCACCCGCGATTACGCCGATAACAAGCGCCACTTGCTGCTTCCACGGCGTAGCATCAACCAACTGGCCGGTCTTGAGATCCTGAAGATTATTGTTGGCGATCGCGGCAACGTTGAAGATCACCGCCGTGGTAAAAAGCGCGAACGCCATTAGTGCTTTGCCCGCGTCCGGCGACACATACGGTTTTATGCCGAATACGAGCAGCAACGCAGCGCCAATCACCACCAGAATTCCAATGCCCGATAGCGGACTATTGGACGAACCGATCAATCCCGCCATGTAACCGCAGACGGCCGAGACAAAGAAGCTCATCAACACGACATAGGCGACGCCGCCGATGATGAGCGTTGTCACATGTGCGCCGAGACCGCTCGCATTGCCGAAATAGCCGAGCAGCCATCCAATCGGGAACATGCACGCCAACGTCGAAAGCCCGACAATGCCGATAGGGATATCGCGCTCGGTGATCGGCAGCGTGTCGCCCTTGCCCGCTTTGCGTGCGCGCGACGCGGCCATCGCGCCGGCGAGACCTCTGGCGACGGGCTTTACCAATTTGAGCAAGGTCCAAACAGCTGACACACCGATCGCGCCCGCGCCGACGAAACGCACCTTACGACTCCAAGTACTTTGCGCGAGTGCAGCGGTAGCGGTGCTAAGATCGTGGGCAAGGCCAGAATAGTGCGGCACGCCCCAGCCCCAGCCAATTAGCGCGCCAATCAGCATCGCGATTCCAACTGAGAGACCAACCAAGTGTCCGATTGCGAGCAGCGCGAACGAAAGAGAGAAATCATAACCGCTCACTGCACCTCGCCTGCCGATTCGGAAAGTTTGGGCGACATCCGACGCGAAGATTTGCGTAGCGACGATTACCGCAAATACTGCTGCAACAATCGATCCCCACAAAACAGCAAGCAGACCTGCACGTCCGTGTTCGATGTCGGAAGCATGCGCGGTATCCCCGCTACTGCCGACCTTCAGCACTTCGGCGCAAGCGACGCCCTCGGGATAGGGCAGATCAGACGTGGTCACTAACGCGCGACGCAGCGGGATCGAGTACATCACACCTAGAACGCCGCCCAACGCGCAAATCGCGAATGAGATCCAGAACGGAAAACCAGTCCACCAGCCGATCATGATCAAACCCGGCAATACGAAAATGATCGACGACAGTGTGCCTGCCGCTGAGGCAACCGTCTGCACAATGTTGTTTTCCTGGATAGTCGCATCCCGAAAACCGCGCAGTATCGCCATCGAAATCACCGCCGCCGGAATCGATGTCGAAAAAGTGAGACCAGCTTTGAGTCCGAAATATACATTGGCCGCCGTGAATACGAGCGTGATGACGACGCCTATGATGAGGCCGCGGATGGTAAGTTCGGCGGGCCCATTCGCGCGGGTTGGTTGGCCGACGCTCACGACCTGATTCTCGGCATAGTTAGGCTCCATTGTAATGGTATGCGGCCGACCGACGAGAGCGAAGGATAGTGTGAAATCGGCGGCCGGGTCAAGACCATGTCGTGTGCGTTCTCTCAGCGGCGCGATGTCCTGCTCGCGCCGCCACCGAAGACTTGACGTCGGCAGGTAGAGTTAACTTTGTCTTAAACCGGGCGAATTTCTTTAGCGCGCTTGCGCTTTTCGCGCTTTTTCTCAAATCTCTTGGAGATGGCGACCGTCGATACCGTGAACCCGCCGCAGGAATATCCCGATATCGTCGGGGCGCGCCCAACCAACCCCTTGGCAGCTAATTTCAAACCGTTCATTCCTGCTTCAGTGCAATTGCCCGAGTTGACCTGGCCGCACTTAATCACGGGCACGATTCTCGGAATGGTTTTCGGCGCGTCGTCGCTCTATCTGGTGCTCAAAGTCGGGTTGACGGTAAGCGCTTCTATTCCGGTGGCCGTGATTTCCATAACCATCTTTCGTATTTTCTCGAAGTTCGGTTTTCGCGACGCGACGATTTTGCAAAACAACATCGTGCAAACCGCTGGCTCGGCTGGCGAATCGATCGCGTTTGGTCTCGGCGTGACCATGCCGGCAATCATGATCCTGGGGTTCGATCTCGAGATCGGTCGGGTGATGCTCGTGGCCGTCCTCGGCGGACTGCTCGGGATCTTGATGATGATTCCGCTGCGCCGCGCGCTGATTGTCCATGAACATGGAATCTTGAAATACCCAGAAGGCACGGCCTGCGCAGAAGTTCTTAAAGCCGCAGCTTCGAAGGAATCGCTCGAAGTGGCCGATAAGACCCATACTACTGCCAACGCCGAGATCGTGAATAAAGAAGCCGCAAGCGGTGGCAAAGTAATCTTCTCAGGAGTCGGCATCGGTTTTCTTTATCAAGCCGCGATGGGCGCGTTCAAAATGTGGAAGGATACGCCCCAGAAAATCTTTGCCGCGCCATTCAAGGGCGGCTCAATCTCCGCCACGATTGAGCCAGCACTCCTCGGAGTCGGTTACATCATCGGGCCCCGCATCGGGTCGATCATGTGTGCAGGCGGTGTGCTGGCCTATCTGGTGCTGATTCCGGCGATCAAGTTCTTCGGCGACCACGTCACTGGCATCGTTCCGCCTGGGACAATGCCGATCTCAGAGATGAGTCCGGACGACGTGCGCGGCGCCTACATTCTATACATCGGCGCGGGTGCGGTAGCAGCCGGGGGAATTATCAGCCTGTTTCGCTCGATTCCCACCATTTGGCATGGATTGAAGGGGGGTCTGGCCGACTTACTCGGACAACACGGTCCACGCGAACACGCGCCGCGCACCGATCGCGACTTGTCGATGCGCGTCGTCATTATCGGATGCCTGGCGATCATCGCAGTCATCGTGGCAGTGCCGCAATTACACCTGCGCGGCAACCCGTTAGGCGCGTTTCTGATCGTGCTGTTTGGTTTTCTGTTCGTCACGGTCTCGTCGCGTCTGACCGGTGAGATTGGTTCATCTTCCAATCCAATTTCGGGAATGACTGTTGCGACGTTGCTGCTCACCTGTTTAGCGTTCCTGATTGTCGGCTGGACTAGTCCGCCCTATTTCGTTACCGCGCTTTCAATCGGTGGCATTGTCTGCATCGCCGCATCCAACGGCGGCACCACGTCGCAGGACTTGAAAACCGGATTTCTGGTTGGATCTACACCGAAGTCTCAACAAATCGCGATTCTCTTCGGCGCCCTCGCTTCAGCACTCACACTCGGTTACGTGCTCCTGTTCTTGAACAACGCCTACACGGTTTATGTGCCGATGCCCGCCACATCGGAATTGCGTGCGCCATCCGGTGAACTTGGTCGGGCAGAAAAACTGCGAGGCCTACAAGGCTTGTCAGACGAAAATACCTATCGGGCCTGGGAAAGAGCCGACCCTGCAGGTGGTCCTGCTCAACGCTACCTGGTCAACGACAAAGGCGTTCCCATTTATTTCGTCGATCCTGGCATTAACGGCACACACAAAGTAAGACCCGATGGATCGACGGTGACGAAATTCGATGCGCCGAAGGCAACCCTAATGTCGTACATCATTAAAGGAATTCTCAGCCGTAAACTCCCGTGGGCTCTTGTGTTGCTCGGCGTGATGATAGCGATTGTGCTGGAGATGAGTGGAATCCCCTCGCTCGCATTTGCGGTCGGCGTTTATCTGCCGCTCGCATCGTCCAGCCCGATCTTTATCGGTGGGATGATCCGGTTGTTGGTCGATCGCTATTTGCGGGTCAAATTTCGTCACAAGAATTTGTCCGACATCGAATTGACTGCCGAAGGCGACAAGAGTCCGGGCGTTTTGCTCGCTTCCGGTTACATCGCAGGCGGCGCAATTACGGGGATCGTGATCGCGGCAAAAGAACTGGTGGCTCCTCTCGCTGCGATGGGCCACCGAATTGACGAGTGGCAAACTACCCACAATCCATTCTTCAATGGCCCCAATTCGGATCTTCTCGCACTGATTCCGTTTATTATTCTTTGCGTCTTACTCTACCTCGTTGGTCGCGATGTGGTTCTAAGGCCACGATCAAGGAGCGGAAGAGCTTAGTACATTTCAACAGGCGATCGCTTGGCGTCTTCGGGGCTGCGTTGCCTGGCGCGTTCTTCACCGAGAACTGCGACGCGCAGGTCCCAGATTTCGTTGTCGATCTTACGAAAGGCAGCTTCCGAGAATTTGTCTGGTGGCGCGAGCTTTTCTTTGAAGCGCGCTACGCTGGCGAGACCGCGATCGATTTGGTCGCGCGGTAATCTCGCAAGTATGCGATGTACGTTGTCGATTTCGGGAATGCGATGGCAAATCATGGCCAGATCATTTCCCGCCGCGATCGCAAGACGGATTGTTTGCTCAAGTCCGTATTCATTTAGGATTGCACCCATGTCGAGATCGTCGGTCATGATCAGACCATCGAAGGCTAGTTCTTCGCGCAGCAGTTCTGTCACGACGCGATGTGACAATGTTGCAGGCGTTCTCGTCGGTTCGAAACATGGGTACCAGCCGTGGCAAGTCATCATACTGTCCACGAGATTCGTCGGATGGCCCGGGGGTCCGTCGCTACCAATAAAGGCGCGAAACACGGCGAGCTCTTCCTGATCCAATTCCGCCCGTGTCCGCTCGATCTGGGGCAGGTCGTGATGTGCATCGACGGTCGCCGCCGAGTACCCGGGAAAATGTTTGCCGCAGCTTGTGATCCCCTGCCCTCTCATCGCTTCGTTGAATGCCCCAGCGTTTAGAACGACTTGGTCGACCACTTTTCCATAACATCGGCCACGCAGCGAGTTATCCGCCTCGTCATCGAAAGAGATATCGAGCACCGGGCAAAGATCGAGATTGAAACCGAAGAGTCGCAGTAATCTGCCGGTGATGTCGCCGTGCCGGCGAATAAGATCGACATCGTTCGCATCGCGTAGTTGCTGCGCGTTCGGCGGCTCGTTCCCGATTAAGCGTAATCGCGAGACGCGTCCGCCTTCTTGATCGATCGTGATAATTGGTTCGACCACGCTTAGGCTGCGCAAGTCATCGGTTAGTTTGCGCAATTGCGCGGCGCTCTCAATGTTGCGCGTGAAAAGAATGAAGCCGCCGGGTTGAATGCGCCGAAATAACTTCTCCGTTTCTGGATCGAGGCGCGGTGCGGGAACGCCCGTTAGAATCAATTGACCGAGCGAATCACTCTTCATACTTTCGGAAGTTAGATGTCGATGTTGCGCAGAGAAAATAAAAAACGCCATCTCTTCGCGCTTTTTATCCGTCCGCCGCCCGGCAAGGACTGGGCGCACGACATCGTGTATTTCAGCCTCCCCCGTTCCGTTGGTGAACAATATTCTAGCGTCGCCAATAGCTGTAGCCGCGTCTCTGGGACGCGCGGCGCACGCGTCGCAAGACACCTCAGCGCCGCGCTTCGCACGGCGAAGAGGCTACAGGAACATATAAGATGAGAAGGATGCAAAGCGATTTGTGAAAAAGATCGCAGTCTACGGCGGCACATTTGATCCTATTCATCACGGGCATCTGATTCTCGCTCGCGAAGCGCTCGAGACGTTTGGCTTTGAAAACGTAATTTTCGTACCAGCGGCGATCTCGCCGTTTAAAGAGTCGTCAGTTGCAAGCGCGAAAACGCGATTATTGATGTTACGGGCTGCAATCGAAGGTGAATCGAGATTTATGGTGGATGACTGCGAACTGCGTCGTCCGGCTCCTTCTTACACGATTGACACAATTGAAGAAATCCGCGCACGAGAAGGCGACGCGGAAATCTATTATCTCCTCGGCGAAGATAATGTCCCCACCCTGCGAAACTGGCACCGTTTCGATGAACTAATAAAAGCGGTTCGCTTTGTGGTCCTCGATCGTACGGGGAGGGCACCAGATCACCCTTATCCGTCCGTGCACCGCAAGATCGATATTTCTGCCACGGAAATCAGAAAGAGGGTTGCCACCGGCGAGCCGATTCGCTATTTCGTACCACAGGCGGTCGAAGAGATTATTCGCCACGAAAAACTTTACCAGGAGCAAGCGAGATAACCGCGGAAAACTTAGCCAAAACGTGCGCAGAACTCGCCTCGAACAAAAAGGCAGAAGAGATCGTCGTGCTTGATTTGCGCACGATCTCGACGTTTACGGACTTCTTCGTGATTTGCTCAGCCACGTCCGAGCCGCAGCTCAAGGCGATCGCCAATGAAATCGAAACGCGCCTGAAAGAGGATCATGCGATTCGGCCCGTGGCGATTGACGGATTTCCTGCCAGCCAATGGATTGTGCTCGATTACCTGCAAGTCGTCGTCCACGTTTTTCATCGAGACAAACGCGCCTTTTACAGCCTGGAAGACCTTTGGGGCGACGCGCCGCGGCTCGATTGGGAAATCGCAGCAGCGGCGCGTTGACGTCGATATGAAGGCGCTTGTACCGAGCGCCTGTCTTTTCACTTGGGGCGCTCGCCGCGAGGAACGCCGCCATATTATTTTGGCGATGGGGACGGCGCCGGACTTGGGCCTGCTTCAGCGGGCTTAACGCCGAGTAACTCCACATCAAAAATCAAAGTCGAATTGGGAGCGATGTCAGGACCGAGGGCATGATCACCATACGCGAGATTCGGCGGTACGAAAAATTGATATTTTGATCCTGCTTTCATCAGTTGAAGCCCTTCGGTCCATCCCTTGATTACGCCGTTGAGCGGAAAGGTCGCTGGCTGGCCGCGTTTATACGAGCTGTCGAACTCGGTGCCGTTGATAAGCGTTCCACGATAATTAACAGTCACCGTATCATTTCCTTTTGGCTGCGCGCCCGTTCCTTCCTTAATGGCCTTGTATTGCAGCCCGCTGGCCGTCGTCTTTACGCCTTCCTTCTTTTTGTTTTCCTCGAGAAACTTCGTCCCTTCCGCCGCGTTCTTCTCTCCTGCTGCCTTTTGTTTTTCCGTCATTTCTTTTTCAAATGCCGCCATCGTCTCCTTGACCTGATCGGTTGTAAGCTGAGGTTTTCCCGCAATCGCATCCTTGATACCGGCTGTGAGCGCGTCGGGGTTGACCGATATATTCTGTCTGCTGAGGTTGAACCCAATATTGAGGCCCAAGCTATAGCTGACCTTATCTTTTTGGTCTTTGAGTTGCGGCGATTTCTCTTGCCCGAACAGGGGCAAAACAAGCGAGAATGTGACAAAAATGAAGGTAAAACGTTTCATAAGATGGAATTTTCCACGCGGGTTTGCTCCAAATAGAGCGCCGCAGGAAGTGGCACGCTAATGGATAAATGTTACTCGTCAAGAAAACAGGAGCAGCCGGGATTACAGCAAAGTCGATTTTTCGCCGCGCTTCTCCTTTCTGTATGCATTCTCCTTCAGCTGCAATCAGTTGCCGCGACAACCCTCTCGCGCGCTGACACCCTTAGAATCGGAAAAAAAATCTGGCAAAACGAATGCAATGGAACTATCGCCGGCCTCACCTCGTGGAACGAAGGCGAAAATTTCGCATCGCTCGGCATTGGCCATTTTATCTGGTATCCAAAGGGACAGCGTGGTCCGTTCGAGGAAAGTTTTCCAAAGCTCGTTAGCTTTATCGCAAATCACGGAGCCAAATTGCCAAAATTCCTTTTGGGAACGGGCGAAGTTCCCTGCCCATGGAATTCCCGACTCGAATTTCTAGGCGCCCAGCAAACCCCAGAGGTGAAGCAATTGCGCCAATTTCTTGCCGGTACCGTCGATCTTCAGGCGGAATTTCTGATTGCCAGGCTTCAAGACGCGCTTCCGAAAATGCTCGCGGAAGCGGCGCCTTCGGATCGCGGGAACGTGCAGCGGCAATTCGAACGCATGGCGAGCACGCCACAAGGCTACTATGCGCTTGTCGATTATGTGAACTTCAAAGGTGAAGGAGTCTTGCACACGGAGCGTTATCAAGGTCAGGGGTGGGGCTTGCTCCAAGTCCTTGAAGGCATGCATGGATCGGATGGCGGCGCGGCGGCAGTTGATGAATTTTCCCG
>WNGL01023844.1_pt1 | contig 10334 bp, 8 predicted proteins | sample 5400591 | NCBI WGS metagenome assembly WNGL01 (sample SAMN13153377, study PRJNA577476) | soil metagenome | isolation source: 80 cm soil or saprolite under Garry oak tree replicate 1 | place: USA:California | collected 2016-06-15 | reverse complement strand
CAAGGGAAATTAAACTCAAACGACGGAACATAATCTCTCCCCTTTCACCGTTCGAACTGACAGAGAAATCTTAGGGACTGACCGAGGGTTGGTCTGTGTCTGAGGCAGCCTCTCCCTCCACGCCATCTGTTGATTCAGATTTGCTTTTTCGCTTACGTGTTGGCTTGGGCGGTGCCGGAGGAGGCTCGTGGCTTGGATCGTAGAACAAAAAGCGGCTGCACGAGTCACAAATCATGATCTGGGAGTTGCTGCGGATCTCATCGTACTTCTGCGGACGCAGCATGACGTTGCACGCTGAACACTTCTGGGCGATGGCTTCGGCCAGCGCCGTCTTGCGCGCCGGCAGGATGCGGTCATAATGCTCCAACGGTTGCGCCGGTATCCCGGCGCGCAGCTCGCCCCGTTTTGCCTGCCACTCCATCAGCGCCTTTTCGTCTTCTTCGCTGCGGGCGCGGACTTCCGCTTTTTCTTTTTCAATCAGCCCGCCCTGCGTCTTGAATTCCGCTTCGGCCGATTTCAGGTTCTTTTCGTGAGATTCCGCCTCGACCATGGTGACCAGGATTTTTTCTTCGTAGTCGCGAACCTGTTTCTCGGCAAATTCAATTTCGTGCAGAAACGCCTTGTATTGTTCGTTGGTCTTTACGTCCAGCGATTGCTCGCGGTACTTGGAGATCTTCTGCTGCAGCGACTGGATCTCCGATTCGAAGCCGCGTTTGGCCGCGTCGTTCTGCTTGATTTTGCTTTTTTCCTGTTCGATCTGGCTTTTGGCGCTGGCCAGCTTGGCTTCTACATTAGCTACGCGGCGCGGCAGGGTGGCAATCTCGTCGGTAAGGCGCTGGATTTCCCGATCAACCTCTTGCAGCGACTTCAGTCTTTCCAGATCAGGATGCATACGGTCCACAGGGGGCGGGTCTTTCCTATTTTAGCACCATAAAACAGTGCTGCTCGATCATTCTAGAAAACTAAATCGTTTATACGTTTGTCTGTCCCTCACAGTGAGACGGCCCGCACCATCAATGGTGCAAGCTGCGGCTTAGCTCTCCGCCCCCTATTCTTATGACTAATAAGAATTGGCAAAACGTCAAAGATCGTGCCCATTTGTGAAATCCTCGACATGAAATGACCTTTTGCTTGTAGCTTGTGCCTTAGACTTGTAGCTGTACTAGGTTCTTTCACCTATTGAGGCAGAGCTGGTTGGAATTTAGCATCGTCGCCAATGTCTTTCCAACTTTTTCAACTTGTCTCGGGCTTGGCCCTGGGGTTGGGAATCGCGCTCTTTCATCGCCCGATTGCAGATTTCATGTTGCAACAGGAGCGCGCTCTGGCAGCGATATTTTACGCCAAGGGATTGCCACGCCCACCGCTGCCGACAGAGAGTCAGTCACGCAACATGTACTTCGCGCTCGGGATTCTTCTCGCCTTGATTGAAGCTGGACGCCTCTGGCTTATGACCCGATAAAACAGTACTCAGTTGTCAGTACTCGGTACTCAGTTGAGCCGTTCACATAGTTATCTTTCCAGCGTGCAGCAAGCAAGCTCCTGGCGTAAAATGGCGCTCCTATGTGTAAAGCCATTTACCTCCCCTTTCTTATTGTCTTGGCGTTGATCTCTGCCGCAGTTGCCCAGAAGCCGCCTGCATCGGAACCGGTGTTGCCTTACTCTCCCAGCCTGGATGTCAAGTCTATGGATAAATCGGCGGACCCCTGTGTGGATTTTTACCAGTATTCCTGCGGAGGCTGGAAGAAGGGCAACCCTATTCCTCCCGATCAGGTGGGGTGGAGCGTCTACGGCAAACTCTATCAGGACAACCTGAACTTTCTGCGCGGCATTCTGGAGCAGGCGGCGGTGAGCAAAGCGCCGGCAGGCAGCCTCGATCAGAAAATAGGCGGCTTCTATGCCGCGTGTATGGATGAAGCCGCGGTCGAGAAGCGCGTTCTGGCTGCTATTCAGCCTGACCTTGATGCCATCGCCCAGCTTAAGTCCGCTCATGATCTTGCCCCGCTCGTCGCCCGGCTTCAGGAGCAGTTGGGCGGAGGGGTGCTATTCTCCAGCGGCTCGCGGCAAGACCCCGATGATTCCGAAAAGCAGATTGCCGGTCTCAACCAGGGCGGACTCGGCCTGCCTGACCGCGATTACTACACCAAAGATGACGTCAAGTCGAAAGAGACCCGAGCCCGTTATCTCGAGCACGTGCAAAAAATCTTCGAACTGCTGGGTGACAGCCCCGAGGCGGCAAAGAAGAACGCCGAGACGGTCATGCGCATGGAAACCTCGCTTGCCAGCGCGTCACTCACCCGCGTCGAGCGGCGCGATCCATATAAGCAGAAGAACAAGATCAAACCCGCCGAACTCGAGCAGTTGGCGCCCAATTTCAACTGGCAGTCATATTTCCACGAGTTGAAACTACCGCCGTTCCAGATCATTAATGTCGTTCCCTCGACGTTCTTCAAAGAGATCAACAGCAGGCTCGCAGCCGAGCCCCTGGAAAACTGGAAGAGCTACCTGCGCTTTCATCTGGCAAACGGGAGTGCGCCTTATCTCTCTTCCGCTTTCGTCCAGGAGAACTTCGACTTCTACTCCAAATATCTGCGCGGCGCCAAGGAGCTGCAACCGCGCTGGCGGCGCTGCGTACAGTTCACCGATCGCGATCTGGGAGAGGCCCTGGGACAGGCATACGTCGCCAAAGTTTTTTCTCCCGAACTGAAAGCCAGCACGCGCGACATGGTGAAGCGCATCGAAGACGCGATGGAGCAGCGCATCCGTGGCCTCGACTGGATGAGCGCTGAAACCAAGCAGCAGGCGCTGGCCAAACTGCACAGCATCCGTAACAAGGTCGGATATCCCGATAAATGGCGCGACTATAGTTCAGTGAAGATTGCCCGCAATGATCTTCTTGGCAACGTGCAGCGCGCGAATACCTTTGAGCAGCGGCGCGAACTGAGCAAAGTCGGACAGCCGGTGGACCACGGCGAGTGGGGCATGACGCCGCCGACGGTCAACGCTTATTACAGCGCCCAGATGAACGACATCAACTTTCCCGCGGGCGTGCTGCAGCCCCCGCTCTACGATGCCAAGATTGACGCCGCGCCGAATTACGGCAACACCGGTGGCACGATCGGCCATGAGTTGACTCATGGCTTTGACGATGAAGGCAGCAAGTTTGACGCCAAGGGCAATTTGAGCGAGTGGTGGACGAAGGATGACCGCCAGAAATTCGAGGAGCGCACCAAGTGCGTTGCCGACCAGTACGCGCAATATGTGGTTGTGGATGAGATCCACATCAACAGCAAGCTGACTCTGGGTGAAGACGTAGCCGACCTCGGTGGTGAACTGCTGGCTTACATGGCCTGGAAAGACGCAACTAAAGAGAAGAGCTTACAGCCAGTGGAAGGCCTGACTCCGGAGCAGCGCTTCTTTGTGGGCTTCGCGCAGTGGGCCTGTGCCAATGAGCGTCCGGAAGATATGCGGCTAAGAGCTCTGACCGATCCACACTCGCCGCCCGATTACCGCGTCAACGGCGTGGTGGTCAACATGCCGCAGTTCTCTCAGGCGTTCTCGTGCAAACAAGACCAGCCAATGACAAAGGCTCCGGAAAAAGTGTGCAAGGTCTGGTAAAGTAGCTTTGCCCGCCGGAAAATAACGGCTGGACGCATTCTTCCGGCATTCCGCTAGGCTATGTCTTGTATTTACACGTCGTTGAAGCGACCGCTGGCGCTTGCCTTTCTATTTCTCTTTATCGTCGGATCTCTCCTTGCACAAACGTCCCGACCGGAAAATGGGTCCAGTGTTGTTTTGGCTGCGGGACTCAAGCCCGGTATGGTGCTCGAACATGTTGACAAGAATTCACCTATAGAAAAAGCCGGATTCCAACCTGGGGACATTCTGTTGCACTGGGCACGTGGCGACCTGAGCGGTGATTTTGACTCGCCCTTTGACTTCTACAACCTTGAAGCAGAGCAAGCGCCACGAGGACCGGTAACGATTGAAGGATTTCGAGGTATAACGAAACGGGTTTGGGTCGTCGAGCAGGGTGATTGGGGCGCTGCCGGACGTCCGAATCTGGCTGAGCCGTTTCTGTCGAGTTATCTTGAGGCAGAGGCAATGGCCAAAGCCGGCCGGGTGGCTGAGGCTGTCGAGCGCTATCGAGCAGACGCCATCAAAGCCCGGCAAGTACCCTGCAAATGGCTTAGCTCCTGGTTCCTGTTTCACGCCGGCAAAGTTCTCCAGAAGGAGCAAGAATTAGATGAAACCGATCGCGCATATCAAGATGCTGTTCGAGAGGCCGAGGCACGAGACGCGGGGTCTGCAGTTCGGGCCTGGTTGTTCACGGCTTGGGCATGGGCCTACGGGTACCAGGGTGATTGGGCCGGTGGGGAAAAATATCACAAGCAAGCTTTAGCAGAGTGGCGCAAACTGGGCGATGACAGCATGAACGTCGCCCATAGCCTGCAATATCTTGGCATGACGGCCCGTCATCAAGGTAATTTGCCAGCGGCAGAAGAGTACTATCGTCAGGCATTGGCGATTCAAGAGAAGCTGGCGCCGGGCAGTCTCGCAGTTGCAGCCAATCTGAACAACTTGGGAACCACCTTTCATGAACGTGGTGATTTCGTCGGGGCAGAACGATACTATCGTCAAGCACTAGCCATCGAGGAGAAATTGTCTCCCGGTAGTTGGAACTTTGCGCATGATGTCAGGAACCTGGGTTCACTTTCCGAGGATCGCGGCGACTTGGCCATGGCTAAGAGATATTATCAGCGAGCCTTAGAAGCTTTCCAGGATCTCGATCACAACGGCGCAAGTACAGCTGGAGTGTTGACCAAGCTAGGGGGGATCTCCCTATCGCAGGGCGATCTGACAAAGGCAGAAACCTACCTGGAACAATCGGTCTCCATCAACAAAGATGTGGCCCTGCGTCGCCTTTACATGGGTTCTGCATTAACAGGCCTGGGGGATGTGGCTCGGATAAGAAAAGAGTTTGACAAGGCTGAGGGCTATTACCAGCAAGCCTTCACTGCCCTGGAACAAAAACATCCTCCCGAAATCAATAATGTTGCGACACTCCTCAACAGGTTGGGTGGCCTCGAACTGGAACGCAATAACCTAATGCGGGCCTCGAAATACTATGATCAGGCGAAGGAACTATGGGGAAAGCTGGCACCCGGCAGCGCAGGCCACGCAGAATCTTTAGCAGGCTTAGCCCAAACCATGCTTCGTCGGCAGCGGTCAGAAGCCGCTGCCCAGCTCTATGAGCAGGCGCTGAATGCCTTAGAGAATCAGACTGTTCACCTCGGCGGCTCCGACGAAATTCGCTCTGGTTTTCGCGCGCAATACAGCAACTACTACAAAGACTATATTGATCTGCTCGTGACGCAGAAAAAATCAGACCATGCCTTTGACGTGTTAGAACGCCTTCGCGCCCGCAGCTTGCTGGAAGATCTGGCCCCTGCTCGCATGGATATTCGCAAAGGCGTTGATCCAGCGCTTGGAGAACGAGAACGTTTATTACGCGAGTCGGTCAACGCAGAGTCCAGCCGTCGTGCGCAACTCTTGAATGGCAAACACAGCGAAGGTCAAGTATCGGCGTTGGATAAAGAAATCAATGATCTTCTAACGCAGCATAAAGAAGTGGAAAGTGAAATCCGGGCGAGCAGCCCCGCCTATGCAGCCTTGACCCAACCGCAGCCGCTGAGTACCAAAGACGTTCAGCAGCAATTATTGGATGCTGATACTCTGCTGCTGGAATACTCATTAGGGCAGGAACGCAGCTATGTTTTTGCAGTGACTTCGACTTCGCTTGCAGTTTACGAGCTGCCCAAACGCGCCGAAATCGAAACTGCTGCCCGCGATGTGTATGCTCTGCTGACAGCTTCAAAAAGCAAGCTCCACGGTGAAAGCAACCTGCAGAGGAAGAGGCGGCTCAGCAAGGCTGAAACTGAATATGAGGAGGCGGCTGCCGGTTTGAGCCATATGGTGCTAGGACCTGTGGCCTACGAGCTGAAAGGCAAACGTTTGCTGATTGTCAGTGACGGTGCGCTGCAATACATTCCGTTTGCGCTCCTACCTGTACCCAAAAGATCTGCTTCCCATCCCACGATTCCTCTTGTTGCCGAACATGAAATCGTCAATCTGCCGTCCGCCTCGGTGTTGGCGGTGCTGCGACAGGAAGAGCTGCGGCGCAAGCCATCCACCAATGCGATCGCAATACTCGCCGATCCGGTCTTTGCCGACCGAGACGACCGTGTGCAACGTGCCTCTGCTAACGGTAAGGACGCAGGCATTCCGGCCAACGCACAACATCCAAATAGTTCTTGGGACTTAAGCGACACATCCGACGAAACCGATCTGGATCGCTCTGCTAAAGAAACAGGCATCTCGAATGATGGCATGTTTCCGCGCTTGCCGTTCACTCGCCGCGAAGCTGAGGCAATCTATTCTGTTGCTGGAAAGAGCAGCGCTCTGGAAGCCCTCGACTTCGACGCCAGCAAGGCCACTGCTCTCAGTCCGAAGCTTAAAGACTATCGCATCATTCACTTCGCCACCCACGGACTGCTGAACAACGACCATCCCGAACTAAGCGGATTGGTTTTTTCTCTCGTCGACAAGCAGGGCCACGCAGAAGGGCTCATGGGATTGACGCGCGGCTTCATGTACGCCGGTGCACCGCGCGTGGTGGCGAGCTTATGGAAAGTCGACGATGAAGCTACAGCCGCTTTGATGAAAAAATTCTATGAGGGTATGCTGCGCGACCACCAGACGCCTGCGCAGGCCTTGCGCTTGGCCCAGCAATGGATGCGCACACAAAAAGCCTGGCAATCACCCTATTACTGGGCCGATTTCGTTCTGCAAGGCGAGTGGCGTTAAACATCTGGCATCTATCTTCGGAAACAGGACCAGCCCATGACGAAGGCACCGGAAAAGGTGTACAAGGTGTGGTAGCAAGACAGTACTCAGTTGTCGGTACTCAGTACTCAGTTTTCAAATCAGGCGACTGGAAATACACCTACTCGCTATCGGTCTGGCATAACTTATTCGACCGCGATCGCGGGAAACTCCAGATCGATCCCCAGCGGATCGGTGAAGCGGTTGGTCAGGTTAATCACGCCGACCAGCAGATCGAGTTCAACGATTTCGCCGTCGTTGAAGTACTTTTTGAGCGCGGCGATGTCGCCGTCGTTGATAGCGTGCGGCGTCCGGGTGAGCTTTTCAGCGAAGGCCAGCGCGGCTTTTTCTTTCTCTGTAAATGACGACGCCGTTGGATTCTTCAGCGCCTGCCAATCTTCTGGCGTGAAGCCGGCCCGCTTCGACGAAGCGAGATGGTGCTGCAGTCAATAGTGGCACTGGTTGACCATGGAGACGCGAAGATACACCAGCTCGTAGAGCCGGCGGCCGGCGCTACTGTTGGAATCAAGCTGGCGGCCCACGCTGGCATAAAAAGCGAGGAAGCTCTTGAGGATATCGGGGCGGTGAGCAATGGCTTTTTGTATATTGCCCGGCTTGCCTTTGAGGGCGGTATCGTAAATCTCTTTTACTTCGGGCGGCGCTTGCGCTGGTTCAACGTAGCTGATGCGTGCCATGATGCCTCCGTGCCTGTCGAAAGATTCGGTGCCGATATAATAAAACGTCTCTACACCGTGACGGCGTGTTTATGAAAATTAATTGGGGCTTGAGTGTTTAAAAGCTATCTTATGCTGAAGATTCGACCTGCAACCCGCAAAGATGCTGCTTTGATTGTGGAGCTGATCCGCGCCCTGGCCGAGTACGAGCGGGAACCCAAGGCTGCCGTGGTCAGCAAGCGAGATGTTCTGCGCGATGGCTTTGGCCGCAATCCGAGGTTTCACTGTGTCATCGCCGAGTGGGATAAAAAGCCGGTGGGCTTTGCCCTGTGGTTTTATAACTATTCGACCTGGCAGGGGCGCACGGGAGTGTATCTGGAAGACCTGTTCGTCTATCCTGAATTTCGCGGAAAGGGAATCGGCAAGGCTTTACTGGTCCACCTGGCTAAGATTGCAGTGAAGCAGAAGTGCGGACGTTATGTATGGCAGGTGCTCGACTGGAATACCCCCTCCATCAAGTTCTACGAATCGCTCGGTGCCACCATCATGAAAGAGTGGCTCACCATGCGAGTGCAGGGCGAAGCCCTGAAGAAGCTGGCTGACTTTGACTTGGCGTGAGGCCGGCGATGATACAGTTCGAGCAACTTCATCACTACCCCTATAGCAATTCTAGAATTGGTGTATCCGCGCAACACCGGGGCTGAAAGCCCATTTGTCTGGCATCTTAACGCAGCCCGGGGCAGGCTGAAGGCCTGCTCTTCCACGGTAGTGGATACAGTAATTGTGGAATCGCCATAAAACATTGGGGTTCCTTTGACTCGCAAGAGTAAAATGGAGGCCGTTTCGGAGGGACTATGCCCGACGTGTGTACTAGTTGTGGAGCGCAGCTCGCAGGCGCGTTTTGCATGAAATGCGGACAGCGGGCGCAGGCACCGAACGCTCCCGCTCAGAGCCAACCGGCTTCTATACAGACTCAACCTGCCGCGCAAACGCAGCCGGCTCCAGTTAAGGCCCAACCCGTTCCGCCAGTGAAACCTGCGGCTCCGGCCCCGAAGCGCTCAGGTTGGGGCAAGGGACTAATGGTAACCGGCTTCATTCTGCTGCTGCTGTTCGGCATGGCCATCGCCGGAACACTTTATGGCGTGCACTGGATTAAATCCAAGGTCTCAAGTTACACCGGCGGCCTGGTGGGCGGCTCTTCGGGACAGGTCAAGGTGGAGCAAGGCAACTCATGCGCGCTGCTATCACGGGAGGAGCTGCAGCAGGTGCTGGGAGTGGCGGTGGAAAAAAATGCGGAGATCATGGAGCAATCCGATCCCGGGTGCGCCTACTACACCAATTCTGAGGCTTTTGCTCAATTGCAGAAGATGGCCATCGAACAGGCGCGCCGAGATTCGGAGGAGGCATCTAAGCGTCCCCAGCCTAAAACTGATAATCCGCTGGCGCTGCTGAAAGATGCGAACCAGATGGAGGGCATTGTTAAAGGCCTGACCATGACGCAACCCGATAAAGACGGCCGCGTATTTTCCTTTACCGTGCAGCGGGATTTTGGCAGCGGCAACTGGCCTGCGTTTCGCACTACCATGTCTGCCATCCCCGGGTTTGAAGATGTGCCTGGCGTCGGCGACCACGCGATGATGGGTTCCTTCGGCCACGCCTTTTACGTGCTCAAGGGAAACGAGATGGTCCATCTCGAGCTCACCTATGTGCCTGAGGCGAAGATGCGCGGCGCGCAGATCGGAAGCAGGATCGCGGCGCATCTTTAATTCAAGGGCTGCGCGGTAGTACTGCTCCGCCCTCGCGAAATGTTCCCGCTGCACCGCGCTCACCTTTCGCTCACCCGTTATCCAAGGGCTGCGCGGTAGCACTGCTCCGCCCTCGCGAAATGTTCGCGCAGATCGGCGCTCACCCTTCGCTCACCCGTTGATCTCCCAGGGCTGCGCAGCTAACGGCAGGCTGCAGCTTCGTCCTCACCTTTACTCTTGAGAACGACAATTCCAGGAGTCACTATCAGGTTCAAGATTCACTGAACGGCAAGCCTCTGCGCCAATAAGAATAAAATAGAAAAATGCGCATCAGGATCATTGGCGCCGGGCTCGCCGGCTGTGAGGCAGCACTGCAGTGTGCTCGCTTTGGAGCGGCGGTGTATCTCTACGAGATGCGTCCGGTGAAGACCACGCCCGCGCACCAGACCGCGGACTTCGGCGAGCTGGTCTGCTCCAACTCGCTGAAATCGGAGAGCGAAAACAGCGCTCCCTGGCTGCTCAAACAGGAGATGCGCCGCGCCGGCTCGCGTCTGTTGCAATGCGCCGATGCCGCTGCTGTTCCCGCCGGCCACGCACTGGCGGTTGACCGCAGTGCTTTTTCCCGTGGCATCGCGGCGGCCATCGCCCGCGAGCCGTTGATCACGGTGCATCGCGAAGAGGTCACGAAGATTGAGGAAGAAGACGGGCTAACGATTGTCGCCAGCGGTCCTCTGACGTCTGCTGCCCTCTCCCAGGAAATTGCCCGCCTGACGGGCAGCGATCATCTTTCTTTTTACGATTCCATCAGTCCTATCGTCGAGGCAGACTCGATTGATCACTCTCGTGTCTATCGCGCGGCGCGCTATGACAAGGGCGAGGCCGACTACATCAATTGTCCGTTTACGAGAGAAGAGTACGACGTCTTCTATGATGCGCTAATGGCCTCGCAATCGGTCGAAGGCAAAGACTGGGAGAGGCTGAACTACTTCGAAAGCTGCCTGCCCATTGAAGAGATTGCGCGCCGCGGACGCGA
>WNGL01018676.1_pt1 | contig 10335 bp, 6 predicted proteins | sample 5400591 | NCBI WGS metagenome assembly WNGL01 (sample SAMN13153377, study PRJNA577476) | soil metagenome | isolation source: 80 cm soil or saprolite under Garry oak tree replicate 1 | place: USA:California | collected 2016-06-15 | reverse complement strand
GCTGCGGCCCGCAGGCCCGCTGGCGGTGTTGCTCGCTCCTTACATACCGCACCGGGTATGCTCGTCGCTCGCGCCTTGCCAGCGGGCCTGGGGGCCAGCAGCAAAATGTACACCTTATTTCCTGACGGGCCCTAAGTGCCTTTGTTCGCAATTGTGCTAACGTATTTTCTTGCAGAACTTGCTAATGGGACACGGATTTTCACGGATTCGACGGATTGACACGGAATCGACCTCTCCGTGAAGATCCGTTACATCCGTGCAAATCCGTGTCCTATGAAGGTGGCCCCGCAAGAATACGTATACCGTATTTATGACCACCATTAAGCTATCGCGAGAGTTTGCGGTACAGGTCGAGATAAGAGCGCGCGGAACGATCCCAGGAAAAATCGGCCGACATCGCGTTCCTCATCAAAGCAGTCCATTTCTCCTTGACGGGATAGAAGCTCAAGGCTCGATCGACGGCCGCCAGCAGCGCTCGTCCTTCGTAGGGTACAAACAAGAACCCAGTCCCGCTTCCTGTGGCGGGATCGAACTCTTCGATCGAATCCTTGAGGCCGCCCGTCGCTCTTACAATCGGGATCGTGCCGTATTTCAAGCTGTAAAACTGGTTCAGTCCGGAAGGTTCATATCGGGAGGGCATCACAAAAAGATCGGCTCCCGCTTCGATCTTGTGCGCCAGGGCCTCGTCGAAAGCGATTCGAACCGCGACCTTGCCGGGGTGGCGCTGCGGCAGCGCGCGGAAATGATCTTCGTACCTCCTCTCTCCCGTTCCGAGCAGGACAAACTGCAGGTTCCTTCCGAGCAGCGGGTCCAGCACGTCTCTCAGGATGTCCAGACCCTTCTGGTTCGCCAATCGCGAGACGACGGCCAGAATCGGGACATCCGCTGCCTCGGAGAGCCCCAAATGCCGTTGAAGATCCGCCTTGCAAACCTGCTTGTTGAAGATTGTAGTTGTGGGCGATGAACCGGTCGGTCGCCGGATCCCACACGTCATAGTCCGCGCCGTTGAGTATTCCGACCAAACGCTCCGCGCGCTCCTGGAAGACGCCCTCCAACCCGAAGCCGTGCTCACGGGTTTTGATCTCTTCGGCATAGGTGCCGCTCACCGTCGTTATGGCGTCCGAAAAGACCACGCCCGCCTTGAGGAAGTTTATCTTTCCATACGACTCCACATGACGAGGCGTGAAGAACCTGCGGTCCAGGTTCAGAAGATGCCAGTCCTCAGCCCGGAAGAGACCCTGATAACCCAGGTTGTGAACCGTCAGGACCGTGCGCGTGCCCGACAAGGCCGGATAGCGCTGCGGTTGGGCTCTGAGGAAAGCCACAGCGAGAGCCGATTGCCAGTCGTGGCAGTGAAGAATGTCCGGAGGATCCATGCTATGCAGGGCCTCGAGCGGGATCTCCCGGCCCGTCTTGGTGCGCAGGACCGTCACGTCTTCTTTTCGGCTGGAGACGGGAACGGCCACGCGGATGCCGGTTTCCTCCAGTATGAAACTGTCTTTAAGGGCCGAGCGATAGCCGGGAAGTATCAGGGACACGCGCGCCCCGAGACGTTCCAGCGCCACGGCCAGCGAGCCGACCATGTCGGCCAATCCGCCCGTCTTGGCGAACGGTATGATCTCCGGCGAAACCATGACTACATGCAGGGGCCGGGCTAAGGCGGCAGCGTCCTCTGCCGGCGAGGCGCCTGCTTTTTCAACGACCGCCTCTTCAACGGCCGGTCTCTCCGTGAAGTCCTTCGCCGTGTCCAGCCGGGCGAAAATGTTGTCCTGGCTTTCGAGCGCGGATAACCAGTCCTGGTCTATCTGCATTTCTTCGATCTGGCGCGCGAGCTTGTGCAGGCGTAGAAGGTGCGCTTTCGTCCTCCGCTTTGCATAATCGACCATTGTGCCCGAATTCATTATGAAAGCCCAATCGCTCGCCTGGGCCAGGAGCAATTCCCTCGCGGCCTGGTTGAGAGCCCTCCGGGCCGGTCCTCCGGCCTGAGCGTGTCCTGCACCGGCCTTTTCCAGCGACAGAGCGGCGCGGTGCAGATGCGGGTAGATCCAGTCGTTGCGGTCGTTGAGCCATACTTCGTTGTAACCTTTGTGTCCCCAGCTGGAGGGGCAAGGCTCGGCTATTTGGTGCCCGGTGTATTCTTCAAGGTATTCCGAAAATGTGATCAGCCGGACCGCTTGTTCTCCGTCAGTGACCGCGCGAATCAGATACTCCAGCCAGCGAGGTCCTTCGTACCACCAGTGGCCAAACAGTTCCGCGTCATACGGAGCGGCCACGATCGGTTTGCGGTCCATCCGGGCCGCCAGGTGTTCCACCTGCCCGCGCCGGCTGGACAGAAAATGACGGGCGTGAAGTCCCGCTTTGGCATCGGCGCGCTCCGGGTCGTAGGCCTCCTTCACCTCCGTCTTTCCGGTTACCCGGTGGTATTTGATCCCGGTGTCGATCCGGATGCCATCGCGGTGAACGTAGGGCTTGATGTAGTCAAGATCGAGGTCATGAGCAATATCACGGTAAAAGTCGCGGTAGTCGAAGTCCCCGGGGTACCCTTCCGTGGCGCTCCATACCTGCCTGGAGGAGTTGGGATCGCGTCCAAAGAAAACGATGCCTGAGGGAGAAGCGACAGGCGCATAGACACCCGTCTCAAGGATGGTGAAACGAATGCCGTATTCCCTCAGTAATTCGTCCAGGCCGGTAAAATACCCGCATTCGGGAAGCCAGAATCCCCTCGGCTTGCACCCAAAGACTTGCTCGTAGCTCTCGATGCCCAGGCGAATTTGGGTTCTGACGGCCGGCGCACTCACCGAGAGCAAAGGGAGATACCCATGAGTGGCCGCGCTGGCCAGGATCTCGATTCTCCCCCGCTCTTGAAGCCTGCGGAATGCCTGAACCAGATCGCGCTTATACCGGTTTGTATAGGTCTGGCGCAGGTGAAGAAAATGATCGTGATACATTCGGGCCAGAGCCTGAAACTCCGGCTGCGAGCGGGTGCGTGAGACTTCCTTCTCTGCGAGCTCGATCAGCAGCTCCAGCCTGCCCAGATAGCGCGACTGCAGGAACGGATCCAGCAACATGGACGCAAGCGTGGGGGTGACCGTAAAAGTCAGACGGAAATCCAGCCCTTCGTCGGCGAGTTTTTCCAGGGTAAGGAGCAACGGGATATACGTCTCGGTGATGGCCTCGTACAGCCATCGCTCCTCCAGTGAGTCCTGATACTCGGGATGCCGCACAAAAGGCAGGTGTGCGTGCAAAGCTATGGCAAGGTATCCCTGTTCCATCCCTGTCCTGCGGTTCAGACCGTAGCGCTATCTTCTCGAAAGTTTTTGTCGGGTCCGTCTACCCATGGCCGAAGGCCCGGCAGTGAATAGCCCCGCCCGTGACGGAGGTTGCCATTTGAAATCTCAAATTTCAAATTCGAAATTTTCCCGGGTCATTTGCCGGAAGAGATCCCGAAATCGAGCATCCGTTCGTTGTTCGCGGTGATATCCGCCTCCAGCTCTTTCTCGTCAACCCAGGAAGCGGAACGCGCCTGCTCAAGCGATTGCGGGATCTGCGACGGCTGAAGCGGCTGTCGAGCGGGCCCTGCCTCAATCGCCTTTGCTTCAGCGTGCTCTATGAATTCAGTATCCCCTCCTGGCACAAGGCTCGCTTCTGCCTTTGCCGGCGATTCGGGAGTAAGCGGCGGGGTCGAGATCGATAGTTTCGGAGAAGTATCGGCCTTCGCCTGCAATTCGGGATCGGGCGCCGGGAGAGTCTCGGCCCGTGCATGCTCCCCTTCCACTTTCAAATAGCGTTCTTCCACCTTATCGGAAGGGAAGGCGCGCGGCGTCTGGACTACGTTGGAGCGCGCTAGCGGATAAAAGCGGCCGTCTTCGGTCTTAAGACCCAGATCCGCGTAGTACGACCTTGCCGGACTCCAGAGGTGCACATACCAGTTCCCGGCTTCCAACTGTATGTCGACATCGAACGAAGCGCGACCGCCTTCACGGGACACCCGATCCGTAATGTCGCAAAAGCGCAAAGCGGCCTGGATCCGCCGGTCATCCATTTGGCCCCTGGCCCTCTCGAGATCGCCGCCGTCTACATACCAGTATGCGTGAATGAGGTAGGGGTTGACAGGCAGCAATATCACGGTGGACTCTTCCCAGGGTGCAGACAGGTCGCCAGTCTCCATGACAAGAGGATACGAAATGCGTGAAGGTTCCGCCCTTTCGGCGCGCGACTCTGTTGCTTTCGATACCTCCCCGTCCCTTCTGCCAAAGAATCTGAATTCAGCAGGGAGATCCACGCGGCTCCGCAGCAATCCCAGCCCGATGCGGCCTAACACGTCCACGAGTCTCACCAGGGGTCTGTAAAACATCGCAAATACCAGTCCGAGCGCAGAGGCAATACTCATCGGGTCTCCGGGACCTCTCGCCTCTTAGTCCGTACTCCCTGCGTTTACCTTCCGGGTTGAAAGGTCTTCGAGCATTCAAGCGCTCCATAGACGTCATGATAGTGTCATTCGCCACAGCGACACTGAGACACGGAGAAAAACTGGCCACGAATTTCACGAATTACACGAAAACAAGCGGGCGGTTCGCACAGCTTTGCGTCACATTACTCTCGTCAACGATATACACCCGTCTGAGATCGAAGAAAATTCGTGGCAAATTGTTTCCGGCGCCACTTCTATTCAGAGTCGGGCCCCAATTATCAATTGAGGCGGTGGACCGTCAGCAGCGTGTAGTCATCGGTCGGGCTGGCGTTGCCCAGGAACTTGCCAAGAATTGCGTCCAGGGAGTTTAGAAACTCCTCGTTTTCCAGTTGAGCGTTCTCTCTGAGCAGCGCTGGAAGCATGGCGCCGAACACCGACAGGTCGTCGGGCGACGCCTCGGAGATCCCGTCTGTAAAGGCAAAGAGCCGGTCTCCGGAGGATATTTGAATCTCCTGATCGACGTAGCCGCCTTCTCCGAATACTCCAAGACAGAAGCCCGTGGACTCCAACTTTTTGACGTCCCGGTTGGATCTTTTGTACAGGAGCGGAGGTACGTGCCCCGCAAGGGCATAAACAAGCAGGCCCGTTTCGCAGTTCAGGACGCCCGAAAAGGCTGTCAGGTACTTGCCTCGATCCGCGCAGAACTGGAAGGCATGGTTCAGCAGCGACAGAATCTTCGAGGGGCGTGTCTCCGCAGAGAGCGCGTCCTCGAGAGCGATCTTGAGCATGGCAGCCAGAAGGGCCGCCGATACGCCGTGGCCCACAGCATCCGCCAGAAAGATGCTGGCCAGATTCCCGCCAAGCGGGCGCAGATCGTAAAAATCTCCGCCAATGTTAGCCACGGGCCTGTAGCGGGTGAGGATCTGAAAAGGGCCCTGGTCCATGCGCGCAGGGGAAAGCATGCTCGTCTGAAGTCGCGCCGCCATTTCCAGTTCCTGCATCATCTTTCGATTCAAGAGCGCTTGCTGGCGCAGGCTGGCCTGCAGCGCCTGAATGGCTTCATTCAATTGGCGGTTTTTGAGGAGCAGCTCTTCCTGCAATTTTTGCACGCGCTCGGCCGCGTGCACCCTGGCCACGAGCTCTCGCAGCTCAAAAGGCTTGGGCAGATAATCATCGGCTCCCGCCTCCAGGCCGCGCTCTACTTCAGCCAATTCGGCCCGGGCCGTCAGCATGATCACATAAGTATGCGGCACGTTCTCCATTGCGCGCAGGCGGCTCAAGACACCGTAACCGTCCAGGACGGGCATGTTGACGTCAAGAATCATGATATCGGGACGGACCTGCTCCACGAGACGGAGCCCTTCCAGCCCGTCCGGCGCCGGTAAGACCTCGTAGCCCAAAGACGAAAGCTTCTCAACAAGAAGGTCGCGAATGGAACGTTCGTCGTCAACGATCAGAATGCGCATGGCCTCTCGCTTTCGGGGAAAAGAGTGGATGCACAGTATAGCCTGGATTCCGGCCTGGTACATAGCCCCATTGTGCATTCTCCAACGGTCTCGGCAAAGTCAGCGATTTCTTGAAAATGACAAATGACCGATAACCGATGACAGATGACAAGTCCACGGGCAATCCGGGCCGCTCTATTTGTCATTTGTCATTTTGAGTCCGAGGGCGGGCCTGGAAGCCTTGGAGCTCCGCGCTCTGAGCGTGAAGTGGTCCATGTTATCTTTCCAACGACTTTGCCGTTGCTCGTCCCCCAGGGTAACCGGATTCAGGCTACGCGATGTTCCTCAGACTGACCGAAAAATTCTTGCACCAGCAGCGTCCATAATCAACCATGTTGGCTCCGTAGGGTGCAATTAGTGGGAGTCGCCTCAGGTGTCCGCCTTGGTCAACTGCAGAGGAACAATCACGGCTCTTTTGGAGTGCGGCGGCTTGTCGCCGCTATGGCCCGGGCGTCAGAACGAAAGCGGCGACAAGCCGCCGCACTCCATATCGGTACTCGTTATTTGTCCGTCTTTTGCGCCTATCCCGCGGCAGAAACTGACCCCCACGTCTAATTACCCCCGCCGTGTTATGATGCCTTGCGTCTTTGAAAAATATAGATAATTCTTGGAGGTCGGTAAGAGTCGCGATTCTTAGCGTCTTCGCGTCTACGTGGTGAATTGGGTCGCTATAGATTGACGATTTACGACTAATCCGGGATAAGACCGCTTCAATCGTCAATTCGAATGGCCGGGCTTTCGTCTCCGTCCATACAGGAATTCATTGGAATGACTGCCAAGAACGTCATGGAACTTTTTCGCCTGGACGGCCGGCGCGCAGTGGTGACCGGCGCTGCCAGGGGTTTAGGGCGGACGATCGCCGAAGCACTTGCTCAAGCGGGCGCCAACGTTGTAATCGCCAGCCGCACGCTTTCCGATTGTCAGGCTGTGGCAGAGGAGATTGCTGCCTCCACCGGCCGTCGAACCTGGGCGTTTGTGGTGGACGTTGCGAATTCTTCCGAGATCAAGCGCTTCGCAGAGGAAGTAAGCAGCGTTTTCGGCCCCGTTGATATCCTGGTCAACAACGCCGGCATCAACATTCGCGGAGCCGCGGAGGAGCTTTCCGAAGCCGATTGGGACGCAGTGATTGCCACGAACCTCAAGGCCCCGTTTCTGTGCGCCCGCGCGTTCGGGCCGGCCATGTGCGAGCGCGGATGGGGGCGGATCATCAACATCGGATCGATTCTGTCGGCCGTCGGGCTCCCCGGCCGGGCTCCCTACGCTTCTTCCAAAGCCGGCCTGCTTAACCTCACGCGCGTGCTGGCGCTCGAATGGGGCAAAAAAGGGGTCACCGTAAATGCCATTTGTCCCGGCCCCTTCGCAACCGACATGAACAAACAGCTGCTGAGCGATCCAGCCCAATACGAAGCCTTCGTCGAGAAAATTCCCATGGGCCGGTGGGGCGAACTGCATGAAATTGCGGGAGCGGCAGTTTTCCTCGCGTCTGATGCGGCATCATTCATAACAGGCAGCGCCCTTTTCGTCGACGGCGGCTGGACAGCGCAATGACCGTTTGGAGTTCAGGCTTTAGCCTGCCCGGGGCCAGTGCAGCCTGAAGGCTGAACTCCGAACCTGAGGCGTTATGAACAGGGTTGACATCCAACTGCTTTACGAATACAACCGCTGGGCCAACGCCAGAGTGTTGAAGGCCGTTTCGGCGCTGACAGAGGAGCAGTTCAGGCGAGATTTAGGGGGAAGCTACCGTTCCGTGCGGGACGCGCTCGTACACATCCTGTCGGCGGAATGGATCTGGCTCATGCGCTGGAAGGGGACATCGCCGCAGGCGATGCTCGACCCGGCGGAATTTCTACGCCTGGACCTGGTGACGGCAAAGTGGTCCCAGATCGAAAAGGAACAGGCCGCGTTCGTCAAGGGAGTAACGGATGAATCCCTGAAAGACGTCATCACTTACGTGAATACCCGAGGCGAAACCTGGCGGTATCCGCTGACGCATATGATGCAGCACCTGGTGAACCATTCCTCCTACCACCGAGGTCAGGTTTCTTTGATGTTACGGCAGCTCGGGGCGGAGCCGGCGCCCACAGACTTGCTCGTCTTCTTCGACGCGGGAGGACAAGTTGACTGAGAATCCGCTGCTTTTTCAGCTCTGATGGACGTTGGTTGGCTTCCCTCTCTTTCCGCCCTGAGCTTCATGTCCAACGCGGCCCTACTTGCCAAACACGAGCGAGCCGAAAGCTTCAGGAACGTGATTCGGATCGCGGTTCACGACACACGTCGGCTGCCAGCACAGGAAGTGGCGTCGTTCGTCGGGGCCCTGCCCCTCAATGCGATAGAGGTTCATGCGCCAGCGCGTCCCCGCGCGGACAGGCTCGCTCGACACCGACCGCAAAGGAATGCGCGCAGCGGCATACCACACATGGGCTTTCTCGTCCATGCGCGCTGCCGTGCGCCAGCCTGAGCGCCATCCCTGGTCGTAGCTCTTGCGCCTCAGGTCGATGGCGAGGTCGATCCAGTCGCCCGTCGGTGCGATCTCAAACTCGCGGTATCGCCGGATTTCATCCCAGTCTGCCCCCAGAAACATTTCGACGACGTCGCGGTCCCAGAGTTTATCGCGCGGAGCGTCGTTTTGCGGCGGGAGAAAAACGTTCAGGCTCGTGTAGGGACAGATGAACAACAGGTACAGGTCGGAATCCGTCCAGAAGCCGCGAACCTGGGTGGAGAGACCGGGGTAATCACGCCGGTGCGTGCAATCCATGACGATGGTGGCGGTGGCAGCCCCGCTCCATAGCGGTGAGTCCGGATCGGCGCTGAGTTCGGCCGCAGCCCTCGCGCGAGGGATCGTGAGGCTGGCGGCAGGATGCGCCACCTCGCACGGTTTGGTCAGTTCCAGGTTCTGTCGGGCGGGGGCGAAGGCCGGCCTTAGCACGAGAGCTTGGTGAAAAGCGGCTTCCGCTCCTCGATAGTCGCCAAGCTCCAGCAACGCGAGGCCCAGGTTATTGTGGGCTTCCGCCAGATTCGGACTGCGACGGAGAAGCTCCCGATAGACACTGGCGGCAGCTTCCGGCCCGCCTTTCGCAGAGAGCGTCAACGCCATTTGCATCCGCGCATCCGTGTAATCCGGCTGGAGGGCGACAGATTCGGTGAATTCCGCCAGCGCTTCGTCCAGACGATTTCTCCGCTGCAAGCAAAGGCCCAGGTTGTAGTGGGCCTGAGCGTCATCCGGATCGCTCATGAGCGCTTTGCGAAATTCCGCGGCTGCCGCTTCGCAGTCTTCGCGCCGCGCGAACATCAGCCCCAGACTCGAGTGAGTTTGAGGGTAATCCGGCTCCAGATCGAGCGCTTTGCGCCAGGCGGCCAGAGCTTTTTGCGAGTCTCCTTTGCGCTCCCAGGCGACTCCGAGGTAATGCCATGAGGTGGCGAGTTGCGGAGTTTCCGTGGAAGCCTGCTCGAACAGTTGCAGGGCCTGGTCGTGCTCGCCTTTTTGCAGCGCCTCGACACCGCGCACGATGAGGGCCTTGGAGACTGCGAGTTTGGCACGGAACCGGTGGAGCCCTTCGAGCTCCTTTAACTTGCGATCCGCCTCTTCGCGACGCCCCTGCGCGCCCAGCGCGATGCTGAGGTTATACGTGGCTTTCTCAAAATCGGGCTTCAGGGCGACGGCCCGCCGGAACGCCTCAATTGCGCCGCTCATATCGCCACCCGATTTTCGCGCGAGCCCGAGGTGGTACCAACCTTCAGGATCCTTGGCGTCGGCGGCAACCGTGGCTTCGAATTCGGCCAGAGCACCTTTCGGGTCATCCATCCTGCGCAAGGTAATGCCGAGCCGCTTGTGAGCTTCCGCGTAGCCGCCGCGTAACCGGAGCGCGGCGCGAAACTCGGTGGCCGCCGCCTGAAGTTCGCCGGACTGGCCGAGCGCGAGTCCCCTCGCCAGGTGAGCCTCGGGAAAGGCTGGTTTCAGGCGAAGCGCGGTCCGAAAATCCTTCAGGGCTTCGGTTATGTTCCCTTGTGCCAGGCGGGCAAGGCCGAGTGCATGGTGAGCCTCGGCCGAGCGCGGCTCCGCCTTGACCGCAGCTTCCAATTCAGCCCCGGCTTTGGCGAATTCCCGCCGTTCGAGCAGCTCGAGGCCGCGCTTGTAACTCGCGCTCTGAGCGCCCGCGAGCGCCACGCCCACCAGGATGGCGAGCAGCAGCCTCATCTACCAGATCACCTTCAAGCTGAGCTGGCCGATGCGCGGTGCGTGCGCCGAGCTCACGATGCCGAACCGGCTGCTGGCGAAGTTGCCGTTCGGGTTGCTGAATTGCGCGTGGTTGAAGAGATTGAAGTACTCCGCGCGGAACAAGAGGGAGACGCTTTCCGTGATCTTGGTCAGCTTATGCATTCCGAAATCCCAGTTATTTATGCCGGGACCGTGGAAAAAGC
>WNGL01012566.1_pt1 | contig 10337 bp, 10 predicted proteins | sample 5400591 | NCBI WGS metagenome assembly WNGL01 (sample SAMN13153377, study PRJNA577476) | soil metagenome | isolation source: 80 cm soil or saprolite under Garry oak tree replicate 1 | place: USA:California | collected 2016-06-15 | reverse complement strand
CGCGCTGGCGATCGAAGAAGCGAATGTCGGCACCGTATTCCCGCGCCGCCTCGATTTTCATTTTCGGCGCGTCGGCAGGAATGCAGACCACAGCGCGAATGCCGGCTTCGCGCGCGGCGAGCGCGACGGCCTGAGCATGATTACCGGAAGAGACCGCAATGACACCGTGCCGCTTCTCTTCGTCAGTCAATGAAAGAATCTTGTTGGTAGCACCGCGAGCTTTGAAGGCGCCGGCGCGTTGGAGGTTTTCGCATTTGAAAAAGACTTGCTTGCCGGCTGCTTGGTTGAATGCGCGCGAAGTGACGACGGGCGTGCGATGAATGCGGCCGGCGATTCGTGAAGCGGCTTGTTTGATCAGATCGAGCGTCAGCATTAAGAGTTAGATTGGCCACAAAGAGGCACAAGAGGCGCAGAAGGAAAAAAGAATACGTCACCTCGAGCCGCCATACGCAACCTGCCGTTCACTTTCTTGCGCGTTTTGTGCTTTTTCGTGGCTATCAATTTTCATTTCGAACATTTCAGCGAAACGGTCAATGATCCGATCTTCGACAGCGCTAAACTCAATTTCGCGTCCAAGCAATTCTTTCATCGAAGTCACCGGCTCGCCTTCGCAGGCGACGATCAGATCGAAAAAGCTGAGATCCGTATTGACGTTCAAAGCAAAGCCGTGCGTCGTCACCCAGCGCGCGATGTGCACACCGATGGCATTTGTCCAAGCCCGTGATAAGTGATCTTGCCGCCACGGTTCGTTTCAAACACCGCCACGCCGCGGGCGTCGAGAACCTCTGCCGGCATGATCACTCCAGCACTATCGCCGCGACGACCAATCGTAATTACATGCGGATGCTCGAGCAGCAACAGAGTGTCCGATTGCTCGCCGGATTGCACCGCGCGCTCTGCTTCTTTTTGAAAAAAAAGCGCGGCGCCGTATTCCACTCGACCCAGTCGCTGCACCAATAGCTTTCGCTGTTTCATCGCACCTTCGATGCCATTGTAGCAGCATCGGCCACCTTCGGTCTTATGCTAACGCAGACCCTGCGCTGCTTGACTTGAATTACATTAGCAGGATAGTTTGGAGCACACACTCCCTGATAATTTTGCGGAACAGGAGAACTTGCCTTGAAGCGAACGATCATCGTTGCCATCGTCTGCATGATGTTATTGCCGACGGCGGCACTGGGACAAAGAAAGAAGCGCACTAGTACAGCACGCCGCCCGACGAGGACTCAAACGACTCCCGACGCGGTGCGTGGAGGCGCCACGCGCGTCGCCGACCAGATAAAGATTCTGACCAAGTTCATCTACCTGCTCGGAGGCGTCGCGAAAGGACTGGAACAGGCGGACGACACGATCCGGCGTAACGAAGCGTCGCCCGCCGTAATCGAGCAGACGCAGAAAAGCAAAGCCACGGTAAGAAGCAGCTTGCGCGATGTGCGCGTAGGACTAGACAAGCTGGAGCTGGACTTTCGCACGACGCCGGAATGGAACCCCTACTACATCAGACTCGCGGGAGCTGCGGCCGGCGCGGCGACCGCTGAGCAACAAGCCGCGGCCAATCAATTCGATCAGGCAGGAAGAACGCTGCTCGGCGTAGTTAATCGCCTAACCGATGTGCTGTTGGAGATGCGGTAAAGCCGACACTGGGAAGGGGCGAACGCGGAGACACGGTGAAAGACTAATTCCAGATATGACTAAACGGCAAGACTCGCCGAGTCGTCGTGTCCCCGCGTCTCCGCGTCGCCCCTTCGCCCTGTCGGTCTTTACTTGCTCTTCGGGTAATAACCCTGTCGCGCTCTTATGCGCAGCTCGGAGTGTGAAGGCACGCTGACAGCGATGGTACGAAACTGTCCGCCGGGTGATTGTGAATTCGAGTAATACTGCACCAGGTATTGTCCCCGAAGTTCCGCAGCAACCTCGCTGAATACTCGTTCAAGATCCTTATCCGAATCAGGCACGAATGCCGTGCCACCGGTAGCCTCGGCGATTGACTGCATCGCATTTTGCGCGCGTGTGCTGATCTGGTTAAGGTGAACCGACGGGCCGCCGGGATTGACCGAGTAGAAAGCGGCGTCAGCTTGCTGAACCGTTCGTTGCACTTCCAGCACGGCCTGACGACGTCGTTCCTGCAAACTCACGCGGGCTGCTGCCGGAGTCATCTCGCCCCTTTCGCTGGCGCGCGCTTCAGCAACCGTTAGGTCCTTAATCAGATTGCTAAAATTGTCATCACCATCAGAGATAACGACTATCACGCGACGATGGCGCTCGGGAGAGTTGGCAATGAGATATTTCGCCGCCGCCGTAACGGTGTCATAAAAGGCGGTCGGAACGGGTGTTGTCGCAGCGGGAATCGTTAGCAATTTTGCCGCGGCAGTTTCCGCAGACGCCAGCGGTTGTATCAGACGCGGCTGATCGGCGATCGTAAAAACGGCAGCTCGGTCCACTGGCTTCAAAACTTGCTTCAGGAAACTCGCTGCTGCCTCTTGTTGGAATAAGAAGAAACCTTTCTGGCTAACACTGCTGGAAACGTCAAACAAAAGAGCAATGTCCAGAGGTACCTGCTCCGGATTACCTATTTCAGCGATCTTTTGCGGGCGCCCTTGTTCGTCAAGGCGGAAATCCGTGACTTGTAGACCATGAACCGGTTGGCCATTCGCATCCACAACGGACACGGGAACCATCACGAGATTCGAATTGACGCGTATGACGTCGAAGTCTTCTTCCCGAGGAGGAACGGGTGTAGGCGTGGGTTTGGGTTTGAACCTGGGCGCAGGTGGTGGCGGCGGCAGATCTCTTAGTTTCTGCGCGGTCGCCACGCTTGAGAAAAACAAAGCCAGCGCTCCGAAGAGAAGCGCCGGCAAAAAATGTTTCTGCAAATTCTTGACGGGGTTCATCAGCCAAGTCCTCATGCCGCCAGCGCGCTGCCTTGCTGGCCACATTCTTTTCACTTCTTGTCGCGTGGCGGCATGATTGTCTGGCAAACAAACGTTAGTGGCCAGTATTAGATCAAGTAACCAGCCAGTTGAGTTGTCTCTCCCTGGTTATTCAGAACCGGAGCTCGATTTGGTAATCGTCGGCGCCGGTTGCGTCAGACCCTTGTTGACTAACAGCTTCACCTCAACGCGGCGATTCTGCGCGCGGCCTTCTCGCGTCGTATTGTCGGCTATCGGATTCAATTTGCCATAACCGTACGGAGTGATAATCCGGCGCAGCGGAATCTGGTGATTCTCGACCAGATATTGAATCACGGCATCGGCCCGATGCTGGCTCAATATCTTGTTCTTCTGAAGACCACCAGTTGAATCGGTGAAGCCGGCGACTTCAATGACATAACCCTTCGTGTTAAGGGCTCTGGTAGCTATGTCGTCCAGCTTCGTCTTTTCATCCGGCGAAAGCATGAAGCTGTTGACTTTGAAGTTTACGGAAGTGGTGGTTTGTGGCACATAGTCGTCAAGCGCTGAGATACGTTCGTTGGTCTCGTTGACGCCGGCGACTGCCGCATCCGCAGTCTCCTGCGCAGCCTTCGCGCCGCCCTTTGCAGTATTGGCAACGGCCGCGAGTTCGTCCAGCTGTCCGGAAAGCCGCTGCGCGTTCTGTTCGACCTGCGTTAGCTTGGTTTCCGTGTTAGTGGCGCGTTCCTCCAACGGCGTGGCCCGCGATTCCACCGCGCGCGCGGTCCTCATATCCGACTCGTTGAAGCGAATTTTGTCGGCAAGCAGTGTACCCGACGAATCGCCGTGTCCTTCAACTTCGAGGTTGAGACCGCGCAGAATGCTGGTCTGAGCGTAGTTCGCGCCGCCGCGCAAGAACCCGCCGTGCGTTTTGACACTGGTTCGATCAGTCAGGCGCACTACGGTGTCGACGTTGTTTGCGTCGCGAACCGTGAACGTGTCCGCATCGCGACGGGTAACGACCCCCTTGATTTTCATCTTTTGGCCGCTGGTGACTGTGCGTGCATTGCTTGAGCTCGTCGGGCTTTGCGAAAACGCCACTGAAGCTGAGATTAGCAGTACGCTAATAGCAAGCGCAGTCGAGGCCATTGTTCTGAATCTCGTTGATACCATAGATTTACTCTCCTTCTGGATGTAGATGGCACGCTTTCAGGGCGAGCCGCAATTGGTCTATCTTCTGACGACCTTCTCTCCTGTTGCGTTGTCTCTTCCGGCAACTTGAGTGCACACTTCTTAAATCTAAGCGCTTAAGAAGTCAATAGGCTTTTCCACCAAATCCGCATTCGTCATCCAATTGCTAACGGATCGCAACAACCGCCCGCGCTCGCGCAATTTACACAACAACGCGGTGACAACCTTAACACATTTTGGTTCGTCACCGCGTCGCTTTTTTCCGCCGGCCAGCCGCTGTTGCTAGATCGAAAACTCGCCGGCCTCTAACTGTTCTTTGACAAAAGCAAGAAAGCGCTCTGCGTCTGAGCCGTCGATGATGCGATGATCAAAACTTAGCGCGAAGTACGCCATCCAGCGAACGGCGACGTAGTCTTCACCTTCAGGAGTGGTCATCACTCTGGCGCGCTTCTCGATCTTACCGACGCCTAAGATAGCCACCTGCGGTTGATTGATGATCGGCGTGCCAAAGAGACCGCCAAAAACGCCGGGATTAGTGATGGTAAACGTGCCACCGGCAACTTCGTCCGGTTTCAACTGCTTCGTGCGCGCCCGATCGGCCAAATCGTTTGCGGCGCGTGCCAGGCCCGACAGCGACAGATCGTCAGCGCGCTTGATCACCGGCACGATTAAACCCCAGTCGAGCGCGACAGCCATACCAAGATTGACGTCGCGCTTGTAGACAATCTGATCGCCGCTCACCTGCGCGTTGAAGATGGGAAACTTGCGCAGCGCATTATTGACCGCCTGAAAGATGAACGGCATATACGTGAGCTTTGTGCCCGTCCGCTCCAGGAATGATTCCCGGTGCTCTTCACGCAGCCTGGCAATCTTCGTCATGTCGATCTCGTACACAGTCGTGACGTGCGCGGAAGTGCGCCGAGAGAGAATCATGTGCTCCGCGATCTTCTTGCGCATAATACTCATCTGTTCGACGCGATCGCCTTCGGCAGGTTTCACTGGCGGCGGCGCAGCGACACTAACAACTGGAGCCGCCGGCACGGTTTTAGGAGGCTGCGGCACGGCGACCGTGGGCGTACTACCTCCCGATTCGATGAAACTCAAAATGTCATTCTTGGTGACGCGGCCACTCATTCCCGTGCCTTCAAGCTTTGCGATATCGATGCCGTGCTCGCTGGCGATTTTGCGCACAAGCGGGCTCGACTTTGTGCGCCGTAGTTCTTCAACGCTTGCCGCGTGGCCACCATTGCCGGGCGGTTGGGCCACGGTTGCCGGAGGCCTTGACGCAGGACGCTGAGCCGGCGCGCTCTTTGGCGCGATCGCTGCTGGTTGCGCTGGTTTCGGCGCTGGAGGTGGTGTCGCCGGCGCGGGCGGCGCTGTTGGAGTTTCCACCTCTTCCGGCGGCGGAGCTTCTGCTTCATGCACTTCTTCCGCCTCAGCCGCGGGAGCGGCCTCGGCCACTGCCGGGGAGGCTTCGCTCTTTGCACCATCAGCCCCATCAAGCACTGCGACGACCGTGTTTACTTCGACCGTTTCACCTTCTTTGAATTTAATCTCCGTCAACACGCCGGCGGCCGGCGAAGGTATTTCAGCGTCGACCTTGTCGGTCGAGATCTCGAACAGCGGCTCGTCGCGCTCGACGCGTTCACCGACCTGCTTCAACCACTTTGTAATCGTTCCTTCCGCGATGGACTCGCCCATCTGCGGCATTACCACTTCTGTCGCCATAAGTTCTCCAAAAAAAGCTGTCCTGTTCTCAGCGTTCAGCCAATCAGACCTTCGCTGACAGCTGACTGACGATAGCGGATGGCTCAGCCGTTGTCGGATCGATAACTGACTTAATCTCGGCGACGCGGTTGGCCGGGAAGCCACCCTGCTGCGCGTGCGCGCGCACCATCTCTTCATTGGGCGCGATGTACACACAATAGATCTTGTCGCCCGTCACGTAGCTATGCACCCACTGAATCTGTGGCCCCATTTTTTGCAAGACGTTGCATGACGTTTGCGCGATCGCCTGCAACTCAGCTCCAGACAAATCTCCGGCTCCGAGAATCTCTCGCTCGATTAAGAATTTCGGCATAGCCTGGTCTCTCCATTTCTTGAAAATGTTACACGTCAATAAGCCGCCAGCTTGCGCGCCGCGTCCAGCACATCCTTCGTCTGCGGCAAATAATAATCTTCCAGAGGCGGCGAGTATGGAACCGGTGTATCAAGCGACGCCAGGCGCACTACCGGCGCATCGAGCCACTCAAAAGCCTCCTCTGCGATGATCGCCGCGACCTCGCCGCCGATGCCGCCAGTGCGCGATGCCTCGTGCAGCACCAACGCTTTGCCGGTCTGCTTCACGCTAGCGAGAATCGCGGGCTTGTCGAGTGGCGCCAGCGTGCGCAGGTCGATCACTTCGACGTCCAAACCTTCCTTCTCTAACTCTTCCGCCGCATCAAGCGCAGTCAGAACCATTGCGCCAAAGGTAATGATCGAAAGGTCGCGGCCTTCGCGCGCGGTTCGCGCTTTTCCGATCTCCACGACGTAATCGTCCGCCGGCAACTCTTCGCGCAGGCGCGGCAGACGATACAGCTTTTTATGCTCAAAGTAGAGCACCGGATCGGGATCGCGGATCGCTGCCTTGATCAAGCCTTTCGCATCGTAGGCGGTCGAAGGCTCGACGATCTTCAAGCCGGCAGTGTTCAGGAAAAACGATTCGGCGTTCAGCGAATGAAACGGACCGGCGCGCACACCAGAGCCGCAGGGACCACGAAAGACCGCGGCAATGTTTGCGCCCCAGCGATAGCGGCACTTCGCCGCATAATTGGTCAGCATGTCGAAGCCCGCTGAGATGAAATCGATAAACTGAAACTCGGCAATCGGGCGCATGCCCATCAACGCCGCGCCGCACGCGGCGCCGACAATCGCCGCTTCCGAGATTGGGGTATCGATCACGCGCTCTTCGCCGAATCGATCGATCAATCCGTCGGTAACTTTGAAAGCGCCACCGTAGACGCCGACGTCTTCCCCGATCACAAAGACCGTGGGGTCGCGCTCCATCTCTTCCCAGATGCCCTGACGAATGGCTTCGACAAGTGTGGCCATCCCGCCGCGTGGTGGACGTTCGAGCTTGTGTTCTTTCTTGACTGCGGTTGCCATTGCCGTCAGTAATTTTCAGATCGTGATGAACTTAGCGTTATTCCACAGATCCTTCCACATCTGGCGCGTGTTACCATCCCTCGGAACGCCACAGTGTTCTGCTGCTTCCTTGGCGTCTACCTCAAGGAATACGTGATAGGAGCCCCCCGCAGTCCGAAACACCAGATAATTCTGTCCCGCATTCCCCTTAAACGTTCTCATTTCAAGACCAAGACCTTGACGCTTCTGTTTACTCCGCATCGTTCCTCCGCAAGCGAAAGGACCGGCACTCAATGAGCCGGCGCAGCCGGCGGCAGAGTTTAGCCCAGGGCCAGCGTAGCGAAACGAAGTGGAGCGAAGCGCCGCCCTGGGTACCGTCGCAAAAAGAATTCCTGAGCCCGCTTTAGCGGGCGACAGATTCTTTCGCCCGCTAAAGCGGGCTGAATTATTAAATGGAATCGCTAACCCAGGGTTCCGCTTCGCTACGCTTGCTCCACCCTGGGCTAAATTCTGCCGCCAGCTTTGCTGGCTCGTTGAACTTTGATCTCTAGTCATTCGACTGTCATCGGTAAGCAGTTAACTAGGGGGCCTGTTAACTCACAAAGTGCCCAGTTGGTTTATCTGTAGGTCTGTCCATCTCGGCATCGAAGAGTTCCCTAATCCGTCGAATCGAGTCTTCCGTTTCAATTCCTTTGTCCTCAGCTAAAGCGTTTGCAACGTGCCGCGCCACATCCGCAAGCAAAATCCCCCAGCTACCAACTTCGTCCCACGATTCAGGCCTGAGACTGCAGAAAAGCTGATCGTGCGCTACCCAAGCACGAAGAACTTCGGTTGGCCGCTCGTCTCCAAGAGCTTCGACGAGCGCTGTGAGTTCACCTCTACTCATCTCTCCAAAACCTTGGGCCGAAACGCCGGCGGCACGATCGAGTTGTCGAATACCTGATAAGCCGCCTGTTCTGCCTCGGGCATTGGCGACGACTCGGCCCAGGCGCAATCTTCGTCAATCTCGCGCTGAGCGTCCGCCGTAAGCTCTTCGAGTTTCTCTTTCGTCGCGACGCTGTGCTCGATCAGATATCGCTCGTAGCGATCGACGGGATCGTTGTGCTGCTCCCACCATTCGATCTCGCTGGCTGGAACGTAGCGCTGATCATCATGTTCGGCGTGGCCCTTGCGCCGATACGTTTTCGCTTCAATCAGAACCGCTCCGCCGCCGCGGCGCGCAAACTCCGCTGCGCGCCTGGTCACTTCGTAACAGGCGATGACGTCGTTGCCATCAACGATGTGCGCGGGAATGCCGTAGCCCGCGGCTTTCTCCGCCAAGTCACGTACGCCTGTCTGGAGCCTTGTCGGCGTCGAATACGCATAGTGATTGTATTCGGCGATGACGATCAGCGGCAGACGCTGCACGGCAGCGAAATTCAGTCCTTCGTAAAACGCGCCCGTGCTCATGCCGCCATCGCCAATGTACGCGAGCGCGACGATCTTTTTCTTCTGCATGCGCGCTGCCAACACGATGCCTGTCATCACCGGAATCATGTCCCCGAGATGCGAGATCGGGCCGATGAAACCCTTCTCGATAAAGCCAAAGTGAATGTTCAGATCGCGCCCGCCCGATGGTCCCCACGCTTTAGCCATGTACTGTGCGAAGATCTCGCGTGGGCGAATTCCTTTTACGAACACCGCGCCGAGATCGCGAATTATTGGCGTGATAAAGTCTTCCGGCCGCAACGCGTAAGCCGAGCCCACCGCCGTTGCTTCCTGCCCGAGTGACCGATAGACGCCGCCCACTACCTTGCTTTGGCGATACAAATTGACGATGCGCTCCTCGACCAACCGCGTCAGTTTCAGATAACGATAAAGCTCGAGCATCTGCTCGGGCTTGAGTGTCGTATCGGTGGCGCAGGAAAGCGGCTGGCCATCCGCGGGCCGGCGCGGCGCATACTTCGTAAAGATGCGTATCTCGTGACCCGGCCCGCGTCGACGCTGATGCCGGCGGTGAGGGTCCTTTCCGGACGGCCGCTGATTTCCTTCTGTTGGTTTTGTTTCCGGTTCCATGAGCTAAATATGTATCGACATTCCATGCACGCCTTCGGCGGCTTCCATCACGGCTTCTGAAACCGTCGGGTGCGCGTGCATCGTGCGGCCCAATTCTTCTGCTGTCGATTCAAGCTGCATCGCGACGCACGCTTCGGCAATCAATTCGGTTGCGTGCGGGCCTATAATATGCACGCCGAGAATCTCGTCATACTTCTTCTCGCTGACGATCTTAACAAACCCTTCCTCTTCGCCGAGAATGCGCGCTTTACCTGATGCCGAGAACGGGAATTTGCCAACCCTTACTTCATATCCTTCCTCGCGCGCTTTTGCTTCACTCAATCCCACCGACGCAACTTCCGGATCGCAGTAGGTGCAGTTCGGCACCAGACGTAGATTGATTGGCCGTACGTCTTTCTGCCCGGCCAAATGCTCAACGGCTACTACGCCTTCTTTCGACGCCAGGTGCGCGAGTAACGGAGTCGGCACTACGTCGCCAATTGCATACACTCCCTTCTCACCGGTCTGCTGGTATTCGTCGACCTTGATGAATCCCTTTTCGACTTTTATTTTAGTGCCTTCAAGCCCAAGGCCTTCCGTGTACGGCATACGCCCGACCGCAACCAATAACATTTCCGCTTCGAGTTTTACCTCCTGACCTTTGCCATCCTTGCCGGTTACGACAACGCCTTTGTCGCTCTGCTCCATCTTCTCGAGCCTGGTGCCGACCTGCGACTTGAGGCCCCGCTTGCGAAACGATCGTTCCAGCTCCTGCGAAACCTCTTCGTCTTCGAGCGGCACCAGCCGGGGCAACAACTCAACGATCGTAGTCTGCGCGCCGAAACGTGAATAGACTGAAGCAAACTCAACCCCAACTGCGCCTGCGCCCATCACGATGAGTGACTTGGGAGTTTCTTTCAGCTCGAGAATGTGATCGCTGTTGACCACGCGCGCGCCGTCTGTCTCGAATCCAGGGATCGGACGCACCACTGAGCCTGTCGCGATGATAATATTCTTTGTATTGATCGTTTGTTTCTTGCCATCCTCGCCGGTAATTTCCACCTTGCCCGGCAGTGCCAGCCGGCCCGTGCCGTTGAAGCG
>WNGL01011108.1_pt1 | contig 10337 bp, 12 predicted proteins | sample 5400591 | NCBI WGS metagenome assembly WNGL01 (sample SAMN13153377, study PRJNA577476) | soil metagenome | isolation source: 80 cm soil or saprolite under Garry oak tree replicate 1 | place: USA:California | collected 2016-06-15 | reverse complement strand
GCACACGCCGAACTACGCGGGGATCCCGAGCGTCGTCTTCACCACCCCTCCCCTGGCCCGCGTGGGTCTCTCCGAGGCGGCGGCTCGCGCACAGGGCCTGCACTTCAGAACGCATCGTGAGGACATGTCCAGCTGGTACTCTTCGCGGCGAGTGGCACTGCCACACACCGGCTCGAAGGTATTCATCGAGGAGAGCACGGACCGCATCCTGGGCGCGCACCTGCTGGGGCTGCACGCCGAGGAGGTCATCAATCTCTTCGGCCTGGCCATACGCGCTGGGCTGCGTGCCTCCGATCTGAAGACGATGGTCTACGCCTACCCGACGAGTGTCTCGGACATCGGCAACATGCTGTGATCGCATCGACGAGCAGGCGCCTAGACCATCACAGGGCAACCAGCAGACCACCTATGAGCATCACGCTGGCTCCCAGGAGCCGGCTTTTGATTTGACCTTCACCCAGCAAGAGCCAGGCCCACAGGATCGTCAGAACGGCACTCAGCTTGAAGAGGGTGGTCACATAGCCCACCAGGCCCAGCGCAATGGCTGTAAAGCCAAAGAGCGGAGCAATGCCGGCAATGAGCACGGCAAGCGACAGCGCCCATGGATGCACAGCCAGAGCCTGCCATCTACTCTTCTCAGCTTCCTCGCGTGACCTCGATCTGAGTGCTCCAGGCGTGAACAGGACGCTCATGAGGAAAGTTCCAAGCAGTGCCACCAGCGGACCACTTGGCGGAGTCATGTGGTCAATCGCTAGCTTTTCTAGCACCGTGGTGCTGCCCCACAAGGCCGAAGCACCGATGGCAAGCAGCGTGCCCGGCCTTCGCAGCAAGAGACGTAGCGGAGCCAGCAGGTGTGTGCGCACTGCTTCGACTTCCAGCAAGTACGCGCCTAGGAGCACCACCGCCACACCGACTGTTTGCCGCAGTCCTGGTATCTCGTTCAGCGTGAGAGCGGCGATGAGCAAGGTAAAGGCCGGATTGAACGTGAGGAGGGGACTCACCAGCGACGCATCGGCTCTCGCTAAGGCGATCGTCGAAAGGAGCGTCGCTGCCCAGTTGAGAGCGACAGAGGCCAGCAAGGCCACCACAAAGATTCCATCTACATGGGGGAAATGAGCTGCACACGCAAGTGGGAGACCCCTTTGCCCGCCGAGCGAGCATTGCGTGAGGAGCCATGTTCCCACCGCCAGGAGAGGCAGCGAGGCCGCATTGGTCATCCAGGCTACGAGTGCAGGGCGCGCAAGCGACTCTACGCTGAGTTTGGGGACCGCGTCGCGTTCCTGACTCTCTATGTGCGCGAAGCCCATCCCGGTGAGCGCTATCCGCAGCCACAGACGTTCGAGGAGAAGCTGGCGCATGCGCGTGCTTACGAGGCGCGTGACCAGATTCCCTGGCCTGTGGTTGTTGACGATATCACTGGAAGCCTGCACCAGACGCTGGATGCACGGCCAGAAGCGGCCTATCTGATGGACACAGATGGCATCGTCGCCTTCCGCGCGCTCTGGGCAAATGATGAGCGGGTGCTGCGCCAGGTGCTTAAGGCCATCGTCTCCGGGAAGCCCTCACCCCTGGGCGAGAACCAGGAGAAGCTCATCCCGATGCTCAAAGGCATGGGGGTCATGTACGAGATCCTCGGTTTTGCTGGAAAGCCTGCCCGGCGGGACGTGGCGCGCGAAGTGCCCCCGATGTATGCCATCGTCCGCCTGGCCGCGCTCTTCCACCCGCTGCCATCACCATCACTCTGGCGGGGATGCTGGTGCTGATCACGAGCCTACGCCGGCTGGTCGCACACGAAAGCTAGCAGGGTATACACAGGGGTCTCCAGAATTCTATCACAAAAAGAGGGAGGACGAGCAATGGGTCCTCTCCTCCTTCCAAAGATGTGCAGCTAGGCATCGCATTGTACTTTCCCAGAAAGGTCTGCCACATTGAACCGAAGATGAACAAACGGCAGAGGAGGCCATATTTGCCACGTTGGTTCTCCTCTCGTTCAACTGACGCTCAGCAGCAGGTAGGCGAGCAGACCAAGTACACCTGCCGCTGGCAATGTAATGAGCCAGGCGAGCACAATATCCCGTACCGTTTGCCACTGTATGGCCTGGTTCCCTTTTCGCACGCCGATGCCGATAATAGCACAACTGCTGACGTGGGTCGTCGAGACCGGAAGGCTCAGAGGCGAGGAAGTCCCTACCAGGAGAGCAGTCGCGAGATTGGCGGCAAATCCCTCGTGGTGATCCATCTTCGTCACCTTTTCAGCCAAGGTTTTGGTCACCTTGAGGCCGCCGATGACACTTCCCAGTCCCATTGCCAACGCGACCACGACAAAGAGCCAAACCGGAATTGCAAGTGGCTCGCTACTGCTCCTTCCTATGAGGAAAAATACGGCCCCGAGCGCGACCACCTTGGGTGTGTCATTCAAGCCACGCGTGAATGAAGCGACTCCGCTGGAAATCCAGTGGGCCCAGTCCAGGTTGACCCTGGCGAGAGCCAGTTGAATCAGCCAGAAGAGGATGAGACCAAATATGAGGGCAACAAGGGGGCTCACCAGCAGAGGGAGAAGAATCTTATTCCCCAAGTTAGCCCATAACACCTTATCGAGACCGAAGGCTGCGACACCAGTTACCACAACTGCTCCAGTGATAGCATGAGTTGTCGAGACCGGTAAGGCCAGTCGTGTTGCGGCATAGACCCAGGCAACTGCACCTACCAGAGTTGCCAGGGCAAACTGTTCTGTCAGATGAGCAGAGCCAGCTATCAATCCCTTCGTGAAGGTTGAAACCAGACCTACCGCTAGAAATGTCGAGGTGAAGGCACCGACCACCGTGCAAAGTGAGCCCCAGGTAATTGCCCGACGATAGTTGCTGACACCGCTACCAACCAGGGTAGCAATGGCCTTCGATACATCATTAGCTCCATTGAAGTATGCCAGCACTGCCATGATCGCAATGCCCATTGGGAAGAAGAGGTCGGTGGACACTCGGCGGAACACAAACACCGTGAATAGCCCTCCTAAGACGATGACGCCTACAATGACAGGCTCTTGAAATTTCTTCCACACACCGACCTGAACTTCCCTTTGCGGATACTCTTTGCTGATCACAGTTCCTTTCTCCTTTTCTTCTCTCCATTGCTGCCTCGTCGCTGGCCCTCACCGTGCTGTTTCGCCTGTGGTGGCGCTTGATTTACGCACGAACATTTGGGCCACGTCTCGGTAGAAGATGACACTACTCGCCAGCCGCTCAACAGCGCTTCATGGCGATGATCAGCGCATGCCCGAACCGCCCGGCTTTCACCGCCTCGGCTGCTGCACGAGCCATGGACTTTGCCTGCTCAAAGTCGACAGAGGGTAGGTCTATGTGCTTCAGCTTGACCAGGAACTCAGCCCCCAAAAGCCTCGTGCGCACGTCTTGCACCAGTGTGCTCAAGGCCTGGTCATGTAATTCGATACGTTCAACTGTGAGCCCTGCATTTGCAAGGTGGTGTACGTACTCGTCGACGCTCAGGGCATCGGCGATGCAGGCAATCCAGGCAAGGAGGCCTTGCAGTTCTGCAGGCACCTCTCCCGAGCGCGTTAGATCAGTCAGGCCGATGCTGCCACCAAGCCGCAGCGCACGGGCGAACTCCCTGGCCGCAGCAGGTTTGTTTGGAAAGGTGCAGAAGGCGCACTCGCAGATCACCGCATCAAACTGACCACCAGCAAACGGGAGATGCTCGGCATCCCCTTGCTCGAAGCGCACCCGGTCCGCAACGAGGGCTTCCTCGGCGGCGCGAGCAGCTGTACACACCAAATCGCCGCCGTACTCGACACCGGTGACTTCACAGCCAAACCGTTGTGCCAGGAAGATGGCGCTGGTCCCCTGGCCAGCAGCTACGTCCAGGATACGCTTCCCAGGTCGAAGATCGAGCAGTGTCCCCAGCCGTTCCGTCAGTGCCAGGCCACCTGGATGGAAGGACTCGCCCAGGAGTAAGCGTGCCCAGTCACTTGCGTAGGCCGCAGCGCAACAGGCCTTGATCTCATCGGCATGAGCACCTGCAGGTCTGTCTGTTCTCCTGTCCATTCGTTTATCTCTGCTCATGAGTGCGTGCTCGCATGCTGACGCGTTGCCTCTTTGTGCCCTTGGCAGGATGAGCCTGACCCGCCTGCTGATCAAACGTAAACGTCAGCGGTGGCGGCGTATAGGTCGTGCCATCTCGTCTTGCCCGATTGCGCGCGCGCTCCCGCGCGGCGAGCTGCTCCCGCGCCTGCTCGCGGTAGCCCACGCTATTGTACGCACAGAAAGGAATTTGCTTGCCATCAGGCAGGAGGATTTCCTTACAGCACTTCATCACGTTCTTCTGGTTAAAGGTCCAGGGGTCCATGAAGTCCTGCAGCATAATCATAAAGATGTGTTGGGCAAAGGTGCTCAGATCAAACCCATCCGTCAAGCCGCAGGCAGCGCACGAAAGAGCGAATTGCTGGGTAGCTTTTTCCGAACCGGCGACAGCAGAAGAAGACCAGAGGCCCTCCAGTGCCGCTTTAATGTCCTCAGAGAGATCGGGAGTGACACGATTAGTAATATAGTCCAGGTAGTCATCCACGTTGAGCACGCGCGGCAGCGGCAGCATGGTCTCGCCGTCGACGAGGGCATAGGTCACCGCGTTGCACGTCGGGAAGCAGCAGGGCACCGGGACAAAGTCACTGACCAGAAAAGTGCCTGCGGTCTGCTCTTCCATCGCTTTGAGAATATCTGGAATGGTCAGACGCTGCAGTGGGTCATGTTCGTCATAGCGACCAGCATGGAATGCCGGCTGAAAATTGATGCCGCGCACCGCCGGGTGCCCGATGGCAAATTGGACGATGGCCCCCACCTCGTGGAGGTTGACGCCGCGTTCGATGGCCGGCACGAGCACCACGGACAGGCCGATGGCTGCCAGCCGATCGAGGGCGCGCAGCTTCTGTGGGAGAATGTCGGGCTCTCCGCGCAGAATCCCGTAGGTCTCCGATGCAAAGCCATCAAACTGAAAATAGATCGAGGGGCGAATGTCGGCCAGTTCGGCGAGAAATGCGTCGTCGTCAGCAATCCGCTTGCCATTGGTATTGAGCATGACGTAGCGGATGTGGCGCGCCTTGGCCGCTCGCATCATCGGCACAATCTGCGGATGAATCGAGGGCTCGCCCCCTGAGAACTGGACCACTTCCGGATTGCCTTCGGTCTCGACCAGGTGATCCAGGATGCCCTCCACCTCTTCGAGGGTCAAGTTAAAGCCGGCCCCGGCATTGGCAAAGCACAGCGGGCACTCCATGTTGCACGCGCTGTTGACCTCGATGATTCCCAGGCACGTATGCTGCTGGTGATCGGGACACAGACCACAATCGTGCGGGCATCCCTGCACGATGGGTGTGGAAAAGGCCAGCGGGATGGTACCGGGTTTGTTAAACTTCGCAGCAGACGTATAGGCCCTGGCATCCCCATAGACCAGAGCTTCAAATGACCCATGCTCAGGACACCTCTTGCGCATGTAGACCTTGTTCTCACGCAGGAGGATATGTGCGTCGATGACCCGGCGGCACTCGGGGCAAATACTGCGGGTCAATTCATAGAAGACGTAGTCGGCATCGTGCTTCGTGCGCACAGACGGGATGGGGTGGAATGGGGTGGTATTCATGCTCCCTCTTGTACTCCTGGCGGCAGGCCGTTGTGCCTGTCTCCTCATGTCATCAACGAAAGAAAATAGCTCACAATATACAATCAGCATAGCAAGTATAGCAGGCGACAACTAACTTTTCTGTAGCCGACACTACAGAAAAGATGCCCCGTCCCTGGTCTTGGGGAGATCCCACACCATCTCCAGCGTCCAGACCAACAGCTTCAACGCTGTCGGTGCTTAGCGCAGCCGGAGAATATCGCTTTCAGCAAACAGCGACCCCACCTGTAGGGCCAGGGCGGGCTCGGCATAGAGGGAGGGGGGAACGCTGAGGTCGGCCAGGTAGAGTTCCCCCACTAATGCCTCCACCCCTGGGGCACGTAGCCCTGCTTTGGGCAAGGCTAGCGTCATGGTCGCCATCGCCTTGATGGCCGGATCAAAGACGGTCCCGCTGGTGGTATCGACGCCTGAGGGGACATCCAGGGCCAGAATGGGCGCAGCGGCTGCGTTGGCCCAGCGGATCAGGTCCGCGACGGAGCCGTGTGGAGCGCCCCGCAGGCGGTAGCCAATCAGACCATCCACGATCAAGGCAGGGCTTTCCGTTTGATTGACCGCTTCGGCCTGGGCGACAGGCACCTGCATGCGCTGTAGGATATCCAGTTGATGCGCAGGGACCGGGGTGAAGTTCTCAGCAGGATGGGTCACCACCACCTGCACCCGGGCGCCCCAGGTGTGTAGTCGGCGTGCGCACACCAGCGCGCCACCGCCGTTGCCGCCCGTTCCGGCTAGCACGACCACGTGTTTGCCCCAGGGGTTGCCATCGAAGAAGCGCATGCGGGCGAGATGGGCCAGGTTGCGCCCGGCGTTTTCCATCATCTGGATCAGCTCAATGCGGGCATCTTCTACCATCGCTCGATCCACCTCGATCATCTGCTCGGTGGTCACGTATGGTATGGTGCCCGGGTACATGGGAATCGTCATACTCATGCTTTCTCCTCTCCTCGAAAGCCGACCCAAAATCCTGTGACCCCAGGCCGCGAAAGATGTCTATGGTGAGCAGATGTTCTGGCCTGCTGGCGACTCGATGAGCGCCTCAGGTTCACGGAGCCTGTTCTCCTGTCGTGCAAAGAGATTATGCACACGCACCGTACTTCCTCTTCGATTCGTGGATGCAGACCTGCGCGAGGTGGCCGAGCGAGCGCATTCTCGAACGAGAACAAATTACGATCTCTGTTCCTCCTTCGGAAAAAGTATACACCCTGGACCATACTATAGAGTCAAGGGGAAAGGGGTGGGAAATTCCGAAGTGGATGTCGAGCAAAGGCTCTTCTTAGTTAGAAGAGGAAATGGGCCCAACAAGGATGCGATGGGCCGCCTTCCCACGCAACCTGTACGAGAGCCGCACCTCTTGAGAACGCATCAACAGCCAGACCCCAGGTGTTGGGAATTGAAAGACCCGACAGGCGGAATCGTCGTGCGGTCGAATGCCTCAAGACCTTGATCCATCACGTGAGTATCTCCTCAGGGCGGAGATGCTGAGGCCGTTCCAGAAGGCCATGATGGCAGAAGAACAGATCGTCCCAAATGACAACGGTATTGACCGCACAACCAGCGAAGAACGCGATATGGGAGACAGAGCTGGCATCTGCTTCGACCGTTTCGTGGAAGGAAGACCCGATAAAGTGCAGGAGTTGTGCTTAGAGGCGTTTGTGCATATACGTGACCACCTCTGATTCCGTCCCCCGGTTGCCATGCGTATCGATGTATTCCCAGCTAATGAGAAATTCCCCGTGGCCCCAATCGACATACCCCAATTTCTCATAGAGTCGTTTTGCGTCTGGATTATCGGTGCTTCCGACCGATAATCCGATCTGCGTGCATCCTTTTGCTCTTGCTAACCGCTCAGCTTCTCGAATGAGTGCCGTCGCGATCCCCTTTCTCCGATAGGCGACGCTTGTCGCTCCTGCTTCCAGGAAGGCACTGTGAGTCACATCCACATACTTCATGACACGGGCATCGTCAGGGCCGCTCCAACGCAGCAAAAAGTGACCAACAGGAGTGTGATCATGCCAGGCGATGAGATAGACTCCTTCCCCTCTTTTCTGTACATCATATCTTTTGTAATGAGATTTTGACAGAGTATCAGGAGAAAACTCTTCTTCAAGAAGATCTAATTGAGAGTCTTCTGCTGGTTTGATTGTTAGCGTGAATACTTGCTCAGACATCATGCTATACCTCCTCAGATTCCCCAGGCACTGGGAAGTGGTTGGTCGGTAAAGACCGCGGCCAAGGCAGCGAACATCGGGCGTGGTTGTTTGCTCAACATAGAACCCACAAAAGGTCTGGCCGTTCCGGTCTAGGTCGGAACCTGGATGGAGAGACATGCCAGCGACGTTCTGACAGACAGAACGCGGCTCGGCGGGAACTGCATGACCGAGATGAAAACGGACATGCCGCGACTCCACGTGCAGGCTATCGCTTGCTGCTCTGGTAAGGCTCACCCAGGATGTTTACCCGCACAAACGGGTCCTCGACGCGCTGCTCGACCAGCAGGCCATAGCGGTGCGGTTTCCGGAAGGCATTGCCCCACGACTCGCGCGCCCGGTACTCGCGGATCACATCCAGATCAAAGGAGGCCAGGTACACTCCTTCCTGTTCCCCGGCTTCCACGACTAGGCTATCACGCGAGCCTTGCTCGGTAAAAGCAATGGGATCAAAGGCGATGGAATGCCCGTTGGCATCCGGCGGGGCATAGTTGGCCAGGGCGAGGGCGACCATGTTCTCGATGGCTCTGGTTCGCACCTGGGCTATGAAATTGAGTTCCAGGTCGCACACGTTGGGAACCAAGATCAGCTCTGCTCCCCCAAGCATGAGCATCCGGGCGCTCTCTGGGAACTCCCGGTCGTAGCAGATCATGGCCCCCACCTTGACCGGCCCGTGCGCCGTCTCCAGCGTACATACTGGAAAGCTGTCTCCCGGTGTACACGTCGCCTCGACCGGGTCAAAGTCACAGGTGTGCACCTTGGCGTAGGTGAGCACCATCTCCCCGTGCCAGTCGATCAGCGACACGGTATCGCGCGGCCCTCCCGACCACCGCTCCAGGTAAGTGAGGGCGATAGCCATATGCAACTCCTGCGCCAGGCGCTGAAAATGCCTGATATAGGGATCGTCTCTGCCGATCGCCTGCGCGTGCCAGCGACCGATCTGCTCCGCGAACTCCTGGCCGGGATGCCACTCGGCTTTGCCCCACAGGTGCTTTCCTCTCCAGAGTTCGTAGTCGTGACTCCAGGAGCGCTCGACGAAATGGTGGTCGCTCACGTACCACAGTTCGGGAAAGAGCGCGATATCCGCGCCCATTGCTGCCGCCTGGCGGCAGTACGCTTCTCCTTTGGCCTGAAGGTCTTCTTTCCGTGGACCACAGTCGGCCATCTGTAATAACCCAACACGTATCTGCATCTGTTTCTGTCCTTTCCTTGAACATAGATCATCAAACATGGCGAAGGAGATCGGGGAGCAGGTGACGGTGGAGCTCGGCTGTGAGGAGGAGACACGCTCTGGTTGGAGCAGGGAGCGACCAGAACAACACAAAACGTCTCACCTGCGCCTCTGCAGATGAGAAGGTGGCACCAGGTGGATGGGTTGGCTATGCAACTGCGTCAATAGCGGTGCCGCATGTTTCGTGCCTTCCTTTGAGGATACTACTCGCTTCCCACTCCTCATAGTAACCATGAACAGCGCTAGCTGTCAAGTGGCGGCGATCGTTCACGCCAGCCACGGTCCATCGGGGAAAGGCGTATCGACGGAGCGGTGCCGCTGCAGCTGAGCGCCTCACACCCATTGTCGGAGGAAGGCTGGCAGTTCCGCCAGGCTTCCAAGACGCCGCGTCGCACCCGTTTCGGGATGAGGCGAGGCGCTGACCAGGATCGTTCTGGCCCCGAGGCTGGCTGCCCAATCAAGAGCCTCAGCGCTGTCATCGACGACCAGCGCCTCTTCCGGCTGCACACCCACATCGGCGAACAGGTGCTCATAGTACTCTGGACCTTCTTTGAAGGTGTTGACCAGGTCGGCCCCGTAGAGACGGCGGAAGCAGTGCCGCACGCCCATCCCTTCACAAGACCCGGCCAGTTCCAGTGAGCACGACCCGGAAGCCGTGTGCAGCGCGTACCCCTGACGATGCAAGAGATGGATGGCTTCGACTGCGCCCGGTAAAGCTGCCTGGATGCGGCGCGTGATCCAGCCGAGCGCGGTATGCAAGGTCGAGGCGCTCCTCCTCGGGCGGTGTGGGCAGGTCCAGCAGTTCGCACATCCCTGCCACCCAGTGGAGCTGATACGCCCGATAAAAGCTCACGAAATCAGCAGTGGTGAGTACGCCCATTGACTGTGGATCGGCCAGCCGGTCAACCACTGTGTGATGGGCGCGGGCCCAGGCTTCTTCAGTCCCGCCGAGCAGCGGCACAAAGTAGTCGCCAACCAGGCGTCCAAATTCAGCGGCCCGCCGCTGTTTATCAGTGATGACCCCGCCATCATCGAGGAAGATATTCAGCGGTGGCACGACTCTTCTCCTCATATCTCCTAACGACGTCCTCCCTCGTACTGCTTTGGTCGTTTCGATTCGAGTGGCTCTAGAAACCAACTCCCGGGAACTGCTTTTTGGCAGTCGATGCAGAGCAATGAGCTTCTCACCAGACTTGAGCGCATCTGATTCAGAGACA
>WNGL01011105.1_pt1 | contig 10338 bp, 9 predicted proteins | sample 5400591 | NCBI WGS metagenome assembly WNGL01 (sample SAMN13153377, study PRJNA577476) | soil metagenome | isolation source: 80 cm soil or saprolite under Garry oak tree replicate 1 | place: USA:California | collected 2016-06-15 | reverse complement strand
GGCGCGACAGGCATAAGTATTAGTGGAGACTTTGACGCACATATTTTTAATATGCATTTCAATGGTCTGAGTGGGGATGCTATTTATGTCAATGGTGACGCAGCCATTGGCAACGAAATCCATTTTTCGCACATCGTGAGTCGCGCCAATGGTGGGTGGGGATACAACTATGAAAGAACTACCACAACCGATCATGGCGGGATGTACCTCACTGATTATCTGTGTGTACGCGACACGCAAGGAGTGGGCGGCTTCAGAGTCTTTAGTTCAGCAGGCGCCTCGACAGGCGTGTTTCATTTTATGAATCATTGCTTGGCGGAGAACTACAGTAATGGGCCAGCGGTATGGATACACAATGTCAACCACGTCTATATGACACGTTTGTGGTGTACTACCACAAATAATGCAGGACCGTCCCTGCTCATTGATGGCGATGGTTGGTTTGCGCACATCGACGGCGCGTATATCAATAACGGTGGGACAGGAGCAGGCACATACTGTCTCACGGTTAACGATACCTTCCATGACTCGCTCTGGAACGATATTACATTTGATGGTGCAAATGTGACCGATTGCGTGCATATCGGTTCAAGCGGCGCAAATCTGGCGCTTGGGCAATATAATCTTTTCGGTGGAAAGCCCCTCACCGATACCGCACTTGCGCTCTACAATAAATCGGGATTCTCTCAGCAATACGGGCCCGCTCTTTTTCTCACACCAGGAAATAGCGGGGCGCAATGTTTCGGAATCGACGACGCAAACACACCAGGACAAGCGAAATATATTCGCAATTTTGGTGGCAGTTTTCAGATGTTTGACAAGACGTTCACGAATACGCTCTTTCGTGTTGATGACAGTGGGTTTATGGTCAATTACGGCGGGCTCAATATCTCGTCGGTGCTGGGGGGTGCTACTATCTATGGAGGTTCCGGTGCGCCAGGTGGAGGGGTTGGGAGCAATGGGGATTTTTATTTCCGCTCGGACGGCGGAGCAAGTACGCACCTTTACTTTAAAGCAGGTGGTACATGGAGTGGCATTGTATAGAAAAGTGATAGGTACGTAAAGTACCATGTATAGTATGGGGCCATAGAGAATAGGGGAACTAGTATGGCTATTCTCTATGGACAGAGTACCCTAAACGGACAGAGTACCCTAAAAGGCGCTACACACATCGCTTACACTTCAGATAAGGGGGTGTAAGCTATGGCTGTTATTGGGCGCGACTCTTTTGCTTCCATCGATCAATCAAACTGGCCTAATTGGACGCATGCTGCTGGCACAAGTACCCTTGCTATTGCTTCTAATGAGGGTACGGTTACAGGCGTTCTCAACGCAAACGATGTAATGACGCTTGGGCCAAATACACAGGCGAATACCGACATCGTTTTTCGCACAAAGATCACGGATACCAACATTGTCCCTGGCGCGGTGTTTCGTTGTGATAGCGCGGGTACTACCTACTATCGCATAAAGAATAACGCTGGACTTCTCGGCTGTACCCGCGTCAATGCAGGAACACCGACAACAGTTGGTACGGCGGTCTCAGCGACATTTAACGCGAATACGTTTTATTGGATACACGCGCGTATCGTCGATAATACTATCACCGCAAATTGGTGGGCTGATGGCAGTAGCGAACCTGCTGGTTGGATGTTTAGCGCGGTTGATACGGCCCCTATTGCTACGGCTGGCAAGTTTGGCATCTACACAAACAACAGCGGTGCTGTTCCAACAGCGACAAACTACTTCGATACATTTACGGCTACAGATACACTAGGCACAGCAGACTCACGTTTTATCCCCCGCGCTTTCGGGGGAACGCTCACACGACAATTTATCCCTGGCTTCATCAGGGGTACTATCATCAAGTATCAACCACCAGAGACAAACACAGCATTTATCCCCAGAGCGTTTGGGGGTACGCTTGTCAGGAAATTTACCCCACGTGTTCTTGGCGGGACAATCGCCAGATATTTTAATCCGAAGAGACCTACCGCTATTTTAGGGCGTGCGGGTGTTGCAGGACAGCGTACACGTAGTATATTGGGTCGTGTACGCATTACTTTTCCGTATATCAACAACACGTTTATTCCCCGTGTATTCGGCGGCACACTCTTCAGGCAATATATCCCCCGCGCGTTCGGCAGTACTGTTATCAGATACTACAATCGTGTAGGCATTACGTACTACGCAAACCCTGGTGATAACTTAGTAGCGAAGTGTAGCGTCTTACTCCCTGGCGACACGCTTATACTCAATGATGGAGTCTATCAAACAACAGCGGGAAATCACGGACTACGCTTCTCTAATCTACACGGGACATATCTACAACCTATCACTATCAAAGCTGCTAACGATGGCATGGCTATTCTTGATGGGATGGCGGGCGCAAACGGCAACTATGAACCTATTCTTGTCTCAGATAGCGCATGGGTAACTATTCAAGGTATCGTTGCTCAGAACTCTTACGGAAGTGTCGTCTATCTTGATGGCAGCGGCAACGGTATCGACCATATCACACTACAACGTATTACCGCTCACGATGCAGGCGCTGGCAACTATCATATCTTTGATATTGAGTCAAAGAACGTCACCAATGTTTTGTTGGAAGATTGTGCCGGTTGGGGGCAGGGTCGCTATATCTTCACCGTCTATCATGCGCGCGGCAGTAACACGGTCACATTCAGAAGATGTTATGCCTACTGGCAAAGTGAGACAGCGTTTACCGGTGCGCCAAGAGCAACGTTCAATATATACGGCGCACAAAACGTTATTGTAGAGAACTGCATCGGGCGCAACTGCGTCCCTACTGCCCCAGGAAGCACTGACTATTTCACAGCAGTCTATCAAACATCAGATGATACGGTTAATTTCCCAACCGACAACGCACAGTATCTTGGCTGTATCTTCTATGACAACTGGGAAGGGTTCTGGCTTAACAACACAGGCGGTAGTAACACACTGTGGAAAGACTGCTACTTTGAAACCCCATTAAATACTTCGGGATACACATCACAGAACCAGGGCGACGCTTTCTATATCAATGGCAACAGCAATGCGCAGACAATACAGAACTGCACATTTCGCAGTAGCGTCGTAGGGTTCAATAGAGGCGGGTCACTCGGGTCAGTATCTATCATCAATAGCATGTTTGTGAGTGATACTACAGGCATTACTAACGACCCAGGGCATACCTATAGTGGTTTCTTTGATGACACATCTACTGGCACAACCCTTGTTGGCACTGATCTCATAGTCAACCCAAACTACGACATCTTAACCTATGGCAAGGGCGCGGCATTATATATCTCTAACAACTCTCCCTATAAAAATGCTGGCCTGGATAATAATGCATACGGAAGCGGCATATACGGGCAAAGTTCCTATGTGGGCACCCCAAATACTGTTGATATCGGCGCAAACATCTTATATCAATATAAAGATGGTACGCTCACTACTACCCCGCTATGGCCCTGGCCGATGGAAACGCGGGTCATGCGAGAACTCGGGCAAAGCCCGACGTATAGCACAAATGGCGGCCCGTGGGCATCTCTCAACACGATTTACTCAGGCGGCATAGAACAAACACAGTTTATCCCTCGCAGTTTTGGCGGGACATTATGGCGGCATTTTTCTCCCCGATCTCTCGGCAGCACTGTTGTCAGATATAACGTAAGCGCTCCTATTCATACACTCATGCTTATTGGAAGAGTATATGTCGCTGCTCAGCATGCTTTATCTTCTCTAGGGCGCGCTTTTGTTACTGCTTCTCATACTTTGTCTTCTCTGGGACGCGTAGGTATTACCGGTCAACAAACGAGAAGTATTGCGGGTCGTACAGGCCTCTATACGACGGTCAACTCGCAATTTATTCCGCGCGTCTTTGGCGGTACGCTGGTAGCCCAGTGGATACCGCGTGTATTCGGCGGTACGATTGTACGCTATTACAACCCGAAGAGAACTATCGCCGCTGTAGGGCGTCTCTTTGTATCAGCACAACATACACTTCCTGTACTTGGGCGCATATTTCTCTCTGCAAACCATAGCCTGAAGGCACTAGGGCGCGTATGTATCAGTGCGCAACATACCCTTTCCTCTCTTGGACGGGTCTTTGTCAGCGGGCAACATACGCTCTCAGTTTTAGGGCGCGTAGGGATAAGCGTCAGCAATATCACTAACTCTCAGTTTATTCCTCGTATCTTCGGCGGCACGCTTGTCGCGCAATGGATACCCCGTATCTTCGGTGGCACAATAGTTCGTTACTATAATCCTAAGAGAGCGCTAAGTGCTATCGGACGCGTGTTTGTCTCAGCGCAACATACGCTCAGTCAACTAGGACGCGCTTTTGTCTCTGCGTCTCATCAATGGCCTATCGTAGGGCGTATAGGGCTCTCAGCGCAACATACTCTCAAATCGCTTGGGCGGGTACTTATTGCCGCGAAAACGACACTGAAAACAGTGGGGCGCGTATGTATAACTGCTCAACGTCAATGGCCTATAATGGGGCGTGTAGGACTCACTGCGGGGCATACTCTTAGTGCTTTGGGCAGAGCGAATGTCAAATACCCCTACAGCATCAACTCGCACTTTGTGCCGAGAACCTTCGGCGGGACATTGGTGAGATACTTTACTCCGAGAGTCTTCGGCGGAACGATCATCTCGTATATTCCTGCTCTCCCAGGTACAAGGCATATTCCCCTATTAAGTACGCTCGGGAGGATATTTGTCGCAGCGCAACGCACAAGTAGTATACTAGGGCGTGCGTTCATGGGTGTCGTTCATACGCCGACATTAACCGCACTTGGACGCACATTTGTATCAGCGCATCGCAGTTTGATACCCCTCGCTAGAGCGTTTATAGTTTCGCTACAGACGCGAAAAATACTTGGGCGCGTCTTTCTAGCGGCGAAGCGTCAATTGACTGCTCTCGGGAGATCATTCATCAGTGTGAGACATCTGAGAAGTATCATAGGCCGCGCTTCTCTGAAAGCCCCGCACACAATCTCTTTTCTTGGGCGGGTGAAGTTCGGACAGATAGTACCCCCGAAGATAGTTCTAGGACGGGCGAACGTCTATGTTTTTCATGGGATTGATGGTATGATGATGGCGGAAGGCAGTACTGGCGTACATGGATACGTCCCGAGAATGTTCGGCGGGGTAGTGCTTCCGAGTACAGTAATCTATACACAACGTATGGCTGCTGAAACAAAGATGTTACAAGTACAGGCTGAAGACGCGGGATTTCAGCGATCACAGGACGAAGTACCCTAATAGGACGAATTATCATGACAATTCTTACATTTCCGAATGACTATACGACAAGATATCAATATGACACAGGCAACCCCTTGACTATTCAGTTTGTGCGCTCTGATCTCTCACCGTATGATTTAACCAATGTCGTCAAAGCAAATATGACGAAAAGAATATTAAATATGATCTCTAACAACGCGACGGATGGTCAGGGCTCCTGGTCGACCGTCAATGACTTGCAGGGCATAGCGCAATACAATTGGCACGCAAATGATGTAGCAAACATCGGGCTGATTAAGTTTCAGACCACTATCCCCTTCCCTGCTGGCGCTATCACATTTAAATATATCGAGGTGACATTCTTATCGCGTATATAAAACGGGGGGCGAGAAAGTTTCTCTATCTATGCTACAAGTAATTCTCACAACGGCCTTTTTTATATGGATGTTCTTAGTGCTTGTATTCTTAACCATCATCTGGCAAAGCGTGATAAAACAGACACAATACTTACAAGAAAACATACTCGAAATAGCCCGTAGAAACGCGGGTATCGCGCAGAAAGCAACAGAGACAGCAGCCCAACTCACAGAGGTTATCAAGCATGACGGAGGTGAAAGTCTACCGCTATGAGCACGGCTCTTTCAGGGTACCTACAACTCTTTTTGATACTTGCCGCGATCATCGGCACTGCTATTGGGAGTATTGCTGTCGCGCGCCGTAACGCGGTAAAATTGTCATCTGATAACCAGGAGAATACGGTACGCTTACTCAACGATGAAATAAACTCGCTAGTATTAACCGTTGCGCGCAATGAAAAAGATATCGCCCGCATGAAGCGCATTTTAGCGACAGTGCGCTTCGCGCTCAAGAGACGCGGGCTCATCATCACGCTCAACGGTGACTACATCACCTTTTATGATGTGCAATCAAGAAGCACAAGCACGTTACAGCTACGTACAACGCAACAACAAACCAGCGAAGACACTGAAGCGCGAGATGCGCTGACAAAAGAAGGCGATAGTTTAATGGACGACCCCAGTAATGGTGACGACATATAAAGTTCTGTCACACCTGTCGAAACCGCCCATCAATAACGTTGCTAATTACCTCGTCTGTACTAGCGGTGTATATAGCGCGCTTAAAGGGCTGTTGTTCGTTAGATTGTGCCTGGCTAGTCAATCTCTCCATACGTGGAGATAATAGCTTAATACTACCCTCGCTAGAGGGTTGTGAGAGATAGATAAGTTCTAACATGCGCAATGCTGTTTCGCCTATCAGCGTAATCTCAGTAAACAGTTTTGTCGGATAAAGATGATACATCGCATCGTTTACCCTATTACTTTGTAGGTATCTCGTAAAAGAGCGCAATAACCCAGGATATGTTTGTATTCTGAATTGCGTATCTTCTATCTCCTCCCCCGTGAAGATCATCCCATTCCCATCAGCATACCCCCGCCAGAACTCAGATTTGTCTATAAGAAAAGCCCCCTGCCCTACTAGCTCTCTATCGCGCATACTTCTATGACAACCTATCGCATCTAATATCTCAGTAAGCTCTTGCGAGTAGATACTGAGTGAATAGTTGTTACTTGTTTTATTTAGTACGGGTGATATCTTAAAACCGAGATACTTCCCTAGTTGTTTCAGATGTTCGCTATCTTCTTCAGTACATAGTACTCTCACACCTCTTACTTCTCTCTTGACGCTAAAGTAGTTGCTATTGGCATAGATAAAACCCAACCAATAGTTACTGGTTAGGGACTCATTAAGAATATGCGCTACTGACTTCGTAGTAGTTGTCTTCCCTCTGTTGTGATAGTTTGTGTACATGTGTGTAGTCTCCTTTTTCTTGTAATATGTCTCTATAATAATACTTACGAAAACTTACTGTTTTGTGACATGAAATGGGTAAGCAACAGATTATTGCTTAGATAGCTAAGTATAACATAATACTATAGATAAAAACAAGCACAAAATTACGAGTTTTTAGCTGTTTGTCACAAAACACTAAAAACTCGTAAGTATTATTTTGGGGGGTATTATAGTTATAACTATTATACGTAATCACCTGATTACGAAAGATGATGCACTTTTTGTTTTCGGCTAACAACTACATAATAACTTACTGCTAACTACTAGTAGTAACTAGTAAGAAAGTGATATAGTAATGTACAATATTCAAAAACTTGCGGCTAAATACTTCGGTCTTGTTGATGATACACCGCGTGAAAAGTACAAAGTGCTTTGTCCTCTACACAACGATCACAAACCATCTTTAACGTTGTGGGCGGATGGAAAATGGAGGTGTTACACCTGTGAGAAGGGAGGTGGGTTGTACAAGTTGTTTTGTGCGCTGTGGCAATGTGATGAGTGGGAAGTGCTTGAGCGCCTATTACCTAACTATATTGACTCAGAGACTGAGTTGTGCGCGCAACCTACTGAGGTGAATGATAATGGGCGCGCACTATATAGTAATAACTTGAGAATGGTAGAAGATATTGTTCATCAGTTTCCGCGCAATGGTGTGAGTTATAAAGGCGATGATAATCATTACTTGTTATCTAGAGGGTTCTTATCTCGTACGTTAAACCAGTATAAAGTGTGTGTCGTCAAACATGGTAATTATCAGGTATTACTACCTTTATACTTTAGTAATACGTACTTATGTGAAGAAGTATATGGCTATCAACTACGAACCACTGATAGTTATGTAACACCTAAGTACTTAACTATGTGGGGCGTAGAGAAGCAACAACATTTATACGGTGTTGTACAAAGTAATTGTGAGGTTATCTTGGTAACAGAAGGGCGATTAGATGGTATGATGGCGTATCAGTACAATAGTAATATAAGTGAAGTAAGTATATTAGGGTGTGTTATTAGTGATGTGCAAGCGAAGTTGTTAGCTGACCTGAAACCTAAAGTGATTATCGGCGGTTTCGATATGGACGATGCTGGCAATAGAGCGTCCAGCGAGCTACGTAGAAAGATGATGAACTATAATGTTTCGGTTGTCAACCTTGTATTACCTAGGAATGATATTGCATCGTGTCGTAAAGAAGAATTTTTGAGAAGTTGGAGGGAAGTTGTTAGCTGACGCTCCTATTGTAGCGTGCTTTTTGTTAGCTAGTCAACCCTAAAAGTGTTAGCTGGAAAAACTCGTTTACTTTAGCTGACGCTCCTATTGTAAGATGCTTTTTCTATAATTACAATGGTCAAAGTAACCATAATATTACGGGCGTAGGAGGCTAAACACGCATATGTCACTAACTTTTTTGAAGCATAGCTATAGTGTTGCTGTTCGTGATCGTGACGGCGGAATTTTAGATGGACGTGAACATATTGAGGGTAGGGATGGGGTGAAAGCATATAAACGACAGATGCACAGAAAACACCCTGATAAGAGTATACAATTTTTAGTGAGAAACGAGACATTAGGCAACAAAGTTGTTAGCTCTCACTGAATTTTTTTGGCTAATGTCACAAACGCACAACTTTTCGTAAGTATTACTTAGAGGGATAAAATATGAAAAAATTGGAACCCGTACAAGAACGTATATGGGATGCTGTATTCAGGGAGATCATCTTACAACTCCCAAAGAACACATTCTTTGGCGCTGCATCAATATATCGTATACATGAAAAAGCGGGGCAACCTGATGAAGAGATTATGGATATCATACACAGCGCGATGCTGCGTTTAGAATGGGCAACGCGCCCTGATGGGTGTGAGTTTACTATTTGCCCTGGAACGCGCAATAGGACAATAATAGCTGCATGGGTAGAAAGAAACTAAAATGGGACGAAAGAGAACGCTTGAAGACGCGGCAGAGAGATTAGCGGATATACAGTATCATGCAATCGCATTAGCGCGCTTACTTGCGCATACCGCTCCTGATAGTCCGGTAGTCTGGAAATTGATAAAAGACTCACGCTGGATTGATGTGCAAATGTTAGATCGTGAGAGAACGGATAGATGCTGGTATTGTTATACGCATGGAGTAAAGAGCAACCTTTTACAAGAAGATAGGAAAACTGGCTTGACGGTGTGCGATAGATGCCGTTCAGCGCATGAACTTCAGGGTTTTTAACGAGTTTTGAGCAATTTCTTAAAAAATGTCACAAATGACGAACTTTTCGTAAGTATTATTATGAGAGCGTTTTTAATAAAAAACATCGTCTTCTTCATTTCTACGATGTTGTCACTTCTTACCGATCAGCCAGGAAGTCAGTCATTAAAAACACTTTCTTTAGGAGTATGGACAGTTATCCTAGAACGCATAGTCAATAAGTCGTTTGAGCCGTGTGCAACACCGGAATACTCCATCGACGACCCTAGTAGGGCTTCCGGTTGCTGCGAACGGGTACGCTTTCTCAATGCGTGAATTGAGGGCCGTTTCTACACAGCAAGAGTAGAGAAGTGTCGCTACTGACTCATCTGTAGCATAGCCCTAGTAGCTTATCAAGGTGAACGGGCTATTTTTATGTACAAAAGGACGTGAGCATCTATTACATGCCTGGCTCGCAAGATGTACAGATGTAATTGTTCCGCTCACTATCTGGCAGCTATGAACTGAAAATAGTTCTAGGTCGCAGTGTACCTGAAGAGAAATACGTCTGTGATGACAGTCTCGGCTGTGCTTTCCATCATGGGCGTATTTTTTATTGTACGAAGGTCGATGACATCCTATATGGTTGCGCATGGCTTGTTTTATAGAGCTTGCAATCGGTCAGGACGGTAAGACTGGCGGGGGCTAACGGATAGCGTACATATGATACGTCATATTGAGCGAGTCACCCCGCACCGTACCCGCACACGTTGAGTTTTTGAAACAGTGCTTAGTAAACAGAAGGGGTAAACAGAAATGGCAAAACCGACAAAGCCACAAGCAACAGCAAGCGCGAAAGCAGTTGTTGCTAATCCGATGGGTAACGTGGTAGAAGAAGACGATTTCTTAGATGATATCGGCGGAGAGATTGCGTCTCAGAATACGAAAGAGAAAACGCGACAAGAGAACGCGCGTTTTCACTGGTTGTTCAGGATGCCCGAACAGGCAGAGAACGATGGTACTCGCAGGGCGGGTA
>WNGL01046565.1_pt1 | contig 10339 bp, 8 predicted proteins | sample 5400591 | NCBI WGS metagenome assembly WNGL01 (sample SAMN13153377, study PRJNA577476) | soil metagenome | isolation source: 80 cm soil or saprolite under Garry oak tree replicate 1 | place: USA:California | collected 2016-06-15 | reverse complement strand
ATGGCTGATTCAGCAATTGAGGCGCCAGCTTCGAGGAGACCACGGGTATGGTCTCGAGTGCACTGAATATGGAGCTGCAAGAGCTCCTCGATACGCTGAACCGTCTGCGGCGGGAGTTCGGTGACAGCCCGGAGTATCAGGGGTTGCGGCGACAGCTTCCGGCTGATTGGCCGATGTAGCAGGTCGCTGAAAAAGTCCCCACTCGGGCGCACACAGCCGGGCCGGCTGTGCCACCATTTTCAGAATTCGAATCGAATCCTTTGGTGGCACAGGCCGCTGGCCTGTGCGAGGTAGGCGACTCTCCCTTACGAGCGCACCGACGTCCTGCTCAGCATGCAGCTGGTAGGTCTCGGCAGCGCGTTCCGAGAAGCCATAATAGCCTATCAACTCACGGTACACCTGGGCAGCGACTCGGTCAGGTCCGCCGTGCTGGCTCTCCGTAAAGCTCAGCAGAGCCAGCCCCTCTAGGGCCGAGCGTCGTTGGCAACCACCGACGATCATCTCGATAGCAGCCATAGTCCCCGGGGCGGGCTCGGCGCAGTCTGCCTCCTCACGGGAAATCCCGCCTTCCTCCAAGAATTGGAGCATGATGTCCACATGGCTGCGCGGCCCGGCCAACTCCTCGGTGAAGTTCTCCAGCACCACCTCCATCAGTTCGTACTGCTTCTCGGCCACAGCGTTGACCGCAATGTAGCCGAAGAAAATCGGATTGGTGCGGACCCGTAGGTAGTGCTGGACTTCGCCCAGGATGAGCTGACCGCGCGTCCAGCGGTGCTGCAGAATGCCCTGGAACCAGGGATGCTGCGCCATCGGCACTTCCTGAGCGTAGCTCCACAATTCGGCTATAAATTCGTCGGGAGACATGGGTGCCCCTCCTCTGTTCTCGCTGCTTACCACAGGAAGGTGTGTGTTGACAGCGGCTGGCAACAGGAGTGGAGCCCTGGGCGGGGGCCTGTTCTCGCTGCTTACCACAGGAAGGTGTGTGTTGACAGCGGCTGGCAACAGGAGTGGAGCCCTGGGCGGGGGCTCTCATATTCTTCCCATCAGTGTCCGAGATAGGCGGATGAATGGCGGCTGTCTAACCGGCCATTGGAGCGGTCGGTTAGAGCCAACCGCTCCACGGCGTATCGTGAGAACCGCCCTAAGAATGTGCAGCCAGCCGCGCCACAAGATGCGGCAGGTGGAGACGGACCTGAGCAAGCATTTCCTCGTCGGAGATCGAGGTCGTGCGTTCCTGGCGATACTGGGCGTCCACCCAGTCGTTGATCTGTTTCACCGCTTCTGATTTTTTATCCACCCGCCGGTCAGGCGGCAGATTGAAGTATGTGTTGATCCACCACGACACTCCCGCAGTCCCAGAGGTTTTATCCACCGCGACTCGTGGCGGTCGCGCGAGAATCTTGGTGGTATTGAAGATGTTGTAGATCTCCTCGTCCTTCAACAGCCCGTCGGCATGGATGCCCGCCCGGGTGACGTTGAAGTCGCGCCCGACAAACGGGTAGTTCGCTGGAATACGATAGTTGATCTCGTGCTCGAAGTAGTGGGCAATCTCAGTGATCACAGCGGGGTCCATGCCATGCGGGTCGCCTTTGAGCGCAATGTAATCCATCACCAACCCTTCCAGCGGCGGGTTGCCGGTGCGCTCACCATAGCCGAGCAAGGTGCCATTGGCGTACATGCAGCCGTAGAGCCAGGCAGCCGCAGCGTTGACCAACACCTTGTGAAAGTCGTTGTGTCCATGCCATTCCAGGCACTCCGGCGGCACCCCACACTCCCGGCGCAGCCCCTGAATCAACTTCGGCACGCTCCGCGGCAGCGCCACTCCAGGGAACGGCACACCAAACCCCATCGTGTCACACACGCGGATCTTCATAGGAATACCGCTCGCCTCCCGCACGCGCATGAGCTCAGCTACAAAGGGGACGACAAAGCCGTAGAAATCGGCCCGCGTGGCGTCCTCCAGGTGGCAACGAATCTGAATGCCGGCGTCTAGCGCAGTCTTCACGACACTCAAGTAATCTTCATACGCCTGCCGGCGCGTCTTCTTCAGCTTGAGAAAAATGTGGTAGTCCGAGCATGAGGTCAGGATTCCGGTCTCCTTGAGCCCCATGTCCTTGACCAACTGAAAGTCCGACTTGACCGCACGAATCCAACCCGTCACCTCTGGATATTGGTAGCCCAGTTCCAGACACCGCTGCACCGCCTCCCGATCGACCTCGGAATAGAGGAAGAACTCCGCTTGCCGAATCACCCCGTGCGGACCACCGAGGCGGTGGAGCATCGTATACAGGTCGACGATTTGCTGCACGGTGTAGGGCGGGCGTGCTTGCTGGCCATCGCGGAAGGTGGTGTCGGTGATGTAGAATTCTGGCGCGGGATCGAGTTCTTCACCGACGCCATCGAACACAATCTTGGGCACCTCATCGTAGGGAAAGATGTCTCGTAACAGGTTTGGCTCGGGGATATCCTGGAGTTCGTAGCGAGATGCGGCGCCAGCCTGCGGCTCAAGGCTCTGCTTGGTGGGGTTCCCAACTGTCATACGCACCCTCCTGTATTACACGGTCGTTTCGCGAGTTTGCTGAGAATAACTCCTCAGCCCGCACACCTGGGCTGAGAGTTCCTCGCTGTTCATAGTACAAGGCGCGATATCTTGTCAATATTGATTTATTAATCAATATATGATGAAATTTCTCGCGTACACAGATCCGTTGACGTGCACGAGGAACGCTATGGCAAAAGCTCAGTATCTGACGGCGCAGGAAGCTGCGGCAGAGCTCGGCGTGAGCCCTGCCACGCTCTATGCTTACGTAAGCCGAGGGCTGATCCACTCCGAACCAGTAGCGGACAATTCACGCAGCCGTCGTTATCAGCGGGACGATATCCAGCAGCTCAAGGAACGCAACGAACTGCGGCACAATCCCGTGAAAGCGGCAGAAAAAGCCCTCCACTGGGGCGCGCCGGTGTTGGACTCAGCCCTCACTCTGATTGACGACGGGCATCTCTACTATCGAGGCCATGACGCCGTAGAGCTAGCGACGACGCGCACGGTTGAAGAAGTCGCCGCCCTCATCTGGTTGGGGGAGGCGGCAGCGGAGGCCGCGACGCTTTTCGAGGCAGCGGGCAAGAGAGCCTCGTTCCGCTGCCTGGCGATGCGCCGACGTGTGGCTGACCTGCCTCCGACTGAAATGTTCCAAGCTATCCTACCAGTGGCAGCGGCTGAGGACGTAGCGGCCTACGACTTGCGTCCCTCGGCGGTGGCACAGACGGGCGCCCGCATTCTTGGGCTTCTGACCCTCGTTGCGGCTGGCCGTGATGAGCAGGGCACCGATATTGCCCAGACACTGCAAGAAGGCTGGGTTCCCGATGATCCGCTCGCCGCTCAGCTCCTGCGCGCGGCCCTGATTCTGTGTGCCGACCACGAGCTCAACGTCTCGGCCTTTACCGCACGGTGCGTGGCCTCGGCCGGGGCGACTTCCTACGCGGTGGTGATGGCTGGCCTCGCGGCGCTCCAGGGGGTTAAACACGGCGGGTCTGTCGAGCAAGTGGAAGCGTTCCTGCGTGAAGTCAGCACTCCGACCCACGCGCGGGCTGTGATTGCCCATCGCCTGAAGCACGGCGAGCACCTGCCAGGTTTCGGCCACCGGTTGTATCCAGCCGGGGATCCACGGGGAAAGGCATTGCTGGAACTCACGACCAACGCCTACCCGGATGCTCCGGCTACGGCGCTCGGGGAGGCGATCGTGACACAGGTACTGCGCGCGACCGGCCAGCATCCGACGATTGATTTCGGGCTAGCCGTGCTCGCTGGCGCCCTGCAGCAGCCGCCCGGCGCAGCGCTGGCGCTGTTTGCACTGGGTCGGACGATTGGTTGGATCGGCCATGCCATCGAGCAATACCAGCGCGACCAACTCATCCGTCCCCGGGCGCGGTATGTCGGGCCAGCCCCATGGCCCCACGAGAACACACGCCACTGACAAATTAAGAACGAAAGTCCTTCCTACTTCTTATGGGGCGGATGAACAGTCGGTCGCTAAACATAAGGGAAAATCTGGTGAAAGGGGAACTGAAGACACAGCGTGATTAAGGTCGGCGCTCAGCGTTCAGCTGTAGCCTGCCCCTATAGTAACTTTGCCGGAGATCGCTCCAGCCGCTCTTCCTCACCCAGACTTTGCGTGGGTGCGAAGTCCAAAGCTCGCACCGGGACCAGAAAGGCCAGCACCAGCGCGCCCAGCAGGCAGCCTGCGGCCGCGGTGTAAAATGGCAGCGCCCACTCGCCAGTGTGCTTCACGAGCACGCCAGCGACCATGGGACTAAAGAAGCCGCCGAAGTTCCCGCCAAAGTTCATGATGCTGGCAATGGAGCCGGCCAGGCGGGTGTTCATCTCCACCGGGATGCTCCAAAACGCCACCAGCCCCAAGGTCGTAATCAGCTGGAACAGCGCAAAAGAGACCACCGCCGAGGTCGGGGAGGCAATTGACGCCGCCAGTACCAAAAAGGGCGAGGAGACGGCAATCGCCACCGCCGGAATCCCTTTTCTCGCCCAGGTCGCGCTCACTCCCTGTTTCGTCAGCCGATCAGAGAGGATACCACCACCCAGGACCCCGATCAGCCCCCCTGTCACCGGCAGCATCCCCACCCAACCCATCTGCTGGATAGTGAACCCCCGGGCCTGCACCAGGTAGGTGGGTAGCCACGCCACCACCATCGTGAGCCCATATGCCCAGAAGAAATACGCTACCGCTAGTGCAATGACTGCTGGAGTGGTCAGCAACGCTTTCAGTGGCACCCGCACCCTTCCGCCCCGCATGTCCCCGTGTTCCTCCGCTTCGCCGATTCTCCGCTTCGCCGATTCTCCGCTTCCGCGACTGACCGTTATGGGGGGCCGGTCTGCCCCGTACCACAGCCACACGCCTATCCAGAGGAAACCCACGAGCGCATTGAGGTAGAAGACCTCTCGCCAGGAAAAAGTCACCAAAATCCAGGCCGAGATGGGATAGGCAATGAGCTGCCCAGCATAAATGCCACAGAGGCTGATCATCTGGGCCACGCCAAGCTCATGCCTGGGGACCCAGCGGGAGTTAATGACCGTAACCGCGGGCAGGCTCGCTGCCTCGCACACCCCCAGCAGGAAACGCAGCCCCAGCATCAGGAGAAAGGAGAACCGGCCCAGAGGGGTCAGCAGGGTAAACAGTGACCAACCACAGCAGGCGAGAGCCAGGAGATACTTGGGACTCCAGGTGTCGGCCAGGAGTCCGCTGGGAATCATGAAGAGCGCATAGCCGCAGATGAAAGCCGAAAAGACCACGCCAAAAAGCTCAGTATCCCAGCCCAGCTCTGGCATCATCACCGGCGCGGTGATGGAGATGTTCACCCGGTCGATGTAGTGACCCGCGCACCTCTAGTACTGCGTCAATCTTTCATTGCAATCCGCATTCCGCAATCAAATCACCTCCTCCTCCTTAAGCCGGACCACGTCCTCCCAGGAATAACCCAGTAGGTCGATCAGGATCTGCTCGGTATGCTCGCCAAACTCCGGCGCCGGGGCCTTAGGATTAGCCGGAGTCTTGCTCAGGGTAATAGGCGAGCCCACGACTTTGACCGGACCCCAGGCTGGGTGGTCATAGTCCACGATGTAGTCGTTGGCGAGCATCTGCTGGTCTTCGGGTAGATCATTGATGGTGTTGACTACGGTATAGATAAAATCCCCGCCTGTCTTCAGGAGTGGTATCCACTCGTCCCGAGGCTTGGAGGCAAAAATCTTGTCGAGAACAGCAATGAGATCTTCGGCGTTCTTGCCTCTCACCTTCATGGTGGCAAACCGGGGGTCGTGCTCTAACTCTTGGATGCCTACAGTCCGGCAAAAGTCCGACCAATAGCGGTCCGCCTGGGGCATGCCCAGACAGATCCATTTTCCGTCCTGGCACTTGTAGTGATTCCACAGCGGGTTGACCGCCTTGGTCCGATAAAACCGCTTGAACTCTTTCCCCAGGGTGAGTCGGCAGGCCAGGTTGAGGCCCTGCAGCGCCGTCGCCATGCTGCCCAGGTGGGAGGTATCCACTTCCTGTCCGATGCCCAGACGCTCGCGAGCCAAAAGAGCCACCACAATCCCGTACGACAGTATGATGGCCCCCATCTGGTCGGCGATGCCGCCGGTGATATTCAACGGCTCCATATCTGGATCGCCAACCGCGGTCATGATCCCAGAGCGGGCGAGGCCCATGTAGTCAAAAGAGGGCTCACCTGAGTCCGGCCCTTTGGGTCCATAGCCCGAGGCGCTGGCATAGATGAGCATAGGGTTGTAACGAGAGAGCGTCTGGTAGTCCAGACCTAGCCTGGCGGCCACTCCCTTACGGAAGTTCTGCACAAAGACATCGGATTTTTCGACCAGCCGGTAGACGATCTCTTGCGCCTTGGGCTTCTTTAAGTCCAGCGTAAGGCTTTTCTTGTGACGGTTGTTGGCTTCAAAGTAGTAGTTCCGTTTACCCTCTCCTCCCGTCTGGCTACCAGCGATACTCATGACCCCACGGCCAGGATCTCCACCCACTCGTTCTTCAAGCTTAATCACCTCTGCGCCCAGGTCTCCCAGCATCATGGTGGACACCGGTCCCTGCTGAAAAATGGTCCAATCAATGATGCGAATCCCTTCAAGTGGCATGGCCATCGTGACTCCCTCCTTTGCCAATGCGTGAGACTGGCCGGACTCTAGCACAGACCGGGCAGGGAACAAAAGCTTTGCCCACAAACCAGCAGGGGCGGGTTGGCAACCCGCCCCCACTGCTGCAATCCTGCGAGATACTGCGCGGAGTTTATCCTGAGGTCGCGAAGGACTCAGTCAGACTGACATGCAAACACGAGGTAAGAGGACAGGCACCAGGGGCCTATCCCTACGGGCTGAGCGCTTGCGGCGGTTTACTTGTGCTCGGTCCTCTCTCGCTGCCAAGCCCAGAAGCGGTCTGCGCTCTTCTTCATCTGCTCACCCAACCGGATCAGCAGATCACCGTTGCCGTAGAGGATGAAGGCCGCTGAGGCGGCCGCGCCAACAATAAAGCCAACCAGGAACATGACTGATCCCTCCCTCTGAAGCCAGTGCTTGTCCCCCTACCACGATCTGGGGATCGCGATCCCTGCTTTCTCTTGCATGATGAGGTCGGCTCCCCAGTCCGTCAAGTCAGCGTGCTCGGGGCTGAGGTCGATGACTTGGGCGCCGTCTCTTCACGCTGACAGCCTGTCCTTGGTGCGCGCCTGCCGTCACTCGTACCGCAGCGCCTCAATCGGGTCGAGCCGCGAGGCCTTGTAGGCCGGATAGTAGCCGAAGATCACCCCCACCACGCCGGAGAACAGGAACGCCCCGACCACGGCGGTCGGCGACAGCAGGCTCGGCCAGTGGGCCAAAGAGGCGACCATAAGATGTTCATGATGCCGATCCCTCCCACCAGCAGGGCGACCGAGGCAACCGAGGCGAGCAGGGTCGTCATCACCTGGCTGGCGCTGGCCGAGGCTTCAGCAACGTCCTGCAAATTGCGCACGCTAAAATCATCTTCTTGACCTGCCCGGAGATGGTGACGCTCCCGCAGGAGGTTCTGCACTTCCTGCTGCGCCTGGTCAGTCTGGTCAGCGCTCTGAGCTGAGACCATAATAGTGTTCACCACGCCGAGGATCTCGGCACCGATCAGCTTGCGCTCGGCGGTAGAGAAAGGAATCACTATCGTGTCGTCCTGATCCTGTCCCCAACCAGTCTGGCCCTTAGCGGTCAAGAGACCGATGACACGGAACGGCACATTCTGAATGCGGATCAGGGCATCGAGCGGGTCTTGACCAGGAAGGAACAGATTCCGGGCCGCGGTCTGACCCAAGAGACACACCCGCGCTGTGGTTTCCTCTTCCTGGCGGGTAAAGAAACGGCCCGAGGCCAGCGGCCAATCACGCACTTTTTGGTAATCGAAATTGACGCCCTGAATCAGTGTGCTCCAGTTCTGGTTGCCAGCTATGACCTGCATGACCTGACGCTTGGTGTAGGCGACCGCCGCCACGGACGGGCACTCCTTGGCAATGGCAACCGCATCAGTCACCGTGAGCGTCGAAGCGCCGCCGTAGCCCGAACGTACTCCTGCGGAGGTCGTGGCGCCGGGCATGACTATTATCACGTTAGTACCAAGGCTGTTGATCTGGGCCTGGATAGAAGCGTCCGCCCCCTGGCCAATCGCCACCATGGCGATGACGGCGCCTACGCCGAAGATGACGCCAAGCATTGTGAGCGCCGAACGCAGCTTGTTGCGCTGGAGCGAGCGCAAGGCTACGCGCATAGTCATACGAAGGAGTTTGAGGTTCATAGGAGTGGTTCCCCGATCCTACTAGACTGCCGATAAACCCCTGGGGTCACCCTTCGACAAGCGCAGGGTGACCGAGTCGGCAACCGTTCGTGCTGAGCTTGTCGAAGCATGAACCTTTTTCGGCAGCCCTCTACTTTAGGTGCTTGCCAAAAAACGCGACCATCTTCTCCCACGACTCCTTGGCTGCCTGGGCATGGTACGACGCCCGGTCGCTGCACATGTACCCGTGATCGGCTCCGGGATACACCGTGACCTCGGCCTGCTTGCCCAGTTCCTTGAGACGGGCCTCGATCTTCCTGACCTCGTCCAGGGGAATAAACGCGTCCTTCTCACCAAAGTTGACAATCATCGGGCAGCGGATCTTGTCCGCCAGATCGAGTGGCAGCAGCGTCTGCCCGCTAAACCGTCCCGGGCTGCCGATCGAGCCCCCGTAGAACGGCACCGCCGCGGCGATATCGGCCGCGTGTACACAGGTCGTGAGGAACGCAAGCCGTCCGCCCATGCAAAAGCCGGTGACACCGAGGGCGTTGCGCTTCACAGTGCTCTGCTGCTTCAGGTACTGGATCGCCCGGCCCAGGTCAGTCATGGCCCGGTCGTCAGGCAAGGTGTTGGCAAGAGCGAAGACTTTTTGCATATCCCCGTAGGGGACCACCCGCTCTTTCTCAGGGTAATACAGGTCCGGTGCCAGGGCCACGTAGCCAGCCTCGGCAAAGCGGCGGGTGAGGTCCTTGATGTTCTCATTGAGGCCGAAGGCTTCAAAAATCACTAACACCGCCGGAAACGGTCCTTTGCCTTCCGGCTGGGCCAGGTAGGCAGGCAGTTGTGGCGCGGTGCCGATGTTCACCATCCCAGTCTGTACAGCCATACGGTTTCCCTCCTGCGCGGCAAAAGATGCTTTGTTCTATACACGTTCCCTGCTGGGCAAACAAGAAAGCACCCGCGACCAAATAGGGCCGACCAGCCAGGCGCCCCGGCTGGTCTCGTCACCCTGCGCGTGTCACAGGGGAACCGACAGGTTTTTCCGCAACCCGCTAGGTTCACTGCGTCTGCACGCTATAATAGGACATTATGGATAAGAAGACGAAGTTCAACATCTGGTACGTCTTTATCGCCCTGTGGGGGGTCGTGCTCCTGCATGGCCTGTGGGTCCAGATGACACAGCAGATCGAAGAAATTCCCTACAGCCAGTTTCAGACTTACCTGGCCGAGGGACGCATCGAAGAGGTCCGCATCAGTCCAAAATACATCCAGGGCAAATTGAAAGACCCCGAGAAAGGCCACCCTCAGCAGTTTGTAACCGTGCGCGTCGAGCCCGAGCTGGCGGACAAACTCGCCGCCCACCAGGTAAAGTTTGCCGGCGAGATCGAGAACACCTTCGTGCACGATCTCCTCTCTTGGATCCTGCCAGCCCTGCTGTTCTTCAGCCTCTGGCTGTTCCTGATGCGCCGCTTTGCGCAAAAGCAGGGTCTGGGTGGGGGCTTCATGGCCATCGGCAAAAGCAAGGCCAAGATCTACATGGAGAAAGATGTTAAGGTCACCTTCGCCGACGTGGCTGGCGTCGAGGAAGCCAAAGCCGAGCTGCAGGAGGTGATTGAGTTCCTCAAGACCCCTGAAAAATTCCGCCGCCTGGGCGGCAAGATCCCCAAGGGTATCCTGCTGGTCGGGCCCCCGGGCACAGGCAAGACGCTGCTGGCCAAGGCTGTGGCCGGCGAAGCCAACGTGCCCTTCTTTTCCATTAGCGGCTCAGAGTTCGTGGAGATGTTTGTCGGGGTGGGCGCGGCGCGGGTGCGTGACCTGTTCGTGCAGGCCAAGGAGAAGGCGCCCTGCATCATCTTCATTGACGAGTTGGACGCGCTGGGCAAGGCGCGCGGCATGGGTCCCGTCGGCCACGAGGAGCGCGAGCAGACTCTCAACCAGTTACTGGTGGAAATGGACGGGTTTGATACGCGGGTGGGGGTCATCCTGATGGCGGCTACCAACCGGCCGGAAATCCTCGACTCAGCTCTGCT
>WNGL01011103.1_pt1 | contig 10339 bp, 11 predicted proteins | sample 5400591 | NCBI WGS metagenome assembly WNGL01 (sample SAMN13153377, study PRJNA577476) | soil metagenome | isolation source: 80 cm soil or saprolite under Garry oak tree replicate 1 | place: USA:California | collected 2016-06-15 | reverse complement strand
GGTGAAGCCGGCGCCCGGGGAGGCGTCCCACTGGACCGGGGTGCGGCCCTGGTCGCGGCTCATCCGGCCCATCGCGGCGACCAGGGCGGTCAGGTCAGTGTCACCGCGGGCGGCCGCCTCGGCGTAAAAGCTCAGGGTCTCGATGTCCCGGTAGTCCCCGATCGTGGCGAACGGCGCGCTGGCCATGCCCAGCTCGTCGCCCTGGTAGACGTACGGGGTCCCGCGGTGCAGGTGCAGCACGGTGGCCAGGGTCTTGGCCGAGGCGACCCGGTGTGCCGGGCTGTCGTCGCCGAACCGGGATACCGAACGGGGCTGGTCGTGATTGCCGAAGTAGAGGGAGTTCCAGCCTCGTTCGGCCAGGCCCAGCTGCCAGGCCGCCATCGCGGCCTTCAGGTCGGCCAGCCGCAGCGGGCGCAGGTCGAACTTGTGCGCCCCGAAGTCCAGCTGCACGTGCTGGAACTGGAACACCATGTCCAGCTCGTGCCGCGCCGGGTCGGTGAACAGCACCGCCTCGGGGACGGTGACGCCGGGCATCTCGCCGACGGTGAGCACGTGCACGCCCCGGCCGGCGAACACCTCGCGGTACATCTCCTGCAGGAACTCGTGGTTGCGCGGGCCGCAGATGAAGTGCCGGCCGCCGGGGCCGTAGCGGGATCCGGGGCGGGGCCGCGTGTCGGGCAGGGACGTGTCCTTGCTGATCATGTTGATGACGTCCATGCGGAAGCCGTCCACGCCGCGGTCGAGCCACCAGCGCATCATGGCGTAGATGGCCCGGCGGACCTCGGGGTTCTCCCAGTTCAGGTCGGGCTGCTTGGGGGAGAAGATGTGCAGGTAGTACTGGCCGGTCTTCTCGTCCCAGGCCCAGGCCGGGCCGGAGAAGAGCGACTCCCAGTTGGTGGGTTCGGCGCCCGGGGTGCCAGGGACGGGGCCGGGGCGGGGGTCGCGCCACCAGTACCAGTCGCGCTTGGGGTTGTCGCGACTGGACCTGGACTCGGTGAACCAGGGGTGCTCGTCCGAGGTGTGGTTGACCACCAGGTCCATGACCAGCTTCATGCCGCGGGCGTGCAGCTCCGCGATCAGCTCGTCCAGGTCGGCCAGCGTGCCGAAGAGCGGGTCCACGTCTTGGTAGCCGCTGATGTCGTAGCCGTTGTCGTCCATCGGCGACCGGTAGACCGGGGACAGCCACACCACGTCCACGCCGAGCCGGTGCAGGTAACCGACGTGGCCGAGCACGCCGCGCAGGTCGCCGGCGCCGTCGCCGTCGGAGTCGGCGAAGCTGCGCGGATAGATCTGGTAGACGACCCAGCGGCGCCAGTCCGCGGAACTAGGACCGGACAAGGCGGGCGATCGCTTCCGACGCTTCCTTCACCTTCTCGGTGGCGTCAGGGCCGCCCTCGGCTATCGCCTGGGTGACACAGTGACCGAGGTGGTCCTCGACCAGCCCGAGCGCGACCGCCTGCAGCGCCCGGGTCACGGCGGACACCTGGGTGAGGATATCGATGCAGTAGGTGTCGGACTCCACCATGCGCTGGAGCCCGCGAACCTGACCCTCGATCCGCCTCAGCCGCTTGAGATAAGCGTCTTTGTCCTGCGTATAGCCGCGCATGATCCAACTGTAAGGGAATTTGTGGTGACCGGTGTAACCTCGCGGCATGCGTGACGACACCATCGCGACCTTCCTGGACCAGCTGGCCGCTCGCGTTCCCGCCCCCGGCGGCGGCGCCACCGCCGCCCTGCACGCCGCGCAGGCCGCGGCGCTGCTGGCCATGGTCGCCCGGTACAGCGACGGCCCCCGGTACGACGTCGAGCTGATGGGCCGCATCGTTTCCGAGGCCGACGAGCTGCGCGAGGACGGCCTGGCGCTGGCCGAAGCCGACGCGGCCGCCTTCAGCGCGGTGGCCGCCGCATACCGGCTCCCGCAAGAGTCAGAGCAGGAAAAGTCGGCCCGTTCGGCCTCAATATCCGCAGCCCTGTCCGGCGCGGCACGTCCTCCCGCCGATGTCGTGCGTACGGCGCTGCTCGTGATCCGGCTGGCCGAGGACCTGCTGCCGGCCGGGAACCGCGCCATGATCACCGACGTGGCCGCCGCGGCCGAGGCGGCCCGCGCCGCCGCGGTCACCGCGCGCCTGGTCATCGAGGTCAACCTACACGGGATCACCGACCCCGTGCTGCACGGCGAGTACGCCGAGACCGCCGCGGCGGCCGACACCGTCGCGGCCCGGGCCGACCAGATCGTCGCGGCGGTGCGGGCGCAGATCGCGCGGTGAGCGTTCCGCTGTCCGGGCGCGAGCTGTCCGGGCGCCAGCTGTCCGGGCGCGAGCTGGCGGCTTCGATCCGGGCGTCGGCAGCGTCGCTGGCGGCGGGGCTCGCGGCGGCGGGGCGGCCCCCGCGGCTGGCGGTGGTCACGGCCACTGCGGACGAGGCCAGCGCCTGGTACGTGCGGTCGCTGGGGCGGGCGGCGGCGCAGGCCGGGATCGGGTGTGACGTCATCGACGTGACCGCCGACGTGGACGGGATCCGGGCGGCGCTGGCCGCGCTGAGCGGGGACGCCTCGGTGCACGGGATCTTGCTGCAGACGCCGCTGCCCGGCGGGGCGCGGCTGGCTGACCTGGCTGATTCGATCGATCCTGCGAAGGACGTCGACGGGGCTAGCCCGGTGTCGCTGGGGCGGCTGCTGACCGGGCTGCCCGCGTTCGCGCCGGCTACCGCGGAGGCCGTGCTGGCGCTCCTCGATCACCATGGGGTCGCGCTGGGGGGACGGCGTGCGGTGGTGGTGGGACGTTCGGCCGTGGTGGGCAAGCCGGTGGCGGCGTTGCTGCTGGCCCGGGACGCGACCGTGACGGTGTGCCACTCGCGTACTCGTGATCTGGCCGCGGTTACGTCGGCGGCGGAGGTGCTGGTGGCGGCGGCGGGGCGGGCGGGGCTGATCGGGCCTGGGTTTGTCGCGCCCGGGGCGGTGGTGGTCGACGTGGGGACCAACGCCGTGGCTGACGGAGGGCTCGTCGGGGACGTCGATCCCGCGGTGGCCGCGGTGGCGGGGGCGGTGAGCCCGGTGCCGGGCGGGGTCGGGCCGGTGACCACGGCGCTGCTGCTGCGGCACGTGGTCGCGGCGGCTGCGGCGGCTGCGGCGGCTAGTTCTCCTTGATGGCGACCGGGCCTGAGCCTGAGCCTGAGCCTGAGCCTGAGCCTGAGCCTGAGCCGAGCATGCTGCGGTAGACGGCGATCAGGGCCGCCTTCTGCTCGTCGCTGAGGCGCTGGTCCGCGCGGATGGCGTCCTCGGTGCCCGGCATGCCGGGCGCGGCGATGTTGGCCGTGCCGTCTGCGTTCGCGTCCGTTTTACCGTCGGTGCCGGTCATCGCGTCGATCAGGCCGGCCTGGGCGAGCAGCGTTTCCGCGGAAACGTTCAGGGCGCCGGAGATCGCCTTGAGCACGCGGACCGACGGCTGGTGCAGGCCCCGCTCGACCTGGCTGAGGTACGGGTTGGACAGGCTGGTCAGCTCGGCGAGCTGGCGAAGGGAGAGGTTAGCGCGCTTGCGCTGCTCCCTGATGAAGGCGCCCAGCGCCTCCCGCTGCGCTTCCCACGGGTCCGTCACGGCGCACCTCCTCGTGCTTCGTCGCGCGTTCGTCGCGCGTTCGTCGCGCTCCTGCTAAGTATAGTACGCGGCAGCGCTGGTGTTCGGGCGCTGCCGCGTCGTGGTTCTCCGCGTCGGTGTTTCTTTTGTTTCTCGCGGAGAGCCGGCTCACTTGTTCTCGTCGGTACCCGGCATCAGCGCGGTCGTGGCCTTGACTACCTCTTCGGCGAACTTGCGCTGGCTGGCGAGCAGCTGCTCGGCGAAGTCGTAGGCGCTGGCCACGACCTCCTCCGGCTTGGGCAGCTTGTCGGCGCCCGGCACCTGCACCGAGGGGACCTTCGGGGTGATGGACTGGACGGTCTCGACCCAGGTCTTGATCGCGTCGATGACGGTCTCCTGGCTCTTGCGGACGCTGCTCAGGAACTCTTCCTGCAGGTCCTGCGCGGGGTTGCTGGCCATGGGTTTCTGCCTCCTCTTCGGCTTTCTTGCTGCTAACTTTACCAAGCAAGCGGTTGGCTTGTCAAGCGGACCGCTTGGCAAACGCAGCAAGGTGGCGGTCGGCCCGGCGGTTGGCCCGGCGATTTGGCCCGGCGGGTGAGGTCGCTTGGGCGCGGGCGTGTCGGCCGTGGTGGCTGAAGAGCGGCTTTGGGGCGCGTCCGTTGCGTTTCTGCCCGCCGCCGCTCTGTCTTCTGCGCGCCGGCGCCTCTGTTTCCGCGCGCCGCAGCCGTCTGTCGGGTCCGGCGCTTGAGCCAGGTATCTCGCAGGCATCTTTAACCACATTAACAACGATAAATCGTTTGCCAGTGCGACGATCTTAATCTTTCCGTGGTTGATTCGGGCTTGGCGGTGGATTTGGTGGACTATCGTGCACCGGATCAACCAAACCCCTTTCCACCAAGATCTCTTTTTGCGCTCGCCATACCACCGCTCGCATGTGAATCACTGGCATGAGCGGATGCGGACCACTCAGATAGAAAACGCGGCGGCTCCGGGTGCTCCGGAGCCGCCGCGTTGGGATGTGGCCTGCTTGCGCGGGCCATGGGCTTACTTGGACTCGCCGTTGCCGGGCAGCAGGGCGGCGGTGGTCTTGACCACCTCGTCGGCGAACTTGCGCTGGCTGGCGAGCAGCTTCTCCGCGAAGTCGTAACCGCTGGCCACGACGTCCTGCGGCTTCGGCAGCTTGTCCACGAACGGCACGTCGACCGCGGGGATCTTCGGGGTGATGTTCTGCACGGTCTCGACCGTGGTCTTGAGCGCGTCGAGCGCGATCTCCTGACTCTTGCGGATGATGGCCAGGAACTGGTCCTGCAGGTCCTGGGTGGTGGTGCTGGCCATTGTCTTTGCCTCCTGTTAGGTTCTACTGCTAACTATATCAAGCATGATTGGGATGTCAAGCGGATTGCTTGGCATATCTAGCAAGATTTTTGGGGTTGGCCGGGTGGGCCCGTGGTCGCGGGTGGGTCAGCTCGCGTCGGCGGGCTTCGGCGCGGGGGTGGCGGGCTTCGGCGTGGCCTCGGCGGCCGTGGACCTCGGGGCCCGCGGGGCGGGCGCGGCCTTCGGAGCGCTCTTGGCGGCCGGGGTCTTCGGAGCGGCCTTCGCGGCGGGCGCCTTCGGAGCGGCCTTGGCGGCCGGGGTCTTCGGAGCAGCCTTCGCGGCGGGCGTCGTCGGAGCAGCCTTCGCGGCGGGCGTCTTCGGAGCGGCCTTGGCGGCCGGGGTCTTCGGAGCGGCCTTCGCGGCGGGCGTCTTGGGAGCCTCGGCCTTGGGGGCCGGGGCCTTGGACGCGACCGAAGCGCCGGGAGTGGCCACAGCCTTGGCCGCGCTCTCGGTCACGGCAGGCTTGGGAGCGGCCGCGACTGGGGCGGGCTGGCTCTTGGGGGCCGGGGCGGCCTTGGGGCCCTTGTTGTTGCCGGGAATCAGCGGTGCGGTCGCGTCCAGCAGGTCCTCGGCGAACTTCCGCTGGAGGGCCAACAGTTGCCCGGCGAATTCGTAGCCGCTGGCCACGACGTCCTGCGGCTTGGGCAGCTTGTCCGCGAACGGGACGTTGACCGACGGCAGCTTCGGCAGCCGGCCCGCAAGCGGCGCGTAGACGGACGGGAAGTTCGGGGTGACGGACCGAACCGTCTCGAGCCAGTTCCTGATCGCGCGGACCACGTTCTCCTGACTCTTGCGCGCGGCGGCCAGGACCTCGTCCTGCAGGTCCCGCGCGGGGGTGCTAGCCATAGTGTTTGCCTCCTCGTGCAAATTTCTCTGCTAACTTTACCAAGCATGATTGAGATGTCAAGCGGCGCGCTTGGCATACGAAGCAGGAGCGACCCCGCGCAGTGCGGCCGGCGGCGAATCGGGGCCCGCTATCGGCCGGCGGGCGGCGAATCGGGGCCCGCGCTACTGTGCTTGTGAAAAGGATCACAATCTGGTAGGTGGCGGGCTGGTCTTGGAGGGCTCGGCGGGGCATCGGGGGGCGGCAGGGCGTGGGGTAGGCCCGTTCGGTACTCAGGTTTTGGGGCTGAACAGGACAGATGCGGAGGGTGCGACGGGAGGTCTCGCTACCGGGCCCCCGGGCGGAGGGGCGGGGAGGCACGGGCGTTGGATGGGAGCGTGATGCTCCTGTCGGTTGCGGGCACTCCGGTGGACCAGCGGTACCTGTTCGAGGCGCGGCAGATGCAGGCGCTGTCGCTGGCCGTGCACATTCCGCTGGTCTGCTTCGGCATCGCGTTCCCGGCCCTGGTGCTGTTCGCCGAGTGGCGGTACCTGCGCACCGGCGATCCGCTGTACCGGACGCTGGCCCGGCGCTGGTCCAAGATCATGCTCGCGCTGTTCGCCGTGGGCGTCGTCACCGGCACGATCTTGTCCTTCGAGCTCGGCCTGCTGTGGCCGGTGTGGATGCAGGACTTCGGCAACGTGTTCGGGCTCGGGTTCACGCTGGAGGGGTTCTCGTTCTTCGTCGAGGCCATCTTCATCGGGATCTACGTGTACGGCTGGGACCGGCTCAAGCCGCGGCTGCACTTCGCGAGCGGGCTGCCGATCGCGCTGGCCGGGGTCACCGGATCGCTGTTCGTCCTCTCGGTGAACGCCTGGATGAACCACCCGGCGGGGTTCACCCTCCACAACGGCCAGGCGGTGGACGCGCACCCGTGGTCCGCGCTGTTCGCCAACCCGTTCTTCTGGAGCGAGTACGTGCACATGTACTTCGCGGGCTACATCGTGTGCGGGTTCTTGATGGCCGGCGCGTACGCGTGGGCGATCCTGCGCGGGCGGCGGGGCCGGTACGAGCGGACCGCGCTTGGCATCTCGCTGACCGCGGCGGCCGTGGCCTCGCCGCTGCAGGTGGTGGTGGGCGACTGGGCCGCCCGGGACGTGGCGCAGGCCCAGCCGGTCAAGCTGGCCGCGCTGGAAGGGCTCGCGACCACCACCCGCGGCGCGGCCGAGCACCTGCTCGGCTGGTACAACGGGCACGCCGTGGTGTACGGCATCGAGATCCCGCGGCTGCTCTCGCTGCTCGCCTTCCACAACCCGAACGCCACCGTCCAAGGCCTCAACATCGTCCCGCTGGCCGACCAGCCGCCGGTGAACGTGGTCCGGTTCGCGTTCCAGGCCATGGTCGGCATCGGCACCCTGCTCGCCCTGCTCGGCCTGGTCTACCTGTACATCAGGCTCCGCCGCGGGCGGCTCCCCCGGGCCCGCTGGTTCTACTGGGCCGTCGTGCTGGCCGGGCCGGCCTCCGTGGTGGCGCTGATCGCGGGCTGGATCACCACCGAGGTGGGCCGCCAGCCGTGGATCGTGTACGACGTGATGCGGGTGGACGCGGCGGTCACCGGGGCGCACGTCATCCCGTTCGGCTACGGCGCGCTGTGGCTGGTCTACCTCGGGCTGGCCGGGGCGGTGTTCTGGCTGCTGCGGCGGTTCAGCCGGGTCCCGCTGGAGGGTGATCATGCTGGCTGACGTGCCGATGGTGTTCATCCTGATCGGGATCACCGCGTACACCGTGCTGTCCGGGGCCGACTTCGGCGCGGGCCTGTGGACGCTTGTGCCAGGAGGCGGGCAGGCGGGCGCGGCGGCGACCCGCGACCACACCAGGCACGCCATCGGGCCGGTCTGGGAGGCCAACCACGTCTGGCTGATCTTCGTGCTGACGGTCGCCTGGACGTGTTACCCGGTGGCGTTCGGGTCCATCGTGTCGACGCTGGCGGTGCCGCTGCTCATCGCCGCGATCGGGATCATCTTCCGGGGCACCGCGTACGCGCTCCGTAGCCAATTCGAGGGGGGGCAGTTCGCGCACGGCGAGGAACGCGGCGTGCGCCTGGTGGAGAACCTGTTCGCGCTGTCCTCGGTGCTCACCCCGTTCGCGCTGGCCACCGTGATCGGCGGGATCGCGACCGGGCGGGTGCCGGTCGGAAACGCCCGCGGCGACCTCATCACCTCCTGGCTGAACCCGGTCTCGGTCCTGGCCGGGGTGCTCACCGTAGCCTTTTCCGGGTACCTGGCCGCCGTCTACCTGGCCGCCGACGCCCGTCGTTTGACCGAACGGGCCTTGGTCCACGACTTCCGTATCCGGGCTCTGTCCGCCGGGGTGGTCGCGGGGCTGCTGGCCCTCGCCGGGCTGCTGGTGATCCGCGCCGAGGCGGCGTCGCTGTGGCACGGGCTGACCAGCGGCCTGGGCCTCGTTTTCGTGATCGTGAGCGCGCTCGCGGGGGTGGTGACGATGGTGCTGGTATGGCGGGGCAGGTTCGGCCCGGCCCGGGCCTCGGCCGCGCTCGCGGTCGCGGCGGTGATCGCGGGCTGGGCCGCCGCCCAGGAGCCGCGGGTGCTGCCGGGCCTGACCGTCAGCCAGGCCGCCGCGGGCCGGTCGACGCTGATCGCCACCATCGTGGCCATCGCGGCCGGCGCGGTGGTCCTGGTCCCCTCGCTGACCGTGCTGTACACCCTGGTGCTCCGCGGCCGCCTGGACACGGCCGAGGCGAACGGCGAGGCGAACGGCGAGGCGACCGTCGTGGAGGTCGAGGGGGCCGCCCCCGCCGCCGGCCGCGCGCGGCGGGGGCGGACAGCCGGGCCGACCGGGCTGGCTGGGGCGGCCGGGTCGGCTGGGCTGGCTGGGGCGTTCGCCGCCGCTTGCCTGGTCGCGGGGGCCGGCCTGCTGGTCTTCGCCGACCCCGCCTGGGCGCACGGCCTCGGCGTGGTGGCCCTGCTCGCCTGCGCGGTGACGGTCTTCGCGCTCGCGGCGGGCCCCACCGGCGAGTTATCCAACCTCGCCCCGGTGTCTAGACCGCCATGACTGAGACCTTGCCGGCCCGGGCGTCTCACGGGCCTCTTGCGTCCCGCGCCGGTTCCGTGCTCAACCGGCGCGATGTCACAACGAGCCGCACCTGACCGGCACGGTGTCACAGCGTGCCGGTGGGTGAGCGGCATGATGGCTGAGTGGACAGGGCCTTTATTCCGGGTGTGCGGCTGGCGGGCGAGTTCTACGCCGAGGCGGTCCGGCCGCTGCTGGACCAGGAGTTCCCTGGGCTCCGGTACGCGGCGGCCCTGCTCGGGCCGGGATCGGAGGTGCTCGGGTTCGACACCGAGCGGTCCACCGACCACGACTGGGGCCCGCGGCTGCAGGTGTTCCCCGAGGCAGGCGAGCTCGCCGGGGCGGTCAGCTCGATGCTCGCGGGGCGGCTGCCTGCGCGATTCCGTGGGTACCCGGTCGCGTTCGAGGTGACCCGCGAGCCGGGCGGCGGGGCGCGGCACCGGGTGGAGGTGGCCGCCCTGGGCGGCTGGCTGACCGCGGCGCTGGCCGCCGGGATCGGCGATCCGGCCATCCGGCGGCTGCCGCCGGCCGGCGCCGCCGACCAGTTCATCGACAACACCGACGCGCTCGGCGACCTCCGGCGCGTTCGGTACCAGATCGAGATATGTCCGTCGAGAGGGCTCGTGATACCTGGGCCTAATGTTGGGGTATCTAACGGCTAGCGGGGCGACTAAGCATGCCCCGGAACGCGTGCGGAGGTCGGGATGCGACGCCTGTGGATGTCCTTGCTGGCTGTGCCGGTCCTGGCGCTGGCCGTGCCGACCGCGGCCTCGGCCGCGCCGTCGGCGCCCGCGGCGCGGGCGGCGCTCGCGGCCCGGACCGCCCCGGCCGCTGCGGCCGCTGCGGCGCAGGCCCTGCAGCCGGGCATGAGCGGCGCCGCGGTCAAGGCGCTGCAGCGCCGGCTGGCCGCGCTGAAGTACTACCCGGGCTCGATCGACGGCAACTTCGGCACCAGCACGCTGGAGGCCGTGTGGGCGTTCGAAGAGGTGCAGAGGCTGCCCGCGCACAACTTCGTGACCTCCGCGATGCAGTGGGCGCTGGCTCACCCGAAGGCACCCAGGGTGCTGGTGCCGCGCGGCGGGGCCAACCGGGTCGAGGTCAGCCTGTCCCGTGAGGTGCTGGTCCTCTACCACAACAACCAGGTCCAGCTGATCAGCCACGTCTCGACCGGCGGCGGGTACTTCTTCTGCTCTCCCGGCGGCGGCTGCGGTCACGCCATCACGCCGACCGGCAACTTCAGGACCGTCGTCTTCATGCGGGGCTGGATCCGCGTGCCGCTGGGCGAGATGTTCAACCCGGTGTTCTTCATCGGCACCGCGTTCGCGATCCACGGCGACACGGACGTGCCGCTGGCGCCCGTCTCGCACGGCTGCGTGCGGATCCCGATGGACATCGCGGCGTTCTTCCACACGCTGGTGCGCGTGCCGGGCGAGCCGGTCTACATCCGCTAGCCGGGGTCAGCCGCCCGGCCAGGCGAGAA
>WNGL01029440.1_pt1 | contig 10340 bp, 13 predicted proteins | sample 5400591 | NCBI WGS metagenome assembly WNGL01 (sample SAMN13153377, study PRJNA577476) | soil metagenome | isolation source: 80 cm soil or saprolite under Garry oak tree replicate 1 | place: USA:California | collected 2016-06-15 | reverse complement strand
CCTTGAGGAACCGGGGCTCCTCCGCCGCCGCCACCGCCAGCACGCGGCCGTCGCCCGGCGAGACGACCAGGTTGGCCCCGTCCGGCACCCGGCGGGGCGGATTGCGGAAGAACCATCCCGTGAAGAGCACGACGGCGCCGAACAACGACCCGGCGGCCGTCCAGCCCAACGCCCACGCCGCCACCGCGGGAACACCCGCGAGCGCCAGGAAGGGCAGTCCTTCCCGGGCAATCGGCCAGCCACGCGCCCGGTCAGCCATACCAACCTAGTTCTTCGACTTGTCGACCAGCTGGTCTTTCTTGAGCCAGGGCATCATGGCGCGCAACCGGGCCCCGACCTCCTCGATCGGATGCTGCTCCCCGCGCTTGAGCAAGGCGTTGTACTGGGGGCGATTGGCCTGGCACTCGATAATCCATTCCTTGGCGAACCGCCCGCTCTGGATCTCCTCGAGGATGCGCTTCATCTCCTGCTTGGTCTCATCGGTGATGATGCGGGGCCCGCGGGTTACGTCGCCATACTTGGCCGTGGTGCTGATCGAGTAGCGCATGTTGGCGATGCCGCCCTGGTAGATCAGGTCCACGATCAGCTTCACCTCATGCAGGCACTCGAAATAGGCCATCTCCGGCGAATAGCCCGCCTCCACCAGCGTCTCGTACCCCGCCTGGATGAGCGCCGTCAGGCCGCCACACAGCACCACCTGCTCGCCGAAGAGATCGGTCTCCGTCTCCTCGCGGAAGTTGGTCTCGATGATCCCGGCGCGCCCGCCGCCGATGGCCGATCCGTAGGCCAGCCCGATCTGCTTCGTGTCGCCGGACGGGTCCTGATGCACGGCCAGCAAGCACGGCACGCCGCTGCCCTTCGTGAACTCCGAGCGCACGAGGTGCCCCGGTCCCTTGGGAGCGATCATGAACACGTTGATCGTGGGCGGCGGCACGATCTGGCCGAAATGGATGTTGAACCCGTGCCCGAAGGCCAGATAGGTGTTCTTCTTTATGTTCGGGCCAATTTCGGCGCGATAGATGCCGGCCTGCATTTCATCCGGCGCCAGGATCATCACCACATCAGCCCGCTTCACGGCGTCAGCCACCGGCATGACTTTAAGTCCGGCCCGCTCCGCCTTCTGCCAGGACGCGCCCTCGCGGAGGCCGACGAGCACGTCCATGCCGCTGTCCTTCAGGTTCAGCGCGTGCGCGTGGCCCTGGCTGCCGAACCCGATGATCGCGATCGTCTTCCCCTTCAGCACTTTCAAATCGGCGTCTTTGTCGTAGTAGATCTTCAACATGATGACTCCCTACTTCTCTTCTTTCAGAATGCGCTTGGGCTGCGCAGCAGCCTGGCGGACCGGCTCGCGCGCGATCGCGACGCGGCCCGTCCGGACCAGATCCTTGAGGCCCAGCGGCTGGAGCAGGTTGATGCACGCCTCGACCTTCCTGACGTCTCCGGTGACCTCGATCGTATAGGTGGTCGGCGTCGAATCCACCACCTTGCCACGGAAGATGTCGGCGATGCGCAAGGCTTCGGCGCGGTCCTCCTGCCGCGTGTGGATCTTGATCAGCGCCGTTTCGCGCTCGACGAATTCGCTCTCGTTCAGGTCCACCACCTTGATGACGTCGATGACCTTGTTGAGCTGCTTGACGATCTGCTCGATGATCTTGTCGTCGCCCCGTGTGACGATCGTCATCATGGACATACTCGGGTCCAGCGTCGGCGCCACGGACAGGGTCTCGATGTTGTAGCCGCGCCCGCTGAACAGATTGGCCACGCGCGACAGCACCCCGAACTTGTTCTCCACCAGCACTGAGATGATATGCTCCATTCCTACTCCTCTAGCAGGCAGCGTTTGTCATTGCGAGCGACCATCGGGAGCGCGGCAATCTCGCCTCTGTCACTGAGAGATTGCTTCGTCGATTTGCTCCTCGCAATGACATCCAAGGGTGCACCCGTGTTACGCAGTCAAGACGGCGTCCTTGTCCTCGCCGGCCACTTTGGACGCGGGCTTTTCCCCGCGCTTCATCTCCGGCGGGTCTTCGATGATCATCTCGTGATTGCTGCCGCCGGCCGGGATCATCGGGTAGCAGTTCTCGTAGGGGTCCACCTCAAGATCCACGATCACCGGCTTGTCCACCTTCAGCGCCTCCTTGATGACGCCGTCCACCTCGCCCACTTTCGTCGCCCGGAGCCCGACCGCGTTGAAGGCCTCGGCCAGCTTCACGAAATCGGGCACCGTGTCCAGGTAGGACGACGCATACCGGCCCTCGTAGAAGAGGTCCTGCCACTGGCGCACCATGCCGTGGAAGTGGTTGTTGAGGATGAAGACCTTGACCGGCAGCTTGTTCACGACCGCGGTGGCCATCTCCTGCATGTTCATCTGGAAGCTGCCGTCGCCCGCGATGCAGAGCACCAGCTTGTCGCGGAAGGCCGCCTGCGCTCCCAGCGCCGCCGGCATTCCGAAGCCCATCGTACCCAAGCCGCCGGAGGTCAGCCACCGGCGCGGCTTGTTGAGGACGAAGTGCTGGGCCGCCCACATCTGATGCTGGCCCACGTCGGTCGACACGATCGGGTCCTTGTCCTTCGTGAACTGGTAGATCCGGTCGATGACGTACTGCGGCTTGATCAGCGCGTCCGGCGGCTGCTCGTAGGTCAGCGGGTGCTTGGCCTTCCATTCGTTGATCTGGTTCCACCAGGGCTTGCGCTGCTCGACGGCATTGCCGTTCGGCGTCGCCTTGAGCATCGCCTTCAGCTCCCGGAGCACGGTCTTGACGTCCCCCACGATCGGGATGTCCACGTGGACGTTCTTGCGGATAGACGTCGGGTCGATGTCGATGTGGATGACCTTGGCCTCCGGGCAGAACTCCGACACCTTGCCGGTGACCCGGTCGTCGAACCGGGCCCCGATCGCGATGACGAGGTCCGAAAAGTGGACGGCCATGTTGGAGGCGTAGGAGCCGTGCATCCCCATCATGCCGAGCGACAGCGGGTGCGAGCCGGGGAAAGCGCCCAGGGCCATGAGCGTCATGTCCACAGGGATCTGCGTCAGCTCGGCGAACTCCAGCAGCTCCTCGTGCGCGTTGGAGAAGATCGCGCAGGGCCCGGCCGGCCGGTCATGGCGATGTAGAAGGCTTCCTTGATGATCTGCCCAAGGTCGTTCACGTCCTTGACCAGGAAGTTGTACTTGGTGCACGGCCGGCTGATGCCGACGTTGTCCGCCTCCTGGAAGGCGTCGTTGCCAATGAGATGGGTTGGGACCTGGCCGGTGAAGACGACGATCGGCACCGAGTCCATGTAGGCGTCCACCAGCGGGGTGACCACGTTGGTCATGCCGGGGCCGGAGGTGACCAGCGCGACGCCCGGCTTGCCCGTGGCCTTCGCATAGCCCTCCGCCATGTGGCCGGCGCCCGCTTCGTGCCGGGTCAGAATGACCTCGACGTCCTTCTGCTGGTGCAGGACGTCGAAGATCTTCAACACCACGCCGCCCGGGAGGCCGAAGATGGTCTTCACCCCTTCGCGCTTGAGGCACTCCACAAAGATTTCGGCACCCGTGAGCTTCATCGCGACTCCTCTCCTCTCTGTAAGGTTCTCTCCGGGCCTCAGTACCCGGCAAAAACCTGAAAAATCAGCGTAGTTGAACTGCAAACGCTATCACGGAGAGGCCTATTCCGTCAACTCTAGCTGCATAACCACCTTGACAGAGCTTCCACGCACTCGCTAGGGTGGGACCTATCATGGATCGTCTTGTCGAGTGCGTCCCCAACTTCAGCGAAGGCCGGAAGCCCGAGACCATTGACGCGCTGGTCCACGCCATTCAGGCTGTCCCCGGCGTCGTCGTGCTGGACCGCCAGAGCGACGCCGATCACAACCGCAGCGTCCTGACCTTCATCGGACCGCCCGAATCCGTCGCCGAAGCCGCGTTTCGGGCGGCTGAAGAGGCCCTCCACCGGATCAACCTCACCACCCACCGCGGCGAGCATCCCCGCGTCGGCGCCACCGACGTGATCCCGTTCGTCCCGATCCGCGGCGTCACGTTGGATGACTGCGTCCACCTCGCGCGGCTCGTCGGGCGTCGCCTGGCGGAGGAACTGCACATCCCGGTCTTCCTCTACGAGCACGCCGCCAAGGCTGCGTTCCGCACCCGCATCGAGGACATCCGTCGAGGCAGCCTCGACGAGTTGGCGGAGCGGATGCGGATGAACCCGGAATGGGCGCCGGACTTCGGAGACGCGAAGCTGCACCGCACGGCCGGGGCCACCATCGTGGGGGCGCGGCGCCCGCTCATCGCGTACAACGTGAACCTCGCCAGCAAAAACCTGGATATCGCCAAGGCCATCGCGTACACCGTGCGCGCCTCCAACGGCGGACTGCCTTCGGTCAAGGCCGTGGGCATCACGCTCAAGACCCGCGGCATCGTGCAGGTCTCCATGAACCTGACCAACTACGAAGAGACGCCCGTCCACGAGGCAGTCAAGGCGGAAGCGGCCAAGCGCGGAGTGGAGGTCCAGAGCAGCGAAGTGATCGGGCTGATCCCGGACGTGGCCGTGGCGCAGGTCGCCGGGCACTACCTCAAGCTGGAAAACTTCTCCATGAACCAGATCCTCGAAGCGCGCATGGCCCAGGTCCTGATGCAGGACCTCTCCACCACAGTCGGTCAGTTCCTGGAGGCCGTCTCAGCCCCGAACGCGGCCCCGGGCGGGGGCAGCGTGGCGGCCATGACCGGCGCGTCCGCCATGGCCTTGGGCGTGATGGTCGCCGGGCGCCTGCTCGAAAAGGAAACGCAGCCCCAGAAGATCGCCACGCTCCGCGCGAAGCGTGACCTCCTGACTCAACTCCGAGACCGGCTCCAGGCGGCGATCCGCGAGGACGCCGCCGCGTACAATGCCGTGCTCCAGAGCACCAAGCGGCCCATGATTGATCCGGAGCGAGGCGCGGCCATCCAACAGTCCCTCAACGTCGCGATCGCGGTCCCACTCGCGATCATGGAGCTGGCAGTGACCGGCAGGGACGTCCTCCGCGAGCTGATCCCCTTCGCCTCCACGCCCCTGGCCGCTGACCTTAAAGCCGGCATCTTCGTAGCGCGAGCAGCCGGCGACTGCGCCCTCGCCTGCGTCAAAGTCAATCTGGAGTCGTTGAAGGACGATCCCCGTGGGCCGGAGTTGCTGAAACAGCTCGCCCCGTATGAAGAGCGGCTCCGCCGGGACTGAGTCCTCTTCCTGACGCCTTCCATGTTCGAAAAAGTGATCTCCGGCGGGCAGACGGGCGTGGACCGTGCGGCGCTGGACGTCGCTCTGGAACTGGGCGTGCTGGCCGGCGGGTGGTGCCCCAAGGGGCGCAAGGCCGAAGATGGCTCGCTCGCTCCCCGCTATCCGTTGACGGAAACGCCCTCTGAGGAATACTGGCAACGCACTGAATGGAACGTCCGCGATTCGGACGGCACGCTGGTCCTGACACGCGGGGCCCCAACGGAGGGGACGGCCTACACGATTGAAGTGGCGAAGAAACTGGGAAAGCCCTGCCTGGTGCTGGACTTGAGCGAAGCGCCTAACGAGTCAGCCGTGAAGGACTGGGTGGATGAGCACGAGGTGCGCGTGTTGAACGTGGCAGGCCCGCGCGAGTCCAAATGCCCCGGCATCTACGCGCAGGCTGCGCAATTTCTTAGAGCAATCCTTTCAACGTAAACCAGCGGGTGGCGCCGAATGGGACCATGGCGGAGCACAGCGCGACTTGCTTGCCCTTGGCGGAGCGCGAGCACGTCAGGGTAATTCGGCGACAGGACCCGCTAGCTCTCCATCATTTCAAGACGGGCGTCGAATTCGTGGCGGCACTGGGTGCAGCGCACACAGTCGCGCTCGACCGTCCCCTCTTCGCTGGGCACAGCCATGCCACCGCAGTCCGGACAGCGTCGTACCTGGGCGGCCTCGCCATCCAGGGTCTCGAACTTCGACCCGCGGAGACAGTACACGGGCGTTCCGTCAAGCTGCCAGGACTTCCCGGCGTTGTCCACGACGGGCAAGGTGATGTAATGGTGGGCGGCATAGTCCTCCAGCTCCTTTCGGGTCTTGAGCCCGCCCTTGATCAGCTTGCCGGTCTTCGCATCATACAGAGAGTCCTCCTTCACTACTACTTTGGTCGGCCCAAACTTCATGGTGTACCTCCTTACATGCTCTCCTTTTTCGGCATGTAACGGCTGCGCGTTTTGTCCATTGCGTCGGTCAGGTCTTTCCATTCCTGCGCGGTCAAGAGCGCTTTCAGCTTGAAACGTAGCCCCAGGATCCTGGTCGCACTGGCCATCCGCTCGTTGTTCTGCTCGTCCAGCAGCTTGATGAACTGCTCCGGCGCCGCCTCGTAGTTGGCATTCAGCGCGTACAACTTTTGATGGTAGTCGCTGGTCTTCTTGAAGGACTGTTTGACCTCATTGACGATGTCCTGAACGACCGCCTTGGCCTGCTTGGCCTTCTCCGGATCCTTGACCGTCCGGTCCACCAGTTCGTTCGTCTCGGCGAGCCCGCGCTCGAGCGCCGCCTCACGATAGCTGCCCCCCGTCCCGTACCCGTGGTGCCGGGCGCACCCGCCCACCACCAGTGCCGTCGCAACCAAAGACAGTATCAACATCTTCGCGGTCTTCATCCTTGATAACCTCCCTATCGGGCGTGAGGGGTAGAAGCATAATCGTTCCAACGCTCGAGCGCAATCCTCATCGACTCAAACCGATTGACCCGCAGGCCCCTTGTCTCTACAATGACCGCGCCATGCCGCCTAAAACCCGCATCCATGCACTCTTGGAGAAGGAACGGACCCTCATCTTCCCAGGCGTGTACGACGCGCTGGGCGCGAAGCTCGTGGAGCGCGCCGGCTTTCCCCTGACGTTCATCTCCGGCTACAGCGTGGCGGCCACGCAGCTCGGCCTGCCGGACTTCGGCTACCTCACGCAGACCGAGATGGTGGCGACCGCGAAACGCGTCTGCGGCTCGGTCAAGATCCCGATCATTATCGACGCCGACACCGGCTACGGCAACGCGCTGAACGTGATCCGCACGGTGAACGAGCTGATCGACGCCGGCGCGGCCGGCATGTTCCTGGAGGATCAGGTCTGGCCCAAGCGCTGCGGCCACATGAAGGGCAAGCGGGTCATCCCGGTCGAGGAGCACGTGCAGAAGATCCGGGCCGCGGTGGACGCGCGCCGGGGCCGCGACTTCTTCATCGTGGCGCGCACGGACGCCCGCCAGGTCAACGGCCCGGAGGACGCGATCAAGCGGTGCCTGAAGTACAAGGAGGCCGGCGCCGACGCGCTCTTCATCGAGGCGCCCCGGAGCGGGGAGGAGCTGAAGACGATCGCCAAGGAGCTGCCGCCGCCGCTCGTCGCCAATATGCTGGAGGGCGGCGTCACGCCGCTGCTCACCAAGGACGAACTGGAGAAGATCGGCCTCCAGCTCATCGTCTGCCCGCTGACCGCGCTCTACGCCTCGGCCAAGGCCATGCAGGAGATGTTCAATCTGATCAAGACCAAAGGCACAACCCGCGACGCGCTGGACCGCCTGCTTCCCTTCAAGCAGTTCCACGACATCATCGGGCTCGACGATTACTACAAACTCGACGAGAAGTACCGCACGCCAGATTCGTAGGGGCGGACCTATGTGTCCGCCCAAATACTCAGGGCGCCCTTTACGGACGGGCGCACACCCAGGTGCGCCCCTACAGGACAGGGCAATCACAGAGGGTTGCCCCTACACCGATCCGAACCAGCGATAGCGGTAGCGCGCGACGAGGCGGTAGGCCAGATAGGCCAGCGGCCGGATCAGCGGCACGCGCAAGATGGCATGCAAGACGCGCCCGCCGGGAAGCCCCGGCACCAGCGGGAGGAAGGCGTCCAGCCCGCGGCTGATCGTGCCGTCCTGCTCCACGAGAAAGGCCACATCAGGTCGGCCCGGTTTGTACTCGGAGCCGAGCCGACATGCAGCCTCTTCGCTCTGGTACGGGACGAACTGGATATCCGAGTGTTGCGGGTCCGGCGCCAGCCGCTCCAGCCCTTCCTTCGCGGTCACGCAGAGCCGGCACTGGCCGTCATAGATCAGCGTCCTCATCACGCAAAGAGCTTCGCAATCTGATCAGGAGACAACGGCGCAAGCCGCGCGAGCGCCATGTTGTCCCGGACATGGTCTGCCTGCTTCATCCCGATCAGCGCCGTTCCGATGCCCGGCGTCGAGCGGACGAACTGCAAGGCTCGCTGGGCGGCGGTGCCCTCGCCCAGCGCTTGATGCAGGTCCGCCGGCAGCCCGCGCGCAAGCCTTCCCTGCAGGATTGGCGCGCTGATCATCACGTAGATGTCGAGCGCCTTGGCGGCTACCAGAAGCGGCACCGTCGCGCCGTTGAAAGACTGCGTCTTCTCAGCGAGTGCCTCCGGCATGCCGATGTTGTACGGCAACTGGATCACCTTGAAGTGATGGTCCTTCCCGCCCACCTCCTCCGCCAGCCGTACCAGCGCCTCCAGCGAGAGATGACCGCGCGCCTTGGCCGACACCCGATAGCCCTCCCAAGTCGCCGTCCCGTACACGCGCAGCTTGCCCTGCGCGACCGCCGCTTCGAGCGTCTCGAAGGCTGCGCGCATGCGCTTCATGAACTCGTCGCGCGTCACCTGCTCAAGCTGGATCTCCGGATTATGCAGGTAGTACACATCGAGGCAGGCAAGCCCCAAGTTGGCCAGGCTGGTGTCAATCTGATGGCGCAGATACGTCGGGGTCATGCAGTGGCAGTCGGCCACCACGTCCGACGAGCTGAAGATGCCGGGCATGATGAAGGTCTTCTGCACATAGGCGTAGCCGTCGCGCGGGGGCGCGCCGTCGTACGGGATGAACCCGCCCTTCGTTGCGATCAGCACTTCGTCGCGACGGCAGGCTCCGTCCTGGATCAGCTCGGCCAGCGCCTGGCCGATCGTCCGCTCGCTGCGCTGGCAGCGGTAGTTGATCGCGCTGTCAATAACGTTGCACCCGGCTTGGACGGCCTGCTTGATCGCGGCGCGATAGAGCGCGTCCGTCGCGCCGTCGTGCTTGCCAAGATACGTGCCGAGCCCGATCGTGGACAGCGTCAGGCCGCCCAGCCCTTCGCGGAAGTGCCGTTCATGGGCTGCGCCCGCCGCGACCAGACGATCACGGTACCGCTGCGTGCCTTCTGGCGTCGCGTAGCCGGCGAATTTCATAAGCCGAACTGCTGCTGGCACCAGCGCACCATCTGCTCGACTTCATCAGGCTTGTGATAGTCCACGGCCTTGTGGAAAGTCGCCGCCACGTAGTCCTCGGTCATCTCGGTTGTCTCTTCAAAGCCGGCTCCATGCAGTGCGGGGCGGAACTTGGCGACGGCCGGTTGCAGGTAGTACTTGGCCTGCTTGGCGACCTCGTCCGTCCCCAGGTCTTCGGGCGTCCCCTCGGACATCAGGCTCATGATGTCCTCAATGTCCATGCCCATCTGGCAGAGCAGGCGGCCGTCGGGGGTCAGCTCCAGCAGCCAGCCGTCGCTCCCCAGATCCATCAGCAGGGCGCCCCCAGCTTCCAATTCAAAGAAGGTCGGGTGACTTTGCCGGAGCCGCGAGCGGACGGCTTCCCAGTCCGGGTGAACCGATTTCGCCTCAACCGAATCTTCGCTCATGGCTTCACATCCTTCCTGAGAGCGCGCACGCTAATGACCTGGCCTGTGCGCAAGTGATCAATGCCGTCCCGGCAGTAGCCGAGCGGAAGCCACCGGCACGATCCGCAGATGCCCGGCAGGTCGGAGCCCTTCACCGACGCGCGGATCCGATCCAGCACCTCGCGCCACCGCACCCTTGTCCCCGGCGGGAGTCCCAGCAGTTCCAACACGTGCCGGTCCTGCGCCTGCATGCCTTCTTCCGAGTGCGCGCTGTTCAGCGAACACCCGGCCGACGCCAGGTGCGGGCAGGCGGCGCAGAACGCGTCCGGCGCCTCCACGACCTCGACCCACCGATCCGGGTTCTCGTTCAGCTCCCGGTGGAGCGCGGCCATGTTCTCAATGAAACCGGCGCTATACCCCTCGCCTCGAAAGCCTTGCAGACACAAGAGCGTATGGCCCCTGATCCGGACCGCTCCGTGGGTATCCACGGGTATTTGACGCCTGCTCATGATTCCTCCGATCGGCGCTATTATAGCCCGCTGGCTACAAGCCGCACTAGTCACGCGGCGGCCTCCCTTCGCTTGACCGAGGGCGACGACCTTCTTAGAATGCCGCTATGTTTGGAGTCTGGAAGCGCAAATCCTCCACACCCGATGTGGTGATCTACACCAAGCCCGACTGCCCGCTTTGCGACAAGGCCAAGGCCCTTCTCGAAGAGTTGAGCAAGGAGT
>WNGL01013746.1_pt1 | contig 10340 bp, 14 predicted proteins | sample 5400591 | NCBI WGS metagenome assembly WNGL01 (sample SAMN13153377, study PRJNA577476) | soil metagenome | isolation source: 80 cm soil or saprolite under Garry oak tree replicate 1 | place: USA:California | collected 2016-06-15 | reverse complement strand
CTGGCGAAAACTTCGAGTCGCATCGGTTACTTTATGAGCGCGGACGGGGTGAAGTTTCGAAAGCCTGTTTTCCCAGGCGATACCATCTTCATTCACGCCGAGCTGACGAAAGCGCGCGGCAATCGCCTGGCGAAAGCGAAATGTCATTGCGTGGTGAACGACGCCGTTGTCTCGGAAGGCGAACTAATGTTCACGTTTCTCGAGAGATGAGCGACGCCCAGATTCATCCGACGGCGATTGTCGATGGAAGCGCAGAGATTGGAGCGGGAACGGTCATCGGGCCGTATTGCGTGATCGGAGCCGACGTCGTGCTCGGCCCAAATTGCTGGCTGCAACATCACGTCACGCTTTGTGGGCCGATGCGCACGGGTGCGGGAAATAAATTTTATGCCTCCTGCTCGATCGGGCAGCAAACACAGGACCTGAAGTATCAAGGTGAGCCGACTTATTTAGAAATCGGCGATGAAAATACGTTTCGCGAATTTGTTACGATCAGCCGCAGCACGACGAGCGAAGGAAAGACGCGCGTCGGCAATCGCGGGAGCTTTCTCGCTTACAGTCATATTGGACACGATTGCCAGGTTGGAAATGAAGTGGTCTTTTCAAACAACGGCACGCTCGCTGGCCATGTCGAGGTCGGTGACAATGCGGTGATGGGCGGCCTCACCGCCGTGCATCAATTTTGCCGCCTCGGACGATTCGCCATCACCGGCGGTTGCTCCAAAATTGTGCAGGATGTTCCGCCATTTATGATTGCCGACGGCAATCCAGCAGAGATCCGCGGCGTTAATCTCATCGGTCTGGAACGCAAAAATTATCCGCCTGAGAGCGTGAAATGGATCAAAGAAGCGTTTCGCCTGATTTATCGTTCGAAATACAACACGCGTCAGGCGATCGAAGCGGTCCGCAAAGAATTGCCACAAAACGAAGAGATCACCCTGCTCATCGATTTCATCGAAAAAAGCGAGCGCGGAATTATTCGGTAAGCGCGGTCTCAGCGCTTGGGCGTCGGACTGGCCGGTGACGCGGTGAGGTCCTGTTCCATTTTTCTAAGCAGCGGCGCACCCGGCGCATCGCCTGCCGTCCGCAAAACGCTGCGCACGATTTCAAGCGCGCCCTTCGCATTGTTCTGTTTGAGCGATGCATCCGCTTCGTCCAACGCGACACGCAGAATATCATCGCGCTGCGCGTAGCAGGTTCGCGCCTGCTGCAAATGGCTGGCTGCTTCCGCAAAATGTCCATCGCGCGCTTCCATCAGTGCGAGGTCCTCCATCATCGGACAATTGTGCGAAGTCGATGCAACTTGCCGGGCCAGCGTCCGAAATTCCGAAACCGGACGGATGATATTTTTCATCGTGAATTCGTGATACATCTTCCACTCATCGGCCGGGCGTTTTGTGGAATCGCGCGGCGATTTAATTTCCAACCACGATGCGTACGGTCGATAAAGCGGATCGCCGACCATCACCGACATCCAGGAAAGCACTCGGATCGACATATAGGCGCTCTCGGCAAAAGTGAAACCGTGCAGTAATCGGTCGTTGAAAATGTCGAGGTGCGCCGTGAGTTGCAAATACGGTTCGTAGACATTGCCGATGCTTGCGGCCGCCCCTTTGGAAACAAGCGGCGCCACCCAGTTCGAGTTCGGATCGCGCAACGTGCTCGCGCTAAACGAATGGATGTGGATCGCGATCGCGCCGGGAACAAAGCGGAAGCCCGGTTCGGTAAACGGACCCGCCACCCCGCCCGCATACCAGCCGTAATAAAGAGCACAATCCGTCATCGGATAGCCTTCCGGGAAAATCGCCGGCGTGTCCTCGTAAATAACTGGAATCCCGACTTTGTGGAGCTGCCCCGTAATTTCAGCGAGCCACTGATCGCCCAGGCCCATACCGGTGCCGGTATTGTGCGCAGCATCGACGTAGGCGCGGCCCCAAAGTCCGTTCTTCTCCGCCGCGATCGCATCGACAATCATGCCGCGCACCGTCGCGGCTGTCGGCGCATCGAGCCGGCAGACAAGGAGCAAGGTTGCATTCTCCAAGTCGCTGATCGCGCGGAAATTTTGAAAGTACGGATTGGGTATCTCACCCGAAATGTGACGCGAAAAAAATGGGAGCACGGTGAGCTCGGAATCAACCGAGGCTTCGTTACGATTTCCAATCGGACTCGGCCCCGGCGCGTCCCCGGGGTAGGCGGCGGTCGCGCGAATTTTTAGCGGCACGCCTTTGATTACGGCCACGAAATGGATGGTGCTCGCGGTCACGGACTCTTTTTGCTCGGGCGTTTCGTGCAGTGTCCACCACTGCCGCTCCTTGAAAATACCGCGGAGCGGATTGGCAATCGTCGCGTCGTACTCTTCCCGGCTGATTTCTTCTTCGGTGGAACACTCGAGGCCGACGAGATGATCGCGCGCGATCCTGCGTTGTTCAGCGTAAAAGGTCGCGAGCGCGACCGAATCGGGAACATTCTTGTTGTAAAGAACGATCGTCGATGCAGCGAGCGGTTGCTCGGCGCGGGCGCCGAGTCCGAGCGCGAGGAGGAGCGCGAGAAGACAATATTTCATCTACACACTGAGCTTGAGCCCGTCATAGGCGATGTGCGTACTCGCCGGGAGCCGCGATTCCGCCGCTTGCGGGAGCTCGTGGGCGATGTGCGTAAAATAAGTTGCCTCGGGCCGAACGCGCGCTGCGACTTCCAGCGCCTGACCGACACTGAGATGAGTCGGGTGCGGTTTGTCGCGCAGAGCGTCGATGATCAAAACCTTCACGCCTGCGATAAGATCGACAATCGCATTCGGCACGCCGCTGCAATCGCTCAAATACGCGACAAGTTTTTCTCCGCCGCGCGAAAACAGATAACCGTTCACAATGGAATTTCCGTGCGGCACCGGCAATGGCGTAATCACGGTCGCGCCCAACTCGAACGGGCCGTCGATCTCGTGCGGTTCCGGTTTTAAATAGCCCGGAAATGGATTCGGATTTTCAAACGCAAACTGAAATACGCGTTTGAGATCGCGCATTGTCTCGGCCGATGCGTAGACCGGCATCGAGCCACGCGCATGAGAAAAGCGCCGCAAATCGTCGAAGCCCATAATGTGATCGGTGTGCGAATGCGTGAAAACAACGGCATCGACATCGCGAATATTTTCGCGGAGCGCTTGCGTCCTGAAATCGGTTCCCGTGTCCACCACCCACGAGCATTCGGGGGTTTCGACATAAATTGACGAGCGCAGCCGCTGATCGCGCGGATCGGGCGATCGACACACCGCACAATCGCACCCGATCATCGGCACGCCTTGGGAAGTGCCGGTGCCGAGGAACGTGACCGTGAGTTGAGAGTTGAGCGTTGAGAGCTGAGTTGGCAAGCTGGCACTCTTAACTCTCAACTACGAAGTCTCAACCTTCCCGTCATGCCCGCCGTTCTCACTTTGCTGCGAATAAAAAATCTCGCGCTCGTCGAAGAGCTCGAATGGCAGATGACGCCGGGCTTCATTGCCGTCACCGGCGAAACTGGCGCGGGTAAATCCATCATCATTGGCGCTCTGCAACTTTTGCTCGGCGAACGTGCCGACAAATCGCTCATCCGCACCGGGGCCGATCTTTGCACCGTGGAAGCGGTTTTTAGCGGGGATAGTTTGCAGAGATTAAATCCGAACCTTGTCGAAGCGGGCGTTGAACCGTGCGAAGACGATCTCATCATCAAGCGAACGCTTTCCGCGGGCGGCAACAATCGTCAGTTTATCAACGGTTCGCCCACCACCTTGTCGATCTTGAAGAATCTCGGCGACGAACTGGTCGATCTTCACGGCCCGCACGATCACCAATCTTTGCTTTCGCCCGACAAGCAATTGAGCTTGCTCGATTCATTCGCGCGCGCCCAGGAACAGCTGGAAGAATATCGAAAGCATTACCGGCAGTTGCAGACGCTGACTGCCGAGCACGCCGCGCTCAACACCGCGGAAACAGCGCGCGAACAGGAGCTCGATCTTCTTCGCCATCAAATCAACGAGATCAACTCCGCCAATCTGGTCGGAGGCGAAGAAGAAGAAATCGAAACCCGCTACAAACTGGCCAGCAATAGCAAAAGGTTGATCGAGCTCGCCAGCGCGGTCGCCGGCAAACTTTCTGAAGCCGACGAGTCCGTTCTCTCGCAACTGGCCGAGACCCAGCGCTTGTTGCGCGAGCTGGAAAAGATCGACAATTCCATCGCGCAGTTTAGCGCCGGACACGAGACCGCCGTGGTCGAGCTGTCCGAGATTGCGCGCTCGCTTTCCAATTACGCCGAGAAACTCGACCTCGATCCGGCCCAGCTTGCCGCGCTCGAACAGCGCGTTTCGCTTTTCGAAACTTTGAAACGCAAATATGGCGGGTCGATCGCCGAAGTGATTGCCTTTGGCGAACGCGCCGCTGAACGCATGCGCAAAATCGAGGGACGCGACGCAGAGTTGGAGCGGCTCGCGAACGAAATCGAAAACATTCGGGAGCAAATGAATCAAGCTGGTGGCGCGCTACGCAAGCTTCGCACAAAAGCCGCGCCGAAACTTTCCGAAACCATTCGAAAGAACCTTGTCGATCTTGGGTTTCGTCAATCGGAATTCGAAGCGAAGCTCAGCCGGATGGACGAGCCGGCCGCAAACGGGTTCGATTCGGTGGAGTTACTTTTCTCGCCCAACCCGGGCGAGCCCTTAAAACCGCTCCGGGCCATCGCTTCGAGCGGCGAAATTTCGCGTCTCATGCTCGCGATCAAATCCGCGCTCGCAGCGCACGACGCGATTCCGCTGCTCGTGTTCGACGAGATCGACACCAACGTCGGCGGCGAGATTGCCCACGCGGTTGGAGCGAAGATGCGAACCCTGGGCCACGATCATCAAGTGATTTGCATCACTCATCTGCCGCAAGTCGCCGCCGCCGCTTCGACGCAATTTGTCGTGACCAAAGATGTCATGCGGGGGCGGACCTATTCGCAATTGCACGAAGTCAGCGCAAAAGCCCGCCGCGAAGAAATCGCCCGCATGCTGGGCGGCAAAAGCGAATCGGCGCTCGAACTGGCGGCCAGTCTGTTGGAGAAAAGATCGACACCGAAAATATAACGCAGTGGAGCCGTTGGCTGGAAATTACAACTTCGCGTAAACGCCGAGCAAAGGACGGGGCGATGGCGTTTTCGAACAGAAGTCGCTCACGAAACCGTCCTTGGTGCGGATCTCGACATGACCGGCGGCGCGGTTGGCGCCGTAGACGAGCACCGAACCAACCGGCGCGGCGAATGGATCTTCCACCGGTATTTTTTTGAATCCATAATTAGAGACGAGGTCCTGGGCGGCGTCTTTCGCGAGTTCGCTCTTCGGGCGCGAATTGATAGCGCCCGAAGCGAGCAATGCCTCTTTTACATAATGCCAGCACATCGAGCGCGAATGCGCATGCGCGCGTTCCTGCGCGATCGTCGCCGCTTGCATCAGCTTGGGATCGATGTGCCGATCGACCGTGGCAAACGGGTGAACGATCCGCTTCGGATAATACTGCGTAATGACGGGAGCTGATTCCTTTTTGCCCTCTTGGGTTTTGTAACTGTAATGGGCAACAGGCCGTTTCGTCTCGCTTGTCTTGTCTTTCGTGATCGCTTGGACCGCATCCTTCTTGGTCTCTTGATCGCGACTGGTTAAAAGCAATTTCGAAGGGGCCGATTGAGCGGGCGTGGGAGCGGAGCCGCCATCAGGGCCATTCGCTCCGAAAGCCATTGGTTCTTTCTGGCGCAACGCCCGGTTTGCCGACTGAGGAACGTTTGTTTGCCCGCCGCTAACCTCTGCTTTTGCCGGGTGAGAAGCGGCTGGTTCTTGCCTCCCGGATTCGAGCATCATCGGCCGAACAGGGCCAGGGCTGAGCAATTCCGGATTCGTGGTTTGGGCTGTGTGCGCCCGGTGTGCGCTCGCCTGTTCAACGCGAGTTTCGGTTTTCTGCCGTTCAGCGAGCGTTGCGGTTTTTTCGCCTTGCAAACTGGATCCTCCCACTAAGTTCGTTTGCTCAGCGGGAGTTTGTTTCTTTTGTCGCTCGGCGGCGAGCGCTCCCGCCATTCGCATCTGCTCGAGCGTGAGGATAGTGGAAGCTGATTTCTTTTCGCGAACCTGAGATTTCATTCCGGTCGCCGTCGCCGATTCTGAATCCGTTCCCTCGGTAGGATTTGGTTTTGCTTCGCGAGCGACGACCACTTCCTGCGCGCGCAATTGTCCCGCAATGGCAAAGCCGCAGAGCAGCGCGGTGAAAAGTTTTTTCAACATCAAAGGCACCGTGATAAATAAATTCCGCGCGATTGACAAGCGCTTAATTGCAAAACGCCCGTGAGCTTAAACAGTTGCCGAACGCTCATCCAGCCGCTATTCCCAACGCATGGACATATCACTCAGATCACTGGAAGAAGCCGTCAGCATACGGCGGCAAATTGGATCGCTCGAAAAACGTCTTGATGCCATTTTGCGGCATCCCCCATCAAGCTCCCCAACGCGCAGAGGCCAACGAAGAATGTCTCGTAAAGTCCGTGCAAAAATTGCTGCTGCAATGAGGGCAAGATGGGCAAAGAGAAAAGGGAGGACGGCGCATGCCTCGACTACAAAAAGGAAGGGCGGAATTACCGCAGCTGGAAGGAAGAGGCTTTCCGAGCTTATGAAAGCGCGATGGGCGGCACGGCGAAAAGCAAGCGGAAAGAAGCAAATTCCGCGCAGCAGGTCTTCAGTCAGTCGTCGGCTGCAGCGATTGGTTAGATGAATGACGTGCTGTCATCGAGACGCGCTCGACGGCGAAGTCGCCCCGGGTGCATACTCGGCGATCATGTCCCAGCCGTCATAGACCTTGTAGACGGGCGAAGCGGCACCGATTGCCCGGCTCACCTGACGGTTGAGTCCGTCGTATTTGAACGTCTCGCTCATGCCAGCTTTCGTTGCGCTCGTCAATCGATTCTGCGCGTCGTAAGTATATGTCGATCCATCCAGGCCGGTTGTCAGGTTGCCGTTGTTGTCGTAGGTTGCAATGGTTGAGTTGCGGGTGGCGTACTGGTTCAAGTTATTAATCACGTATGTATCGGTTGTCCCGTAGGGAGCGAACGAGGTCCGGTTGCCGTTGGCATCGTAAACGATGGTCGGCGAACCAGCCAATGTCGTGTCCGGATTAGCGATGTCGAGCTTTACCGCTGTCACTTGATCGCCGTAACTGTAGGTGACAGTTCGCGCTGTTTGTAGTTTCGCCACGGCGCGAAAAAGCGGATTTTAACGGCGAGGCCCGGCAAGAGCAAGCTGTGCCACTGTCGCGCTTGGTCCATTTGCGGCGCAACTCCTATGAGTGCTCGAACAACTTGAAAAGAAAGTACAATCCGATCACGAGCGTTACAGCGCCGGTTAGCCGAAGCTCCCACACATACACGCCGCTCTCCACATGTTTTCGCGGAGGGTACCACTTGAAAATAGGTGGCCAACGCTCGCAGGAGCGAACGGCATACTTTTGAACCGCCCGTGGAAAAAACGTACACACGATCCCGGTGACGATAAATGCTAATATGATTAGGACTTGGGCAAGCATACTCGTGCGCGTTAGGGGCCTCCTTGCCATCCGTAGGTTAAGCTTAAGCCTACTTGTGGAGTCATGACTCCACCGCCGTACGTTGAGACTTGGAATGGGTGGAACAAACTATTGAAACTCCACTGGCCACCGATGAGGACGCCGACCCCCGCGTTCCAACTCCATCCGGATAAAGCCTCCGACAATCCAGTCGATCCAGTTGAGTAACCAGAGGAAGGAACATTGCCTGTGGCGGCAAACGAGACGCCGGTAGGTGCTCTGCCGATTTGAGGACCAAACGAGTAAAATGTTTGCCCAACACCGTAGTTGAAATATTAAACTGCACGCCGACTAAAGTTCCTCAGCATTGTCAGACATCACAACATAGTAAAAAGTCGATGACGTCTGAGTTGATCCAAGCCAATTCCACTCTTGATCGTAAACATACGTGAGTCCATCACCGGCATCGTAGGTGTTAACGCCGCTGCCGGTGTCGATGTACGAATCGGAAGGAAATGTCCACCCGTTGTTCTGCCAGTCCCGGATCCCCTCGTTGGCTTCGCTACGGCACACGGCGGAATGTGTAATGGAAGCCGTGAATGTCGGCAATTACAAGCTCAGTCTCATCCAAGGAAACTATCGCAGAGACAACTGTCCTGCCCTCTGAAAAAGTTTGCGTTAACTTCCTCCCGCGAACGCTCCAAGTGCCACGAGGCGTATCACCCGGCTCAGGATCCATAAACCAAGTGTGGTCCGGCAGAAATTGGGTGACATGACGGGCCGATTGCCACTTCCCAATCAGCAGACTCGACACATCAGCGGTCGCACGGTTCTGAGGGTAAACTTTCGGGATCGGCGCCAAAATTGCAGCGACAAATATGACGGTCACACAAACAGGCGTTAAGGACTTCATACTTCTTGGCATCGACGTTACCGCGCGTACTACCCACCAGGTGGGCCATTGCTGATAGAAAAAGAGCCAGATCTCAGGATGCCGCCCCAATTCCCACCCCAGTTCGCGCTGTGCAACGTAAAATAAGGATCGAAAATGTCTATCGTAACCGAAGGTGCCCTGTCCATATAGTTTCCGAGATAAATGCCATTAACGTAGACTGGTCCGCCGGGCGTCAACCCATACTGACGCGCGATATCTCGGCCGATAGCTAAAGAGTCATCGTCGAGAGCGCCATATGTGCCTTGCCAGTTTGCTGTGTAGGGGTCCCAATCCGGGTCACCTGGGTATCCGTAGTGTGTGACGTAAACGTCTCCTGGGGCCAAGTGGTCACGATCACTGTTTGGAGCCCCCGCCGAATCCATCAGAAATCCCTGACCCGCCCATACCAGTAGGGCTGTAAGCCTCGGCGCCGATTTTGAGCACTTGGAACCCAAGGCCCGTAGGATCGCTCCGCTTCACCGGATTATTCCCGCAATAGCGATAGAGGTTCGTGGCGTCGCCGCTGAATCCACTCGGATCCGGCTGGAGAAAGCGACCAATATCAGGCGAATAAAATCTGTTCCTTAGATCGTAAAGCCCAAGCTCGCTGTACCATTGCTGGCCGGTGAAGAGATGCCGGATGTCATAATTGGACCTTGGAATTTGGCTGTTGGCGGCGTTATAAAAAATCGGTGTGCCCTGCAAATCGTAGCGATACCACTCCAGCAAATGCCCGGCGCTGTCGGCCAGGTGTGAGGTGCTGCCACTGCCATCCTGATAGTAGTAGAATGAACTCGACGCCGTCATCAGCTTGACGAGTCCGCCTGCTCCATTCAGGTAGGCGTTCAATGGCGTTGTCGCTCCTGGCTGATACTCCGCGATCAAACTCCAGCCATCATAAACATTGTACCTCGTCACCCCATTCACTGTCCGGCTCACCTGACGGTTGAGCCCGTCGTAGGCGTAGGTCTCGGTGGTTGCATTTTTGGTTGCGCTCAGCAGCCGGTTCTGCGCGTCATAGCTGTAGACCAATCCGTCCATGCCGGTTGTCATGTTCCCGTTGTTATCATAGGTCGCCTGCGATAAATTGCGGCTGCTGTACTGATTCAGGTTGTTTGTCGTGTAAGTATCGGTTGGTCCATAGGCGGAGAAAGTCGTGCGATTGCCGTTTGCATCGTAATTAATGGTCGGAGAGCCCGGAGCTGTCGTGTCGGGGTTTGCGATGTTAGCATCACCGCCCGGAAGACCCGCCTTCAGAGATCCAGCAGCCGGATTGATCGATGTGAAGACTGGCGAATTTTGGCCTAACTCTCGGAATCTGACAGGCCTGAACCTGTCGGCCATCCACCTTCACGATGACTCTAGTCAACACTTCGTGTGGATGCTGTTTCGTCATCAGGATGCTCTGTCCCGCCGCTAGAGACCATTGCCGTTCACGCCCGGTATTATAAACCAACGTCATCGTTATGGGTGAAGACAACTCGTTCTTCAATTCGATTTCGATTGGAAATTCGAACGGCCAAGCGTACGAGATGACTGGAAATAACGCAATAGCACAGACTGCTAACGACCCGAAACATGAAAGTACGTGTGGAGCTTTCATGACCCAGGCACCCAAGTGCCTTGCTGCGCACCATATCGATCAGCCGCATTTTCAAAAGGACTGGCAGACGTAAATGGATGACTAAGTAAATAAAATGGTAAAAAGAGCGGACCGAATAGCTGATTCTGATATGTATGGCCTTGTTCATGTGGACCGTAGTAAGCACCATCTTGGCCGTATGCGTTATTCGTTCCCGGTCCGCTATTGAAGTATAGTTGCGTGTTGCCGAGAGTTAGCGCGCCGTTTCCGAAAGGAAGGCCCA
>WNGL01011101.1_pt1 | contig 10340 bp, 11 predicted proteins | sample 5400591 | NCBI WGS metagenome assembly WNGL01 (sample SAMN13153377, study PRJNA577476) | soil metagenome | isolation source: 80 cm soil or saprolite under Garry oak tree replicate 1 | place: USA:California | collected 2016-06-15 | reverse complement strand
GGCCCCGGCCCGTAACCCCGGCAATCCGCAGCCCGGCAAAGCCGGACCATGCCTCTGCGCCACATGCCGCCGAGGGTAACTCCGCCATGCCCAGCCCGACGCCACAACACGATCTCCCACGGGTTCCCCGATTACTTACCCTGGCTCTTGCCGGACCGTCATCTGCTCGGCCTCCAGCGCCCGGCGCAGGAGGATCGCTTCGGGGGAATCGCCCTCTCGCCTGGCCTCGGCGTCCGCCATTACCTCGGGTGCGACGAAGACCGGCGCGGGCACAAGCGCGATCAGGTTCAGCGCGTCGCTGGGCCGGGCGTCCACCAGTTGCACGCCTGACGCGCTCTCCACCTCGACGGCGGAACCGTAGCGATGGGGTAGAGGGAATGTCCTTCACCGACGTGCTACGCGAATCCGGCGCCGCCCGCGGCGCGATCTACCATCACTTCCCTGGCGGCAAGAGCCAGCTGGTGGCCGAGGCGGCTACCGACAACGGCAACGAGGTACGTGCTCTCCTCGCTCAGCTGCCAGCCGAGAGCCCGGCCGGCGTGGTGCGCAGCTTCCTGGCGCTCATCCGGCCTGTGGTTCAGGGATCCGCCGGGGGCAGCGGCTGTGCCGTCGCCGCAGCCGCCATGGCGAGCTCGGCGCACGATCATGACGGCCTGTACGACGCCGCGGCCGTCGCGATCGGCTCGTGGATCAGCGAGCTCGCCGGGCGCCTCAGCGCGGCCGGACTGGCCAAGGCCGAAGCGCATGAACTCGCATCCAGCCTGGTCACGATCCTCGAGGGCGCCCACGTCCTCGCGCGTGCCACCGGGGGAATCGACCGGTTCGACGAGAGCGCCCGAGCCGTTACCTCGCTCGTCGAGTACCGGTACGGCCACTAGCGGTCAGGGGGCCGGTTTGGACCGCATCGATGTTACAGACGCCAGGGCGTGGACGGTGCGCGCGGTGCCGTTGCCGGACGGCGACCGGGCCGATGACCTGTGGGTGGACGCGGCCGGGCGCCTGGTGACCGAGCCGGTCCCCGGCGCGGAGCGGCTGCCGGGGCGGTACGTGGCGCCCGGGCTGGTCGATGCCCACGCCCATCCGGCGGTGCGCTGGGACGCGGCCGGACCGGCCGCCTCGAGCGAATCCGAGACGCTGGACGTGCTGGCCACCTGGGCGGAGTCGGGGGTGGGCCTGGTCCGCGACACCGGGTCGCCAGGAGGGTCGGCACTGCGACTCGACCTCGCGGCCGGGCTGCCGCGTGTCCAGGCGGCCGGCCGGTTTCTGGCCCCGGCAGGGCGGTACTTCCCGGCGCTGCTGCCCGAGGCGGTCCCGCAGCCGCGCCTGACCGAACTCGCCCTGGCCGAGCTGGCGCGCGGCAGCCGCTGGGTCAAGGTGATCGCCGACTTCCCGCCCATCGTCGACGGAAGGCCGTCGGGTCCGCCCGGCCTGACGTACTCCAGCGAGGCGATCGAGGAGATGATCGCCGCTGTGCACGCCGCGGGGGGACGGGTCGCCGCGCACGTCACCACCGATCTGGTCGGTCGGCTGGTGCGGGCGGGCGTCGATTCCGTCGAGCACGGTACCGCGATCGACGAGCCGACGGCCGATGACCCCGCGGTCGCCGCCGCCGTCATCATCCAGTCCGCCCGGCTAGATTCGCGTTGGGGGTGCCGAGATTACAGGAGGACGGCGATGACCGAGCAGGCGGTACGGGTGGAGCGGTCGGGTCCCGTCTACACCGTGTTCCTGCACCGCCCGGCGCGCCGTAACGCGGTGGACGGGCCGGCCGCCGCCGAGCTGGCGGCCGCCTTCCGCGCGTTCGACGCCGACCCCGGCGCAGCCGTGGCCGTGCTGCACGGCGAGGGCGGAGTCTTCTGTTCGGGTGCCGACCTCACCGCGATCGGCACCGGACGGGGCAACCGGGTGTCCCCCGACGGCGACGGGCCGATGGGCGTCAGCCGGCTGCGGCTGTCCAAGCCGGTCATCGCGGCGGTCGCCGGGTACGCGGTGGCGGGCGGCCTGGAGCTGGCCCTATGGTGCGATCTGCGGGTCGCGGACGAAACCGCGGTGTTCGGCGTCTTCTGCCGGCGCTGGGGCGTCCCGCTGATCGACGGCGGCACGGTGCGGCTGCCCCGGCTCATCGGGACCAGCCGGTCGATGGACATGATCCTCACCGGCCGCGCCGTCGGCGCCCTGGAGGCGGCGGCGATCGGTCTGGCCAACCGCGTCGTGCCGGCCGGACAGGCCCTGGCCGCCGCCCGGGAGCTCGCGGCCCAGCTGGCCTCGTTCCCGCAGATCTGCCTGCGCAGCGACCGGGCGTCCGTGCTAGACGCGGAAGGCCTCGACGAGACTGCGGCGCTGGCCTCCGAGTTCGCCTACGGGCAGGGGGCGCTGGCGGCCGAGGCCGGCGAGGGCGCCGCCCGGTTCGCCGCAGGGGCGGGCCGCCACGGGTCGTTCGGCGAACCGCTGTCCCGCTGACCGGCGTGATGGAGAACCAGATCCGCGCCGGGCTGGCCCCGCTCGGCTGCGTCGACGGCTTGCGCGTCGACTGGCAGTGGATACCGGCCTGGCGGCCCGCCGACATCACAGAGAGCGGCCGCGAGCAGCCCCGGGCCATCGGCTTCACCTTCTAAGGCCGCAACAGTCGGCGTGTACGCTCCAGGCCCGCACCTGGTGTCCCAGGCGCCCCGCGCTTCGCACGCCAGCTCGGTCCCTCGCCGACAGCTCCTCGCTAACATTACGTAGCGTATAACTACAGTGTGTATAACTGACTGATAGGGTCCCGAGGCACAACTGCTAGCCCCCAGGTACAAAGGAGAACGGCAGCGCATGGCGGTCGAAGCCGACGAGATGGCTCGCAGACTGCGTGCCGAGTTTCCCCACGCTCTGCGGAGCGGCCAGCTGGTGCCCTACTTCCAGCCCGAGGTCGAGCTGTCATCCGGCCGGGTGGTCGCGGCCGAGGCGCTCGCCCGCTGGGAGCATCCCGAGTACGGCACCCTGCTGCCGGCCCTGTTCACCCCGCTGGCCGAAAATCTCGGGCTGATGGGCGAGCTCACCCGGCTGATGCTGGGGCAGTCGCTGGCGCAGCACCGGACCTGGGCCGCCGCCGGATGGGTCGTCCCCGTCTCGGTCAACGTCGGGCCGGATTGCGTGATCGACCCCGCCTTCCCCGACGTCGTCGCGGAGTTCCTGCGCAGCGAGCAGGTGCCCGGCCCGATGCTCGCGCTCGAGGTGAGCGAGCAGACCGGGACCTCGGCCGTCAGCTCGAGTTTCTTCGCGCAGCTGGCCGAGTTTGGCGTCCGGGTCGCCCTCGACGACTTCGGCACCGGCTTCGCCTCGCTGGAAAGCCTCGGCGGCTGGCCCGTGGACGAGCTCAAGCTCGACATGTCCCTGGTCCGCCCCATCGCCAGCAACTCGAGCTTCCGGACGATCGTCCGCACTACCATCGACCTCGCTCACCAACTCGGCGTGAAGGTCGTGGCCGAAGGAGTCGAGTCCGAGGCGGTCCGGTCCGAGCTGCAGGCCCTCGGGTGTGATGTGGCCCAGGGCTTCCTGCTCGGGCGGCCGATGCCGGCCGGCGCCTTCGCCGGCTGGCTGCGCGAACGGGAACAGCTGACGCAGCGGCGCGGTGCCCCGGGACACCTGCCCGGACTGCCGGCGGCCGAGGCGGCCCCCGCCGCCCCCGGCCGCAGGCGGGCCGCCGACGCGCTGCGGTTGCTGCGGCACGCCGTGGACACGGTGGGGGGTGTCACGCTGTCGGCCACGGTGGCGATGCTGGCCGTCTACGCGTTGTGGCAGGTGTTCCGCTGGGGCGGCCACCGGTACCAGCCGCTGATCGGAGACCTGTCCTTCTTCCCCGTGAACGGCGCCGCGGCCTGGTGCGCCGGGCGGGTGTCGCGCCGCACGGACCTCGGCCGCCACACCAGCCTGGCCTGGCGCCTGCTCTCTGCCGCGCTGTGGCTCTACCTGCTCGGTGACGCGCTGCAGATGGTCTACGAGGTGATCCTGCACAAGAAGGCGTACCCAACCTGGGGTGATGCCGCCTACCTGAGCTTCTACGTGGTCGCCTTCGCCGGCCTGGTGGCGTTCCCGTCCCAGCGCCGCACCAAACCCGAACGATTGCGGCTGCTGCTCGACATGGGGACGGTCTTCATCGGCGGCGCGACGTTTCTGTGGTACGTGGCGCTTGGGCCCGCGGTGGCCTCCCGGCCCGGCTTCGACCTGCCCGACCTGGTGGTCTTCGCCTACCCCATCGGGGACCTGCTGCTGCTATTCGGCACGTTGTCGCTGCTGTGGCGGGGCGCCCCCCGCGCTAGCGTCACCGCCCTGCGGATCTTCGCGACCGGCCTGCTGGTGTTCATCGCCGCCGACCTCACCTACGACTACAGCACCCCCGCGACCTACACCGGCGGCGACCCGGTCGACAGCCTGTGGATGCTGGCGCTGACCATCATGTTCGTCGCGTCGGTGTGCCAGCTGCGGGCCGGCCCTGCGGGCGGGTTCGCCGCCCTGTCGCGGCCGCCCGCCGCCCGGCCCAGCGCCCTGCCCTACCTGGCCGTCGCGGCAAGCTACGTACTCCTCACCGTCGTCGGCCTGCACGACGTCGGCTTCGACTCCCTCGGCGGTGTCCTGCTCGGGGCGGTGCTGCTGACCTTCCTGGTCAGCGCGCGCCAGTTCGCCGCGCTGCGGGACTACGGCCGGCTCGCGGTCAGGTACCAAGAGCTGGCCTCGATCGACGAAATGACCGGCCTGTACAACCGGCGCCACTTCATGGAGATGGCCGAGGGCGCCTTCGCGCACGCGCACCGGCTCGGCCAGCCCCTCGTCGCGCTGATGATCGACGTGGACCACTTCAAGCAGATCAACGACGTGCACGGCCACGCCGTGGGGGACCGGGTGCTGGCCGACCTGGCCCAATCCTGCCGTGAGCAGGTGCGGCCCGATGACATCGCGGGCCGCTACGGCGGCGACGAGTTCATCGTCATCGTGCCCGGGATCACCAGCCTGCGGGCGATCCAGATCGCGGCGCGGCTGACCGGGCCGCCGGCCCGCGTCACCGGCCGCGACGGGCAGCCGGTGATCTTCAGCGTCAGCGTCGGCATCGCCGAATCCGGGTCGTCCCGGGACCTGCCGACCCTGCTCGCGCACGCCGACCTGGCCATGTACGAGGCCAAGCGGGCCGGGGGAGGCTGCTGGCGTCGCTTCGAGGACACCGAACAAACGGCGGCGGTACGCTCCCCCGGCCCGGTGCTGCCGACCGCGTGACGGGCCCGCCAGGGACACATGTGTCCGCCCGGGCGTGTCCGCCCGGAAATGGTGGCCGGGAGCCTCGCCTAGGCCGGCGATCCGACCCGTTCGCGCACCGGGATATGGGCGGCGCGGCCGGCCTGGCTCGAACGGTAGGCGGGCCGGTCCGGCCACCGCGGCGCGGCCGGGCCGCAGCCGGCGGCCGCGGGGGCGCCGGCCGTACCGGCCGATCTCACCGTCGGCACGGGGAGCAAGACCGGTACCGAACGGGCGGGCGCGGCGCCCTGGCGTCCGGCAGCGCCCGGGCCGGCGAGAACCTGCCCGGGTGCCCTGCGGTCCGCGATGGTGACCAGCCAGGGCCGTCTACGCTGCTCCGTCATGGCATGCTGGCAGCGGAACTGGCAGCTCACGCACCCGCCGGCCGAGGCCCGCCGGTGGCGGGTGGACATGAAGGCGGCGAAGACCAGGGCCGCGGCCACGGCCGCGCCGACGGTTGCCACCGTCACCGCCGCCATCAGGGCCGCGGTGTCGAAGAAGTGGCTGACCGGCCGCGCGAACACCAGCCACGCGACGATCATGATGGCCACCAGCCGGATGGCGGGGCGGGCATAACAGACCATGGTCAGCCTCTCTTCGCTTGCGTGCCGTCGAGGGGTGGCCGTGCGCCGTTGCCGTCCTATTCCTGCATCGCTCAGGTGGGCGGAAAAGTCAAGACCCAGTGTTGACCGGTCGTGAGCGCAGCGTGATAAACGAGAGTAGCCCGGCCACCAGGACGACCCCGGCGGACAGGTACAGCGCCGCGCGCAGGCCGTCACCGAACGCGGTGTAGGCCGCGCCGATCACCTCCTGCACCAGTTTGCCGAACCCGGCGTAGGACGAGGTGTTCTGCGGGATCTGGCCGGTCTCGATGGCGGTGGTCACCAGGCCCTGGAACTGGGCGGGCACGCCGAGATGAGCCATCTGCGCGACCAGGCTGGCGTGCAGCTGTGAGTACACCAGCGAACCGAGGATCGCGACCCCGGTGACGGCGCCGATCTCCCGGGCGGTGTTGTTCGCCGACGCCGCCATCCCGGAGCGCTCAGGCGGCACCGCGGACAGCGCCGCGGAGGTGATGGGCACGACGGTGGTCCCGATGCCGATGCCCGCCAGCGCGAGCGCCACCGTCAGCCCCGCGTAGTTGGGATGCGGGGACAGGAAGCCGTCGGTCATGATCAGCCCGGCGGCGAACAGCACGCAGCCGATCGTGATCGACCAGCGCGGGCCGGCCGCCTGCGTCCAGCGCCCGGCGAGCACCGACGCCGCTATCATCAGCACGGTCATCGGCGCGAAGGTGGCCGCCAGCCGGTAGCCGGACGCGGCCACCACCTCGTTCAGGTACAGCGCGGTGAAGAAGAAGATGGCGAACGTGGCGAAGTAGGTGAAGACCGCGGTGAGGTTGGCCGCGGTGAACTGCGGCACCCGGAAGAACCGCAGGTCGAGCAGCGGCTGCGGGGCCCGGAGCTCCCACCAGCCGAACGCCGCAAAGCCGGCCACGCTCAGGCACAGCAAGATGATCACGAGGGCCGAGCCGAACCCCGCCGACTCGGCGTCGATGATCGCGAAGATGAACGTGGCCAGCGCGCCCGCGCCGAGCACCGTGCCGGCGGTGTCGACGCGCTTCGCCGTGGGGTCGGCGCTCTCCGGCAAGATGATCGCGGCCACGATGAGCGCGGCCAGCCCGAAAAACAGGTTGAACCAGAAGATGCCGCGCCAGCTCCAGACCCCGGCCAGGACGCCGCCGACGACCGGGCCCGCGGCCAGCGCGAAGCCGGACGTCGCCGCCCAGATGCCGATGGCCCGGGTACGGGCCGCCTCGTCCGGGTACAGATGGCGGAGCATGGACAGCGTGCCCGGCTCGCTGGCCGCGGCGCCCAGGCCCATCACCGCACGGCCCGCGATCAGCGTCTGCACGTTCGGGGCGAGCGCGCACAGCACCGAGCCGACGCAGAACACGCCGGCCCCGGCCAGCATGACCTTCTTGCGGCCGAGCTCGTCCCCGATCATCCCGCAGGCCAGCATGATGCTGGCGAAGGTGAGGGCGTACGCGCCGACCACCCACTGCAGGTCGGTGACGTTCGCCTTCAGGGCGACCTGGATGTAGCCGAGCGCCACGCTGACCACGGTGTTGTCCAGGAACGTCAGGAACAGCAGGGTGCACAGGGTGGCGAGGGCCAGCCCCTGCCCGCCTCTGACGACAGCACGGCTCCCGGGAACGGCCTCCGCCTGCCTAGCCACCGCGCGGCCCCGCCCTAGCCGACCGAACTGCACGCGGACGGCACCGTGCCGCCCGGAATGAGCCTGAACAGGGCGCAGAGGCTGGCGTCGCCGACCTTCCAGGTGCCGCCCTGCAAGACCGCCGTGCCCGTCTGGCCGGACAACAGCCCCTGCCCGCTGGCCGTGAGGTTGTACTTCACGGTGGCCGTGGTGGCGGATTTCAGCGTCACGCTGGTGACCTTGGCGCCCAGTCCGCTTGCCAGCGGAAAGTTGATGAGGGCTTGGATGACCGGCTCGAACGTGGTCCCGTTCTGCAGCAGGGTGGCCTTCTCCGAGGCCGAGGTGCTGGAGTTGAAGAACTTCTCCCAGTTCGCGGTGATCTGGGCCACGGCGGCACTGTTGCCGCCGCCCGGACTGCTCGGCGCGGCGGCACTGCCGCTGGTCGCGGTCGGCGCGGCGGCGCCCGATGACGACGAGGAGGTGGTCGCGGACGAGCCCGAACTACTGCAGGCGGCGACCGTCGCAGCGAACGCCAAGCCCAGTGCCGGAACCAGAATCCGGCGAGCCAGGAGATTGAATCGCATGACACCGTCCTTGCGTCGGTCAGAGGTACCGCTGAAACGCTGCCATCCTGAACAGTAGTGATGTGCTTGCTCAGTCTGCACCGAATGCTTCCCAGGGTGCGGCGCGTTATCCATCGCTGGCCGACACTCGCGTCAGGGTAGTCGGCCGCGGCCAGCTCACCGGCGGCCCGCATCGCCGTCGAGGGCCGCGTTTACCAGCGGAAATGCACGAACAGGCGGCCGAAGTTCTTCGAGTCCTTCTCCACCCGGTGGTATTTCGCTTTGATCTCCTTTTGCTCGAGGAAGCGCAGCACGTGCTTCTTGAGCTGTCCGGAGCCCTTGCCCGGGATGATCTCGACGAGCGGCGCCTTCTTCGCCACGGCCTCGTCGATGATCGCCTGCAGCGCCTGGTCGATGTCCTGCCCGCGGTTGTAGATGTCGTGCAGGTCAAGCTTCAGCTTCATGGTCATCCTCGCCAGGCTGGCCCTTGTCTGGCCACAGTACCGCGATGATCGACGCGACCGTGTCGGCTGGCTCGTCCGCCGGGATCACGACGCGCACGCGCTCGTCGGGCTGGGGCGGCTCCAGGGCGTCGAACTGGCTACCGAGCAGCTGCCCGGGAAAGAAGTGGTCGTGCCGGGCGGCCAGCCGCCGGGCGAGCACCTGCCGGTCCACGGCCAGGAACACCATCCGGACGCCGGGACGGCCGCCGAGCAGCAGGTCCCGGTAGGAGCGCCGCAGCGCCGAGCAGGTCACCACGGCCGGCTCGCCCCGGGCGATGCGCTCGTCGATCCAGCCGGCGATGGCCCGCAGCCACGGCCAGCGGTCCTCGTCGGTCAGCGGGATCCCGGCCCGCATCTTCTCGACGTTCGCGGCCGGGTGGAAGTCGTCGGCGTCGGCGAACCGCCAGCCCAGCCGGCCGGCGAGCAGGGCGCCCACCGTGGTCTTGCCGCTGCCCGACACGCCGGCCACGATCACGATCATCAGGTCCGCGGCGGCTAGGAGACCTCGTAGCCCACGACGACGTCGCCGGCGTCCAGCCGCTTGACCGAGATCACCCCGGTGCTCTTCGGATTCGGGAACGGCATCACGGTCTGGCCCTTGGTCGAGTCCACCGTCATGCTGTTCGTGATATGCCACTGGGTGTCGTAGATCGCCACCCGCAGCGCCGCGGGCGGCAGGCCCTGGAGGCCGTTGTCGCAGCCGAACGCGATGTTGGTGCCGCTGCCGTGCGGCACCGTGATCACCGTGACGGCATTGGCGCCCGTGTTGAGCTGGCCTGACTGCACTTCGACCTCCACGTTCGGCTGGAACGAGCTGATCCAGGCGTTCAACTCGGCGGCGGTCCCGTTGAACACGTCATTGTCGCGGTCACTCGCCGCGCCCGACTGCCAGAACTTCCACGCCTTCCACGGCGCCGGCGCGGGCGGCGTCGCCGACTGGAAGAGGGCCAGCCAGAGCGGGTAGGAACCAAGCCCGGCGCAGTTACCCGAGGTGATGAAGCTCCAGAACGAGTACACGCCGCAGGGATTGTGCGGGCGCAGCGACACCAGCCTGGCCATGAAGTCGCGCGCGCAGGCGGCCACGGCGGCCGGCGACGACCCCGCGGCCTCGTTATCGAGCCAGAGCATGTCGGTGGTCTCCAGGCCGACCTGGCTGACCGTCTGCACGAAGTAACTCGCCTGCGCCGCCCCGGGCAGGCCGGGGTCGAGGAAGTGGTAGGCGCCCCGCGCCAGCCTCTTGGCCTTGATCCGGGGCCAGTTCCAGGCCAGGAAGGGATCGGGCGAGTTGGTGCCCGAGGCTCCCAGGCCCTGGCTGGCCCGGCAGATGCCGAACGACAGGCCGGACGTGCCGGCCCAGTTGAAGTCCCCGGCGAAATTCGACACGTCGATGCCCAAGGCGTTTCCTGCCATCGACCACCCCTCCCCTCCCGAGCAGCGATCGTAGCGCAGCGCCGCCGGCCATAGCGGAATGAACCGGTACTTGCGACCGTTATCGGGGTAGCGGCCCACGTGATGGCCGCATCATCGCTCCGTCAGCCCGCCCGGGAGTACACCCGGCGCTGACGTTGAGCCGCAGCAAGAGTTTCTCCCGGCGCCTGTTCCGGCGCCCGTGCCTGACGGATTTCTCGTCCGCCCCGCTAGAGCCTCCTTATGGCCATCCCCGCGGGCGCCATGGCCGTCGCCGCTTTCCCCTCACAGAAAAGACATTCACTCATGACAACAACAAGACAAGAACCCGCCCCTCCGCCCCGGGTCAGGCCGGCCGACGCCGATATCCCGGTGTCGGGCCTCG
>WNGL01027917.1_pt1 | contig 10343 bp, 6 predicted proteins | sample 5400591 | NCBI WGS metagenome assembly WNGL01 (sample SAMN13153377, study PRJNA577476) | soil metagenome | isolation source: 80 cm soil or saprolite under Garry oak tree replicate 1 | place: USA:California | collected 2016-06-15 | reverse complement strand
TAGCTTAGCTGAAGTGATACAGCGTCACCAACACGTAGTGTTGTTAGGCGATCCAGGATCAGGCAAAACGACACTGGGGAAATGGTTAATGTTGCAGTTCGCGCGGGGGCTTCAAGTTAATCAGTCGAAAGTAGAGGTACGAGCCGACAAGGTACGACCCGGAGACAGCGCGGATAAACTGATCGACCTTGGTTCCGCTCTTCTACCCATCTTTATCCGCATTACCGACTTTGTTCGTGCCCGTTGGGACAAGGATGAGGGTGATACTGGATTATCCTTGGAGCGATTTATTGGCCATCACTATAGTCAAAAAAGTCTACCACTTGGCCTGAGTTCAGAAGTGGTCAACGCATTAACCCAGGATTATCTCTCAAGTGGCCAAGCGCTGGTGGTACTAGACGGATTGGACGAAGTAGGAGATCCCTTTCAACGGCGGTTGGTAATGCAAGCTGTAAATAGCTTTCTTCAAGACCAGGATAATGGCAATCGCGTGGTACTCACGTCTCGAATAGTCGGATACCAATTTCAACCACTCACTCGCCTACCTCATTACACTATAGAGGATATGGATGAGGTGGCCATAACTGCATTTTGTAAGGCTTGGATGATGCACGTGGCTGAAGTTGACGACCCCAACAAGCAGGCACGAAAACTTAAAGATGCTATTTTTGATCAAGCCCATCCAGGTGTGCGCACATTGGCTGGTAATCCCTTACTATTGACTATTCTGGCGCAGGTGTACTGGGCTAAACACACGCTTCCAAATCGTAGAGTAGAGCTTTTTGAAGCAGCGGCACAGGCTTTGTATGATCAGCGAAAGGATGATTGGAAGAGGGTGAACATATCTCAGGACCTTCTCACTCGCGCTTTGGGTGCTGTGGCCGCCCATATTCACGCTAATGAAGTGACCGGGTTTTCTGAAGAGGGCACAGTACGCGCACGGCTGGCGGATATCCTGCACTATAGGGATCAAGTTCAGACAGTTCTGAATGTTGCCCGGGATGTTTCAGGCTGCTTAGTAGCACGCGGCGAAGGTGTTTATGGCTTTCTGCATCGCTCTTTGCAGGAGTATTTTGCTGCGAAGCACCTGATAGATTTTCCCAAAGAAGTGGCTACAAGTCTCGCGGGAAGACTACTAGATCCAATATGGCGCGAGCCTATCGTTCTAGCGACGGGTTTGGTAAGTGAACCTAGGTACGAAGATAGTCTCAAACATCTTAGAGAAGTCTTTGATACTTTACTTGACACACCAGACCCGGCAGGAAAATTTTTGCCTCGTCGAGAGTTGCTTGCCGTATCTGCCTGTTCAGAGTGTGTACGGGTGCCACCTGAGACAGGCCAGAGAATCGCAAAGAGTTTAATCACATTGTACGCTGAGTATTTAAGAGGTGGCAGGAAAGTCTTATGGACAAGAGTTCATCACGCCTTTAACAGTTTATTTACCAGCGTAGCAAAGGATCAGGTTGAGTCCTTACTTCGAGAAGCGGTAGAAGATCCTTCTTTCTGGTATCGTTATTCAGCAGTTGAAATTATCTTTGAAACCCGATGGGATTCACCTGCAATAGCCCGTGCATTGGTCAGATCTTGGTATACCTACGCAGATCCCGCCGCGTCATTGCTTGCTGCTCTTGATGCAATCAGTATTCGCCAACCTGCTTACTTTGAATCAGATTTTTTACCCTTCCGGCGCGCTTTAGAGAGCGAATCAACGCTGATGGAGAGGATCAAGAGCTTCGAATGGCAAGAGGTGATCACATCTCTCTATTTTCCCTTGGAGGCGAATTTTCGAGCCGATTTGATAAATAGAGATTCACCTTTAACTGAGGAGTTACTAAAGTTACTAAGACAATCGGTTGATCCTGATCTACCTAAATCTGATCTATCAGCAGAATTGCTTAAATTCCTTAAGCTCACCGCCCAAGTATCTACCAATTCAGGTGAAATCCGTGACGCTGCTCTATCCTTAAGCGTACTAGGAGATGAAAGCTGGATAAAGTCTTTCTTGGCAAATTCAGGTCACCAAAAGTACTTGCTACGTCCTTTCATAGTCTGCATTGCTAAAGCCTTAGCTATAGTCTTTAACCGGAATCGCACACGTACACTATTTAGCACCTTCGATCGTGATCTTGCAAATGTCCGAACCTATAATCGTGAACTTCATCGCGCCTTTACGCGAGCTAGTAACTACACCACTGACATTATGCGTATTCTCGATCTTGTCCAATTACGGGCTACTGCTTGCATCAATATTCGATCTATTGATAATGCTAACGAATCTGTTGAGGTTCTTACCACCTTTAGTTCTAACGCTCATACTTGCACACGGGATCTCATAGAAGCGCAAAAACTCGGATATAAAATTGTTGAAGCCATTCAATCCGTAAAAAGCCGCTGGCGATTAGATATACAACTTATGAAAAGGCTGGAGTCATTATTGAATTCCATCCTTAATATATATACATTTATAACAACATATGCTTTTGTAGCCAAAAGCTGGGAATCTCTCTTAGCCGCTTGCAAAGAGCCACTGGTAACCGAAGCTAGATCTTCAAACGAGCCATCTGAAATGACTCTTTCAGATTTGATGCTAAATCTTGGAAGTTCGAACGATACATTACGCGAAAGTGCCCAGAAAATCCTAATGACTCCACGCCGAGCCTCCTTTGTAGGGAAAGTCTTGATCGAACAAATGGCGGAAATAGCGTGTAGCAGTGTAGGGATGATAAGTAGCCAGATGGAATGCTCTCTTCAAATGATTATACACGACACTTCATCTTGGATAGATCAATGGATCAAGCAGATTGAGGAAGCCGATGAACGATGCATAGCTGAAGTGATTGTAGGATCTATCCACCGCATCACCCCAAAGGCTTTTCCAGCTATCTTGAATGCACTTCACGACCCCTCTCCTCGTACTAGCATGCCTCTATTGAAATCTCTGAGTTGGCTTGCTCGCTCCGAACAAATACCGAAAGAGCTTGAAAAGTCTACCCGAGAGAAATTGCTGGCTTGGCTGGATCGTGAGGGTGATCCAAACACCCAAGGTTCCATCATATCAGTATTAGGGTACTGGCATGCGCATCCCGATATCATTAGTGATGCTCTGTTGATCAGGCTTCGCTGGCCCATCATGAGTTCAGTTTTTCCGGCATTATATACAGCCTTAGCACGTCTATGCATGGAGCGTCCAGATTACGATAAAGCTGTTTGGAGAACAATAGTGTCAGCTTGTCCCCATCCAGCCGCTGCTGCTGCTTTAGTTCGTTTGAGTTTGAAAAAAGTAAAATCCAGAAGCAGTACAGAAAAAAGTACTCCTGTGGAAAACAGACAGTTGGATGCCCCAAAAAATCCCGGTACAAAGTTACTTGATGAAGTGACAAAAGCTCTGCCAGACGTTTCTAATTGCCTGATAGCTTTATTAGAGGCAGGGACAGATGATGATAATTGGGATGATGAGTATCACGGGATAATAGTCAAAGCTATTCGCGAACTACTTGAGCACAGTGCTAGTCTACTTCCAACCTTATTGATAAGGCTACAGCTGGCTATTTCAGAACGGAATTGGCCCTCCCGACGCATTATATTGGCAGCGGTAGCAGCTTGCAGCGAGGTAATGCCGATTGCAGTACAACGAGCTTGCCCTGGTAATCTCGAAATCCTACTTGTTAAGGCTGCAACTGATGCAGAGAGCTATACTTCACGACGTTTTGCGATTAGAGCATTGAGCTATCTGCGTACTATCAAAGCGGTTCAAAATGATACTATCGCGGCTGCTAGCGGTTTTCAAACAATTGAAGGCGTACCATTTCCTTTAGGGAGGCTAACCGATGCTCTTACCGGTGAAAGTACTAGTACAGCGTATGCAGTAATACAACTTCTCGGTGCGTTAGGAGCATCAGCAGCAGGTGAAGCTAGTGATTTACGCGAACAAATCATCGAAGCGTTGGTAGGTGCTCTTAAAAATCCAATAAGTAAGAAAAAGCTATTGATTCCGGGTCAGAACGAAATTAAACTGGAGGATGCTCTTTATACCGCCCTTCTGCAAGTAACCGGCTGGATAGGGTAAGGTGGGCTAGCAAAGATTTGTTCATTAAGCATTTATAGAATAACCAATAGGAGGATTGACACAATGAGCTAAAAATACTAGAACTTGAAGTTGTTTTTTTAAATATATAGTGGCTTGAGCATTAGTTATCAGGCCTCGTTTACATAGGAGGATGATTATCATGGCGGTTTATATCGAATATACCTTAACTGATGGTGGCACACTTTGGATCGAAGCAGATGAGTCAACAAGTGGCGCAATTAAAGCAGCTGACGCAAGCGGCAACATTATTATCAAAGCAGAGAAAATGCTTCAGGATTCGCTTGCTTCTGTTAAGCAATCAGCAATGGATCTTCGTCAGGGACTCGCTGGATTACAAGCTGATGAAGTCGAGGTGGCTTTTGGAATTAAAGTAGTAGGTGAAACTGGTTTATTCGCCGTAGCGAAAACTGGAGCAGAAGTGAACTATGGAGTAACATTGAGGTGGACGAAGAAAGAGTAGTAAGACTGTTGGTGGGACAAGAGATCGTAAATCATGCAACATATTCTTCTTTAAGAAGTTCAAGTACGAAAAGTGCGCTCATTTATCGGTAGTTTGTTGCTTAAGGAAATACCGTATCCTTGCTATGACGCTGATCACTGACTCTATCCAAGTTCTTCGTCCCGAAAAAAACATAGCTTGTTTACGCTGCCCTGCATAAAATTCCCGAGTCGACAAAGTACCGTTATGGCGGTTGCCAAAAGTATTGAGCTATACGGGAGACGCTCCACTTGGCTCATCAATACATGTTGTGAGGGTTCAACACTTCTGCGAACTGCTGTAGCGGTACTTTGTTGACTTGGGGCTTTTACGCATAAAGCAAAATCAACCGCTGTTTTCTCAGGCTTGAAGTATTCAGGCACAACCAGCCTTGAGAAGAAGAGCAAGGAAACGATATTTCCCGAGTCAACAAAGTAGCGGTAGAGGCGATTTTGCAAAAGTTGCAGATGCAAACTGCGGAATGTGGATTATAAAGGATGAACGTCGGATTATCAGTAGAAATAAGAGGTAGCTGTATTCATCTCTCAAATGTAATGCTTTTCTAGCTTATTCTTGATGCGAAGCAATTGTGAGGTTGGGGAATTGAGGATAGTATTTTTGCTGTAGAGGAGGGAGAAAAAAGAAGGACGTTTACCTTAAAATTCGTTTCGCAGGGGTTGCTGTAGCTGTTGCTGTAATTAGCCAAGTGAAATGAAACGAGACAAGACTTCATTGGCTTCTAAGGCTGTTAGAGGCTTTGTTTTTATATGTCTAAACACCAAAAGTGCCAAGGGCCGGAATCGAACCGGCGACACCAGCATTTTCAGTGCTGTGCTCTACCGACTGAGCTACCTTGGCGGGGATGCAAGCCATTCCATTGGGCTAACTTGCTTGTGGCAAAACTATACCATGTCTTGTTCTATTCGTCAATACTTTTTTGTGGGCTTGTGGGCTTTTCTCCGCAAAGAGATGAAGCTATCCCTTTAGGGAGCAGTAGTATTAATAGGTATGGACAGGTGCAAGCAGCTTTCTCATCTCGTCTAGAAAACGGCGTAAGTCAAATGGCTTGGTCAGATAGCTATCAAAGCCCTTGTACTCAAGTGTAGTCTGGGCACGTACATCGGAGGTCAGTACAATAATTGGAATGGATGAGCGTAGACCACGTCTCTCCAATTCCTTAGTGAAGGCCAATCCATCCATATAGGGCATCATCAGATCAAGAAAAATCAGATCGGGCTTGACCTGCTCAATTTTTTCCAGAGCTACCAACCCATTTTCAGCTATAATTACCTCATGATCTTCTAGTTCCAGAATGGCTTGCAATAAATCTTGTAAACCAGCATCATCATCAACTACTAGTACTTTTTTCCGCAAAATTCTCCTCACCTTCTTACCTGTAAACTACTCACTATTAGTCTCCTAAGCGTATCTATCTCTACCAATGTAGTTGTCTGTTGTTAGTAAGAAGACAATAATCTAGCAGGGAAACACAGGCAAATTCCTTACTGCCTTACTAATAGTATACTGAAGCATCCAAATGGGGGAGCATCATCAGGAAGACTGACTCTGCTGGTCGCTCTTCCTGATGATACTGTGGTTTGTCTCTGCTCTAAATTTAAGATAGTGATGGTACGGCACTGGTAGCGAGCATATCATCAGAGGGGGGTGGATCGAATAATGGATGTTTGATAAACCATGCTTGGCAATCGAAAGGCTCCTGCCCTGGCTGGGGATGCACATGTACATAGCTCCCATCGGGCAACAACTCGCTGGCGTTGACCGTATCCGCCAAGAGGTGATCAAACAGGTGGGTTTGTATGGCCCGACGTAATGATGGGTCTTCGAGGGGAAAGACTGTCTCAACACGGTTATTCAGGTTGCGCTGCATCAGGTCGGCACTCCCCAGATATATCTCTTCATGGCCGTTATTGCCAAAATAGAAAATACGGCTATGTTCCAGGAAACGCCCAACAATACTTCTCACACGGATATTGTCGCTAATGCCCGGCAAACCGGGACGGAGGCAACACATCCCGCGCACAATCAGGTCGATCTTGACGCCTGCCTGCGAGGCACGGTAGAGAAGAGCCACAAACTCAGGATCGACGAGGGCATTACATTTGAAGATGAGACGGCCATTGCCATGTTCTAGCTGTATGCGGATTTCTCGCTCGATACGCTCCACGAGGGATTCCCGTAGTCCGATAGGAGCCACCAGCAGTTTGCGATAAGCATGCTGCCGTGAGTAGCCTGTGAGCAGGTTAAAAAGATCGGTTACATCGGCACCGAGATCAGGGCGGCAGGTGAACATGCCCACGTCTTCATAGATACGGGCCGTAGTAGCATTGTAGTTGCCGGTCGCAAGATGGACATAGCGGCGTAAGCCATCTTCTTCCTTGCGTACCACCAGTGCCACTTTAGCATGGGTTTTGAGGCCGACGAGCCCATAGACGACATGGACTCCCCTGCGCTCTAAAGCTCTCGCCCACTCAATATTGTTTTCCTCGTCAAAACGTGCCTTTAACTCTACTAGCACCGCCACCTGCTTGCCATTTTCCACAGCATCGAGCAATGTATTGACAATCGGAGCATTGGTACCGACACGGTAGAGGGTCTGCTTAATAGCGAGTACCCGCGGATCATCGGCGGCGGCCCGAATGAATTCGATCACTGAATTGAAACTATCATAGGGATGATGCATCAAGATATCATGGCGACGAATCAGGGTAAATAAATCCTCCTCTTGACGGAAGATCGACGGTGTACGCGGCGTAAAGGGTGGGTCTTTGAGAGCAGGAGCTTCGACGCTGTAGAGTTCCATGAGATCGACTAAACCAAGCGGACCATCAATAACCGTTATATCGTTGGAGGTAATCTCTAGCTTGTCGAGGAGCAGACTGCGAATGCGTGCGGGCATAGAAGGATTAACGGCCAGGTCGACGACCGAGCCAAAACGACGTTCGAGTAACTCCTGCTCAATATATTCCAGCAGGTCAGAAGCTTCATCCTCTTGTAGTTCAATGTCGGCATCGCGGAGGACGCGGAATGGATAGGACTCCCACACCTCAAAGCCGCGGAAGAGCATGCTCAGGTGGGCAGCGATCACCTGCTCAATCCATACAAAGGCCGTGGGTGCGCCATCAGTAGCTGGGGCAACAGGGACAGGTATAAGGCGCGGCAGGGTAGGTGGCACTTTAACACGCGCAAAGCGTTCGCCATGAACCGCATCGGTAATGACCACAGCCAGATTCAAACTGCGATTGGAGATAAACGGGAAACGATGACCTGCATCAACGGCTAAAGGTGTCAGAACGGGAAAGATTTCCTTTTCAAAATAAGATAACATGGCTTCCCGTTGGGTAGCGTCCAGTTCTTCGTAGTTAAGAACGTGAATATGCTGTTCGGCCAATAAAGGAGCCAGGGTATCCAGCCAGTAGTGGTGTACCTGTTGAACCAAAGGCGACAAACACTCGCGGACAGCCATCAATTGTTGTTCAGGCGTCAATCCGGCAGCACTGGGAGTTGTTATATGAGCAGCCACCTGGTCCTTGAGTCCTGCCACGCGAATCATAATGAACTCATCAAGATTAGAATCAAAGATGGAGAGAAACTTGACACGTTCCAGTAAGGGATGACGTGTATCCTGTGCCTGCTCAAAGACCCGACGATTAAATTCAATCCAGCTTAGCTCGCGATTGATATAGAGATCGGGTGACACAGCTTCAGTGTTCGTAGGAGAAATGGTTGGATTTTGCTGCATATGCTTCTCAATCCTGGTATAGCTTCCAGACGACATGTTTGTTTATTCTATCACCCCCTCAAGTGGTAGTGCAAACAGAAAAGGAGAATGTGGGTGCGTGTGGGATTTTTGTGAAATGGAGAAATGAATGAGCCTGATCCCTTGTGGGCAAGACATTTCAAATAAGAGACCATCTCGCTTTGTCATCCCTTCGCTTCTCGAGAGGCGCAGGCTCTGAGCGCGAGCGAAGGATCTCTGTCCGGACAGAGATCCTTCGCTCGCGCTCAGGATGACACGGCTGCATCGGCTTCGTTTGACTCGTAAAACGTCTTCTTTGAAATGGATTGCCCCTTGTGGGGGTCAGGCGCTTCCACCTGTCCGTTTTTGCAACAATCTCATGAATGGGGTCAGGTGGTGAAGCTCATGGCGTGATCGAGCATCCCGACATGTGCCTCGCTTCCATTGAACCAGGGAGCTGGTGGGGAATGGTGGTTGCGGGTTCTGAGGTTCGCGAGATTTGGGTCCAATGGGTCCAATGGGTCTAATGAGTCTGATGAGTCCAATGGGTCTGATGAGTCCAATGGGTCTGATGGGTCTGATGAGTCCAATGGGTCTGATGAGTCCAATGGGTCTAATAGGTCTAATGAGACAGATGAGTCCAATGGGTCTGGTGGGTCTGATGAGTCTAATGGGTCTGATGGGTCAGACGGGTCTAATAGGTCTAATGAGACAGATGAGTCCAATGAGACAGATGAGTCAGATGTCTCACTTGTATGGGCATCGGTGCTTGTCTGAAGAAGTGAAGGGTGCTCGAGGGTGGTGTACTGGCCACGAGACGGGCGGGCGACCTCGCGGGCTTCGGACATGCGACTGAGGGTTCGACGTACCAAGGGTTCTGGTTGGCCTGTGCGTTGGGCCACCTCTTGGGGACCCAGGGGAGCCTCGGCAGCACGTAAGACCTGGAGGATGTGCTGGCGTTCGAGGGAGAGATTGGTGTGGGCACTGAGCAGGGGAGAGATGGGGTGGTGGTTCTCACCAAGCCAGTGGAGAAAGGGAATCCCTGCTGGGTTGGCTTCGATCTGGTAGCTGAGGTTTGGGGCTGGCTGGCTGAGGTTGTTTTTGGTGGTGGCGAGGATGCGCGTGGTCTCGTCAGAGGGGTCTGCGGCGACGAGCAAGCTGGTGCGGGCGGCGGCGAGGATGCCGATGGAGCCAGCGCCACGATAGCTCCACGATAGAGGGCATTATGCGAGGTACCTTTGGTGAGGTGGCGGATGAGGAGGATGGCACAGCCGGTGCGCTCGGCGAGGTGGGCCAGGGGAGTGAAGACCTCACGGATCTGTTGGTCACGGCAGGAGTCAATGCTGCCTCCCAGCAGGGCCATGAGAGGGTCCAGGACGACCAAGCGGGCGTTGGTGCGCTCAATGGCCCGTTCCAAGAGCTCCAGGTCATGGGAGAGGGAGAAGGGACGATCGACGAGAGCCATCTTGTGGGTATCGAAACCGGGGACGGTGGTGAGCAGCAGGACGCGGGAAGGATCGCCTCCCGCAGCTTGCAGGCGTGGTCGCAGGGTGTCACCTGCGTCATCTTCCGGGGCGATCAAGATGACGCCTCCTTGTGGGCCGGGGGTGCCGTCGGGCATGGGCAGTCCTGAAGAGACGCGGGCGGCCAGATCGAGGGCGAGCAGGGACTTGCCCATGCCAGGGTCACCGTCGAGGAGGGTGATTTTGCCCAGGGGGATGCGTTTGTCCCAGAGCCAGTGAACTGGCTGGGCTTCGACCTGCGAGAGGAATATTCCGGGCGCTTGTGCGTCGGGGTCAGAGTCAGGCTGGGGAGGCTCTGGCTGAGGAGAGGCGGGATTGGACAGCTCTCTGTCCACGAACCTGGCAAACTCTTCAAGTCCGGGGAGGGCTTTGCGTATGGATGAGTCACTGGCCCCGTGCTTACGCATGAGCTTGGCCAGAGTCACGAGGTGAGCATTTCTGCGCTTGAGCGCAAGAATGCTTTTGAGGCTTTTCATCTGTTTTCTGTCTCCTTGAGAG
>WNGL01021222.1_pt1 | contig 10343 bp, 8 predicted proteins | sample 5400591 | NCBI WGS metagenome assembly WNGL01 (sample SAMN13153377, study PRJNA577476) | soil metagenome | isolation source: 80 cm soil or saprolite under Garry oak tree replicate 1 | place: USA:California | collected 2016-06-15 | reverse complement strand
TCCGCAACTGCCGCAGATTCCCGAACCCACGCCAGAAGAACATCAGGTATAAAATCATGGCGGGAATGCCAGCTTCTACCGCGATCTGCAGATAAGCGACGTGAACATCCCGCCACTTTCCTGAGTAGTTTGGAAAATTGTGTACCCCGATGCCGAGGATGGGATAGTGCGCAATCCCGTGCAGAGCAATCGTCATCAATTCACGACGTTCTTCGAAGGAACCGTAAGCACTATGTTCCTGGCGCCCCTGTAGATCCTCTCCAGACATCGCGAAGAATCTATCTTCTAACTTGCCGCCAGCCACTATTAGCAGCACGGTCACAACAACTGCGGCGCCGACGATCAGGTACAAGCGGCGCCCCTTCACCCCAAAATGCCACAGGCATACTGCTCCGGCTACCACTAAGGTAACGAATCCTCCCCGGGAAGCCGTGAGAAACAGCGCAACAGCCATCATCAGCATGGCGAACGCCCACGCTATCTTGCGAAGAATCCCTTTTGCTGTGAGAAGGAATACCAGGCCGAACGGAATTGACAGTACAATCGCGAATGCCAAATCATTCGGATTCGAGTAGATGCCACCCAGAGCCCCTTCGAGTCGCGCGTGAGAATGCCCTTTGATGATGGAAATGACAGAAATCGCGGCCACCGATCCAGCTTGGATGAACACCAACCGCCTGAGCCGGTCAAGATTCGTCACCAGCAGAAATGTCAACACCCAAGCGATGTAGACCTTGCCGAAATCTATACTCTTGAAGAACGCACCGCCTCTCCACACTGGCGACAGCAGCGCGGAAGGAAAAAGCAGGCCGATCATGATCAACAAGTAGGTGGCTTCCTTAGGGAGATCACGGAAACCGCGCTTGGTTTTACCGAGGCTGGTCAAAAACCCTAGCATCGCAAAAATTCCGGAGATCTTTGCCAACGGGAGATAGCTCAACCCTGGGATCCAGTCCTCGGGACGGGCACAGTAGACCAGATAGAATGCGCTTAGCCAGAAGAAGGCTCCACCCAGGGCTTCCTTCTCCTCGGGCATCTGCTCATTCGGCTTTCCGATGCTGGTCCGGACTTTTTCCTCAGTAGAGATCAATGATGTTCTCTCCGCTCCAAACTTAGGGCTGTAGCCAAGTCTGTAATTCAGATTCCGACAGTCGCGCAAGTTTCAGTCGAGACAACCCCAGTTGCGAGGAGTTTCTCCAACACATAACCGAACCGATCGGCAACAGCTCGCCAATCGTATCGGGCTGCCAGGTCGGCAGCAGAACGCTCATACCGACGCCGAACTGGCAGATCGCTCAGCAGCCTGATTACAGCTTCAGCAAAAGAATTCGGCTCATCCGCCAGCACGATATCCTGCCCGTGATGCACATCAAGACCTTCCGCACCGACCGTTGTGGATACGACGGCTTTGCCCATGGCCATTGCCTCATAGATTTTCAGACGGGTTCCGCCACCAATTCGCAAAGGCACCACCACAACCGCCGCTTCTCGCAAATGCTCGACAACCGATGGCACGGATCCGGTTACTTCGATGGACTCTGAGACGAGTCGACATACCCGCCTATCAGGATTGCGGCCCACGACCCGAAATCGTGCTCCCGGAATGCCACTCTGAATTTGCGGCCAGATTTCTCGGCAGAAGTACTCGACCGCATCGATGTTGGGTTCCCAATCCATGGCACCCACAAACATCACCAGGGGAGCGAGCATTGTCGCCTGGGAATCAGGCCGGAAGCGCTCCAAGTCCACCCCCGTGGGAACTACTGAGATATGAGAGCTATCGGCCCATGCGCGCATCAATTGTGCGTCGTGCTCGGAGACCGCAATCACGTGTTGAAAATTCCTGACCGCGCTCCGCTCATAGGCAATCATCTTTTTGGATTCCAGCCTGTACATCGCTCGCCTTGCCGGGTTCGATTCGGTAAGCGCGTGCCTCCGCCAGATTTCGCTTTCCACGTTGTGTTGGAATAAGACGCAGGGAACGGTTAAGTTTCGCGGGAAATTCACCGCAGCATCCAGGAAGTCACACACCGCGAGATCAACACGCCGTTCCTCAAACCAGGTGCTGATAAGCTCGCGAACCCGCTCGCACTCGAACCGGCTCACCGCATAGGGAGTTTGTTTCAGCGCGCGCCAGACATAATCCATCCCACGTGCCAGAGTGCTTCCCTGCCGCTTCCCGGTGCAGATCGCCATGGCGGACGGAAACTGGCTCTTAAGCTCAGCTTCGTAGCTCGAATCCTGGGGGCCATCGTAATACGACAGAAACGCAAGCTCGTGCTGGGATGCCAGCCGACGGGCGATGTAATAAGAACGAATATCGCCTCCGCTGCTGAGGGGCAGGATCTTGTTCGCTTTCACCCAGAGTATCTTCACCGTATCTCACTCGCTTCGACGCTTGTGGGCACTTCGCTCTCCGCCAGCATCCACGCCGGCTTTCGCCCAGCAATCCAGTTCACAAATGCGAAGCCAGCCGCAGTGTTCAACGTCATGAAGGTGCGGGCCGCGTCGGCCGCTCGGGCGAGCAAACCGCGCTTCGCCCAGCCTAAGATTCCGACCAGGCTCAAAATATAAAACCCGATCTGCAACAGCAGGACCGCCCGGAAAAACAGCCCTGGCACTAGAACGGAGGACAGAAAAATCACCACCAGGGCGAGCGGTACGACCAGGCGCATCAACTTGTGACTGACGAACTCGAACCGAACGGGGTTCGCTCTTCCCAGAAGCCAAGGCGCAAGCTGAAGCAACTGATAGTTGCCGCTGAGGGTACGCACCTTGCGGCTGAATTCCCGCTTTTCGCCTAAGAGAGCGTCCCACGCGCGCGCACGATCATCAAACACGACGCGCGACCTTGCCGCACCACGTGCATCGGTAAATACACGTCGTCCAGGATAGTGCCCGCCGGGACCGCGACCAAAAGAGCACGCCGTGCCGCATATAACGCCCCGGTCACGCCCACAACTGAACCCGAAGCCGCCTCCAATCCCCTGATTTTTTTTTCGATCGACCAGTAAAGACCCGTTCCTCTGTTGCACTCACCGGTGGCAGGGTCCCCCACCATCAGTTCCCCACTGGCGCAGCCCACGGCCGGATCCGCGAAGTTCTCCATCAGCAGCCGCAAAGCATCTGGTTCGATCTCCTGGCGAGAGTCTGTGAACAGAATGATTTCTCCCCGAGCTCGCGATATGCCGTCATTCATTCAGTCCGGCTGCTTTGCCGCGAGATTCCGCGCATGCGATGACTCGCAAACGCTCATCCTGCAGAGCATGCCGCTGCAAAATCTGCTCCGTTGAATCACGCGATCCATCCGACACGACAATAAACTCGATTCGGTCCGCGGGATAGCTCAGAGCAGCCAGGTTAGCCAGCTTGTGCTGCAAAATCTTTTCCTCGTTGCGCACCACCATGACCACCGACACTGAGGGAAAGCAAGGGGCGCGCTTGACCGGCTTCGGCCGCACACGGCTGCGCAACCACAGGCATGCAGGATAGCCGACGTATGTATAGAGGACCGTCACCATGCCTGCCCAGAAAAGGTACTTCATTGCGCGCCCCTGCCGAGCAGCACAATCTTGATGGTCTGGAACATGATCATCACGTCGAGGCCGAGCGACATGTTCTTGATGTAGTAGAGATCGTACTGCAGCTTCTCTTTGGAGTCTTCAAGGCTGTTGCCATACTTGTAGCGCACCTGGGCCCAACCTGTGATTCCCGGCCTCACCGCGTTGCGCACTCCGTAAAACGGAATCTCTTTGGCCAGCATCTCCACAAATTCCGGACGTTCTGGGCGAGGCCCGACAAAGCTCATATCGCCCTTGAGCACGCACCACAGCTGTGGAATCTCGTCGAGGCGCGCAGTACGTAGGAATTTTCCGACCTTCGTGATTCGCGGGTCATCATCCAGCGCCCAGGTCGCGCCGGTATCGGCCTCTGCGTCCTGTCGCATAGTTCGAAATTTATAGCAATGGAAAACCTTGCCGCCTAAGCCGACGCGCCTCTGCCGGTAAAGAACGGCCCCGCGGGAATCTAGCTTGATGGCAAGAAACACGAATGGGAGGATGGGCAAGACAATCAGCAGGAGAATAGCGGAAGCCAGGATGGCGATTACTCGTCGCAGCAGCATGAAGCTCGCGCTGAAGCGGAAGCCTTCGGCAAAGATCAGCCAGCTGGGATAGAGATTATCAACTTCGATTCGTCCGGAGATTTTTTCCAGCCACGATGTAGCTTCTTCGATCTTGATGCCATTTAGCCGCAGCTGCAGGATTTCCATCACCGGCAGCGTGCCACGGCGGTCGTCCATAGCCACAATCACGCGATGGACCTGGCGTGCGCCCATAAGATCCATCAGGTGCGAAGCTATGGCCTCGCGGGTCTGGGCGCCTTCAACATTGCCACTCCAGCCCGCTACTTCAATACCCAATTCGGAGCGTGAACGCAGGCCATTCACCAACCGCTGCGCCCGTTCTCCCATGCCCAGCACATAGACTCGCTCGCGCAGATAGGGCTTCTGTGCCAGCCAGGCGTACATCATGCGCCAGCTGAACAATGCCACAGTCACCAACAACAAGCCCAGGACGACTGAGTTATTGCCCATCAGCACCCGGGGAAAAACATAAGCCAGCACGGCGATGGTGAGGGCCAGAATGCCGGGCACCAGCAGCAACCGAAAATACAGTTCGCCTCGGGCACTCCAACTGGCTGGTTCGTACAGATCAAAAAGATGAGAGAAGACGAGCACAGCCGTAGTCGCTGCGAGGATCTTCAGGTACCCGCCCTCATAATTCAGCATCACATAGCTGTCTTCGGGGTGCTGCCAAACGGCCGCAATCAGAAACGATGTCCATACCAGAAGGGCCTCCCCGCCCAGGAGAACCAGCGTTCGAATCGGGTAATAGATATGGAACAGCCGGATCACGCTGTCTCCTCAGTTCTTGGCCTCTGACTTGCTTTCAGCGCCGTAAGCTTTGTAGTAGTACTGCGAATACGGCGAGAGATCGGGAGCGATCCCATTTAGCACTACGCCAACTACGTTATGATCGGTGAATTCCTTCCTAGCCCGGCGCGCGGCGTCTACCGGCGTGTTGTTGGAGCGGACGACCAGCAGGACGCCATCGCAATAGTTCGCCAGCAACGCGGAATCGGAAACCAGCACGGCCGGCGGGGAATCGATGATGATCCAGTCAAACATCGGTTCGAGACGGCTCAGAAGAAACTTCATACGCCCGTTAGCGACCAGTTCAGCCGAGTTGGCGGCCTTGCGCCCCGCTGGAATCAGGAACAGGTTCTCCAAGGGGCCACGCTGAATGATAGAAAACTCGTCGCTTTCCGACTGCAAGTACTCGAAGAGTCCAGGTCCGGGTTCTGCGCCCAGCAGGGCATGCAGCCCCGGGTTGCGCAAATCGGCATCGATCAGCAGCGCGCGCCTTCCATGCTGCCTCACAATGACCTGCGCTAGATTGGCCGCAGTGAAGGATTTCCCTTCTTTCGGCAAGGCGCTGGTCACCAGCAGCTTTGCCAGAGGCTGCTTTTCTCGGGCCTGATAGAGCCGGCTGCGCAGAGTACGGAACTCTTCCATGCCGGAAGCGTGCTCTTCTCCGGTGAAAAACAGCATCGTCTTAGTATCCGGTTCCCAATTCGTTTGGCGGCTACGCGCAAGTAGTGCCTCAGCCGTCAACGACGCGGCCGGAATAGCGCCCGACAGAGCTGAGGCCGTGGCGATCAGGCCAGATGGCTCGGCCAGCTCCAGCCCTGCCGGCGCAGTGTCGACACCTGCTGGTTGTGACATTGCCCGTTCCTGCTCTGCTTTCTTCAAAGCTTCGTGAATTCGGCTCATAGTTTTCCCTCCTCGGTTACGTCGCGCTCCGATTCTTTCAACCGTTCTGCCAGGTTGGAGATCGTCTTCAGCGCATCCATCAGATCAAACTTGTCGGGCGAAGGCGGCGGAATCGGCGCCGCACCGTGGTTGTCTCCCAGATCGAAGTCGCGTGCTACCGCGTCCACGATGCCGGGCGTAACCAGCTTCTGCTGATCCACGAACGTACTCACTAGACAGTGCTCGCAAATCAGGTTCACCACGCGGGGAATGCCGCTCGAATAGCGGTGGATCGAAACCATAGCTTCCCCATCAAAAATCTGCTGGCCGTTTGATCCCGCAATGCGCAGCCGCTGCTGAATGTAGGCTTTGGTTTCTTCCAACGTCAGAGGATGGGTTTTCGCCCGTAGCGTTAGTCTCTGCCGTAACTGGCGAAGGTTGGGCTGTTTGAGTTTCTGCTCAAGTTCGGTTTGCCCGACCAAAACAATCTGAAGAAGCTTCTCGGTGAAGGTCTCCAGGTTGGTCATCATGCGGATCTCTTCCAATACTTCATCCGCCAGGTTCTGCGCCTCGTCCACGATGAGGACCGCCGTCTCGCCCGCGCGATAGTGTTCGAGCAGCCAGTTATAGAGCCGTAACAGGATCTGACTCTTCGACCGGGTGTCGCAGGGAATGCCGAAATCCGCCATCATGTAGTCAAGAAACTGGGGCACGTTCATCCGCGAGTTAAAGATGAACGCGGTCGGCACCTGCTGCGCGCGCAGCCACTCGAGCAGCTTGTTGATGAGCGTGGTCTTCCCTGTTCCCACCTCGCCAGTCAGCAAGACAAAGCCTTTGCGGCTCTGAATGCCATAGGTCAGGCAGGCCAGTGCCTCCTCCGTGTGCCGGGTGAGAAAAAGATAGCGGGGATCCGGATTGACGTTGAACGGGTTCGCTCGCAGCCCGAAAAATTCCTTATACATTCGCTGTTAAACCTCGACCGTTTCTTTCTTTTCGTCTCCAGAACGCAACTTGATACCGAGCTTCCGCTTGCCACGTCCGTTTTTCTCGGCGCTCTCATTTCCAACCCAGGGCACCTGTGATAGCACGGGCAATTCGAGAACGGCGATAACGTCGCTTTCAGTGCGGACCGATTTGTCACGCAGTTCCAGCCACATGGCCAAGCCCAGTCCGAGGGCCAGTCCGCTTCCCAGTCCGCCTCCGGCAAATAGCAACCGGTTCGGAAAACTGGGAGCATCAGGCAAATCAGCCGGGTTCAGCAGACGCATCTGTTCGCCCTGTTGCTCCCGCTCCATTGCGCTCGTTGTCTCCGACTCATTTTTCTTCTGCAGCTGATCGTCGTAGAATTTCTGCGCGGTTTCGTAGTCCCGCGTCAGCTTTTTGTATTGCTCCTCCACCGCAGGGCTGAGCGCCACACGACCCTGAAAGATCTTGATTTGTTCCTGGAGCTTCTGCTGGTCACGCGTGGCTTGCGTTATCACCTGTTGGTACTGGTGAATTTGCAATCGTAGTTGCCGGATCTCCGGTGGCTCCGATGAATTTTCTTTGTCGCTCGCCGGATTAGCTGGACTCGCCGTCGCGGTATTGATCTCGTTCAGCTTCTTCTGCAGTTCCGCGATGTCTCTCTTCGTTTTCACCACATCTGGGTAGTCGTCTGTATATCCCGCCTGCAAAGTGATTAGCTGCGACTGCAGCGCAGTAAGCTGCTGCTGGAGAGTCAGCGGATTCGTCGCTGACTGCGAAGACTTCCAGGCGGCGAGTTGCTGTGCCAACAGCGACTCGGCATATGCCTTGTCCTGCTGCGCTCGATTGAGCGTCTGTGTATTGGCATCAAGCTGCGAGTTCATTCCCATCAAGATCTTCAAGTTGTTGTCTTCATCGCCTGGAAGCTGGCCCATGTAATGCTTCTTGAAATCGGCGAGCTTGGCGTCCATATCGTCCAACTTGCCCTTGGCATCTTCGACTTGCCGGGCCAAGAAGTCAGTTGTATTCTGCGCAATTCCAGCCCGGTCTTTTAGGTTTTCCTGAAGCATGATGTCGGTAACGCCAGCGCAGACAGCCTGGGCCTCGCCCGGAGTGCTAGCTGTAAAATTCACATTGAAGCCGGGAACCCCGCCTTCGCCTTTTCTCTTGGGCCCGGAGCCCGGAGCTGGGACCACCGCAGCCTGGACCGCCTGGATGGAAGTAGCGGTACGGATCCGGTCAACTATGTCGTCCGCGGTGCCGGGCAGATGCAAGCGTTCAATCAGGGGGCGCAGCCGTTCTGCACTCAGCGCCCGCTGCTCGAGAGTGCCGACCCGCTGGCTTATGTCTTCGGTGACCACTGGCTTCACGTAACCTTCGGGCACCTTTTGCACTTCCACCAGCACCAGAGATTGCGAGGTGTATTTCGGCGGAAAGGCATAGGAAACGGCAAAGCCGACCAGCGGCGCCAGCAGGGTGGGAATCAGGATCACCTTCAGGCGCCGCCGTAGCATTGCCAGATAATCGTCCATCGTCAATTCGCGGTTCTCAATCATTGTTGTTCCCATTCTGCCAGCTTGCGCTGGCCAAAATCAGTCAAGGCGGATCGGGCGAGGAGTCCAGTCCAGTCCGATCAGACCTACATGGCGGGCGGATACCCGACTGCAGTTCGGTGTGCTCGTCGTGCAAAGGCCAGAGCTGAAATCAATACTGCCGTACTGATAGCTGGCGAATGCTCCAAAGTGCCTTCCCAGTTGGCGCCGCAGCGCACCCCCGCCATACCAATACCGATACGTACTCGCGTTGTTCACCAAAGCCGTCGGGTTGGATAGAACTCGCGAATTGCGCGAGTAGCCGGTATCGGTCAGCAGACTCCAGCGCCTACTTAGGCTATGGTGGAGCGCGAGCCTCACCCTGTCTGTGTTCGCCCCCGCAAAAAATCCTGACCCGGGGGTGGTGTAATGCGAGTAGTTGAGCATCATATTGGTCCGGTCAGACATGCGGTAACTCAATGATGCCATCCCTGCTCCCGAGACAAGACTCCTGTTGTTGGGGATGAAGAGACCGGGCAGCACTTGAGAGTAGCCGTAACTGTGGATCCATTGTGGGCCACCGCCGAGCTTGAGATCCAATTTCCCAGATATTCGGTGACCATAGAGCACTTGCCAGACATTCACATTGAAGCTGCCACTGCCCGCGCGGGGGAAATGGAATTCCTGGAACGCGTACGTCAGCGCAAGCTGGTCATGCCTCGACAGGTGGTAGTTATACCCAGCTTGCCCGGTGATATGCTGGCTGTTGATGTAGCCCGGCGGGGCATTGAGAAAGTCCGTCCAGCCATAGCCTCCAGATAGAACAACCGAACTGCGCGGGGTAAAGGCTTGAGTGATATCCGCAATCGAGCTATTGGTAACGCGCGGCTGATTGCCCAGGGAGCCGAACTGCCCGGTGGGAAAGACGCCGCCGCCGCCACCTCCAGTGATCCCACCCCCCGCGCCCGCGCCACCGCCGCCCAGTCCCCCTCCACCGCCGGAGGCGCCAGCTCCGCCGAATGAACTAAACCCGAAATTTCCTTGCGGCAGGTAGCTGAAGGAGTCACGAAACACCAATTGTCCGGTGCGCCACAAAAGCCGTTGAGTCGCGGCTAGCGAATGGATTTGATACGTATTCCCGGTCTTACCGTAATAATGAGAGACGCCCCCAATATAGTCCACGTTCAGCGGGTGAATCTTCCACAATTTCTGGAGGGTGAGGGATCCTAGACCGCGCGTCACGTTCTTGATTACGGTCTTTGATCCGAGATTGCCCGCGGGGTTCGTGTCCACCGCTTCGTTGACCTGCAGCTTAGGAATCAGGTAGCTCCGCGCCCCATATCCCGGCTCAAATGATGGTTCGTCGAGCCCCGACAATGGCGGATTCTCAATGACCTGCGTAGTCGTGTCAGGCCCGGTCGCTGCCGGCGGCGCACCTTGATCTGGGTTGCTCTGGGCGCGCACTGCGGTCACTCCCGTCGCTAGAAACATGAGGGCACACACAGCCGATATCGTGGTCGTGAGCAGTCGAGTCATAAAACACTTATGGGACAACAATCGTATCTCCGGGCTTGAGCAGGATGTTCTGATTGCTGGCCTCTCCCTTGATCAACTTCTTGTAGTTCACAGGGAATTTTTTCTGTTGGCCATTTTCAGTACGTAGAACATAGATCCCCTTGGTATTGGCAAACTGTGTGAATCCGGCCGTAGCCAAGGCTTGCAAAACAGTCATATCAGGAGTGAGGTTCATCGCGCCGCTGTGCGCCACTTCGCCGGTAACATAGACGCGCTGGCTGTTCATCTGGGTGACCACTACGGTCACGCGCGGATCCGCAACAAACTTCTTTAGTTTTTCAGTAATCGAAGCTGCCAGCTGCATCGGCGTCAACCCAGCAGCCTGAACGTCATTCAGCAGGGGCATGGAGATCATCCCGTCAGCTCGGACGGGCAAAGTTTGTGTCAAGTCGGGCTCCTTCCAGACCGACACAAACAGAGCGTCATCAGGGCCGATGACATATGAAGGACTGGCCTGCGGA